>Ga0315287_10004482_pt1 | contig 13634 bp, 12 predicted proteins | sample YL17G11_0_MG_FD_205037 | JGI IMG/M metagenome (GOLD analysis project Ga0315287, IMG submission 205037) | Sediment microbial communities from Yellowstone Lake, YNP, Wyoming, USA - YL17G11_0 | ecosystem: Environmental > Aquatic > Freshwater > Lake > Sediment | place: USA: Wyoming | collected... | reverse complement strand
TTTCCGGGGGGGGCTCCCTGGGGGGCCCCCCCCCCCCCCCCCGGGGTTCAAGGGGTGTCCCCTTAACTTCCACCAAGACCCACCTGAGCGGGAGGCCGCAGGCTCGCCTTTGGAGAGGTGGGATGAACCACGCTTCGGGTCGGGCCCGCTTGACAGCCGCCCCGCGCACTGTATCATGATCTCAGGTTGGACTAGCTACGCAGGAGGAAATAGATGGCTGTGCACGGATACGTTCTCATCGAGGCGGAGGTTGGCAGGGCGAGGGCGATAAGCGAAGCGATCTCGCGGCTGAGCAGCCCGGACGCCCGCATCGTCGCCGTCGATACCGTGACGGGGCCGTACGACGTAGTCGTGCAGTTGGAGGCGGATGACCTGGACCGGCTGGGTCGTTGTATCACCGACGTCCTCCAGCGCGTGGAAGGCGTCGAACGAACGACGACCTGCCTCGCCGTCCGCTCCTGACCGCTCCCTTGTCCCGCGTTCTACGATAGACTGCGAAGAGACGCCGTTGCCTCCAGTCAGGCGGCGGCTATCTTCGCGGGAAGGCGGCCAGGACTTTGCTGAGCGTCGAAGAGGCACTGGAGAAGGTCCTCAGCTACGTGCGCATGCTCGACGCCGAGGAGAAGCCGCTGGTCGACGCCCTCGGGCAGGTGCTGGCGGAAGACGCGACGGCGGAGTTCTCGATCCCACCGCTCGATAACACGGCGATGGACGGATACGCTGTTCGCGCCGTCGACACCGAACGCGCCGAGCCGCAGCGCCCGAAGCGACTCGCCGTCGCCGGCGAGCTGGCGGCAGGCGCTGTCTACGAGGGCGAAGTCCGGCCCGGCACGGCCGTCCGCATCATGACCGGCGCGCCCATACCCCATGGCGCCGACGCCATCGTTCCCTTCGAGGACACCGACGAGCCGTCCGGCAGGGAATTCGGCACGTTCGCGAAGCCTGTGGAGTCGGTCGCAGTCCACCGCGAAGTGAAGAGGGGCGACAACGTACGTTACGCCGGCGAGGACATCGCCCCCGGGACGCGGGCCATCGCGAAGGGCACGCTGCTCCGCGCGTCGCACATCGGAGCGCTGGCGGCGATGGGCCGCGCGACGGTTCGTGTCATCCGCCGGCCGCTGGTCGCCGTTTTGTCGACGGGCGATGAGCTGGTGCCGCTGGGGCAGCCCCTCGGGCCCGGGCAGATTCACGACAGCAACACCTACAGCGTCTCGGCCCTGGTGAAGGAGAGCGGCGGCATTCCCAAGACGCTCGGCATCGCCGGCGATAACGTCGACGCCCTGACGGCGAAGATCCGCGGCGGCCTCGACACCGACATGCTTCTTACCTCCGCCGGCGTCTCCCGCGGCGACTACGACGTGGTGAAGGACGTGCTTGCCCGCGAAGGCGAAATCGCTTTCTGGAGCGTACGAATGAAGCCGGGCAAGCCGCTCGCTTTCGGCTCGTTTGCGGACGATGGCAGGCGTGTGCCGCACATCGGCTTCCCAGGCAATCCTGTGAGCTCAATGATATCTTTCGAGCTGTTCGCGCGGCCGGCGATCTTCAAGATGATGGGCAAGGCCACCTGGCAGCGCCCGACGCTCAAGGTCATCGTCGAAGACCGGATCGCGAACAGGGACAGGCGCCGCATCTTCGCGCGGGCCGTCGTGAAGGAGCGCGACGGTCGCTACTACGCGTCGCTGACGGGGCCGCAGGGCTCCGGCGTGCTGACGTCGATGATGATCGCCAACGCGCTCGTAATCGTGCCGGAGGATGTGCCCGAAGTGCGCCCCGGCGACGAGCTGACCGCAATGATGCTTCATTGGTCGCATGGAGAGGGATAGCCGGAGAAGGAGGCGCATATGCCGCCCGTGCTTTGCGTAGTCGGACGGCCGGGTTCCGGGGCGAAGGCCGTCGTCGAGGGGCTGGTGCGTGAGCTGACGGAGAAGGGCGTACGCGTCGCGACCGCCGTCGAAGCCGTCGAAACGCCGGCGCTGTCTTCGAAGGCGGCGTCGGCCTACCTGGCCGCGGGCAGCGAGATGACAATCGTTAGAGGGCCGGGGAGCATCGCGTCGATTCGTCGCAGCGACGACGAGCCGTCGCTCGACGAGCTCGTGTGGGAGCTGCGCGACGACTACGATCTCGTCCTCGCCGACGGCTTTCGCCACAGCAGCTACCTCAAGCTGGAGGTGCGTCGCGCCGCCGACGGCGATGAGCTCCTTTGTCACAAGAACGAGCTGCTCGCCATCGCAGGCGACAAGCCCATCGCGCTGGACGTGCCCGCCTTCGCCGCCGACGATTTCCAGCGCATGGCGGACCTTGTGCGCCGCCGCTTCCTCACGCTGGAGCCGGGAGAGGACGCCACCCTGTTCATCGACGGCGTCCGGCTGCCGCTGGCGCTGTTCGTGCGCAAGATCGTCGCCAGCACGGTATTGGGGATGGTGCGTCCGCTGAAAGGCGTCGACGACCCGAAGAGCGTGGTCGTGGCGGTGAAGCGACGCGGCTAGCGGATAGCACCGCTACTCTCTTGATGCCCAGACGCTAGCATCGCCAGGCTGTCGAATAACAACGTAGCCGAGACTCTCCAGTCTCGGCGTTGCCCTTTCCAAGCTCCAACCGAGCCGCTAAGAACCTGCCCGCGGCATTCTCAGATCGGTTCGATGCCCCAGGCTTTAGCCTGGGGTGCTGTAATTCCCCTTCTCTCTAGACGCGGAGAACCTTTGGGCTGCAACTGCGGCTAGAAGCGCGCCTCGAAGTGATCGAACTCGCCGCTCGCCGGCGTCCAGCGCACCTGCACACTGTCGACCCGGGCCATGAACGGCCCCTTCCAGAGGCGTCGCACCAATTCCTCCAGCGCCGGCCGCTGCCCTTCGGCGACGACCTCGACGCTACAGCCGTCGCTGCCGTTGCGCACGTAGCCGGACAGGCCGAGAGCCCGCGCGTTGACGACGACGAACTGCCGAAAACCGATGGCCTGCACGACGCCGCGAACTGTCGCCCGTAGACCCGCCGCCTCTTCCTCGGTCATCGGCGCAACTGCCCTCCCACGACTTCGCGCACGAGCAGCTCAGGCACGTCGCTTCGCAGCACCGGATTGCCGACGCCCTGCAGCAGCACCCAGCGGACGCTCTTGCCGCTTACCTTCTTGTCAAGCGCAATGGCCGAAAGGACGGCTTCGGCTGTGACTGCAGGGAGCGGACGCGCGAGGCCGAAGCGCTCCAGAAGGGTCTTCTGCCGCTCGGCCAACTCCGGCGACGTCAGCCCCATGCGCCGGCCGATCTCCGCCGCCGCCAGCATGCCCAGGGCAACCGCTTCGCCGTGGAGGAGCGTGCCGTACCCCGTCGCCGCTTCCAGCGCGTGGCCGATGGTGTGCCCGTAGTTGAGGATGCTGCGACGGCCCGTGACCTCACGCTCATCCTCGGCGACGACCTGCGCCTTGAGCGCCATGGAGCGCCTGACGACCCCCGTCGTCGCTGCCGGATCCAGAGCCCTGAGCGCGTCGACCCGGTCTTCCAGCAGCGCCAGCAGTTCGGCGTCCATGATCAGGGCGTGCTTGATGACTTCGGCCCAGCCGGAGGTCAGCTCGCGTTCGGGCAGCGTCTGCAGGGTCGCGACGTCGGCGAAGACGAGCAGCGGCTGATAGAAGGCGCCGACCAGGTTCTTCGCCTCCCGCTGGTTGACCGCCGTCTTCCCGCCGATTGCCGCGTCGACCATCGCCAGCAGGCTTGTGGGCGCCTGCACGAGAGGCATGCCGCGCAGGTATGTTGCCGCCACGAAGCCCGCCAGGTCTCCGACGACGCCGCCGCCCATCGCGATGACGGCCTGATTGCGCTCGGCCCTGTGCAACGTCAGCCAGTCATAGAGCTCCGACGCTTCTTCCAGCGATTTGCTCGCTTCGCCGGCCGGGACGACGTGCGTGTGAACGGCGAAGCCCTCGCCGCTGAGAGCGTCGGCGATCCGTCCGCCGTAGTGACGATGAACGTTGGAATCGGTGATGACGTACACGGCGTCGCTCAGGGCGGCCTGCCCTGCCCGCCGGTAGGCATGGCGCAGCTTCTCGCCGAGCCCGTCGAGAATGCCCCAACCGGCATAGACGGCGTAGTCCGCCGTCTGGGTTTGGACAATGCAGACCGGTCCCGCCTCGTCGACAGGCACGTCGGGCGTGACGCTCGCAGCGCCGCCGCCCATCGAGCTCGACAGCCGGCTGCCGTCGTAGGACACGCATTCGGCGAAGCGCCGCCAGGCGCGAACGACCTCTTCGGCGACGAGCTCCGGTGTGAGGTCGTCGCTATGGACGGTGAAATCGGCGAGGGCATACAGGGGTTGTCGCAGTGCCTTGAGATGACAAACGCGGGCCAGCGGATCGGCGCCGCTCAACAACGGACGCTCCGAATCGCTCTCGGCGTCGGTCTGCTCGAGCCGCCGGCGGATGGTCTCGGGTCGCGCCTCCAGGCAGACGACGATGCCGCTTTCCGCCATCAGCCGCCGGTTCTCTTTCGCCACAACAACGCCTCCGCCGGTGGCCACGACGACCTCAGACTCCTCGCAAGCGCGCCGCAACGCTTCGGACTCGCTGGCGCGAAAGCCGGGCTCACCTTCAGCGGCGAAAATCGACGCTATGTCCTTGCCCGCGGCCTCTTCGATCAGATCGTCGAGATCGACGGCGCGCCAGCCCAGCGTCGTCGCCACGAGGGGCGCGACGCAGGACTTGCCGCTGAACGAGAAACCGGTGAGGAAGATGCGACGCGGCGGCTCGGCGGGCATGGCGCTATCCATCCCCCGCGTGCGGCCTGACGGTCTCCATGTAGGCGCGGTAGTTGCGCAACGTTTCGTCGATGTGGTCACCGCCGAACTTGTCGAGCATGGCGCCGGCGAGGACGATCGCTACCACCGCCTCGGCGATTACGCCGGCTACCGGCACGATGCAGATGTCCGAGCGTTCGTAGTGGGCGGTCACGCTCTCGCCGGTCGATAGATCGGCCGATGGCAGTGGCCGCGCAAGCGTCGATATCGGCTTGAGCGCCGCCCGTACTACCAGCGGCTCGCCGTTAGTCATGCCGCCTTCGAGTCCGCCGGCGTGGTTCGAAGCGCGTCGCCAGGGCCGGCCGGCCCACTCGTCCACGGGCAGGATGACGTCCTGCGACTCTGAGCCGCGCATCCGCGCCAGTTCGAAGCCCTCGGCGGTCTCGACGCCCTTCACGGAAGGGATGCTCATGACCGCCTGCGCCACAAGGCCGCTCAGGCGCCGGTCCCATTGCACGTGGCTCCCGAGACCAATCGGCAGGCCGGTGGCCCGCACCTCCGTCACGCCGCCCAGGCTGTCGCCCTCGGCGCGGGCGGCGTCGATAGCGTCGAGCATGCGGCGTTCAGCGTCGGGATCGGCGCAGCGCAGCGGCGATTCCTCGATCGCCCTCCAGTCGGGCTCGGCCGCGACCTTCGCTTCGATGCCGCCGATAGCAGTTGTGTGGCTGCGCACTTCGACGCCGAGCTCTTCGAGGAAGCGCCGGGCCACGGCGCCGACGGCCACACGCGCGGCCGTCTCGCGGGCGCTGGCGCGTTCCAGGATGTTGCGCACGTCGCTCTGGCCGTACTTCATCGCGCCGGCGAGGTCGGCGTGGCCGGGGCGGAGTCGCGTAACGCGCTCGACCGCCTCCGAAGGCGCATCGACGCCCATAACGTCGCGCCAGTTCTCCCAATCGCGGTTGGCGACGACGAGCGTGATGGGGCTGCCGATGGTCAGGCCGTGTCGCACGCCGGAGACGATCTCGGCGCGGTCCGACTCGATCTGCTGCCGGCCGCCGCGTCCGCTACCGCCCTGTCGACGCCTCAGGTCACGCGCGATGTAGTCTTCGGAGAGCGCCAGTCCCGCCGGAATCCCTTCGACGATCGCCGTCAACGCCTTGCCGTGCGATTCCCCTGCTGTCAAGAAGCGAAGAGCCAAATCCCTCTCCTTCGCAGACGTTATGTCAATTCGCTGCGTCCAACGCTTTCCGCGCCGCCGCCAGCATGACGTCTACGGGCGCTTCGAGGCCCGCCCACAGCTTGAACGAAGCGGCCGCCTGGTAGACCAGCATCGATAGCCCGCCGGCAGTCTGCGCACCACGCTCTTGCGCCGCGGCCATGAGCGGCGTCAGCGGCGGATTGTACACGAGGTCGAAGACCAGCGCCCCGGACGGTATTGCGTCTTCCTCCAGCGGCGACTTCCCTTCGAACGCGCTGTCCTGCGTGCCGGCCGGCGTACAGTTTACCAGAAGGCGGCAGTTCGCGACGGCATCGCGGAAGGCTGCATCGGCGGGGACGTGAGCGCGCACGACGGTCCGCTCCGCCGCAATCGATCGCAGATGCTCGGCGAGCTCCCGGGCGCGTGCGGCGTCGATATCGCAAAGATCGATGGACGACACACCTCCGTGCGCGAGGACCAGGCCGACAGCCCTCGCCACTCCTCCGGCGCCCAGCACCACTGCGCGAGCCTCCTTCATCGAGAAGACCGCCGCGGACAGCGCCTGTTCGAAGCCGGTGACGTCGGTGTTGTAGCCCGCGAGGCGACCGTCTTCGTTCACAATCGTGTTGACGGCGCCGGTCTGCTCAGCCAGCGGGTCGAGCCGGTCGAGGTACGGCATGACGGCCTGCTTGTAGGGCACTGTCACGTTCGCGCCGCGGAAGGTGTCGTCGCGCAGGCGTTGGACGCGCTCCTCCAGTTGCGTCGATTCCGTGTCCCACAGCTCATAGCGTTCCTGGCGGCCGTGATACTCGAAGGCGGCGTTCTGGATCGCCGGCGAAAGCGAATGGGCGATGGGATGGCCGATCAGGCCTACTCGCTTCAATGCCCTCACTCCCGAATCATCGACGACGCGGGCGCGCCACGCCTAGGGCTGGTAGATCTGGACGTTCCGGAGGTGCTCCTCCAGGGTCTCGGCGAAGACATGGCTGCCGTCGTCCTTCGCGACGAAGAAGAAATAGTTGGTGCGCGCCGGTCGCAGCACCGCCCGAATGGAGTCTAGGCCTGGGCAGGCGATGGGCCCCGGCGGAAGTCCCGCGTTCTTGTAGGTGTTGTACGGCGAATCGACTTCCAGGTCGGCCAGAGAGAGTTCCTTCTTCCAGTAGCCGTATTTGTCGACGTTGTCAGAGTCGTTGGCGAGGGCGAACTGTACGGTCGGGTCAGCCTGGATGGCAACGCCGACCTTCATTCGATTCAGGAAGACGCTGGCTATTAGCGGCCGCTCCTCCGGCTTCACGGCCTCCCGCTCGATGATCGACGCCAGGGTGATCACCTGGTGGACCGTCAGGCCGGCGGTCCCCAGTTGTGGCTGCACCTCAGCGACGACCTGCTTGTCGAAGGCATCGAGCATCTGCTGGACAGCTTGGCGGCCGCTCGTGCTGCGTGAGAAGCCGTAGGTTGCCGGGAAGAGGTAACCCTGAAGATTGCCGTCGCCGTCGTCCTTCTCCGGCAGAAACGCCTCCGAGTAGTCCTCGTCGAGGGCGGCGAGGAAGTCGCCCTTCGAGAGCACGCCCTTCTCTTCGAGCAGCTTGGCTATCTCCTCGACGCGCAGGCCTTCGGGGATGGTCACCATCAGCGGCGCCGTCACCCCTCGATGAATGCGATCGATGGCGGTGAGCGTGGTCATGCCCTTGTCGAACTCGTAGTCGCCCGCTTGCAGCTCGTTCTCGATGCCCATGAAGGCGACCAGGACGCGAAAGAGGCGCGCGCTCTGGATCACGCCGGCTTCTTCCAGATTCTCGGCGATCTTCCTGGCGCCGTCGCCGTTTGCGATGGTGACCGTGGCCACGCCCGCGACTGGAGTCGGACCGAGGACGTCGGAGGGCTCGCTTCTGAGGATTGTCGCGGGCACAAGCGTCATCGCCCAGGCGATGATGGCTATCGTCGCCAGGGCCAGGGCCGCGACCGCCGCCGGCACTATCTTCGACACGAAGCTTGCCTCCGTTACTTCTGAGGCCTGCTATCCAGATACCCCTGAAGGATGATTGCCGCCGCCAGAGAGTCCTGCTCCGCCTTCCTCTTCCGCCAGCCAAGACCGCCGCTTCGCAGGAGCTCCTCCGCTTGCACGGTGGAAAGCCGCTCGTCCCAGAGGGTGACGGGCACTTTGACGACCGTCAGCAGCTCTCGCACGAACTCCTGGACGCTTTCCGCCTGTGGCCCGGTGCTGCCATCGAGGCTCAGCGGCAGCCCAACGACGACGCCGTCGACACTCTCTTCCACGACCAACGCCCCTATCGCTTCGATGGCGCCATCTGGCGCAGTGCGGTGCAATGTGCGTAGGGGCACGGCGACCTGCCCGTTAGGGTCACTGATCGCCAGCCCTATGCGCCTTTCACCCACGTCGACGCCGAGATAGCGCACTATCCTTCCTTCAGCCCCCTGATCTTCTCCGTCGCCAGCTCCTTCGCCACGCGCAGCGCTTCGTCCAGTCGCGACGCGTCGCGGCCGCCCGCTTGCGCCATTTCCGGTCGGCCGCCGCCGCCGCCGCCGGTCACCTGCGCCGCCTGCTTCACGAGCTCGCCGGCGTGCAGCCCACGACTCGTCAGGTCGGGCGTGACCATCGCCAGCAGGCTCGGCCGCCCGTCGACGACGGTTCCCAGGACGATGACGCCGCTTCCCAACCGCTCGCGCAGCCAGTCGCCCATCTCGCGCAGCGCTTCAGAGCTGCTCGCGGGCACTCGCGCCGCCAGCAGTGAGCGCCCGTCGATGTGCTCCGCTTCGGCGAGCAGCGACTCCGCGCGGTTCCGCCCAAGCTCCCGTTCCAGCGCCTGGACGCGTTTCTTTAGTGAATCGACCTCTTCGAACAGCGAATCGACGCGGCTCACCAACTCCGAATCGTCGCCTGTGACCGAAAGACGCCCGCGCAGTTGCCGCAGCGTCGAGAGCCGCTCGCGGACGTATTCGTCGGCCCCGCGGCCCGTCAGCGCTTCGATACGTCGCAGGCCGGCGCCGATGCTCTCCTCGCTGACGATGATGAACTGGCCGATGTCGCCCGTCGCGCGGACGTGCGTGCCGCCGCAAAGCTCGGCGCTGTAGCGTTCGTCGTCGTCATGCTCCGTCACGTCCACGACGCGCACCTCGGCGGCGTACTTCTCGTCGAAGAGCGCCGTCGCGCCGCCGGCGGTGGCTTCCTCGTAGCTCTTGCGTTGCGTCCGCACCGGCAGGTTCTCGCGTATCTTCTCGTTGACCAGCCGCTGCACGTCCGCCAGCTCTTCCGGTTTCAGCGGCTCGACGTGTGTGAAGTCGAATCGCAGCCGCTCGGGTGCGACCAGCGAGCCCGACTGTCGCGCGTGCGGCCCGACGATGCGACGCAGGGCGGCGTGGAGAAGATGTGTCGCGGTGTGATTGCGCATGATGTCCCAGCGACGCGTGGCGTCCACCTGCGCCAGCACGTCGTCGTTGACGGCGATGCGCCCTTCGACGACGCGGCCGCGATGCAGAATCAGCCCGCCTTCTGTCTTCTGCGTGTCTTCGACGAGGAAGTGGCCGCTGGGGCCTCTGATCTCGCCTCTGTCGCCGACCTGGCCGCCCTGCTCGGCGTAGAACGACGTCTCGAACAGGACGATTTCCGCCTCGTCGCCCGATTCGACGCTATCGGCCGCCGCTCCTCCTGCGATGATGCCCGCGACGCCTGTCTGCTGGGAGAACGCGTCGTAGCCTGTGAAGCGCGGCTGTAAGTGCGAGAGCGCGGCATACGCCTCCGCCGATTCGCCCTCGCTGAGTCGAAATCGACCGGCAGCGCGGGCCCGCTCCCGCTGCTCCTCCATCGCCTTCTCGAAGCCGTCCCAGTCGACGCCGACTCCCCGTTCTGCCGCAAGCTCGGCCGTGAGCTCGGGCGGGAAGCCGAAGGTATCGTACAGAAGAAAGACGTGGCCACCGGCAAGCGTGTCGACGTTTTCGATATATGCGCCGAGCTGCACTTGGCCTCGCTCAAGCGTCTCCATGAAACGGTTCTCTTCGGCGGCGACGACGTTCTCGATGAAGGCCTCGTTGCCGATCAGCTCGCGATAATGCCCGCCGTACTGCTCGATGATCGCGCGGACGATCTGCGTCAGGAACGGCCGGTGCAGCCCGAGCCGTCGACCGTACGCAACGGCGCGACGCAGTATGCGCCGTAGCACGTATCCGCGCCCTTCCTTGCTCGGCATCACGCCGTCAGCGATGAGGAACGTGACCGCCCGGGCGTGCTCAGCAATAATCCGCTTGCTTCGGCGCACCTCGACGCCGGTCTCACTTTCTTCGCCGCTCATGCCGGTCCGCGTTTCGTCTCTATCGGCGGCGAACCCGGAGATCGACTCGATGAGCGATATGAGCGGCTGGAAAAGGTCGGTCTCATAGACACTGCGCTTGCCCTGGAGAACGCCTGCCCAGCGCTCCAGGCCGGCGCCGGTGTCGATGTTCTTCTGCGGCAGGTCGCTGCGGGAGCCGTCCTCGTTCTGAAAATACATCGTGAAGACCAGGTTCCACAGCTCGGTGAAGCGGCCGCAGCTTAGCGCCGGATGGCACGTGCCCTTGTCACACTCCGGGCAGCCGGGCATCGGGCCGTAGTCGTAGTGGATCTCGGAGCAAGGGCCGCATGGCCCGACGTCGCCGGAGAACCAGTAGTTCTCCTCTTCGCCGTAGCGCATGATGCGATTCTCCGGCACGCCCAGAGCCTGCCAGTAACCCGCCGCTTCGTCGTCGTCGAGGTAGACGCTCACCCACAGTCGGTCCTTCGGCAAAGCGATCTGCTCTTTCGGGTCGGTCAGCAGCTCCCACGCCCACTCGATGGACTCCTTCTTGAAGTAGTCGCCCACGCTGAAGTTGCCCAGCATCTCGAAGAAGGTCAGGTGCGTGTCGTCGCCGACCTCGTCGATGTCACTGGTGCGGAAGCACTTCTGGATCGATGCCATGCGCGGCGAAGGCGGCTCCGCCTGGCCCATGAAGTAGGGCTTGAACTGCACCATGCCCGCGCTGGTGAAGAGGAGGGTGGCATCGCCGTGAGGCACAAGCGGCGCGCTGGGGATGATGCGATGGCCACGGGCCGCGAAGAAATCGAGCCAGCGCTTTCTTATCTCATCGCTGTTCATCGGCATCGCCAGACAGTCTAGCAGAACGACGCACGAGGCGCATGGCCTGCCGGCCGGTTGTCAGATGTAGGGGCTCTGGCCCCTGTACCTGCCTGCCGGTAGGCATGGCCTACCCCTGTCGCTCACACGCCCGACGCGTCTTCCGAAATGTAGGGACGCACAGCCGCCTGCCCGCCGACAACATCATCGCGTAGCGCGGGCATCTTGCCCACGCGATCAACATACCCATGCCGCCCGTCCTCGAAGCGGAGTGCCGCCAAACCCTTTCAACCCCAACCCAACCCTGCTACTCTGGCGTAGGGTCGGGCCGTCGCCTGCCCGCCTCTGGAGAGTGCCCGACCGCTCAGCCACTTGCCTTCCAAAGTTGCCAACTCCATGAACTTCTGCTCTTGTCTGTTCTACCGCCCATTTCGGCGCATCGATCGCTTTCCGGAGGCCTTTTCGACGCTTTTGGCCCCATTTTCGCGTCCTTTCTCAGATTCACTTCGTCCTCCCTCAGATTCAGACGCATCGCGAAAGAACGTTGAATTCAATTGGTCAATCGAAGGAGTAGCCGCTCGGGAGCCCGCTCTTGACAGCGCCGGATGGCCGCCGATACTATTCGTAGGTGGAACGGGGGTTGCGCCCGCCGGTGATACAAGACGACCCTCCCGACGATAGCGACAACAGCGACAAACCTGACGCCGGCCCTTTAGCCGGTGGAGTCGGCCGAACGCCACGCCTTACGCGTGACGGCGGCCTTTTTTGTTGATCATGCAAGACGACTGGACAGCGATTATCCTGGCGGCGGGCCTCGGCAAGCGCATGCGCTCCAAGAAGGCGAAGGCGCTCCATACCATCGCCGGGCGGCCGATGCTGCTGCACGTGCTGGCTGCCGTGCGCGAGGCCTTCGCCTCCCACGACACGAACGCGAGCCACGTCGCCGTCGTCGGGCACGGCGCGGAGCAGGTTGAGGCGGCCCTCGACGGCAGCGTGCGATGCGTCCGCCAGGCGGAGCAACTCGGCACGGGCAATGCCGTGGCACAGGCCGAATCCGTCGCGAAGGCAAGCCTGCACGTCCTCGTGCTCAACGCAGACCTTCCGCTCATCTCGCCGGACACCATCGCCGGCCTGATCACGCGGCATCTCGAAGAGAATGCCGATCTCACATTCCTCACCGCCGTAGTCGCCGATGCCCGCGGACAGGGACGCATCCGGCGCGACGCCGCGGGGCGCGTGACCGGCATCGTCGAAGAGGCGGAGGCCGATTCCGCGGCTCTGGCCGGGAGCGAAGTCAACGTCGGCATCTATTGCTTCCGCGGCGAATGGCTCTGGCCCCGTCTCTCGCGAATCGAACGCAGCGCCGCCGGCGAGTACTACGTGACGGACCTCGTCGGCATAGCCGTCAACGACGGGACGACCCTCGTTGCCGTGCCCGTCGACGATGCCGTCGAGGCGCTCGGCATCAACGACCGCACTCAACTCGCGCAGGCGGAGGCAGTCATGCGAGAGCGCATCTGCCGTCGACACATGCTCGCCGGCGTAACCATCGTCGACCCCGCAACAACGTACATCGACGCCGACGTGACGATAGGCATGGATACGACGCTCCACCCGAGTACGTCGCTGCTTGGCAGGACTTCCATCGGCGAGGACTGCGAGATCGGCCCCGACTGCCGGATTGCCGATTCAACGCTCGGTGACCGCTGTCGCGTCGTCTCGTCCGCCGTCGAGGACTCGACGCTGGAGGACGGGGTGAGCGTCGGACCCTACAGCCATCTTCGAGGCGGCGCCCATATCTGTAGCGGAGCGCACATCGGCAACTATGCCGAGGTCAAGAACTCACGGATCGGCCGCAACACGAAGATGGGCCATTTCAGCTACGTCGGCGACGCGCAGGTGGGCGACGACGTCAATATCGGCGCCGGCACGATAACCTGCAACTTCGACGGCGCCCGCAAGCATCGAACCGTAATCGGCGACGGCGCTTTCATCGGCAGTGACACGATGCTCATCGCGCCGGTCGAGGTGGGCGCAGGCGCGAGGACCGGCGCCGGCTCTGTCATCAACCACGACGTGCCGCCGAACGCGCTGGCCGTCGGCGTTCCCGCGCGAATTCGTCGCAAGAAGGAGGGCCGCAATGAGTAAGAAGGGGCGTATCTTCCTCAGTCTCCTGCTGGCCACGCTTGTCCTGCTCGCCATCGTCACCTCGGCCGAGCACGTCCGCCGCCACAATGCGCCCGATAGCGCGGCGTCGGAGGAAGGCAGCCTTGACCAGTAGCAGTTGGATAGCCCTGGGCCTTTTGCTCAGCGCCGTCGCACTGCTGGCGCTGGTGACCGCAGCCGAAGCAGGCGTTGTCTGGGTGAACCGGGCGCGGGTGCGCAGTCTCATCGCGAAGGGCGAGCCGCGCGCCGAGGCTCTCAAGACGTACCTCAATCACCGACACGGCTTGCAGGGCGCTCTCGACGTCGCCCAGAACGTGTCGATTATCGCCGGCGTGGCCCTCGCCCTCTACCTCATCCTGGGCGAGACCGGCCATACCTGGGCGGCGCTTGCGATTACGACGGTCGTCGCCCTGCTGGTTGTGGCGACGCTACAGGCCATTCCG
>Ga0315287_10004481_pt1 | contig 13634 bp, 12 predicted proteins | sample YL17G11_0_MG_FD_205037 | JGI IMG/M metagenome (GOLD analysis project Ga0315287, IMG submission 205037) | Sediment microbial communities from Yellowstone Lake, YNP, Wyoming, USA - YL17G11_0 | ecosystem: Environmental > Aquatic > Freshwater > Lake > Sediment | place: USA: Wyoming | collected... | reverse complement strand
TGTCCGAGCATCCGGGCGAGGAGCTTGATCGCGTTGCCCCGGCCCTGGTTGATATCCAAGCCGGAATGGCCTCCCCGGAGGCCGGTGATGTGCAGGCGATAGAGGTTCTTCGAGGCCGTTTTTTTTCGCTCGGCCGGGAGAACGAGCTCGGAATCCGCCCCGCCGGCGCAGCCGATGGTGAACGTCCCTTCGTCTTCGCTATCGAGGTTGAGGAGCTTCTTCCCGGCCAGGAACCCCTTCTGGATCTTGTTGGCTCCGGTCAAGCCGGTCTCCTCGTCGACGGTGAAAAGGAACTCCATGGGGCCGTGAACGAGCGTCTTGTCCTCCATGACGGCCAGGGCCGCGGCCAGGCCAATGCCGTTGTCGGCCCCGAGGGTCGTCCCCTGGGCATACACCCATTCCCCCTTGATGTCAGGCAGGATCGGGTCCTTGCAGAAATCGTGGACCTTGTCTGAGTTCTTTTCGCAGACCATGTCGAGATGGCCCTGGAGAATGACGCCAACGGCACTATCCCTTCCGGCTGTCGCCGGTTTGCTGACGAGGACGTTGCCGACCTTGTCGCGCTTGCCGGGCAGGTTCAGGGACTTGGCCACAGACAGAACATAATCCCCAAGGGCTTTTTCGTTGCCCGAGCAGTGGGGGATGGTCAGGATCTTCGCGAAATGCTTCCAAAGAAGCCGGGGGTTGAGTTCGCCGAGAGAAGATGCCATGGGAGACTCCTTCTTGATAGAGATGACGAGATGGCCATGATGCCACAAAAAAGCGATGGATTCAAGCCGCCCTCCCGGGTATAATCCGAATCGTGAGATTGCTCTGCCGTGTCTTACTGGCCTCGACGCTGGCCCTTGCCGCAGCGGCTTCCGCGCCGCTCGCGGCCAAGGTCCGCATCATGGCCACGGTCTTCCCCCTCCGCGAATTCGCCGCGGCCGTCGCCGGTGTCAGGGGAGAAGCGGAACTCCTCCTGCCTCCGGGCGCCGGAGTCCACAGCTGGCAGCCCCGGCCCGGCGACATCGGTCGCCTGGCCGCATGCGACCTGCTCGTTTATATCGGGGCGAACCTCGAGCCCTGGCTCCCCGGCCTGCTCAAGGCCCTGCCGGGCGGCAAGATCCGTGCTCTCGAAGTGACGGCGGGTCTGAGCCTCCTCGAGGCCGCGGCCGACGACGAGCACGGTCATGAAGAGGGCGCCCACGAACAGCTCGACCCCCACGTCTGGCTCGATTTCGAGCTCGACGCGCGGATCGTCCGGAAGATCGCCGACGAGCTCTCGCGCATCGACCCGGCGGGCCGCCCCGAATTCACGGAGAACGCGGACAGACTAGCGGCCCGGCTCCGGGAACTCGACCTGAAATTCCGCGACGGCCTGGCCGCCTGCCGTGGCCGGGACATCGTCCTCGCCGGGCACGGCGCCTTCGGCTACCTGGCCCGGAGATACGGTCTCGTCCAAACGGCCCTCTACGGCCTGAGCCCGGACGCCCAGCCCCGCCCTCTCGACCTCATGAAAGCCGTCGATTTATGCCGGCAAAAAGGGGTCCGGACGATCTTTTTCGAGAATTCCGTTTCGCCTGACCTATCCAGGACGCTGGCCCGCGAGATCGACGGCCGGGTCCTTGCCCTCCACGCCGGCCACAACCTGACCCGTGAGGAACAGGACCGGGGCCTGGGATTCTTCGAGCTCATGGAGGAGAACCTGAGCGTCCTCCGCGAGGGCCTCGGATGCCGGTGAAACCATGGACCTGATCGTCCTTCGCGACATTTCCTTCCGTTACGACGGGACGCCCGTCCTCGTCGACATCGACCTGACTATCCGGGAAGGGGATTTTCTTGCCATCATCGGGCCCAACGGGTCGGGGAAGACCACTCTGGTCAAGATCGCACTCGGCCTGCTCGAGCCTTCGTCGGGAAGTGTCGAGGCCTTCGGCAAGCCCCTGAAAGAATTTTCGGACTGGCAGAAGATCGGCTACGTCCCCCAGAAGGCCACCCATATCGACCCGTTCTTTCCGGCCTCGGTCGAGGAGGTCGTGGGCATGGCCCTCTTGTCCAACCGCAAGCCCCGGGCCCGGTCGTGGCGGGAAGGCCGCGGCGAGATCCTCCGGGCCCTCGATGAGGTCGGCATGGCCGATTACGGGAAATCGGCCATCGGACGGCTCTCCGGCGGGCAACAGCAGCGCGTGTTCATCGCCCGGGCCCTCGTGACCTCGCCCAAGATCCTCTTCCTGGATGAGCCGACGACGGGGGTCGATGCCGAAACCCAGGCGTCTTTCTACGACATGCTCGACCTCTTGAACTCGCGGGAGAGCTTGACGATCGTCCTCGTCACCCACGACATCGGCATCGTCAACAAGCACGTCACCAGCGTGGCCTGTCTCAACCAGAGGCTGGCCTATCATGGGAGCCATGAGGACTTCTGCCAGTCGGAGGTCTTCCGCGACATGGTCAGCCGGGGCGACCACCTGATCTCGCACGAACACTAGGCCTGTCATGCCCGCATTCCTCACCTACGGCTTCATCCAACGCGCCTTTCTGGCCGGCGTCTTCATCGCCGTCGCCTGCGCCGTCCTGGGCCTGTTCCTGATCCTGAGAAAGGACGCAATGATCGGCCACGGACTCGCCCACATCGCCTTCGCCGGTGTCGCCCTGGGCCTTTTTCTGAACGTCCTCCCCCTAGTGGCAGCCCTGGCCGTCACGGTCGCCGCGTCCTTGGCCATCATAAAGCTCAAGGACAGGACTAGGCTTTACGGCGACACGGCCATCGGCATTTTCAGCAGCCTGGGCCTGGCCGTCGGCATCCTGCTGGCCTCTATGGCCCGGGGTTTCAACGTCGAACTCATGTCCTATCTCTTCGGGGATATCCTGGCCATCGAACCTCTCGAGGTCGGGCTCGCCGTGATCTTGGCCGCGGCCGTCCTTCTGGCCGTGAAGATGAACTACGCCAAGCTCCTCTTCATGACCTTCGACCGGGAATCGGCCCGGGCGGCCGGGATCAAGGTCGGCCGGCTGGACATGCTCCTCATGGTGCTCACGGCGGTCACGATCGTCCTGGGGATGAAGGTCGTCGGCATTCTCCTCGTGGCCGCGCTCATCGTCATCCCCGCGGCGGCCGGTCTCCAGGTCGCGGCGAGCTTCAGGGCGGCCGTACGGGTATCGACCGCCGTCGCCGTCGTTTCCGTCGGCGCTGGTCTAGGCCTGTCGCTCGTCCTCAACATCCCCGCCTCGGCCGCGATCGTGATCTTCTGTTTCCTCGCCTTCGGGATTTTTTCGCTTCTGAAAAAAGGCCGGGGCTCCGCCATGAGGGATCCGGGCTAGAGCTCAGGCCTCAGCGCGCAGAGACCTTCAGGGCTTTCTCGAGAATGCTCCGGACGGCTTTCCCCTCCTTGTCCAGGGCCTTCCTGAGACGCTCCGCCCGCCGTCGCACGTCGGCAACGAACTTGCTGTCCTTGATGCTGGCGAGGTTGATGAGGACGTTGTAGTAGGCCCCTTCGCCCGCCGCCTGGCCGGCGAGTCCGGCCACCCCGGCGTCGCTCACGGAGTTCTTGTTGCCCTTTGCGGCGGCGACCCGGGCCAGGGCGACCGCCTCGCCCGCCTTTTCGAGCACCTCGAGAGGAACGAGTGTCGCTTCCTTGTTGGCTTCCTCGACAGCCCGCTCCTTTTCGCCGGCCTGCTCGGGCGTCGTTTTAGGCAGGCGGAAGGCCTCCATGACCTTATTGAAGGCCTGGGTGTCCCTGTCCACGGCTTCGAGCAGCCCGTCTTTGAGGGCCTGGGCCCGGACGGCCGTTGCGACCATCTCTTCACGGACCTCCTCATAGCCTTTCTTGCCAACGGTCAGGTTGGCGACCATGGCGGACAGGGCCGCGGAAAGAGACCCGCAGAGGGCCGCGACGCTCCCCCCGCCGGGGGCCGGGGAATCCATGGACAACTCGTTCGCGAACTCCCGGAGGGTCAACCCGACCAGGGGATGCCCGTCTTTTTCGAATTGGTATTCGATGATTTTTTTTTCGGCGGCGAATGGGGTAACATCGTTGAGCCCGAGAGAGCGGACCGCAATCCGGATGAGCTCCTCCTCGGGGACGCCAGGGCTCTTGGCCTGTTTTTCGAGGTAGTAGCGGCCGGCCATGAGGAGTGCCTCCTTGGGAATGAGGCCGACGAGCTCGCTGCCCGTCACCCGTAAGCCGAGCTTCCCGGCCAGCTTCCTCGCCTCGTCGAAGACGACGTGGATGGGAGTGATCTTGTAATTCGTGAAGTTGACCGAGATCTGGGCCAAGCCGTAATCCTCGATATACCAGCCGACCGACTTGATCTCCTTGAACTTCCCCGGCACCTTGACCGCGTCGCCGCGCCCGTCCTTGACGATGTTTCCGTCCTTGTCCCGCTTGGCCCGGCCGCTCTCCCTGAGGCTCAGGGCGATCTCGTGGGCCAGTTTCCGGTCCCGGGTGTTGAGGTTGATGTTGTAGGCGACCAGGAACTCACGGGCGCCGACGATAGTGGCGCCGGACCTGGGGTTGAAAACAGGCTTGCCGAAATCTGGCGCCCAACGGCGGTCCTTGAATTTCTCGGGCAGGCCCTCGTATTCCCCGGCCCGGACCGTGGCCAGGTTCCGGCGCTCAGGCGTCTTGGCGGCGGCCTCGTAGAGATAGACGGGGATCCCCAGCTCTCCGGCAATCCTGGCGCCGAGCTCTCCGGCCAACCGGACGCAGTCCTCCATGGTCACGTCCGAGACCGGGACGAAGGGGCAGACGTCCGTGGCCCCGATACGGCTGTGGGCGCCTTTGTGGACGCGCATATCGATGACCTCCGCCGCCTTGGCGACGGCCCGGAAAGCGGCCTCCTTGACGGATTCGGGCATCCCGATGAAGGTCACAACGGTCCTGTTCGTGGACGCCCCCGGGTCGACATCGAGGAGTTTGACGCCGGGGACGGCTTCGATCTCGCGGACGATGGCCTTGATCTTCTCCAGGTCCCGGCCTTCGCTGAAATTGGGCACGCACTCGACGAGTTTCATCTTTCCTCTCCTATTTGTGCAAGGTCTGCTTGAGGGTTCCGCCGTTGTCGTAGACCTCGATCGTGTCGAACTCGCGCAGGTAAAGGCCGAGCCACTCCGGACGGCCGACGATAACCACGAGGGGCTTGCCGGCGAGGTAATTCTGGGCCGCCGCCCGGACCCTCTCGACGTTGACGAGTTTGAGCCGCTCGGGCCCCTTATCCCACTGTCCTTCGTCGAGGTCCAGGGCCACGACACGGGCCAGCCAATCCGCGAACCCCTCAAGGGATTCGAGCCGCGTCGGCAGATTCCCGATGAGGAACGACTTGGCCTCCTCGATCTCGGCGGGAACGGGGGCTTCCGCGGACAAGGCCTTGATCTCCCGGATGATCTCCCGGGCAGCGGGGACGATGAATTCTGGCGTGACCCGCGCCCGGGCCCAGAACACTCCGCACGAACGAAAGAACTCCGTTTCGCTGAAGGCATAGTAGGCATAGGCCTTGGACTCACGGAGGTTCATGAACAGGCGGCTGTGCGTCGTCCCCCCGAGGACGTGCTTGAGGACGAGGAAGGGGAAGAAGTCCGGGTCCGAGGCGGCCATGATCACGTTCCCGACGAAAACCGTCGCGTCTGCGGCGTTGGGGTCTTCGACATAGCAAACCCGGTCCCGGGCGTTCGGCGGCGGGGGCGCAGGGACGGCCCGCTCGACCGGCTGCCGGATCCACGTGGCGAAGTGGAGGCCGATCTTCTTTCCGACGGTCGCGCCGTCGACCGCCCCGGAAACGACGACGACGGCGTTGTCGGGTTGGTAGAAACGATCATAAAAGGAGGCGACGTCCTTCGTGGAGATGAACTTGATGACATCCTCGGCATACGTCGCGGTTTGATACGGATGGTTCTCGAAAAGCGTCCTGAGGAACTGCCTCCAGCCCAGGAACTCCGGGCTCTTCTTGCGCTCACGGAGGTCATCGTAGGCGGTGCGTTTCACGAAGGCCAGCTCGCGTTCCGTAAATTGGGCATCGAGGACCATGAACCTCAACACAAAAAGCGCCCGGTCCAGGTATTCCTCGAGGACATGGAAAGTGAAAACCGTGTAGTCCATGAGGACGTCCACGGAATAATCCGCGCCCATGGACTCGATCATGTCCTCGGTTTCGCTGGACGACACCAGTTTCGTGCCCTTGCCGATCATGCGCGCCGTCAAGGCGGCGACTCCGGCCCGTTCCGGCGGCGAGTCGATCTCGCCGGCCCGGACGATGAGCTGGAGCGTGACAAGAGGCGAGCCGGGCCGGTAGACGGTGGCCACGGACAGGCCGTTCGGGAGAGAAATGCGCTCGATGGGCGGGAGCCTGAGCTCCTGCGGCTGGGCGTCGGGGAGAGGCGGCGTCCTCCGGAAGCGCTCCTGGGCGCCCGCGAAGGTCGGGGAAGCGGAGGAGACGGCCGCCAGGGCGATCAGGCAGAAAGCCGGTCCGGGGCGAACGCGTGGCGCGATCTTCATCTTTTTCCGAGCTCCAGGATAACCCTGTTCCGGGGGGTGAAGTGCCTTTCGACGAGGCCCGTCAAGATCGACGGATTGACCCTCATGTACTTGTCCAATTCCCCGCCCAGAGTGTTCATGGGCTTTCCCGAGAAGGCCGCGTCGACAAGGAAAAGAGCCCGCCCCAAGTTCGTCGACTGGCTCCTGAGATAGTCCATCTTGAACATTCGCTTGGCCTTGGCCATCTCGTCCGGGGAGACGCGGTTCGTCCTCAGCCTGTCGATTTCCGAAAGGATGGCCTTCTCTGACCTTTCGACCATGTCGGCGTTGTTGGTGAGGCAGAAGATCTTCAGGGCCAGCACGCCCCGCCGGTCTTCCAGCGTGCCGCTGAAATGCTGGGCCAACCGGTTCCGGTTGTTGAGGAGCCGGTCCATCAGCTGGGAGGTTTCGCCCTTCAGGAGAAGGTATTCCAGGATCTTGAGGGAATAGGCATCGCCCGTCTGCAGGGGATAGAATCTGAACCCCAGGTGAAAACCGGAGAAAGAGGCCCGGATGCCGGACAGGTTCCGTACGACTTCGCCGTCCTGGCGGAAGTCGGGCAGGGGAGGGGCGGGGATGTCCATCCCCGGCGGGATGGAATCGAAGTACCGGGCAATGAGCTCCCTCGTCCTGGCGGTATCGATGTTGCCGACGATGCAAAGGGCGGCGTTATCCGGGACATAGTACGTCCGGTGAAAAGTCAGGACATCCGATTCGGTGAGACCCAGCATGTCCATGCCGGCGCCGATGAGAGGATGGCCGAACGGATAATCGGGATAGAGGAGGGAATCGAACAGGGCAAAGCTATCGAGATAGATGTCCGAGGCGAGCCTGTCCTGGCTCTCCTTGAAGAGATCGGCCCGCGTTTTCTCGATGGCCGCGGGCGTGATGGCGAGCGATTTCATCCGGTCCGATTCGAGCCACAGGGCCAGGGCCAGATAGTTCGAAGGCAGGGTCTGATAGAAAAGCGCCCTGTCCAGGGTCGTGGTCGCGTTGAGGTTTCCGCCGACCTTCTGGACGAAACTGATGTGCTGGAGGGGGCCGACGTTCTCCGAACCCTGGAACATCAGGTTCTCGAGGAGGTAGGCCAGGCCTTCTTGGCCCGGTTTCTCCCGGATCGTTCCGGCGCCGTAGGCGACGGCGACGGTCACCAGGGGGAGCCTGCCGTCTACCGACAGGATGACCCGGAGTCCGTTTCGCAGGCGGTACTCCTGGAATTCGAAGCCGAGGGTGTTTTGCGACGCTTCCTGGGCCGGGGCCGCCGGCAAAGATGCGGGAACGAGGAGAGTCAGAAGGATGAGGAAGAGCGAACGCGCCGCCTTATTCATGTCCGTAGAGGAAGCCAGGAAACAAAACAAGCTCTAACCATAGCACAAAGCGTCCTTGTTGAAAACCCCTCTGGAATGTGCTATTTTAAGCCGGAAAACAAGGGAGAGACCATGGACCATGACATCAAGGACCTGACTGCGGCCCCCAAGGGACGACTGAGGATGGAATGGGCGGCCCGTTCCATGCCTGTGCTGGGCAAGATCAAGGAAACCTTCGCCAAGGACAAGCCTCTTCGCGGGGTGCGCATCTCGGCCTGTCTCCACGTCACTTCGGAAACGGCCATTCTCATGGAGGCTCTGAAGCTCGGCGGGGCCGACGTCCGTCTGTGCGCGTCCAACCCCCTCAGCACCCAGGACGACATTCCTGCCGCCCTGGTCAAGTATCACAAGATCCCCGTCTTCGCCATCAAGGGGGAGGACCACGAGACCTATTACCGCCATATCCTCCAGGCCCTGGACCACGGCCCGGCCATCACCATGGACGACGGGGCGGACCTCGTTTCGGTCACCCATTCCAAGCGGCGGGACCTCCTCCCAGGCATCCTGGCCGGCACGGAAGAGACGACGACGGGGGTCATCCGGCTGAAGAGCATGGCCAGGGACGGCGTCCTCCGCTACCCCATCATCGCCGTCAACGACGCCCAGACGAAACACCTCTTCGACAACCGCTACGGTACCGGCCAGAGCACGCTCGACGGCATCCTTCGAGCGACCAACCTCCTTCTCGCCGGCCTCAAATTCGTCGTGGCCGGATACGGGATGTGCGGCAAAGGCGTGGCGATGAGGGCCAGCGGCGCCGGCGCCCACGTCATCGTCACCGAGATCAACCCGATCCGGGCCATCGAGGCGGTCATGGACGGCTACGAGGTTATGCCCATGGCCGCGGCGGCGGCGATCGGCGATGTCTTCCTGACCGTCACGGGGAATAAGGCCGTCGTTCGCAAAGAGCATTTCCTGCGCATGAAGGACGGGGCCATCGTGGCCAACGCCGGGCATTTCAACGTCGAGATCGACATCCCGGCCCTGGAGGCCTTGTCCCGGGGGAAAAGGCGGGTGCGCGAATTCGTGGACGAATTTACGCTCCGTAACGGGAAGCGGGTCCACCTGCTCGGGGAAGGGCGCCTGATCAACTTGGCGGCGGCCGAAGGGCACCCGGCCATGGTCATGGACATGAGTTTTGCCAACCAGGCCTTGAGCGTCCGCTGGCTGCTCGGCTGCGCCGAAGGACTCGACAAGACCGTTTATCCCGTTCCTCGCCAGATCGACGAGACGATCGCCGCCCTGAAACTCTCATCGATGGGCGCCGCGATCGACAAGCTGACCACCGCCCAGAAAAAATACCTGGCCGACTGGCGCGAGGGCACCTGAGCCGGGCCCGCGTCCAGCGGGCGGCTTAGCGCTTGTCGTTGATGATCTTCAAATAACGGTTGATCGTGTCCTTGGTCTCGGCGTCCGTGACCTTGCCCGAAATCTTGAGGAAGATCTCCTTGGCCCTGGCGTAATCCTCGTTCTTGAAATAGGCCACGCCCAAGTTGTAGTTGAAGAGGACATCTTCGGGGACGATCTTCACCGCGGCAGCGTAGGAGGCGATGGCCTCGTCGAAGCTCTTGCGTTTTTCGAAAATGATCCCCAGGAGGTTGTGGGCCATGGCCAAGCGGGGTTTGATCTGGATGGATTTCTGGACGTTCTCGAGGGCTTCGTCGAAGCGGTTCTGGAGGACGTAGAGCCGGGCCAGGTTGAAGTAGGGCAATTCGCGGTTCTGGTAGCCCACGTCGAGGAGGGCCGCCTTGAATTCGCCCTCGGCCTTGTCGAGAAGGTTCATCTCCTGGTAGACGGTCCCCAGGTTGTTGCGGGTCTCGGTGAACTGGGGATTGATCTCCAGGCATTTCTGATAGGCCTTGACCGATTCGTCGAGCCGGCCCTTCATGGAATGAGCGAGGCCGAGGCCGTTCCAGGCGAGATAGAACCGGGTGTCCAGGGACAGGGCCTTGACGAAATACTTCACGGCCTCGTCGATGTTGCTCTGGTTGAGGAAGAACAGCCCGAGGTTGTACTGGTAATTGGGGTCCTTCCCCCGGTTCTTCTGGATCTTCGCCTGCGACGACGCGCAGAAGGCCAGGCTGGCGCAGATGCTCAGGACAGCAAGGACTTTGGTTCGCATCGGTCTTCTCCTTGTTCGAAAAACTTGTGGTATCATTCCGCCTTCAAGGCCCTGGACATCAGCTCCGTCACCGCCTTCTGCGGCGGTTTCCCCCGGTAGAGGACCTGATAGATCTGCTCGGAAATGGGCATCTCCACCCCCAGGGCCCGGGAGATCCGGCGGGCTGCTTGGGTGGTGTGGACACCCTCGGCCACCATCTTCATCCCGGCCAGGATATCGGCGAGCGTCCGGCCCTTGCCGAGCTCATGACCGACGCGGTGGTTCCGGCTCAGCTCGCCGGTGCAGGTCAGGACGAGGTCGCCGATACCGGCGAGGCCGGAGAAGGTTTCCTTCCTGGCGCCGAGGGAAATCCCCAGGTTGGTGATCTCGACGAGCCCGCGGGTGATGAGGGCGGCCCTCGAGTTCAAACCGAACTTCAGCGAATCGGCGATTCCGGCCGCGATGGCAATGACGTTCTTCAGCGCGCCGGCGACCTCGACCCCGGTCACGTCGCTCGACGTGTAGGCCCGTATGGTCGGGCTGGAGATGAGATGCTGCACGTCCCGGGCCGTCGCCTGGTCGCGCGAGGCGACGACGAGGGCCGTGGGGAAGCCCGCAGCGACCTCCCGGGCAAAGCTCGGCCCGGAAAGGACGGCAAGCCGGGGCCGGACATGGGGCCGGAAGACCTCCTCCATGACCTGGCTCATCCGCATCAGGGTCCTCTTGTCGAATCCCTTGGTCAGGCTGACCACGATCTGGTCCTTCCTCAGGACGCCCGCGACCTTGCTGTAGACGGTCCGGCAGAAATGGGACGGGACGGCGACGAAGACGACATCGCCGAAAGACACCGTTTCCCTAAGGTCGTTTGAAAACCCGACCGCCGCCGGGAACGCGAACCCGGGCAGAAAGGCAGCGTTTTCCCCGGACCTCAAGGCCTCCTGATAGATGTCTTCTTCCCGGATCCACAGGCGCGTCGGAAGGCCGATCGTTCCGAGGTACCGGGCAAAGGCCGAGCCCCAGCTTCCGCCGCCGATGACCGCTGCGTTCATGAGGATCTATCTCCCAATTTTCGCTCCGTGCCTTTGACCAGGCGTCCGATGTTGTCCCGGTGCTGAAAGGTGACCAGGACGGCTATGGCGAGACTGATAACGAAGACACCCTTCGGGCCGCCCGAGAGAAGGACGAGGAATGGAAAAGCGAGGGAGCCGACGAGGGAGCCAAGGGATACGTAGCGGCTGACAGCGATAACGATGAAGAAGAAGCCGAGGCACGCCATCAGGGGCAAACAGGCGATCGCAACGTAGGCCCCGAGAGAAGTCGCGACACCCTTGCCCCCCCTGAACCCGATCGAGAAGGGAAAACAGTGGCCGACGACCGAGAGGAAGGCACAAAAAGCGGCGAACACGGGGTCGCCGGAATATTTCAGGGCGAAGAAGGCGGGGAGGAAGCCCTTGAGGACGTCGATCGCCGCGACGGGCAGGGCGGCTCTCCACCCCTTGACCCTGAGGACGTTCGTCGCCCCCATGCTGCGGCTCCCGAACTGACGAATGTCCTTGCGCGCGGTCAGCCGGACAAGGAGATAGCCGGTGGGGATGGACCCGACGAGATAGGAGGCGAAGGCGAAAAGGATCTTCATATAAGCTCATATTCCGCGAGGACGCGATACTCCGCGCCCTCCGGGCGAAGCCGGCTTTCGAAGAGCGCGACCTTGTGGACGGTCATCTCCCCCAAGCTGTCCCGGCGATGTTTTTCGAGTTCGATCATGGCGTTGCGGACCCGGCCCGGCCCCTTGACCCGGCCGAGGGTCAGGTGGGGGTGGAAAGGGCGCTCCTCCCTGGGAAAGCCATCGCGTTCGAGTTCCCGCTCGAGCTCGGCCTGGAAGGCGAGGAGCCCCGTTTCGGCGGCAAATCCCGCCCAGAGGACACGGGGGTTGAGCTCATCGGGAAAAGCGCCAGTCCCCTCGAGACGAAGAGGGAAAGAGGCATGGCGCCCGGCGACCTCCTGGAGGGTCCTCTTCACGACGGTCGACTTCTCCTCATCGATCTCCCCGAGGAACTTCAAGGTCAGGTGCAGGCCGCTCGTTTGGGCCCAACGGACGTCCGCACCGGCCGTTTTCAATGCCCCGATGAGACCCTGAAGGGCCGTCTTCATTCCGGGTTCGAGGTCGATGGCGATGAAAGTCCTCACGAAAGTGCCTTGCATCTATTATAGAGCCTTTCGGGACCCCTTGATAAGGAATTTTCTTAAAATATCCAGGGCCTTTTGAGAGGATTGATACTTGACCTGGGCGCGGCCGCCGAAAAAAATATTCCGGTGGACCGCGACGCCCTTGTCATGGGCCAGGCCAATGTAGACGAGCCCGACGGGCTTGCGGGCCGTCCCGCCGCCGGGGCCGGCGATTCCCGTCACGGACAGGCCGAAGTCCGAACGCGATGTTTTCCGGACACCGATGGCCATGGCGCGGGCCGCGGCGGCGCCGACCGCCCCATGCTTTTCGAGGAGCGACTTGGGCACGCCCAGCCGTCTCGTCTTCGCCGCGTTGCTGTAGACGACGGCGGACTCGAGGAAATAGGCAGAGCTTCCCGGAAGGCCGGTCAGCCGGTGGCCCAGGAGCCCGCCCGTGCAGGACTCCGCACAGGCGACCGTTTTCCCTTTTTCCTTAAGGAGCGAACCCACGATGGCTTCCAAGTTGTCGCCGTTCAGCGAATAGATCCAGGGGGACAGCGCCTCCTGTATCTTCTTTTCCAAACCGTCGAGGCTCGTCTCCGCCGCTGCCCGGGGAGCCGGCCCCCGGTAGGTCAAGTGGATCGATAAGTCCCCGGGGCTGGCCAAAGTCGTCACCGAGACGCAGGCCGGGATCGCCGCATAGACCGGCTTCATCAGGCTTTCCATGGCGGACTCTCCCAACCCGGTGAGCCTTATCGCCCGGCGGACCATCAATCCCTTGCCGCTGGCCGCAAGCCGCGGCAGGACGTGGTTTTCGAACATGGGCCGGATCTCGCGCGGCGGGCCGGGGAGCAGGGCGATCCTGTGACGCGCCGTGGCCAGCCACAAACCCGGAGCGGTCCCGTTGGGATTGTCCAGGACCTCCGCCCCCTCGATCACATAACATTGCTTGAGATTCGAGGCAGGCATGGCCATCCCTCTCCGGCAAAACCGCTCCCGGATACGGGCGAGAAGGTCCTTCCTGAAGACGAGTTGCGCGCCCAGGACCTTGGCCAGAGTCTCCCGGGTCCGATCATCTTCCGTCGGGCCGAGACCGCCCATGCACAGGATGAGCTTGGAACGTCCCAGGGCCGTCCGGAAGACCCGGGCGAGGTCGCTTTCGTCGTCGCCGACCACGGTCTTGAAGGAAACACCCAATCCGATGCCGTTCAAGCCGGCGGTCAGAAGGATGGAATTCGTATCTTGGAAGTCGGGCGTCAGGAGCTCCGAGCCGACTGCGATGATCTCCGTCTTCATGATCTCCCGAACCTCAGACTAAGAGCAAGACCAGGCGGCTCAGGACGGCCGCCGCCAAACCCGCGCCGATGTCGTCGGCCATAATGCCCCAGCCTCCGGGGAGCTTCTCCAGTCTCCGGATCGGCCAGGGCTTGATGATATCAAAAAAACGGAAGAGAACGAAGGAAACGGCCACGGGAACCCATGCGGCGGGCAGGAACGCGAGGGCGAGGA
>Ga0315287_10004477_pt1 | contig 13644 bp, 7 predicted proteins | sample YL17G11_0_MG_FD_205037 | JGI IMG/M metagenome (GOLD analysis project Ga0315287, IMG submission 205037) | Sediment microbial communities from Yellowstone Lake, YNP, Wyoming, USA - YL17G11_0 | ecosystem: Environmental > Aquatic > Freshwater > Lake > Sediment | place: USA: Wyoming | collected... | reverse complement strand
TTGCCCTTAATTCCGATTCCGGGAAGATCGAGGGGACTTTTCGATACCAATGGCGTTGCTCTTGCGTGTCGCCAGACGGGGCAACGATCATACAAGTCATACCATATGATTTTCCTTCACCAAACGGCAAACTCCAGCAAAAACTGATGCAATTACACTTCCAGATGCAACTGCGAGACCTTGTTTCTGGCAAAAACATTTGGACATCTCCGCCGACTCAAGGGAATGTTGAACGTGCCGCCTTTACCAGTGACGGCAAATACGTTTTCGCGAATGCAAAAGCCGCCGATCATCAAGGAGCGATGATAGGTCTTCTCTGGGACTCAGCCACAGGGAAACGGATTGATGTCGAGAATACACGCGGAGAATATGTCTACCACGTATCTTCGGAGAGACTTTTCGGAAGACGATACCTGGTAATGATTGATGACAAAAGCGAACACAACATCATACTGGACCTGACAACGCGACAGTTGATTCCCGTGCAGGTGAATGATCGTGGCAAGTCGTTAATCATTGGTGTCGCCCCGGATGGAATAACTTGTGTTGTCAGTCGCTACATAGCCGGCGGGAGTCCATCGTCATTTATTTCACTCGGAGAATTGAAACTACCGAGGTAAAAAAAGGAAATGATACAAGAATGGCCTTGCGAACCCGTGCTAAAGCACGGGCCTAATACCGCCTGCGGCGGAAACGCCCGTAAACGGGCGTGGTTTTCGTCACCCCCTATGGATTTTCACCGCATCCAAAGATGTGTGTAACAACGGGGGCTGTTAGCCCCCGGCTATTCTCTTACGACAATACTTTCCTGAGAATCACTAGCCCCCCTAACCACTAATGCCCTCGTTCCTCCATCCAGCCCTGTTCTGGACCTTGGGCCTGCCGACTCTCGGCGTGGTGGCGGTCCCCGTGTTGATCCACCTGATCAACATGATGCGGCATCGGCGAGTGGACTGGGCGGCGATGGAGTTTCTGCTGCTGAGCCAGAAGAAGAACCGCACCTGGGTGATGCTCAAGCAGCTTCTGTTGCTCTTGTTGCGGATGTTGGCCGTGGCCGCCGTCGTGTTCGTCGTCGCGCAGCCGCTCTTGCGAAACCAGTGGGGAAACCTGCTCCGCGGCACGCGGACCCACCATATCGTCCTGCTGGACGACAGCTTTTCGATGTCGGACCGCTGGGCCGATACCGACGCCTTTTCGGAAGCAAAGAAGGTCGTCGAGCGGCTGGGGACCGAGGCCGCCCGCCAGGTCCAGCCCCAGGCATTCACGCTGTTGCGGTTTTCCCAGGCAGGGCAGTTCCAGCGCCGCACTCAGCCCGATCTGCTCAAGCAGCCGGTCGGCGCGGAGTTTGTCGACAAGCTCAACCAATCGCTGGCCAAACTCAAGGCGACGCAGACCGCCGCCGGACCGATCGGCGCGATTCAGGCCATCGGCCAGTTGCTCGGCAGCGCCGACGGCGAGCGGCGCATCGTCTACGTGGTCTCGGATTTTCGCGCCCGCCAGTGGGGCGACCCAACCGACCTGCGCAAAGAGCTACAGCAACTGAACGCGGCGGGGGCGGAGATACACCTGGTGAACTGCATCGACAAGACGCGGCCCAACCTGGCCATCGCCTCGCTGGCGCCGGCCGATGGCCTTCGCGCCGCCGGCGTGCCCTGGTTTATGGAGGTGGCGGTGCAGAACTTTGGCCCCACCGCCGCCCGCGAGGTGCCCGTGCTGTTGAGCGAGGACGGTCATGCGCGGCCGGCCGTCACCCTGGCCGAGATTCCGCCGGGGCGGGTGGTCAAAGAGCGATTCCTCGTCAATTTTGTCAACGCCGGCCCGCACCAGATCGAAGCGCGGCTGGAGGGCGACGCCGTGGCCGCAGACAACTATCGCTACGGTGCGATCGAACTGCCGGCGGACGTTCCGGTGTTGTTGATCGACGGCGACGCCAAGGCCTACGACGCCCGCTTTCTGAACTGGGCGTTGGCGCCCGGCGGCGCGGTGCGCACCGGCATCCGCCCGCAGATCGAAACGCCCCGCTACTTGAGCGTCAAGCCGCTGGACGATTTCCACGTCATCTGCCTGGCGAACATCGAGCGGCTGGAGAAGTCGGCGATCGACGCTCTGGAGAAGTTTGTCGCCGGCGGCGGGGGCGTGGCGTTCTTCCTCGGCGAGCATAGCCAGGGCAAGTTCTTCAACGATGCCCTGTACCGCGGCGGACAGGGGCTCTTTCCGGCCCCCTTGGGTCGAGAAAACGAATTGCTGGTGGATCGTTTGGAGCCGGCCCCGGACGTGCAGGTTGACAAGCATTTCATCTTCCGGGTGTTCGCGGAAAAGCGCAACACGTTCCTGCCGGCCGTCACGGTGCAGCGTTACTTCGCCGTGGCCGAGGGCTGGCAGCCGCCGCCCGATTCGACGGTCCGCGTGGTGGCCCGGCTGCGCAACGCCGCGCCGCTGGTCGTCGAGCGTGGTTTCGGCCAGGGCCGGGTAATGGCCTTTCTCACCACGGCGGCCCCCGCCTGGAACAACTGGGCCCGCAACCCGAGCTTCGTCGTGGCCATGCAGGACCTTCAGGCGTACCTTGCGCGACGGCCTGCCGACGAGACGTCGCGGCTGGTGGGCGCGCCGCTCGAAGTGACGCTCGATCCGGCGCGCTACAAGCCGCAGGTGCGATTTGTCGGCCCCGACGAGGCCGGCGCGCCAAACGCCGCGATCGACGCCGTGCGCAATGCCGACGGGCTGCTGCAAGCTTCCCTGCCCGACACCGACGCGAGCGGCTTCTACGAGGCCCGGCTCACGCGCACCGACGAGACGCCGGAGGTGCGCCACTACGCGATCAACGTCGATCACGGCGAGGGGGAGTTGGCGGCGCTCGATGCGGAACAATTGGCGCCGCGGCTCGAGGGGGTCAAGTATCAATACGAGCAGGCGGCCGCACTGCAGTTCAGCGCCGGCGAATCGACGGGGTACAACCTCGGAGAAACGCTGCTCTACCTGCTGATCCTGCTGCTGATCGGCGAACAGGTGTTGGCCTGGTCAGCCAGCTATCATCCGGCCGCGCGGCGCGGTGCGCTTGCTCAAGGAGGCGCCGCATGACGTCCACTTCCTGGATTTTGCTGGCCGACGACGTTACACGCTCGACGTTCGAATGGGGACGAATCCAGTCGAATACCGATTGGATTCTGCCCGTCGGGGCGTGCGTGGCGATTCTGCTGTTCGTCCGTGCCATGTATCACCGCGACGCCGTCGAGTTGCGGCCTGCGGTCGGCTGGCTGTTGACCGCGCTGCGCACGGCCGCCTTTCTCGGCCTACTGATTCTGTATTTGCAGCCGCATTGGCGCTCCGAGCGGGAAAAGGTGGACAACTCCCGGGCTCTATTGCTGATCGACACGAGCATGAGCATGGGCCAGACCGACAGCGAATCGCCGGCTGCGGTTGGGGCGGCATCCGCGGTTAAGGCGGCAGTTGAACTGCCATCCCAACAATCGCCCACGCGCGAGCAACAAGTGGCCGCTACGCTCGCTGAGACCGACCTGCTGGCCCGGCTTCGCAAGACACACGACGTGGTTGTGTTTCAGTTCGGCGAAGAACTCGGCCGCGTGATCTCGCTGGGCAAGCAGCCGCCGCGCGCCGCAGTTGAGGACGACGCCGCGGCGGCGTCCAACTCGCCCGACGCCGAAGCCGCCAAAGGCAGTGCCGGCGCCAAGACTGCGGAGAAACCGGTCGACTGGGCCAGGCTGCTTTCGCCCACCGGCAAGGAGACTCGCCTGGGCCAGACCCTGCGGCAGTTGATCCACGACGAGCGTGGATCGCCCGTTTCCGGCGTGATTCTGCTGAGCGACGGCGGTCAGAACGCCGGCATTTCGCCCGACGCCGCCGTGCAACTGGCCCAGGAGGCCAAAATCCCCGTCTTCACCGTGGGGCTCGGCTCCGATCGCCAGCCCGCCCACGTCCGCGTAAGCGATCTGGTTGTGCCGGCTCGCGCCTACCCGGGCGATCGCTATACCGTTACCGGCTACATTCAGGCCCAAGGAATGGCCGGCAAGGTGGTCGCCGTGCAAGTGCTCTCCCGGCCGGCCGGCGAGGGCGCCAATGCCACGCGCCAGGGCACGGGCGACGCGATCGACAGCCGGCAAATCACCCTGGGCGGCGACGGCGAGGTGCTGCCGGTCAAGTTCGATCTTACCCCCGACGCGGCCGGTCGGCGCACGATCGTCTTTCGCATCCAGGGCGCCGAGGGCGAACGCCTCGCGGCCGACCGCTTCCGCGCGGCCGACATCGAAATCGTCGATCGCAAGAACCACGTGCTGTTGCTGGCCGGCGGTCCGACCCGCGAGTACCAGTTCCTCCGCAGCCAGCTCTTTCGCGACCGTTCGATGGCCGTCGACATCCTGCTGCAAACCGCCCAGCCCGGCATTTCGCAAGACGCAAAAAAGATTCTCGACGACTTCCCCACGACGCGCGAGGAGATGTACGACTACGATTGCGTCGTGGCGTTCGATCCGAACTGGCAGGCCCTCAATGCGGCGCAGGTAGAACTGCTGGAAGGCTGGGTGGCTGAGCAAGGGGGCGGGCTGATTGTCGTCGCCGGACCGGTCTACGCCGGCAAGGTCGTCAATGGCTGGGTCCAGGATCCCGTCATGACGCCCGTGTGGAACCTGTATCCCGTGGAGTTTCCCCGGCGACTGGCGGCCGTCGAAACCACGACGTACACGACCAAGGAGCCGTGGCCGCTGGACTTCACCCGCGAAGGGCTGGAGGCCGATTTCCTCTGGCTTGGCGATGCGGCCACCGCCGCCAAGACGGCGTGGGCGAGTTTCCCCGGCGTCTACAGCTATTGTCCGGTCCGCGGCGCGAAGCCCGGCGCCACGGTTTTCGCCCGGTTCTCCGATCCGCTCGCCGGCCAGGGCGGCCAGCAGCCGCCGTACCTCGCCGGGCAGTTTTACGGCTCGGGAAGCGTGTTTTACATAGGCAGCGGCGAGATGTGGCGGCTGCGCTCGGTCGACGACACGTACTTCGAACAGTTTTACACCAAGCTGATCCGCCACGTTTCGCAGGGCCGCCTGCTGCGCGGCTCGGCGCGTGGCGTGCTGCTGGTGGGGCAGGATCGGTACATGGTGGGCAACTCGGTGGAAGTGCGAGCCCAACTGACCAATGCCCGGCTCGAACCGCTGAACATGCCCAGCGTAAACCTGGAAGTGGTGCAGCCGACCGGCGCCGTGCAGACGGTGGCCTTGCGATCCGATCCCGGCCGGGTCGGCACCTACTTCGGCCAGTTCCCGGTGCTCCAGGAAGGCACCTACCGGTTGGAGTTGCCCGTGCCCGAAAGCGACAACGAGCGGCTCACCCGCCGCATCCAGGTGAAAGTGCCCGACCTGGAGCGGGAGAACCCGCGCCGCAACGACGCGCTGTTGAGCGCAATCGCCAAGAATACGGGCGGCAAGTATTATATCGGAGTCAATAGGATGCTCGCCGACGAGGGGCCGGACGCCCTGACGGCGCAGCTCAAAGATCAAACGACCACGGTAATCCTCCCCGTCGCCCCGAATCCGCAAGAGGAAGAAACCTGGTTGCGGCGGATGATGATCGCCCTGTGCGGTTTGCTGTGTTTGGAATGGCTGATACGGAGATTATCGAAATTAGCGTAAGTTATACGGAATCCTATGGCTAGCATAGACGTAAACATTGACGATCGCCCGCAACTTGCCCCCGCCGTCCGCGTGGTGCTGGGCACGCTGCGCCGGCGCATCCGCCAATATGTCTGGCTGGAAGGCGCGGCCGCGGCCGTGGCCTGGTTGGGCGTGGCGTTTTGGGCCACCCTGGCGATCGACTGGTTCTTCGAACCGCCGGCGGCCGTGCGCGCCGCGATGATCGTCGTGATCGTGGCCGTGTTCGCCGGGATCGTGCTGCAATTGATCGGCCGCCGCGCCTTCGTGCGGATGACCGACAGCAACATGGCCACCGTGCTGGAGCGGCGCTTCCGCAGCTTCGACGACAGCCTGTTGACCGCCGTGGTGCTCGCCGACCGAGCCGCGGACGGCGTCGAGTTCAACCCGGAGATGCTCGCCCAAACATGCCGCGAAGCGGCGGCGCGCATTGGCGACGTCCGGCTGAAGGAGGTTTTCAACCCGCAGCCGCTCTGGCGCAACTGCATGGCGGCGGCGTTGCTGGTGTTCAGCGTGATGCTGTTCCGCGCGATGTTTCCCGAGGCATTCGGTATTTGGGCGAGCCGCGCCCTGGCGCTCTCCAACGAGCTTTGGCCGCGAAGCACGAAGCTCTTGGTCGATGGCTTTCCGGGCGACGTGCGCAAGGTTGCCCGCGGCTCGGATGTCGAGGTCGTCGCCCGGGCCGACACGAAGATGCCGCAGGTGCCGCAGTTGGTCGAAGTGCGCTATCGCACCGACGGCGGGGCCCGGGGGCGAGCGTCCATGGACCGTCGCGGCATCGCCCGCGTGCCGGAAGACCCATTTCAGGAGTACACCTACACCTTCCGCAGCGTGCTGGGCGACGTTCACTTCGACGTGGTCGGCGGCGACGATCGGGTCAGCGGTCTGTCGATTTTGGTGGTCGATAGCCCGACGATTTCGCAAATGACGCTGCTATGCGAATTGCCGCCGTACATTGGGCGCACGCAGCCCCCGCTGCCGGTGACCGGCGTGATGCAGGTTCCGATGGGCACGAAGGTGACCGTCCACGCCGACGCTGCCAACAAGGAGTTGGTCCGCGTGCAGGTGGATACGATCATCGAGGACAAGCCCGGCCCCGTCAAAGTATTGGAGGCGGACGATCTGGCCGAGGACCGCCGCGGCTTCCGCTACACGCTGGAGCCGCTCAACAAAGACACAACGCTGCTGTTCACGCTCACCGATAGCGATGGGATCAAGAGCCGCGATCCCGTGCGGCTGTTGCTGGCGCCGATCGCCGACCAGCCGCCGCAACTGGCCGTGCAATTGGACGGCATCGGCACGGCCATAACGCCGCAGGCCCGGCTGCCGGCCGTCGGCCGCATTGCCGACGACTACGGCATCGGCCGGGTGTGGTTCGAACACGTCATCGACCAGCAGAAGCCGCAGTACCACCCGTTGGCCCTGCCCGTGGAGCGTCCCACCGAACTGCCGCTGACCGACGCGGCCTTGGAGATTCGCACCTTGGGAGTCAACCCCGGCCAAAAGCTGCTGGTGTGCGTGAAGGCGGCCGACCTGTGCGATATCGGGAAGGGGCCCAATGTCGGCAGCAGCGAACGCTGGCTGCTCGACGTGGTTACGCCCGAGCAGTTGCGGGCGATGCTCGAAGCGCGGGAACTGGTGTTGCGGCAGCGGTTCGAGCGGATCGTGCAGGAGATGACCGAGACCCGCGACCTGTTGGCTCGGCTCGATTTCGACGCCTCGGCCGGCAAAGCCGAACCGAAGTCCGCGAAGCCGAAGGCCGCCGGCGGCGAAGCGGCCCGCGGCGCCGAGCCGGGCGACGAGGAGCCGGCCAACTCGCCCGAGCGGCAACGCGCCCTGCGAACGCTTCACGTGCAAGGCGGCCTGAGCAACAGCCGCAAGAGCACCCAGGAAGTCCTCGGCGCGGCCGACGCCTTCGACGACATCCGCAAGCAGCTTGTCAACAACCGCATCGACACCGAGGAACTGAAGAATCGTCTTCAGGCCGGCATCGCCGAGCCGTTGCGGAAGATCGCCGGGCAGATGTTTCCCGAGTTCGAGCGCAGGCTGGAGAAGCTTCAAGCCGTTATCGACGACGCGCAACTTGGACCGGCACAACGCGACTCGGCCCAGCAACAAGCCGACGCCATCCTGTTGGCAATGCGCAAGGTGCTCGATCGGATGATCGAGTTGGAAGACTTCAACGAAGCCGTGGAACTGCTGCGGACGATCATCAAGTCGCAGGAACAGTTGCAGCAACAGACCCAAGAGCGGCAGAAACAGAAAATCCGCGAACTGCTAAAGGAGTAAGGAAATGACCGTCGATCGCCGATTCTCCGTGGCAGCCGGTTTGGCCGGGCTTATCATTCTAACCGTTTGCGGCGTGGCCTTCGCGCAACCCAAGCCGGCGGGCGCCGCGCCCCAGGCCGGCAATGGCGCCGAAGCGCCCAAGGAGGCCGAGCTCAGCCCGGCCGACAGGCTCGCGCTGGAGCAGCAACGCATCGCCGACAAGTACAAACACCTGGAAGAGGTTCTGCTGCGGATGGCCGAGTTGAGCGCCTCGACCGACCCTCGTCGCGCGGCCTTGCTGAAGAAGGCCGTGGCCCAGAGCAAGGAGCAACTAATCGGCGTCCGCTTCGAGCGGCTGGTGGATTTGTTGGGCAAGGACCAGCTTTCCCGGGCCGTGGAGAATCAGACGGAGGTCGACCAAGACCTGGGGGCGCTCCTACAATTGCTAATGAGCGAGAACCGGGACAAACGCATCGAGTCGGAGAAGGCCCGCATCAGGGGATATCTTAAGCGGCTCAACCAACTCATCAAGCAGGAAAAGGATGTCCAAGGCCGCACGGCGGGCGGGGACGATGCCAAACGCCTGGCCGGCGAACAGGGCCAAATCGGCGACAAGACCGGCGAGTTGGCCAAAGATGTAAAGAAGAACGAAGAAGGTGGAAAGGGAGGTGGAAAGGAAGGTGGGAAAGAAGGTGGGAAAGAAGGCGGGAAGGAAGGTGGGAAGGAAGGCGGGAAAGAAGGCGGGAAGGAAGGTGGGAAAGAAGGGGGGAAGGAAGGCGGGAAGGAAGGCGGGAAAGAAGGCGGGAAGGAAGGCGGGAAAGAAGGCGGAGGCGAAAAGGGAGAGAACAAGGAACCGGAGCAAGAAGCAAACCCTGCCCGCAAACGCCTCGAAGCCGCCCAGCAGCGCATGAAGGAGGCCGAGGAGAAATTGAAGGAAGCCGAGCGCAAGGGCGCCGGCGAGAAGCAGGAAGAGGCCGTCCGCGAGTTGGAGCAGGCCAAGGCCCAGTTGGAGGAGATCCTGCGCCAGCTTAGGGAAGAGGAGATCGAACGGATGTTGGCGATGCTGGAAGCCCGGTTCCGCAAGATGCTGCAGATGCAACAGGAGGTGTACGAGGGCACGCTGCGGCTCGACAAGGTTCCCTCCGCGGAGCGCACCCATAACCACGAAATTGAATCCAGCCGCCTCAGCGGCCGGGAGTCGCAGATCGTCGTCGAAGTCGACAAGGCGCTGCTCGTATTGCGCGAGGACGGCAGCGCGGTCGCCTTTCCCGAAGCGGTCGAGCAGATCCGCGAGGACATGGAGCAGGTGGTGCAGCGCCTGGCCCAAACCAAGGTGGGCCAGGTCACGCAGAATATCGAGGAAGACATTATCACCGCGCTGCAGGAGATGATCGAGGCGTTGAAGAAAGCCCAAAAGGACTTGGAGAACAAGAAGAAGCCGCCGGGAAAGCCGTCGCCCCCGGGCCAGCCACAAGACCCGCCGCTGGTCGATATGTTGGCCGAGTTGAAAATGATCCGGGCGTTGCAGATGCGGGTCAACACCCGCACCGCGCGGTACTCGAAGATGATCGAAGGGGAGCAGGCAGAAAACGCCGAACTGGTCGAGGCGCTAAAGCGGCTGTCCGAGCGCGAGCAGCGAGTCCACCGCGTCACACACGACTTACAGATGGGGAAGAACCAATGAACTCCGAAGCCCGAATACAGAGAACTTGGATACTGTGCCTGGCCGTTGCGCTGTCGGTTGTCGTTGCGCCGGCGTATGCCCAGTCGCCCGCGCCGTTGACCAAAACGGCCGCCTGGCAATCGCCGAAACCGGCGGAAGTCAAGGCCCAGGTGTTTGCCTGGTTCGACGCGAAGAAGATCGAGCCGGCCGTGCGCGCCAAGGCCGAATCGATTTGGGCGGAAATACCCGATCGGCTGAGCGACGACGAGCTGTTGGCCCGGCTCGCCGCGACCTACGCGCTGATCGATCCGAACGCCACCAAGCTGGTCGCCTTGTGTTCGCAGCCGCGGAGCCAACTGGTGCTGCCGAGCCAGCCGTGGCTCCATGAGCCCGGCGCATCGGCGTTGTTGTCCAACAACCTGCGGCTGCTTTACGCCCGCTGGCTGGTGCATGAGTCGCTTTTCGACGAGGCGATGGAGCAACTCAGCGGCCTTGGGCCGGGCGACGTGGTCGCCCCCGCTTCGTTGCTGTTCTACCAGGGCGTGGCGTATCATGCGCTGCTGAACAAGGAGTCGGGTTTGAAGTCGATCGACGAACTGCTGCAAGGGGCCGATGCCAGCCCGCGGCGCTACGTGGCCCTGGCCAGGCTGATGCAGGACGATTTGAAGAATCTCCAGGAGGAAACGCTGGATCATATCGCCCGGCGGATGGACGACATACGCCGCCGGCTCGATCTGGGGCGCGCCGGTCCAAAGGTCCGTAAGGTCGAAGACGGCGTGATTGATTCGCTCGACAAGCTGATTAAGAAGCTCGAAGATCAACAACAACAACAACAGCAGTCGGCCGACGGCGGCAACGGCGGCAAGGGCAGCCAATCGAGCAGTCCCGCCAAGGACAGCCGCATCAAGGGCGGCAAAGGCCCGGGCGACGTCGCCAAGAAGAACATCGGCTCGGGCAGCGGCTGGGGCGACCTGCCCCCCAAAGAACGAGAGGAAGCCTTGCAGCAGATCGGCCGCGACTTCCCTTCGCACTACCGCGAAGCGATCGAACAATACTTCCGCCGTTTGGCCGCCGAAGGGAGTGAGTAGCACCGATGAACGCCCTGCTTTTCGCAATCCTGTTGACCGCGGCGTCTCCGCCGTTCGAGGCGCAGACGCTCGATGGGCAAACGCATGCCGGCCCGCTGACCGAGTTCAACGCCGACCGCGTGACGCTGCAAACCGCCGCCGGGCCGGTATCGTTGGAGACCGAGAAGCTCGCGGGGCTTTCGTCGACGCAAAAGGTTCTGCCCGGGGCGAAGACGGCCGGCGCGGTCGTTGAGTTGCTCGACGGCTCCGTCGTCTCGGCCCAGCAATACCTTTGCCGCAACGGGCAGGCGCAAATCACCCTCGTGGACGGCCAAGTGATCGAGGCCCCCGCGGCCAAAGTGCTTTCGGTGCGGTTCCAGCGGGAATCGGAAGCAATGGCCGCCGAGTGGTCGCGTTTGGTGGGGGCAAAACGCACCAGCGACCTGTTGGTGATTCGCAAGGACGAGAGCATCGACTACCAAAAGGGCGCGTTGCAGAACGTGACCGAAGAGGCCGTCCAGTTCAACCTCGACGGCGACGTGCTGCCGGTGAAGCGGACGAAGGTCTACGGATTCGCCTACCATCATCCTTCCGGGGATGAACTGCCCGCGGCCGTGTGCCGCATTACCGATTCCTCGGGCTCGCAGTGGTCGGCGCGCACCGTGGCCCTTGCCGAACAACTGCAGTGGACCACACCCACGGGGTTGGCAGTCTCCCTGCCGCTGGACAAGATCGTGCAAATCGACTTCTCCGGCGGGAAGATCGTGTACCTCAGCGATCTGAAGCCCGAGAGCGTCGCCTGGAAACCGTTCTTCGGCGCCGCCAAGCCCGTGCCGGCGATGGAACAGTTCTATGCGCCGCGGCAGGATCGCAACTTTGACGGCGGCCCGCTGCAACTCGGCGGAAACCCATACCGAAAGGGCATGGTGCTGCACAGCCGCACGGAGTTAACGTATCGTTTGCCCGGCGGGTTCAGCCGCTTCCGCGCCGTGGCGGGAATCGACGACGCCGTGCGCCCCAACGGCAAGGTGCATCTGGTGATCCGCGGCGACGACAAGATCTTGCTCGACGCCGCCGTCGCCGGCAACGATCCGCCCAAGCCGATTGACGTCGACGTGGCCGCAGTCCGCCGGCTGACGATCCTGGTGGATTTTGGCGACAGCATGAATGTCGGCGACCACTTGTTGTTGTGCAACGCGAGGATCAGCAAATGAAGAAGGTTGCCTTGATAATCGTTCTTTTGGCCGGCGGCTTGACGGTGCGGGCCGAGCCGCCCGCGGCGGTGCTCGAGGCGGAAGCCCAGCGGATCGCCGTCATGAACAAGGTGAAGGATACGGTGCTGGCGGTCTTTGTCCCCAGCGGACAGGGGGGCGGCTCCGGCGTGGTCATCACGGCCGACGGCTACGCCCTGAGCAACTTCCACGTCGTTCAGCCCTGCGGCGCCGCCGCCCAGTGCGGAATGGCCGACGGCAAGGTTTACGACGCGGTGGTCGTGGGCATTGACCCCACCGGCGACGTGGCCGTCATCAAGCTCTTCGGCCGCGACGACTTCCCCCACGCCGAGATGGCCGACAGCGACCGCCTTCAGACCGGCGACTGGGCGTTCGCCATGGGCAACCCGTTTCTGCTGGCCACCAATCTCCAGCCGACCGTTACCTACGGGATCGTCTCCGGCCTGCATCGCTTCCAGCCGGGCGCCGGCACGCTGCTGGAATACACCGACTGCATTCAGACCGACGCCTCGATCAATCCGGGCAATTCCGGAGGACCGTTGTTCGACGCCCAGGGACGGCTGATCGGCATCAACGGCCGCGGCTCCTTTGAAAAGCGCGGCCGAGTGAACGTCGGCGCGGCTTACGCCATTTCGATCAACCAGATCAAGAATTTCCTCGGCGGACTGCGCGGCGGCCGGGTCGTTGATCACGCCACGCTTGGCGCCCGCGTCGGCACCGACGCCGATGGCCGCGTCGTCGTCGCCGAAATCCTCGATACGTCCGACGCCTATCGCCGAGGGCTGCGCTACGACGACGAGATTGTCAGTTTCGGCGGCCGGCCGATCTCCACGCCCAACGGGTTCAAAAATGTGCTCGGCATCTTCCCCAAGGGCTGGCGCGTGCCGTTGAGCTACCGCCGGGAGGGCAAGCGCTACGACATCCTCGTGCGCCTCAGCGGCGTCCACGGCAAGGAGGAACTGTGGGAGAAAGCGAAGGGCCGCCAGAAGCCGGAGCCCATGCCGATCCCCAAGCCCGACGACGAGCCCAAGCCCGAGAAACCCGGCGACGAGCAGCCCAAGGGCAAGCCGCAGAAGTTGCCCCTTCCCGGCAAGCTGCAGATCCAGTTAGGTGCGCCGCCACCCCTGCCGGAGATCGTCAAGAAGCACTTTCAAGAGAAGCGCGGCTATGCAAACTATTACTTCAACCGACTCAACCAGGATCGCGTGTGGAAGGCGTGGATGGCCCGGGCGAATCTCACCGGCCAAAAAGGCGCGTGGACGCTCGGCGGGCAGTTGGACGGCGGCGGCGCGTTTCGCTTCGAGTTGACCGATAAGGACGGCTTGCTGAAGCTGCCCACCACGGAAACCAAGTGGACGGCGGGCAGTGAACTCGGTGCATCGCTGCTTCCGGCCCACAGCGGCGGCCTGTTGCCCGCTCTGTATCTATGGCGGCGGCTGGCCACCGAAGGGCTCGACCGGTTCGGCGATTTGGAGTATTACGGCACGGCCCCGTTGGCGGGCCACGAAGGCCTGGTCGACGTGTTGGCCGGCTCGCACAAAGGCGCTGAGTGCCGTTTCTACTTCGATCCGACGGAGGGACATTTGCTGGCCTTGGAGATGTTCCCCGACGAGGAGAGCGATCCGTGCGAAGTAAATTTTTCCGACTTCCGCGAAACCGACGGCCGGACATTGCCGGGGCGAATCGAGGTCCGCTACGGCAACGATCCCTTCGCGGTGTTCAAGATCGGTGAGTTCAGTTTTGGGAAGTAGGGAGATTGCAGATTG
>Ga0315287_10004476_pt1 | contig 13645 bp, 12 predicted proteins | sample YL17G11_0_MG_FD_205037 | JGI IMG/M metagenome (GOLD analysis project Ga0315287, IMG submission 205037) | Sediment microbial communities from Yellowstone Lake, YNP, Wyoming, USA - YL17G11_0 | ecosystem: Environmental > Aquatic > Freshwater > Lake > Sediment | place: USA: Wyoming | collected... | reverse complement strand
GTGGGAGTGGTGATCCGTTTCTGATGAACGATCGAGATCTCGTGAAGCTGGCGAACGACGTCCGTCGGCTCGCCTACGCGCCGTACTCGAAGTTCCCCGTGGGGGCAGCTCTCCTGTGCGCCGACGGGACCGTGGTCACGGGCGTCAACATCGAGAACGCCGTCAACGGCCTTTCCCTTTGCGCCGAGCGGGTTGCGTTGTTCAAGGCGATCTCGGAAGGGAAGCGGGAGTTCGTGAAGATCGCCGTGTCCTGCGAGTCCGACCACTGCCGCCCCTGCGGCGCGTGCCGACAAGTGCTGCACGAGCATGCGCCAAAGCTCGAGATCCTCATGGGGAACCCGAAGGGGGACTTCGTGCGCACGACGATCGCCGAACTCCTCCCCGACGCGTTCACGCTCGAACCGTAGGCAGTGCCGTAGGCACTGCCTCGGCATCGCCTACGGGCACCGCCTAGCAGGGGTCAGGCGCTTCCAAGGATGCGTTCCACAATCAGCAGAGGCGGCTCGCACGCTGACCCGGACGGGTCGATCTCGTAGGCCGATTCCACCAGGCTCCGCGCCTCCGCGACGTGCGCCTCGTCATTGACGTGGAGGATGGCGAGAACGCCGTTCTTCTCCACGCGCTCGCCGATCTTCCTCACGAGTTCGATGCCGACGGCCGGATCGATTGCAGCCTCTTTCGTCGTGCGCCCGGCGCCAAGCGCGTTCGCGCCGCGACCGACGAGCAGTGCGTCCAAGCGGCGGACCGTTCCGGCCACGCCAGAGCGGACCTCGATTCGTTTCGCCGCGGTGGGTAGGAGATCCGGGCGATCGAGAACCTCGGCCTGCCCCCCTTGGTTGACGATGAGTTCGCGGAACTTCGCGAGAGCCGAGCCGTCTTTCAGGAGCGTCCTCAGCTCGGCGACGGCCGCGGGCCGCGTCGCGGCCTTTCCGGCGAAGACGAGAAGCTCGGCGCCAAGCTCACAGCAAAGGGTAGCGAGATCCTCCGGCCCGGCTCCGTTGAGGGTGTCGATGGCTTCACGAACCTCGAGGGCGTTCCCGACCCTTCGGCCGAGCGGCTGGGACATGTCGGTGATGACGGCTGCCATCTTCCGGCCGAGTCTCTCGCCGATCGAGACGAGCGCCCGCGCCAAGCGGCGCGAGTCCTCGAGCTTCGGCAGGAAGGCCCCGGCCCCCGTCTTCACGTCGATGACGATCGCCTGCGCACCGCCGGCAATCTTCTTCGACATGATGGACGCGACGATGAGCGGCAACGAGTCCACAGTGGCGGTGACGTCGCGAAGCTCGTATAGGATCCGATCGGCGGGGACCATGTCGGCCGTGTGATCGGCCAACGCCAGCCCGGTGCGACGGACAAGGTCAAGGAAGCGGTCGCGAGATAGATCCGCGCGGAAGCCGGGGATCGATTCGAGCTTGTCGATCGTCCCTCCCGTGTGGCCGAGCGCGCGTCCAGACAGCTTGCCCACCTTGAGCCCGGCCGCCGCGAGAAGGGGAATGAGAACAAGCGTTGTCTTGTCCCCCACGCCGCCGGTCGAGTGTTTATCGACCGTGTACCCGCCGAGATCGCCCGGAGTGAACATCGAGCCGGAGTGCGCCATGACGTCGGTCAGAACCGCCGTCTCCTCGTCGGTCATGCCGCGCAGGAAGAGGGCCATGAGCAGGGCCGACACCTGGTAGTCGGGGACGGAACCTGAGACCGTTCCTGAGATCCAGAACGCGATCTCGTCACGGGTCAGCGTGCCGCCGTCGCGCTTCTTGCGGATGATGTCGACGATGTTCATGGTGACGCATTCTAGGACGACGACAGCGACTGATCAATGGGCGGAGGGTCCTTCGGCATCGCGCTCGATGTCTCGTCGGCCCGCTGGGTATACTTGGGACGAGGTGGTCTAGGTGCACATCCCACGGTTTCTCTTCCGCGTAAAGGATCGCCAGATCGAGGAGGAGGCTCGAACGATGATGGACGCGTTTCACATCACCGACGTCGAGATCCGCCGTGACGACACCATCGAAAGCGCCTGGCTCGAGGACTACGTGGCAATGAAGACGACCTACGGCCTCGAGGAGATTCAGGGGTACCTCGAAGGGCTTCTGTCGGGCAGCGACTAGCTCAGTCGCTCGCGCAGGCGCGCCGACAGGGTGTCGATCGACCAGACCACGGCGATGATCGCCAGAAGGCACATGCCGACTTCTTCCCACTCGTTGACGCGCACGTATTGCATGAGCAGCATTCCGATGCCGCCTCCCCCAACCATGCCGATGACGGTTCCCATGCGGACGTTGATGTCCCAGCGATAGAGGGTGAACGAGAGATACGGATTGATGATCTGCGGGACGACGCTGTACAGGAGAACCTGGACGCGGCGCCCGCCCACGGCCGTGACCGCCTCGGTCGGGCCGGGGTCGATGGACTCGAGCTGCTCGGAGTAGAGCTTCACCAGGTCGGCGATCGAGCACACAAAGAGAGCAAGCACGCCCGGGAACGGGCCTGGGCGCACCCATATGACAAACACGATGGCCCAAATGATTGGTTCGATCGAACGCACGATGCTTGCCGCGGCGCGGACGACGGTATAGAGCAGGCTGCCCACTGGGCCGCGGGCCAAGTTGCGCGCTGCGAGGAAGCTGAGCAGCGCCGCGACGGGGATCGCCAGCAGGGTTGCCATAAGTCCCATGAAGACGGTGACCAGAGTGAGGAGAACGACTTCCCCGAGGATCGACGGGTCCGGATGCACAAGCCGGCGCATGATCTTCGCCGCGTCCGGGAGGCTCTGCACAAGGCGGGAAAAATCAACTCGCGTAATGACGGTTGCCGCCGCGAGCGTCACGATAATGGCGGCGACGATGCTCCACCCCCACAGTGTCCGGTACCAAGGTGAGCGTGACGGCACGGATGCCTCCGACGGCCGCGGGTCCGGCCAGCCAAGGGCACGAGTGCGTACGGATTCGTCGAGAGGAGCCCCTCTACCCTTCAGGGGAACCCGTCGGGTACGCACCTTCCCGCCAGGGGCTGAGGGTCTGCCGCTGAGGAACTCCACGAACTTGCGTCCTACGGAAGTTCCGAGGGAGCCCCAGACGGCTGCTGCGGCGATCGCCAGGAGGACGACAAACCCGCCGGGAATGGGAAGGTAGGCTCCGATCCCCGACGCGATGCGCGTAATGACGAAGGACCCCATCACGAAGAGGTAGGCGAGGAAAGCGGCATCGACCAAGAAGATGCAGAGTCGCCTCCAAGCACTTGTAACCCGGGCCGCAGTCCGAACGAGCCTTCCCCTTGCCCCGGAGCGAAGTGGCTGCGCCATTACGCAATCCTCTCTCGCACGCGGCCGCTGAGGTAGTCCATGACCCACACGACGACAGCGATGATCACGATGACCGCTCCGACTTCGTGCCAGCGCAGCTCATTCTTGTAGTAGTTGAAGAACCGCCCAATACCGCCCCCGCCGACGATGCCGATGATCGTCGCCATGCGCACGTTGATGTCCCAGCGGTAGAGGGTGAACGCGAGGAATGACGGGACAACCTGAGGGATCACTCCGTAGTACAAGACCTGCGTGCGGCGCCCGCCGCACGCAGAGATGGCCTCTACGGGGCCGGGGTCAATAGCCTCGATCTGCTCAGAGTAGAGCTTTCCCAACGCGGCGACCGTATGCACGAAGAGCGCAAGGGTTCCCGCGAACGGTCCGTACCCGACACAGGTTGCTAACACGACGGCCATGACGAACGGCTCGATGGATCGGCCGATGTTAAAGAAACCGCGCATCAACGTGTAGACGCCCCATCCTAGGCGACTCCTTGTCACCATGTTCCTCGCGCCCAGGAACGACAACGGAAAGGCGAGCACAAAGCCAAGCAGAGTCGCCATTAAGGCCATAAAGATCGTCTGGATGATGCCGTTCAGCAACGTGTCGCCTAGATCGGGGTCGGTAGCAAGAAAAAACCTGAAGTCCGGCGTCGCCAGTTTCTGCCAGTAGTTGCCGGTCGACGAGGCCCTGCGGATGAGGGTGGCGATGTTGATCTGCGTCGTGAGCCAGCCGACGTAGATCGTCAGGCCGGCGAGAAGGAGCGCCATGAGACCCCAACTCGTCTGCCACCAATGTCGGCGCCTACCTGGCTGTTCGACGTCCGCGGCGCGGCAGACGCAAGCTCGAACGATGCGATCTGTCCATGGGTGTTTGTCCTTGTGGCCGGGCCATAGCCATCTCCACAGCCCGCGCGCGACCCACCACGAGGCTGCACCGATGACGACCAAAGCCAGGACAAGGCCGACGGTCAGACCCAGCGTTCCAGCCCAAGGTCCGGCAGGCCAGAAGACGATGGTCGGAATGAATGTCAGGCCCGTTCGGGATGCAATCCCATAGAAGAGCGTCGCAAGCCCGGCGAGCGGAAGGAGGGCGAACGCTGCCCCGAGCAGGGTCAGAAGCCACGATGCGAAATCGGTGAAAACGTGCGCAACGCGGCGCGATAGCCCGAGCGGGCGATGGGCTTCATCTGCGTGAGCGAGGCCGACGCCCTTCCAGCCGATCGAGGTCCCCAGGTTCTCCCACAAGACCGCGAGCAGGAACGTCGCGACGACGGCAACGACGTAAGCGTAGTCAGGAAAAGGGATCTTGTACACCGCGGAGACATGGTGAGTCGCTCGGTACCAGTGATTGATCAGGAAGTACGTGCAGTAGGAGAGGAGGAGGAGGAGTCCCCAATCTGCAGCGAGCGCGGCGATGCGATCCTTCGGCAGGCGGAAGCGGCGACTCACCTAGCGAACCTCCACCTCTTCGGCGTCCTCGCCGTAGATCTCCTTGAATCGGACGTTGTCGATCTCCTTCGGCAGTCCTTCGAACACCACGGCGCCATCCTTGAGCGCAATGATCCGGGTTCCATAGCGCCGGGCGAGTGACAAGAAGTGCAGGGCGCAGATCACGGTGGCCCCGTGCTTGTGGTTCATCTCCTCCAGGTACTGGAGGATGGAATTGGCCGTCGCCGGGTCGAGTGCCGATACGGGCTCGTCGGCGAGGATCAACTCCGGTTCCTGCATCAGCGCGCGCGCGATGCCCACACGCTGTTGTTGGCCGCCGGAGAGCTGATCGGCGCGAGTGTGCATCTTCTCCACCAGGCCGACCGTCTCCAGGCTCTGCCGAGCGCGGTCCATGTCCTCGCGCGGGAAACGCCCGATCAATGTGGGCAGGGGCGGCGCGTACCCCAACCGCCCGGCGAGGACGTTTATCAGCACGGACGACCGCTTCACGAGGTTGAAGTGCTGAAACACCATCCCGATCCTGCGCCGGATCTTGCGCAACTCGGCGCCCTTCGCCTGCGTGATATCCACGCCGCCTAGGAGAATCCGGCCCGAGGTGGGCTCGATCAGGCGGTTGATGCAGCGAAGAAGCGTTGACTTGCCGGAGCCGGAGAGCCCGATGAGCACGAGGAACTCGCCCTTGTTCACGGTGAGCGAGACGTCGCGCAACGCGTGGACATCCCCGCGCTCGTAGACCTTCGTTAGGTGCTCGATGACCAGTTGCGGTTCAGCCATACGACCATTCCCGTACGAAGAGGAGAGAGGAGGCGACCTCCTCTCTCCCCACTCCGATCTTGCTCGTACAGACTCAGCTCTACCGCTGTGGGACCGGGAGGCCGAGGACGGCGCGCATCAGATCGAACACGCTGTCCGTGACCGACTCCATGCCCGACCACTGGTAGAACTTCTTGTTGCTCCAGATTGCGAAGCCCTCGGGGGTCAAGATGTGCTGCACGAGGGTCGCGGTGATCTGGTCCCTCAGGTCGGCCGGGAAGTCCGCCACGAAAGCAAGGCAGTCGTTCGGAATTGGGCCGACGACGCCGACGATTCCGACCTGGGTGAACACGTCGGGGTAATCCTTGGTCACCGCGAAACGCAGATCCTCACAGCGCCAGGCGAGCCCCGTGCGGACGAGGGCGTTGTGGAAGTAGTCCCAGACCATGAGTTCGGGATCGTCGCCCCATTCCCAGCGGATGCCCTGATCCTTCAGGCACTGGGGAGCTAGCGGAGGCGAGCCGTAGCCGGTGCAGAAGTCGCCCTGGCCCTGCAACAGTGCGACCATCGAGTTCACGTGCCCGCCCGTTTCAACAATGCTTCCCCACTGCACGCCGTTCTGCTGTAGATAGACCTTCGGGTACTTGTAGCCCGAGCCTGAACCGACGTCATTGTAGATCCACGTCTTGCCGGCGAGGTCCTGGATCGACGTGTAGCCCTTCGATCGGAGTGCGTAGATCGAGGCGTAGTAGTAGGTGTAGCCGTTGCGGACGGCGCCCATCGTCGGCACGATTCCGCCGTTCGTCGCGGCGTAGATTTGGCAGTACTGCGAGCTTGTCGGAATGCCAAACACGTCACCCTCGGCCGTTGCAAAGGCCTCGGCGAGAGCGGCGTAGTCCGAGGCGACGATCGGGACGACATAGAGTCCCGTCTGCTGGAAGATGTACTCTGCAATCGCATCCCCCGAGGGTCCGATCACAGTCGTGTCGGTCGACGGCGGGAGCAACATGTAGATTGGTTTCTGCTGGGTCCCAACTTGGGCGAGTCCCACGATGCTGAACGCGACGAGCGCGAGCAGCGCCAGAGAGAGAAGCCTACGCATAACGCACCTCCTGTAGTGCCCTACCCTCGACTCACGCGGCGAGGACATCCTCGCCGGTCGCCGAGTGATCCTCTTGCCTCGATCATAGATCCTAGCAGCCTCGGAACCAAGGCATCCTCTATTCGCGTTTGTACGGTTCCCCTAGTGCCTTCGGGAACCGCACGCGACCGATGGCCCCCGACACGACGAGCAACGTGACGATGTACGGCAGCATGGACACGAACTGGCTCGGGATCGGCTTGGACGGCAGCGTCTTCACCCACTCGGCGAGACCCTGGAAGAAGCCGAAGATGAACCCACCAAGCAAGGCAAGGAGCGGGTTGAGTCCGCTGAAGACGACGGTCGCCAGAGCAATGAACCCTCGCCCTGCCGACAGGTCCTTGGTCACGGATCCGATCCACGCGACGCTCATGTACGCTCCGCCCAGTCCGGCCAACGCAGCGCCGAACGTCGCCGCGAGAAGGCGCACCCTGTTCACGTTGATCCCCGCGACGTCGGCCGCTTCCGGCATTTCTCCCGCGGCCTTGAGGATCAGTCCGGCTCGCGTCCGCTTGATGAACCAATGGATGAGGAACGGCATCACGAGCGCGATGAGAATGATCGGGCTCATCGCACCCATGGCGGTCTTCCACTTGATCACCTGGGCGGCTCGCGGCACGGCGTGGAATCCCGGCGCCCCGAGCTGGATCAGCCCGAACGCGACGAGTCCCATCGCAAACAGGTTGATGCCGATTCCGGTGATCATCTGGGTTCCCTTCCAGTACGTGTTGATGACCGCGAAGACGAGGCCGATGACGGCTCCGACACCCATTCCGACGAGGAGTCCGACGACCGGGCCGCCGGCCTCGGCGCTGAGGGCACCAGCGAAGGCGCTGATGAGCAGGATGCCTTCCAGCCCGATGTTGAACAGCCCGGCGGTCTCTCCGACGATCTCGCCGACGGCCGTCAACGTGATCGGGACCATCGCGTGGAGCGCGATGCGAAGCAGGCTGACGAGGTCAATCCAGTTCATGCGGATCCCTCCTTGGACGCGGGTCGTCCGTGCCGTCGAAGCGCCGCAACCAGCCGCTCCCCCTGACTCTTGATCGCTGGGAACAGTCGAATCAGCTCAGGGATTGACATCGCGAGAACGATCGCGCCCATGACGATGCGCACCATCTCGAGTGGAACCGGGTTCGACCCGTAGAACTGCATGACGCGCCCCCCGGCGTTGAGACCTCCAAACAGGACCGACGCCACAATGATGCCGATCGGGTGATTGCGTCCGACCATGGCGACCGCCATGCCGTCGAAGCCGATGTTCGTCAGCTCAGGGAATGCTCCCCCGCCGAACGCTGCATAGCTCGGCGGCATTCCCATGACGACGGTGGCTCCGGCGAGGCCGGCCGTGATGCCGCCGAGGAGGAAACTCACGATCATCGTTCGCTTGTTGCGGATCCCTCCATAGCGCGCGGCGGTCGGATTGAGTCCCGCGGCGCGCACTTCGTACCCCATCGTCGTGTGCCAGAGAACGAAGTACAGGACCAGGGCGGCGAAGACCGCAAGGAAGAACGAATACGAGAAGTCCGTGCCGCGAACGAGGATCGGGAACCGCGCCGACACCGGGATCGTCAGCGTCTTCTCCGCGCGCGACGGATCCACGAGGATGAAGATGGCGATGTACAAGGCGAGCCACCGCGCAATCCAGTTGAACATGATCGTCGAGATGACCTCGGATACCCCGCGGGTGATCTTTAGTACGGCAGGGACAATGCTCCACGCCGCGCCGGCGATCAGGGCGAACAGGAGCCCGACGATCAGGTGGATTCCGGGGGGCATCTTGAACAGCGCCACGCAGATGGCCGCCATGGCGCCCATGAACATCTGGCCTTCGGCGCCAATGTTGAACATGCCCGCACGAACGCACACGGAGAATGTCAGCGCGGTCAGAATGAGCGGCGTCGCGCGGGCGAGCGTGCTTGCCCACTCGTACGACCCTCCGTAGGCGCCGCGGAGCAGGGCCCAGTAGGCCCTCCACGGGTTGAATCCCCACATGTACATAAGGGCGGCGCCGACGAGGAGCCCGATGAGCGCAGCCAGCATGGACTCGAGGGCGGGATGAAGTCCGGTGACTGTCCGGTGGACGCCTCTCAAGAGGCGGGACTGTGTCGGCCCCGCTTGTTCGCTCATACGACCTCCTTGCGTTCCACGCCCCCCATGAGCATGCCGATCTGCTGCCGATTCAGATCCGTGGGGGCGCACTCGGTCATGAACCGTCCCTCATACATGATCGCCAGGCGATCGACGAGCGCCAGCACTTCATCGAGGTCGGCCGATACGAGCAGGATGGCCCGTCCGTTGTTGCGCATCTCGACGAGAAGGTCGCGGATGTACTTCGCCGCTCCAATGTCGAGTCCTCGCGTCGGCTGCGACGCGACGACAATCGCTGGATTCTTGGCCAGTTCGCGTCCCACAATCAGTTTCTGCTGATTCCCGCCCGACAAGCTCTTTGCCGGCGCGTTCGGCCCCGTTGCCTGGATCTCGAATCGATCCATCAACTCGCGGACGTGGCGGTTAATTCTGCCCCAGCGCAGGAACGAGAAGGGGCCGCGGAACTCCTTCCATCGGTGCACGCCGAGGATCGCGTTTTCCGCCAGCGTGAACGGCAGAACCAGGCCGAGGCGCCAGCGGTCCTCCGGGATGTGGGCGACGCCGAGGCGGTAGATCTCGCGAGGGTCTTTGCCCAGGATGTCGGTGCCTTTGATGGTCGCGATGCCGGATACGGCTCGGCGTAGCCCGGTCAGGCACTCGACCAACTCCGACTGACCGTTTCCCTCTACGCCGGCGATGCCGAAGATCTCTCCGGCATGGACGTCGAACGACAGCCTATCGACCGCAACGTCGCCCGTATTGCCCTTGGCCACCAGATCGGCGACGTGGAGGATCCTTTCACCCGACGAACCGATCTTCGACCGCGCGCCGGCGCGCGGTAGTTGCTCCGCGCTGAGTTCGACGGCCGTCGATTCCCCCTCCACCGCCCTGCCGACCATGAGCTGGGCGAGGCGCTCGGTCGTCGCCGTCGACGTCTTGACGTCTCCCACGAGTTCCCCGTGGCGAAGGACAACGATCCGGTCCGTGACCGACTGCACTTCTTTCAGCTTGTGGGTGATGAGGATGATCGACGTCCCCGCATCGCGGAGACGTCGAAGGAGGAGGAAAAGCTCGTCGACCTCAAGAGGGGTCAAGACCGAGGTCGGCTCGTCGAGGATGAGGAGCTGAACGTTGCGCGATAGCACCTTAAGAATCTCGACGCGTTGCTGCTCTCCCACCGCCAGCTTCTCCACGGGGACGTCGAGGGGGACGTGGAGGCCGCTTTCCTTCATCAGGCTATCGAGCCGCTCGCGCGCCTGGTCCAGCCGGATGCGCGCGAACGGGCGCTCGTGGCTGAGGGCGACGTTCTCCGTTGCCGTGAACGTGCCCACGAGGGCGAAATGCTGATGCACCATCCCAATCCCGAAGTCGAGCGCTTCGCGTGGGCTCTGGAATCGCACCACGCCCTTCGGTGACGTCACACGGCCGCTGGTGGGGGGAAGGAGTCCGGACAGGATCTTCGTGAGCGTCGTTTTCCCGGCCCCGTTCTCCCCCAAGAGCCCGACGATCTCCCGCGGATGGATCTCCAGCGTCGCTTCGCGGAGAGCCACCGTGCCGTCCGAGTAGACCTTCGTAATGTTCTCGGCGCGGAGGAAGTAGCCGTCAGAGGCCCGTGCATTCGCTGGAGCGTCGTTTGCATTCATGGGATCTCCATCCGTGCACGAAAAGGGGAGAGAGGAACCTCGTCCCTCTCTCCCCGTCAGAGGTTCAACTTCCTGTCACGGTCTAGGGCGCGCCGAGCGTGTACTGCGTCCGCACTGTGGCGATCTCAGCGCCGGTACCGGCCGTCGGGACGAAGATCGAGTTGTTCAGGATGCCCTGCTCGAGCAGCGCCACAGCATCCCAGATCCAGTCGGCGACGGTTAGCCGGTTCTGCTGCCAGTTGTAGAGAATCATCGGAGCATCAGCTGCCGTGATCTGCCCCGCGCCGATGCCGAAGTCGATGAACTCCAGCATGTTGCGCGCGTTGCTGATGCCGACTCCGCCCTCGGCGAGGCCGAGGCTCGTCACGCCGGGCGTGAAGGTCCCGTTAACGACGGCCTCGATGGCCATGTAGCAGGCGGTGTCGACGCGCTTCATGCCGCTTGCGATGCCGTGCATCCCATTGCCCATCCAGTCCTGGTCAGCATCGACGCCGTAGTAGTACGGAGGGCCGTACTTCGTCGCGGCGTTATCATGGACCTCGGTCACGGCTTCAAGATCGCCGACGCCGAGCGGGCCAGCGACGTTGTAGATGCCAACCGCGCCTTGCGCGAGCATGGCTTCCGAAGCGGCCTTGCCGAGCGCAATGTCGCTGAATGTGCCGGTATAGGTGTAGAGCAGGTTCACCGCGGGCATCGTGCCCTCATGCGCGGCGTAGGCCTTGAGGCCCCAATCCATGCCGAAGCGGAATCCGGCCTCGAAGTGCCACAGCACCGGGATCTCGATTCCGAGGACAATGCCGGCCGCCGTGTACCCATGCTGCGCCGCGGACATCGCCGCCAGCGCGCCGACGAGGGCCGACATCTCGTTCTCACGGAACACGAAGTTCATGATGTTGGGGCCCGTGATGTAGCCGACGTCGATGATCGCGAACTTCTGGTTCGGGAACTCTGTCGCTGCCGCGGCGAGCGCGTCACCGAGCAGGAAGCCGACGCAGATGATGAGGTCATACTCGCCGGTACGGGAGAGGTTCCGGATGTTCGGCAAGTAGTCCGCGCCCGTGGCGCATTGGACCTCGACCATCTCCAGCCCGAAGTCCTTTGCCGCCTGATCCGTCCCCTTGAATCCCATGTCGTTGAACGCGAGATCGCCGCGTCCACCAACGTCCAGGACCACAGCGACCTTTCCTGCCGCCAAGCCAGCGACCGACAGCCCCAACACAAGAACAAGGGCGACTGCTAGCAGTCTTTTCAACGCGACCTCCTTGGATCTCCTTGGTTCTACCGGAATCCCGGTGCCCAACGGTTCTACCTCATTCTATACGCGTTACTGGCGTCTGGCAAATGGCATCGGCTCGCCGCGGACTTCGGAAAACGTAGACAGGGAATAGACGATACGGTTTGGCGTGTCCTTGGATCCTGTCTGGCTGCATGGCAGGTCGCGCTCTCGCAGCACCGCAAGCCAGGTATACTCATCGTGATGCGAGTCTTGGGAGTTGCTCTAGTCGTCTTGGCTGCCGTCGCCGTGCCCGCGGCGGCATGGGCACAGGCTCAACTCGGAAGCGACTTCGCCGATGCCTGTGCCGAGTTCGCGCCGCTCGAAGCTCTCTACCGATCGTTCGGCGACCACCTCTTCTCGGGAACGGCGGTCGCTGTCCCCGTGGGCCTCAGCACAGCCTGCGCGCGCTTCCTCGATGCCCTCCAGGTTCTTCACGAGGAGTTGATCACTCAGATTCCGTCCCAGAACGTGGAAGGGCTCGGGACTCTCGTGCGCCTTCGCGTGGGGAGCGAGGGATTCTGCTCGACCTTTGCGGCGGCCCTCGCGGCCTTGAGTGAGATGGAGGATTTGTCGTTGGACGTAGAGGCATCCCTGGTCGCTCAAGGGTTTTTCGCCTCGATTCACAACTTGAGCGAGCAGTTCAAAGACACCCTCGACGCCGCGTTGCGCGACGCGCCCGACGATGAGGCGCGGTGGGCGATGGCCGTGACGTTCGCGGTGCGGAGCATGCTGGTCAGTTCCTCGTGGGCACGCGTCTCTGTGGACGTTGCGGCCATCTTCTACGGGCGTCCTGAGGCTGATGCCCCGCCGTTCGGCGTGGCCGATTCGGTGCGGGTGGCGATGGACCAGATTGTCGCTGCCGCAGGAGTGGAGTTGACCGATGAGGAGCGTGCGGCCGTGCGCCTGGCGGCGGCCGTCGTCTACGACAGTTTCATCGCCGGCGGCTAGAGGCCTCTCCCGCGTCGTACCCGACAGGGGGGGAAGGGAAGGTGGACCTGCTACCTCATCCACCTTCCCTGGGGTAAGAACCGTTGGTCGTGACCCCAAATCCTTTTCCTGTACTGCCGAGGGTCGCGTTAAACAGCCCCACCGCACTCCCTGCGCGGGTCGAGTTCCACCGGGCTCTCGTTCCGGCGGGGAAGTCGGATAGGCTTCGCCCGGACCTCACGCGTCTATCACAAGCCGGCGACAGCATAGCGGGCGATAGGCAAGGACGAGGTCCCAGGCGGGCGCCGCCGAGCAGCCGCCGGCGACGGACGCCGCGTACCGCCGTGGCGTCCGAAGCGGACGAGTGTCCCGGGTCTGCCAACGCTACTTGGGAGAGATCTGCGCAATGCGCCAGTAGTCTTGGACCGTTTGCAGCAGGCGCTCGAAGTCCTTCGAATCAACCGGCTTCGTCATGTAGCTCGCGGCGCCGCTGTCGTACGCCTTGACCATGTCCTCTTCTCGCTCCGATATCGTCAGGACGATCACGGGGATGCGGCGAAGATGCGCGTCCTCCTTGATCTTCGCCAGGACCTCAAGGCCGTTGATCTTCGGCAGATTGATGTCGAGAAGAATCAGGTCCGGACGCGGCGTGTCTTGATACTCCCCCGTCCGGTACAGCATGTTCAGCGCTTCCTCGCCGTCGTGTGCGAAGTACAGCTCGCACTTGGCGTCGCTCTTGCGCATGGCTCGCTTGATGATCGTAACGTCGTTGGGGTTGTCCTCGACCACCAGCACTTTCATCTTTTCGAGGTTATGCATTGGATTCCACCTCTCGTGCTCTTGGGATAGTAAAGAAGAACGTGCTTCCTTTGCCAACTTCCGAGTTGACCCAGATCTTGCCGCCGTGCTCTTCCACGATGCGTTTGCAGATCGCCAAACCAGCTCCCGTTCCCTCGACGTCCTCTCGCGGGTTCAGCTTCTCGAAGATCCCGAAGATGCGCTCTTGATAGCGTTCCTCGATGCCGATCCCGTTGTCCTCGACGAAGAACGTCACCGTTCCGT
>Ga0315287_10004475_pt1 | contig 13646 bp, 14 predicted proteins | sample YL17G11_0_MG_FD_205037 | JGI IMG/M metagenome (GOLD analysis project Ga0315287, IMG submission 205037) | Sediment microbial communities from Yellowstone Lake, YNP, Wyoming, USA - YL17G11_0 | ecosystem: Environmental > Aquatic > Freshwater > Lake > Sediment | place: USA: Wyoming | collected... | reverse complement strand
GGCGCAGGTGACCGACGGCGCGCTCGCCCCGATCGTCGACCACCTCGGCCACGAAGCGCTTCAACTCGGCGAGCCGCTCGGCCGGCGGCGGCGGCGGGTCGCCGGTCAGGAGTTCGCGGAAGACCCAGGGGCGACCGAGAGCGGCGCGGGCTACGGCGACGGCGGCGACGCCGCCGTCGCGCAGGCCCGCGCACAGGCCCCGGCCCACGGTGCCGTCGGGAAGGGTCGCGGCGATGTCGCCTGAGGCGATGACCGGCACCTCGAGTTCCCGCGCCAGGGCGAGCGTGATGGTGTGGTCTGCCCGGCCGCGATAGAGCTGCGACGCCGTGCGCGGGTGGATCGTGATCGCGGCCGCCCCGCCGGCGACGAGGCGGGGCGCCAGCCGGTGCCCCGCTTCGTCGCCGGCGCGCAGACCGGCGCGTATCTTGACGGTCACCGGCACGGCGCCCTCGACCGCCGCCACGGTCGCCTTGAGACACGCCTCGGCAAGCTCGGGCGTGCCCAGCAAGGCCGCCCCGGCGCCGGTCTTGACCACCTTGCGCACCGGGCAGGCCATGTTGAGGTCGATCAGGTCGGCGCCGGCCTCGACACAGACAACGGCGGCGGCAGCCAGGATCTCGGGCACGGCGCCGAAAAGCTGATAGCCGATGGGGTGTTCGTCTTCGGCGCAGACCAGGTAGTCGCGCGTGCGCCGGTTGTCGTAGGCGATGCCGTGCGACGAGATCATCTCGGTGTGCACCAGCCCCGCTCCCCAGCGTCGCACCATGCGCCTGAAGGGAAGCTTGGTCAGGCCGGCCATGGGCGCCATGATGAGGCGGCTCCCGAGGGTCAGCGGGCCGATCGCCAGGGGCCCCGCGAGGGGCTCAGGCGCTGCGCTGCCGCCTGAGGATGATCTCGATGCCACGAAGCGTCAGATGCTCGTCGATCTCGCTGATGGAGCTGGCATGGGGGGCGATCAGCGCCGCCAGTCCGCCGGTAGCCACGACCTTGGCGTCGGCGCCCAGCTCGCCGCGGATGGCGGCCACGATGCCTTCGACCTGGCCCCCGAACCCGTAGACGGCGCCCGACTGCAGACACTCGACGGTCGACTTGCCGATCACCGTCTCGGGCTCGATCAGGTCGACCTTTGTGAGCTTGGCCGCCCGCGTCGTCAACGCTTCCATCGATACCTCGATGCCGGGAGCGATCACGCCGCCCAGGTAGTCACCCTCGGCCGAGACGACGTCGAAGTTCGTCGAGGTGCCGAAGTCGACCACGATGCAGGGCCCGCCGTACCGTTCGAACGCCGCCACCGTGTTGACGATACGGTCGGCGCCGACTTCGGCCGGGTTCTTGATGAGGATCTTGATCCCGGTGCGTACGCCGGGACCGATCACGAACGCCGTCACGCCGAGATGCTTCTCGCTCATCTCGACCCACTGCGTAGTAAGACGCGGCACGACCGAGGCGACGGCGACCTCGTCGATGAGGGCGCGCGGCTCTTCATGCAGCCACGAAAGGAAACCCGAGAGCAGGCCGGCGATCTCGTCGCCGGTACGATGGCTCACGGTGGCGATGCGCCAGTCGTTGATGATGGCGCCGTCGTCGATCAGCCCGACGACCGTCTGCGTGTTGCCGACATCTACGGCGAGCAGCATCTCTCATCCCTCCAGCATGACGAGAGACAGATCGATCCACGGCGCCCGGGTGGTGAGCGCGCCGACCGAGATGACGTCGACACCCGCCGAGGCCAGCCCGCGAACGTCGTCGATCCCCACGCCCCCGGAGACCTCGATGGTCGCCCGGCCGTCGACCAGCACGACAGCGCGACGAACGGTCTCCAGGTCCATGTTGTCGAGCAGCACCGCGGTGACCCCAGCGGCCAGCGCCTCGTCAAGTTGTTCGAGCGTGTCGACCTCGACCTCGAGGCCGTGCAGATGCGCGGCGCCGGCGCACACCCGCGCTACCGCCGCCGCCACCCCGCCGGCCGCGAAAACGTGGTTGTCCTTGATCATCGCCGCGTCGAAGAGCCCGAAGCGATGCGCTGCGCCGCCGCCGTGCACGATAGCTTGCTTCTCGAGCAGCCGCAGACCGGGCGTGGTCTTGCGCGTGCCGGCGATGCGCGCCCCGCTGCCGGCCGTCTCGGCCACGAAGGCCGCCGTAAGCGTGGCCACGCCCGAAAGCCGTGAGACGAAGTTGAGCGCTGTGCGCTCGACGGCGAGGATCGCGGCCGCGTCGCCGGCGAGTTCGGCGAGCCGATCGCCGGCCGCGAAGGCGTCGCCGTCGCTCCGGGCCAAGACGACCTCGAGCCGTGGATCGACCTGGCGCGCCGTCTCGACCACTGCCGCGCTGCCCGAGAGCACACCGTCCTGGCGCGCCTCGAGGCGCGCCCTGGCGGGCGCGCCGGCAAAGGCGCGCCCCGTGATATCGCCGTAGCCGGCCAGGTCTTCGGCCAGCGCCCGGGCGACGATCTCGCGCACCGCCGCCGCCTCGACACCGCCGCTCACGACGCGCCGCCGGTGGTCTGGTATTGGGGCAGCCGCAAGGAGAGATGTCGCTGCCAGTGATAGTCGTCGCGCTCGGGAAAGTCTTCGCGTAGCTGGACGCCGCGCGTCTCCTGACGCAGCAGCGCGGTCTTGGCGATCTGGGTGGCCAGAGTGAGGATGTTGAGAAGCTCGAACTCGGGCGGGCCGCTGTCGGCCAGGCGCAGCTCGGAATAGATCGTGCGCAGCTCGTGCAGCGCCGCGGAAAGCTCGTCTTCGCGACGCAACACCCCGACCCGCTGGGACATGAGCTCGGTAACCCGGCGCCGGACGGCGGCGACATCGCTGCCGGCCGCCTGCGGTGGCGATGCCTCGGGAAGGTCGAAACGCAACCGGCGCACGTCTTCGCCCAGTCTGCCGATGTAGCGGTCGAGATGGCGGACGACGCGGTCGCCGAAGACCAGACCCTCGAGCAGCGAGTTCGACGCCAGACGGTTGGCGCCGTGCACGCCCACGTTGGCCGCCTCTCCGGCGGCGTACAGACCGGGCAACGTGGTGCGCCCCCACACATCGGTGGTCACGCCGCCGATGAAGTAGTGGGCGACGGGAGACACGGGGATGAGGTCTCGCGCCAGATCGAGGCCGTGGTCGGCGAGCAGACCGGTGACCCGCGGAAAGCGCTGGGCCAGCATGGCGGCGTCGAGATGCGTGGCGTCGAGAAAGACCTGCTGGCTGCCCTCGCGCTTCATCTCGGCGACCATGCCGCGTACCACCACATCGCGCGCCGCCAGCTCGCCCTGGGGGTCGTAGCGATCCATGAAACGCTCGCCGGCGACGTTGCGCAAGTAGGCGCCCTCGCCGCGCAGCGCCTCGGTGACCAGCGGTGTGGGGGAGGTACCCACGGCGAGGCCTGTGGGATGGAACTGCATGAACTCGAGATCGCTGATCGAGGCGCCGGCGCGATAGGCCATGGCCACGCCGTCTCCGGTCGCCACGGTGGGATTGGTGGTACGCGCGAAGACCTGCCCGGCGCCGCCGGTGGCGAGGATCGTGACCATCGCCAGATTGAGCGTCACCGAGCCGTCGTCCATGTCGACGGACAGCGCCCCGATGCAACGCCCGTCGATGGTCAGCAGGTCGACCACGAACTCGTCCTCGTAGAGCTGCACGCGGCTGCCCATGCGAGCCGCCTCGGAGAGGGCGCTGGAGACCTCGCGGCCGGTGGCGTCGCCGCCGGCATGGGCGACACGACGGACCGAGTGAGCGCCCTCCTTGCCGAGCACGATCTCACCGTCGTGACGGTCGAAGCGCGGGCAGATCTCGATGAGTTCGCGCACCCGGTCGGGTCCTTCGTTGACCAGGACACGCACCGCGTCGGGATCGCAGAGCCCGGCCCCGGCCTTGACGGTGTCCTGGAAGTGCAGCTCGGGCGAGTCTGACTCGCCCAGGGCGGCGGCGATGCCGCCCTGGGCGAGGAAGGTGGTGGTGTCGTTGAGTGACGCCTTGGTGAGCAGCCCGACGTGCCAGCGCCGCGCCGCCGAGATGGCGGCCGTCAGACCGGCGATGCCGCCGCCGAGCACCAGCACGTCGAACTGGCGCCGCTGCGGCGGGCGCTCACCCAGGCTGGCGATATACGGTCGTGGCATCGGTCAGTCCACCTCTTCGACCATGCGCTCGACGGCACGCAGCGCCTTAGCGCTGATGTCGGACGGCACCGTGACCTCGCCGCTGCCGTCGCGCAGCGCCTCGATGGCCGCCTCGAGGGTGGCGAGCTTCATGTTGGCGCAGACAGCGTAGTCGCTCGCCGCCACGAAGGTGCGCTCCGGGTACCGTTTGCCCAGGCCGGTGAGCAGACCGACCTCGGTCGCCACGATGTAGGTCTGGGCGTCGTCGGTCTCGGGAAAGCGCAGCATGCCCGAGGTGCTGGTCACCACGTCGGCCAGATCGACGACCGCGCGCGAGCACTCGGGGTGAGCCATGACCGCGGCGCCCGGATACTCCTGCCGCTTCGACTCGATGTCGTAGGGCTGGATGAGGGCGTGGATGGGGCAGTAGCCGGGCCAGAGGATCATCTGCCGGCCGGTCTGGCGCTGTACCCAGTCGCCAAGGTGCTGGTCGGGGACGAAGATGATCTCCTTGTCCGCCGGGACCCGGCTCACGATCTGGGCCGCGTTGGCGCTCGTACAGCAGATGTCGGTCTCGGCCTTCACTTCAGCCGTGGTGTTCACATAGGCCACGACAACGGCGCCGGGATGCTCGGCCTTGAGCGTGCGCAGGTCGGCGGCGCTGACCATGCGGGCCATGGGACATCCAGCCCGGTCATCGGGCATCAGCACCGTCTTGTCCGGGGAGAGGATCTTCGCCGTCTCGGCCATGAAGTGCACGCCGGCGAAGAGGATGATCTCGGCATCGGTCGCCGCCGCCTTGCGGGCCAGCTCGAGGGAGTCGCCGACGAAGTCGGCGGCGGCCTGCATCTCGGCCCGCTGGTAGTTGTGGGCGAGCAGCACAGCGTGGCGTTCGACCGCAAGACTCCGAAGCTCAGCCTGCTGCTGCGAGAAATCGACTGCCATGACTGCTAGTCCTCCGCTGCGGGATAGAGGTCGACGCTCTGGCTCGAGGCCAGCTCCTCAGCCAAGGCCGAGACGTCGACGGACGGCATCTCTCGCGCCAGGGACCAGACAGCCGACAGCGGGACGACCACGAACGCTCGCTGCCACATGCGCGGATGCGGCAACGTGAGCTCGGCCAAGCCAGACTCGACCCCTTCGTACAGAAGTATATCGACATCGAGGGGACGCGGGCCAAAACGCAGCGTTCGCGTACGGCCGGCCGCTTCCTCGATCGCCTGACAGCGCCCCAGAAGCTCAAGCGGGGCGAGCCCGGTCTCGAGACAGATGACCTGGTTGAGGAACGGCGGCTGATCGGCCAGTTCCTGGGGCGCCGTCTCGTACACGGGTGACGCCTGCAGCAGGGTCGTGCCGGGAAGGCCGGCGAGCGCGACGCGAGCGGCGCGCAGCGCCGCCAGGCGCTCGCCGAGGTTCGAGCCCAGCGAGAGGAAGACGCGCCGCGGCCGCTCGCTCACGCGCGGTAGGTGACCTCGGCACTGGCGGCCGCGGCGCTCACCGGCATGGGCGGCGCCGGCTTGCTGACCACGACGGTCAGTTCGGCCAGAGGGGCGAGCGCCCAGAGACGGTCGGCGACGACCGTCGCCAGGCGCTCGACAAGCTTGTACTCGCGCTCGGCGGCGATCCCGGCGACCAGCGTCGCGACGGTGGCGTAGTCGATCGTGCCTTCGAGCTCATCGGCGGCGTAGGCCGAGGGATCGAGCGGCGTCAGGCGCACGTCGACGCGAAGCAGGCGCGCGTCGCGCCGCTCATCGGCGGTCACCCCGACACGACACGGTATCTCCAGGCCCTCGAGAGCGATCGTCACGCGTCGTCGCGGGTCGCTCATGCCCCGACCTCGAGCACAGCCCGGGCGACCTTCAGGGCCTCGAGATTCTCCGTCACGTCGTGCACGCGGAACACGGCCGCACCGCGAGCAAGACCGAGCACCGTGGTGGCCAGCGTCCCATTGATGCGATCCATGGGATCGTCGGCTCCCAGGAGCGCTCCCAGAAAGCGCTTGCGCGACGCCCCGAGCACGATCGGACGCCCGAGGGCGACTATGCGGTCGAGGGCGGCCAGCAGCGCCAGATTGTGGTCGAGCGTCTTGCCGAAGCCGATGCCGGGGTCGAGCAGTACCGCTTCCTCGGCGACACCGGCGTCAACGGCCGCCGACAAGCGCTCCTCGAGAAAGGCGCCGACCTCGGTCACCACGTCGTCGTAGCGAGGGTCGTCCTGCATCATCCTCGGCCGGCCGAGCATGTGCATGAGACACAGCGGGCATCCGGCCTCAGCGACCGTCGCCGCCATGTCGGGGTCGCCGCGCAAGGCCGTGACGTCGTTCACCATGCCGGCGCCGGCGGCCAGCGCCCGGCGCGCCACAAGAGCCTTGGAGGTGTCGACCGAGATGAGCGCCGTGCCCGCCAGAGCGTCGTGCAGCGCCTCGATCACCGGCAGTACACGACTCGTCTCAGCCTCGGCGTCGACCGGCTCAGACCCGGGCCGCGTGGACTCTCCGCCCACGTCGATGATCGCCGCACCCTCGGCGGCCAGACGAAGCCCCTGTTCGACGGCGGCGCCCCGCTGCGCGAACCGGCCGCCGTCCGAGAACGAGTCCGGCGTCACATTGACGATCCCCATGATGCAGGGGAGGTCGACTGGGAGGGTGGTCGCCGGAAAGCGCATGGGCGCTGAGGGCGCCGGTCAGCGACCGGCGTTGACGAGCGCGAAGACCTCGGCCCGCGTGGCAGCGTGCGACTCGAAGATGCCGCGAACGGCGCTGGTGACTGTCTTGGCTCCCGAAGTGCGCACACCGCGCATGGACATGCAGAGATGTTCGGCTTCGATCAGGACGAGGACGCCCACCGGGTCGAGAGCCTCCATCATGGCGTCGGCCACCGTGGAGGTGATGCGCTCCTGGAGCTGCGGGCGAGCGGCCACCGTGCGCACCGTGCGAGCCATCTTGGAAAGGCCGGCGATGTTGCCGTCCTTGCCGGGGATGTAGGCCACGTGAGCGGTGCCGATGAAGGGCAACAGATGATGTTCGCAGATCGAATGGAAGGCGATGTCCTTGACCAGCACCATCTCCTGGTGCTTGTCGCCCGCCATGGTGACGAGAAGTTCGCGCGGATCGGCCGTCAGGCCGAAGTAGATCTCTTCGCACATGTCGGCGACCCGCCGCGGCGTTTCGACCAGACCCGGACGCGTGGGGTCTTCGCCGATGCCTTCGAGATACAGGCGGACGCTGGCTTCTATCTTGGCGCGGTCCACGCGGGGGACTCTATCTGAGACGAAGTCGCGAAGGAAACCTAGGTCGTACCCGGACTGACCGGATTGACCGGGGTGGCGTGCGCCGGTTTGGCGACCTTCGGTCGGGCCGGCGCCCGCTTCTTGGCCGCCGCATCGCGCTCGGCCTGACGCTTGGCCTCGCGCTCGTCGCGCTCGCGAAAGACCTCGTCTTCGGGCCTGCCCTCGAGGAGAGCCTCGAACTCGGTCCGCTCGAGGGTCTCGCGCTCGATGAGGATCTTGCTGACCGCGTCGAGCTGATCGCGATGCTCCTCGAGCACGCTCTTGGCACGATCGTGAGCGTCTTCGATGATGCGCCGGATCTCGGCGTCGATCTCCTGGGCGATCTCGTCGGAGTAGTCGGGCTCCTGGCCGAACTCGCGCCCCAGGAAGGGCTGGGCATGGTTGTGGCCCAGGGTGCGCGGACCGAGCCGGGCGCTCATGCCCCAGCGCATGATCATGTTCTTTGCGGTCTCGGTCGCCTTCTCGAGGTCGTTGGCGGCGCCGGTGGTGATCTCGCCGAACTGGATCTCTTCGGCGGCCCGGCCGCCGAGGGTCATGGCGAGCTGGTCGCTGAGTTCTGACATGGTGGTGAGGAACTTGTCTTCGGTGGGCAACGAGATGGTGAAACCGAGCGCCGCGCCGCGGCTGACGATCGAGATCTTGTGCACCGGGTCGGTGTTCTCGAGGTGATAGGCGACGAGGCCGTGGCCCATCTCGTGGTAGGCGGTGATGGCGCGTTCCTTCTCGGAGAGCAGACGGCTCTTCTTCTCGGGACCGGCGAGTACCCGCATGATGCCCTCTTCGAGCTCGGGAGTGTCGATCACCTTGCGCCCGTGGCGCGCCGCCAGCAGAGCCGCCTCGTTGACAAGGTTGGCCAGATCGGCCCCGGTGAAGCCCGGCGTCTGGGCGGCCATGGCGTCGAGGTCGATGGTCTTGGCGAGCGGTTTGCCACGTGAGTGCACTTCAAGGATGGCTTTGCGCCCGATGCGGTCCGGCCGGTCGACGACGATCTGACGGTCGAAGCGACCGGGACGCAGCAGCGCCGGGTCGAGGATGTCGGGCCGGTTGGTGGCCGCGATGAGGATGACATTGTCTTTCATCTCGAAGCCGTCCATCTCGACGAGAAGCTGGTTGAGGGTCTGTTCGCGCTCGTCGTGGCCGCCGCCCATGCCGGCGCCGCGGTGCCGGCCCACGGCGTCGATCTCGTCTATGAAGATGATGCAGGGCGAGTTCTGCTTGGCCTGCTCGAAGAGGTCGCGGACACGTGAGGCGCCGACGCCGACGAACATCTCGACGAAGTCTGAACCGGCGATGGAGAAGAACGGCACCCCGGCCTCGCCGGCAACGGCGCGCGCCAGCAGCGTCTTGCCGGTGCCGGGCGGCCCGTAGAGCAGCACGCCCTTGGGGATGCGCGCGCCCAGCTGCTGGAACTTCTTGGGGTTCTCGAGGAACTCTTTGATCTCTTGCAGCTCTTCGACCGTCTCGTCCACACCGGCGACGTCGCTGAACGTGACCTTGGGCGAGTCGACGCTGACTCGCTTATGGCGGCTCTTGCCGAAGCTCATGACCTTGGAGCCGCCGCCCTGCATCTGGTTCATGATGAAGATCCAGATCCCGATGATGAGGATGAACGGGAGGATGGTGACGACGGCGCTCAACCACCAGGAGGTGCCTGGATTGGTGGATCGCATCGACACCGTCGGGTACTCGGCCAGCAGCGTCGTGATCTCGTCGTCGCTGGGGTAGCCGCCGGTCTTCTTCTGTGCCGGGTCGTCAGTAGTCTCGAGCTCGAAGGTCTTGGCTTTCGTGTTGATGACGACCGACTTGACACGATTCGCCTTGAGATAGCTGGTGAGGCTGTTGTCTGACCCCTGATAGGTGAACTCGGGCTTCTTGTCGCCACCCTTCCACACCATCTGGACGACCACCGCCAGGACGACGACGATCAGGATGGGAAAGATGGCGCTACGGACGAATCTGTTGCTCAAGATGACTCCCGCGGGGAGAGAGGTTCGAATGATCGCGGCCGTCGGGCCGACACCTCATGGTAGCGTACCCTACCGGTCCGCACCAGAAGCCTCCTGGCCTTGAAGCTCGATCACCGTCTCGGCCCGCAGCCCGGCGACGTAGTCCAGCGCCCGAAAGCGTTCCGCCAGGTCGAGACCGTAGCCGACCACGAACAGGTTGGGGATCTCGAAGCCGATGTAGCGGCACTCCAGCGCGATGCGGCGCCGTTCGGGCTTGGTCAGCAGAGCGCAGATCTCGAGCGACGCCGGCTTGCGCGAGCGCAGATTCTTCATCAGGTAGCTCAAGGTAAGCCCCGAATCGATGATGTCCTCGATGATCAGCACGTGGCGACCCTCGATAGGGTGGTCAAGATCCTTGAGGATGCGCACCACGCCCGACGAGTCGGTGGCCGAGCCGTAGCTGGTGACGGCCATGAAGTCGATCGCCGTGGGTACGGTGATCGCCCGCGCCAGGTCGGCGAGGAAGAACACCGCGCCCTTGAGCACGCCGACCAGGACCAGGTCCTTGCCGGCATAGTCCCTCGAGATGGCGGCGCCGATCTCGGCAACCTTGTTCTGCAGGTCCTCGCGACTGACGAGAACGTCGCCGATAGCCTCGCTCAAGACTCCTCCTCGCGGATGTGGAGAGTGTACCGCGTAACCGCTGATACCCGGTATGATTCTGAGATCCTGCCCGGACTGACCCAGACGATCTGGCCGCCCATCTCGGCCACGACCACCCGGGCGCGCGCCGCGCGCGGCACCTTGGCCGCACTCAGAAAGCCACTGACCAGCAACGACTCGTCCATGCCCAGTGGTCGAAAGCGGTCGCCACGCCGCGGGTGACGCAGGACGACCGCGGCGTCGGGTCGCTCGACGGCCAGCCACGCTTCGCGCTGGTCGCGAGAGAAGTGCGGCCCTTCGATCAACGCCGCGCAGAAGCGGCGCCCGCAGAACTCGGCGCTGGCGGGCGGCGAGAGGGCGGCGGGCGGGCACGCGTGCCTGCCCGCCCGCCGCCCCACCGCCAGCCGCGCGTACTCGCGCCGCGCCTCGAGGCCGCGCCCGAGCGCCACCCGGGCGCTGCCCCGAGTGCTGCCGGCGAGGCGCTCTACCGCCGCCGTCGTGCGGCGGTCGACGAGCGCCTCGGGGCCGGTGGCCTCGTGCAGGAAGCGGCGCAGACAAAGGCTCCGCACAGCCTCTGTCTGCGCCGTCAGCGCCAGCACATCGAGAGCGACCAGCTCACCCTCAGCCGCCGGCAGGCTGACCTGCTTCCAGGCCTCGTCGACGACCCCGCTCAGCACGGAGCGCTCAAGAGCCGCCACCTCGGCGCAGTCGGCCAGCGTGATGGCCACCGACGGGTTGATCCGCGCCAGGGCGGGCAGCACCTCGTGACGCACGCGATTGCGGGCGTAGGCGAGACCGGCGTTGCTCTCGTCGACGCCGTAGTCGATTTCGGCCGCGACGCAGTAGGCGCGGATCTCCTCTGCCCCCAGGCAGAGCAGCGGCCGCGCCACCCCGGCGGCGCGCGGCCGCATACCGACGAGAGAAGAAGGGGAGGCGTACTTGGCAAGTCGGTAGAGGACCGTCTCGGCCTGGTCGTCGCGGTTATGCCCGGTGACGACGACGTCGGCGCGGCCGCCGGCGACGACGTCGGCGGCGGCCGCGTAGCGCAGTCGGCGCGCGCGCTCCTGAAAGTCGGGCCCCTCGGGCTTGCGAGGCAGCCGCACGGTCTCGAGCGGCACCCCGGCCGCCTCGCAGGCGTGCAAGACCAACAGGCGATCGCGGTCTGAGGCAGTGCCGCGGGTACGGTAGTCGACGTGCAGAGCCAGCAATGTCAGACCCAGTCCCAGCTCGCCGTCGAGCCAGCGCACGAGGTCAAGAAGCGCCATGGAGTCGGCGCCCCCTGAAAGCAGCAGCAGCGGCCGCTCGCCGGCGCGCAGGAGATCGCGCCCGGCGACGAACGTCGCCACGCGCCGGCGTAGAGCACCGATCGGCGCGAGATCTGAGGTCGGGACGCTCACGGGTCAGAAGGAAAGCTGCCGGTCGCTGCCCAACACGAGCCCGGCGAGGTCGTGGATGGTGCCTACGCGCACACCCTCGATGAGGTCGTGCTCGGCGAGTCCGCGGGTCTGGCAGCAGGTGCCACAGGCGGTCACCGTCACGCCTTTTCCCAGTAGCCCGGCGAGCAAGACCTCGACCGAGGCATGGGCGCCGCGCGGCTCCTGGCCACGGCGTGCCCCGTGCACGCCATCTCCCATGAGGAACAGGTCGACCCACTCCTCCTTGACGACCAGGGCGTCTGCCAGACGAAGGGCGTTGTAGGCGCCTTCACCTCCATAGGGAGCACCGTTGATGATGACTAGTGTGGCCACATGGTCCTCCCTTGCCATCGGCCGCGCTGGAGCAGCCCGGTCGTCCGTGAATCGTATGCCATCGCTGTGACGGAGAGGAGCGGGAGTGCTGGCCACGGGCCGCGAAAAAGAGAAGGCGCCCGACCGGGCGCCAGAAAGGACTTGGTAGCGGGGGCAGGATTCGAACCTGCGACCTTCGGGTTATGAGCCCGACGAGCTACCGGACTGCTCCACCCCGCGCCGTCCCCACTTGGGGGAAGGTAGTATACGCTCCGCGGCCAATACATGTAAAGACGGCGCAGGCTCGCTGAGCACGCTCGTCGCGGAGCCGTCCGGCAACCACCGGATCCGTCTTCAAGATGTGCCGACCGAGGTCGATACCCTGTCACGAGAGCACATGAGCCGGATCACTGACATACAGCATGCCGATCGGGGGCGTCGCGTCGCCACCCTGCTCGCCGTCCTCTGCCTGGTCCTCACCTTCGGCATGTCGATGGCGGGCGGCGCCGGGGCCACCCCCGAAGACGACACCCAGACGGCCGGGACCATGACGACGGCCGAACTGTTCAAGGCGGCCGACCAGGCCGAGCAGCAAATCAAGCAACTCGACGAGCGCCTCGAGATCGCCGCCGAGGAGTACAACGGGGCTCGCGTGCGCCTCGATGACGTGAGCTCCGACCTGGTCGCCGCCCGCATCGCCCTTGCCCGTCGTGAGGACGACCTGGCGCAGAGGCAGGATCTGCTCGCCCTGCGGCTGGCGTGGATCTACAAGCGTGGCGATTTCACCTGGCTTGACGCCCTGCTGAATTCGAGCAGCTTCGCTGACGCCGAGAACCAGATGGACTTCTTCGCCCGTCTCAGTCGCCAGGATCGCGCAGAGGAGCAGGCCTTCGAAGGACTCGTAGCCACGGTCGACGAGCTGGAACGCACCGTAGCCGCCAGTCGCGACGAGGCGCTGGCCATCGAGGAACAGATCGAGGACGAGAAGCTCCTCCTCGACGACAGGCTTGCCGAACGGCAGGCCGTGCTCGACGGTCTCGACGAGCGCATAAGGAAGATCCTTGGCGAGTACTCCAGACTCGACGGGCAGGCGGCGGCCAAGCTGGCGCGAGCCGCCCACACGAACCTGGCCTCGATCCGCGGCACTCCGGCGCAGATCGCCGTCGTGAGCGAGACGCTCGAGTATCTCGGCATCGACTACGTCTGGGCGGGTGCCACCCCCGAGGGCGGCTTCGACTGCTCGGGTCTGGTCCTCTACATATACGCCAAGTTCGGCGTTCAAGTCCCTCACTTTGCCGCCTACCAGGCGAACTACGGCCAGCGCGTCGCCTATGGCGACTTGCAGCCGGGCGACCTCGTCTTCTTCGGCAGCCCCATCCACCACGTCGGCATCTACGCCGGCCGTGATCTGTTCATCCACGCCCCCCACACCGGCGACGTGGTCAAGGTCAGCCGTCTCTCGACCTACGAGATGCCAAGCGCCTGCGCACGCTACACCGGGCTGATCACGCGCATCCCCTGATGTTCGTGCGGCGACGGGCCCGGCGAGGTAGACTGCGGACATGAACGACACGATCATCATCATCATCAACTGGCCGCTGATGCTCCTCTCGCTGCTGGCCATCGGCGTCGCCTCGACATGGGTCGCGGTGCAAGGCTGGAGCCTGATGCAGGCCGGGCTGCGCGTCGAGCGTCAGCTCACGCCCATGCTGGCCGCGCTCGGCGAACGCGCCGCCGCCGCGGCCGAGCGCGCCGAATCGGCTGCCGGGCACGGCGCCACCATCGCCGACAACATCGGCCGCCTGGAACAGTCGGTCGGTCGCCTCACGATACTGCTCAAGGCCGGCCACGAAGCGTCGGCCCGCTGGCAGCGGCTGCGCAGCTTCGTGCAGTAGACGCGCCTCCGGCCGATCAGGTATGACGAAGGGGGCGGGG
>Ga0315287_10004473_pt1 | contig 13651 bp, 11 predicted proteins | sample YL17G11_0_MG_FD_205037 | JGI IMG/M metagenome (GOLD analysis project Ga0315287, IMG submission 205037) | Sediment microbial communities from Yellowstone Lake, YNP, Wyoming, USA - YL17G11_0 | ecosystem: Environmental > Aquatic > Freshwater > Lake > Sediment | place: USA: Wyoming | collected... | reverse complement strand
TGTTCACCACCTCCGGCGAGTCCGCGACCTGCGGGTTGACCTCGCTGACCTCACCGCTAACCGGCGAGTAGAGATCGGAGACGGCCTTCATCGACTCCACCTCGCCCAGCTTAGCGAACTGCCGCGCCGGCGCTCCCGGCTCCGGCAGGACGAAATAGACTATGTCGCCCAACTGCTCCTGCGCGTAGTCGGTGATCCCGACCGTGCCCTCACCGTCGACGGCGAGCACCCATTCGTCCTCTTTGCTATAGCGCCGGTCCTTCGGGCTATTGGCCATTCATCCGCTCCTTAGCGATTCCGTTTCGTCATAGGGGCCGCTTGTAAAAGGGACGCCTCACCACCTCCGCCAGCAGCAGCTTTCCCCGCACGTCTATCTCCAGCGCCGTCCCCTCGACCGCAAGCGCAGGTGGCAGATAGCCCATGCCGATGCTGACGCCCAACGCCGGCGAGAAGCCGCCGCTGGTGACTCTACCAACGGTCTGCCCCCCGTGCAAGATGAGACAGTCCGCGCGCATGATCCCTTTTTCCGTCGCCTTCAGGCAGGCGAGATGACGCCGCACTCCCTCCCGCTTCGCCCGCAGGAGCGCCTCCTTGCCGACGAACGGCTCATCATCCAGGTCCACCACCCAGCCGAGCCCCGCTTCGAACGGGTTCGTGCTGGTGTCGATATCGTTGCCGTAGAGATGGAGCGCCGCCTCCAGTCGCAGCGCGTCGCGGGCGACGAGGCCGCAAGGCTGCACGCCGCTGCCGATGAGGCCCTCCCAGAGGGCACGCCCCTGGTCAGGGCCCATCACCATCTCGTAGCCGTTCTCGCCCGTGTAGCCGCTCTGGGCGATGAACGCCTTCGCCCCCGAGAGCTCGAACTCACGGCAGCCATGCCGCGGCAGCCGCTCGACGAGCGCCGCACTCAGCACCTCCAACAACATACGCGGCGACTCCGGCCCCTGAAGGGCGATCATTGCCGTCCCCGCCTGGCGGTCTTCCACCGTCACGTCCATGCCGGGCTCGACCAATGCGGCGATGTGGTCGCGGTCTCGCTCCGCATTGGCAGCGTTATCGACGACAAGGAAGCGCCCTTCCTGCATCCGGTAGACGAAGACATCATCGATTATGCCGCCGTCCTCCTGGCAGAGCAGGGCATAGTGTCCTTGGCCGTCCGGGAGGCGGTGCACATTGTAGGTGAGGGCCTTGCGCAAGAGAGCGGCGGCATCGGAACCGCTGACGAAGAGACGCCCCATGTGCGAGACGTCGAAGACGCCGGCCCGCTGCCGGACGGCGTTGTGCTCCTCGACAACGCCGGCAAACTGCAGCGGCACCTCCCAACCTGCAAACGGGACCATGCGCGCCCCCATTCGCCGGTGCACGTCATCGAGCGGACTCCTCTTCAGCGAGGTCTCTCCGGACACCTACGCCCTCAAATCAACCGAGATTTCCCATTTCTTTGTTGCTCTATGCTTCATACTGAACAACCGGCGGTATCCCCCTCATGAACAGCTTCCAGAAGCCGGCGGGGCTTGAGCACATCCCCAGCCAGCTCATACGGAATGTTGAGTCTCTGCAACACCTTCTCCAGATCATTTTCTGAAACTGCGCCCAAGGCCTTTATCACCATTGAAACCGGATCGAGACGCAATTCCTTGTCACCCTGCCGGACTATGACAGCATGCTCTTCAATTGCAGTGACCGTGCTCCCAAGCATCAGCGTGGAGCCGCTTGCTTCGAGTCGGTGGTGAAGCCAGTATCCATGCGCAGTGAAGGGCCCCACCGGCGGAAACGCGCTCATCTCAACAACCGTCACCTTGACGCCCCGTTCAATGCAAAAATCGGCAGTCTCCATGCCTACGTAGCCGCCGCCCAGGATCACAGCCGTGTCCTTTACTTCAACCTTTCCCGCAAGAACGTCACGCGCATCACAGACGAGGCCGTTTTCAATGCCCTTGATCGGCGGCGTGATGGAAAGGGCCCCGGCAGCGAGAACCACCTTATCAGGCCTGTTTTGTGCCAGCATCTCTTCCGTAACCGCGACATTGCACTGAAGCGGGATTCCCAGTTTTTCAAGCTGCAGCCCTACCCATTCCACCCACCTGCTGAAACCCTCTTTATGCGGCGGTGTGCTTGCGGGGACGAGCTGCCCGCCAAGAACCGGTCCCCGCTCAAACAGAGAGACCTCATGGCCGCGCTTCCCTGCAGCCAGGGCCGCAGAAAGGCCGGCAGGTCCTCCGCCGATAATCCAGACCTTTTCCCGGCTTTCAACGACCTTATACCTCTCCGCATTTTCATTGCCACATTCCGGGTTTATGGAGCAGGTCACCGGCTTGAGTTCAAACATGAGGCGATCTATGCAGCCCTGGTTGCAGCCAAGGCACCACCTGATATCATCATAACGCTCTTCTTTTGCCTTTACGAGAACATCCGGGTCTGTCAAGAGCTGCCGTCCCATGCTTATGAGATCAGCGTCTCCCCTGCCGATTGCTTCATCCGCCATACGCGGATCAATGATTCTGTCCACTCCAATAACCGGAATATCAACAACCTGCTTAATCTCGCGCGCCCTGAAAAGGTTGAATCCCTCCGGCATGTCCATGGAGGCAGTGGTGAGATTCCCCGGCGTTGAATAAACGCCAACCGACACATGCAAAGCATCCGCTCCGGCATCAGCCAGGCGCGGCGCAAGCCACTTGGTGAAGCGTATGTCAAAACCGCCTTCTATGCCTTCTTCCCCGGAAAATCGAACAATAACCGGAAAATCGGGCCCGACCTTCTCACGTACCGCCCTCAGTATCTCTATGAGAAATCGAGCCCTGTTTTCATCGGATCCGCCGTATTCATCGCTCCGCTTGTTCGAGAAGGGGGACAAAAACTGATTGGGAAGATATCCGTGAGCCCCGTGTATTTCAACCGCGTCGAACCCGGCCACTTTAGCGCGGTACGCGCCCATGGCATATTCGTTCACGATTTCAGCAATGCGGCCAACGGATATCGCTTCGCACGGCTGGTTCAAAATCGCGCTGGGCAGGTCTGAGGGAGCCTCAGGCTTGTTGCCGATGAACATTTCCATGGTTTCGCGGCCGGCGTGATGAAGCTGAGGCGCGATTTTGGCATCGTGCCGGTGAATTGCCTGCGCGAGGCGGGAAAGCCCGGGGATAAACGAATCGTTCCAGATTCCGAGTTCACGTGGAAAACCCCTGCCCCGGGGATCAATGGCGCACACCTCGGTGATAATAAGGCCGACTCCTCCTGTAGCCCTTCGCTCAAGGTAATTAATAAGCTGATCGCTTATCGTGCCATCGTTGTTTCCGTATCCGGTGCCCATGGCAGGCATGACCGCCCGATTTTTCAATTCCATCGTGTTTATCATACAGGACAAAAAAAGGCTCTTCAGTTCGTCACCCATCCAATCACCTCACCGCATGACAATCTCCACGTGACCGGCCCCCATGAACGCCAGCACAGTCTATGTCAGTGTTGGCATGGCCTGCAAGCGTGGCGAAGGAGGGCCTGACGGCTATGGCGGCACCGCCTCAGGGCGCCGACGGATGGTAGCCCAGCGAGCCAGATGTCCTGCTTCCACAATTCGAAAGGGGGCGTCCAAGAGCAGGTAACGCCTGTCCGCCATGGCTGCAGGACTAACATGCAATGTGGTACCGTAGGTGGGAGCAGGTCACTATGATTGAAGGGCCCACGGAAAAGGCGAACCTTGACAAGGCCGAAGAGGAGAACCCAGCGGGGGGTTCGACCCACAGGCCGGCGCTTCGTCGCGTTTGGATGCTCATTCAGGCGGCTGGGCTGGCGGCTGCCGTGGCGATGGGAGTGCATGGTTCGCTCATCTTGAACGAGCAGACCATGCGACGCTTCGATGAGGCGTTGGTCTGGTATGGCTGCGCTCTTCTTGCCCTCGCCGTATTCGCCTGGGACCGCAAGCTCCCGCGGACCGAGGGTGGGTGGCGCAATTTCCTCACGGCTTTCTGGTCGAGCCATCGACTCGAGCTCCTCTTGGTTGCTGCTATCTTCGGGTTTGCGATCTTCATGCGGACCTACAAACTCGACGTGTTCCCCCCCAAGAATGGCCTCACTTTCGAAGAGGGGATCAACGGTGGCATGGCGTATCGCATCCTCGACGGCGAGCGACCGCTATTCTACCCAGTGCGCTACCTAAATGCGCTTGGGCTATGGCTTTTGGGGGACACCACATTCGGATTGCGCTTCTTCGGCATCGCCATGAGCATCGCGACCGTGCCCATGTTCTACCTGCTGCTCCGACAGCTCGTGCGTGTACCGGCCGCCCTCTTCGGCACGGCACTGCTCGCGGCCGCCTACTGGCCATCCCTGGTGAATCGTGTGACATCTGCGACGACCTTCTTCACGATTTCACTAGCCTACCTATTCGTCAGGGGTATGCGTACTCGCAGCGCCCTGATGTTCATGGGCGTTGGCGTGCTGGCCGGCCTTATCTCGTATGAGTATGAAGATGTCAAGCCCGTGCCGTTCTTCGTGCTTGGTTTCCTTGCCGCGCTTGCTCTCTGGCAGATCGGTGGAGCAGCTCGCAAGGGGCTGAGACCAGCCTTGGACGCCGTCTTGGCAATCTCCCGCAAAGCTTGGCGCCCGGCTCTAGCCTTCGTTGTGGCGGGAGGGATCGTCGCCGGGCCGCTTATCGTGGGCACGCATCTGGGGAAGGACCCCTACCTGTCCTCCTTGCATCGCCAGGAAGCCGACCGCCAGAATCGCGGGACGCCCGGCCTCTTCGCTCCCAATTGGAAGCAGCAGGCGAAGTGGTCAACCGAGCTCTTTCTGCCCTTCCGCTCTGGGCCACCTCAGGTTCGGTTGCCCCTTACTATGCCAGGTATTCCCGTCGCCGATTCGGTCTCGGGCATACTCATAGCGGCAGGTGTCCTCTACGCTGCCTTCACGTTTTTCCGGCCCTACAGGCTCCTTTTCCTCGGCTGGTTCGTTGGGACGCTGGGTGGAGGTGCCCTCTTGCTTTCCAACTGGGAATCGTGGAAGTTCTATGGGCTGATGCCGATTGGTTTCGCACTTGCGGCTTTCCTTGTGGACGACGTGCGTTCCCTTTGGGTCAGGTTGAAACCGGCATCGCGGTTCTCCCCGACCATTTTCTCCGCCGTGCTCCTGGGGGCCGCCGCCTATGTCTTCTTCTGGAACGCCGACACGCTGTTCAGACGGATAGTCGGCAACCCCCTGGCCCTGCAGGAGTACACCCAGACCCAAAGCAGGTGGTACGATCTATGTACATACCTGCGCAGCCTGGGAAAGGACAACTTCACTTACACCCCCCAAGGTGGCGACAGCGACCTCGGCTTTGGCAAGCCGCACAAGTCACCGCTGGAGCAGTTGGGTGCATGGGGCGACAATGTATGGGTCTGCCACGACCTTGAGGGAGCGGCACTGGTTGGCACACAAGATTCCTGGCCGTTGCGCAATGTACCTTCAGGCAAGCTGGCGCTTGCTTTCGTTATCCCACCGGAGGCGCTGGATGCGCTCAAAGGGAGCGTTGAACAAGGCTATCCCGACCTGAGACCCGACCGAATAATCGAGGGGCCTTTGAGCAAGTTCTACGTGGTTGGTTATGTGCTGAGCGACGATGTTGTGCGCAGCCGGCAAGGGCTATACGGGGAGTACATCGCGGTCGGGGAAGCCGTACCAATCACGAAACGTGTTGATAAGGCGCACAACATCTCCTGGGCAGAGTCAGACCAGTCGCTGAAGCCGCCATTCACGGTCCGCTGGCGCGGCCTCGTCTATCTTGATGAAGGGGGCCAATGGATACTGAAGGCGAACAGCGCCGATCCGGCCTGGATCAGCCTGGACGGAGGACCCCCCTATGCAGTCAGCGATCCCGGCAACTTTTCCAGCTTCGGTTCGCTACGGGCTGGCTGGCACACATTGGAAATAGCGCTTCAGCACGAAAGCCCGGGGGGCGTTTTCTCCCTGCAATGGGCATCGCCGAGCGGCGCCGCTCGCCCCCTGGAGGAGCAAGACCTCTTCGCCATGGAGTCCTTTGGCGGGTGGCTGCATGTGAGCACATTCCGGCTCGCAAGCGGCGAAAAGGTGGTGTCGCAGCGCATTGATCACACTGTAGAAGGCGGTGGCAAGAGAATCGCTGAGGCTCAAGCGAGCGGTGGGCCCACCTCAAAGGGAACAGCGCTGGTTGAAGAGCTGTTCTCAGCTTGGTGGTCAGTACCAGAATCGGAGCAGTTGAGGTTGACCCTAAACTATTCCGGCGGACAGGCCGCTATTTATATAGATGGCAAAGTGGTGAACCGGTGTGATGCGGGGAGCAATGTTGCTGCACAGTGTGCCGCGGCAGCGCAGATAACCTCAGGGGACCATCTGGTCGAGATACGCCTGATCGGCAAAGAGGAGATCCCCTGGAGCGGGGCCCGACTATACGTCTCGACGGCCGAGGGCCCGCTGCCGGAAGGCACCATAGAGGCCAGGCCTTTCCGCTAGAGGTGGGGGCAATAGAGGTCGTGAGACCACTTCCACGGCGACAGGTGCCGGGCGAACGGGTCATCAGGGCCTCCGCAGGAAAGGTGAAATGAGTCTCGAGAAGGCCGACAAGCCGTCGGAGGCACCGGAGGAGCTGGCTCCCGGCAGCAGACACGATGCTCCAGCGGTTCCTCCGGACGGAGGAGTCGACATCTCTGTTGTTCTCCCCTGCTTGAACGAGGAAAAGACAGTCGCAACCTGCGTGCGCAAGGCCCGCCAATGGTTCGAGTCGGCGCGGCTACGGGGCGAGGTGATAGTCGTCGACAACGGCTCCACTGATAGCTCACGGGAGAGGGCGCGGGAGGCCGGCGCGCGCGTCATCGATGAGCCGAGGCGCGGCTATGGAGCCGCACACCGGCGCGGCTTCGCCGAGGCCCAAGGCAGGATCATCGTCATGGCCGACGCCGACGACACGTACGACCTGAGCGACCTTGGCGCCCTCATCGAGCCCCTTAGCCGGGGGTACGATATGGTGGTGGGCAACCGTCTGAAGACGCTTTCGCCGGGCTCGATGACGTGGAGCCACCGCTTCATCGGCACACCTCTCCTGACGGCGCTCCTCAGCCTCTTCTCAGGGTCTCGCTTGGGAGACAGCCAGTGTGGCCTGCGAGCCTTCACAAGAGAGGCCTACGAGCGCCTGGACCTCAAGTCCCCGGGGATGGAGTTGGCGTCGGAGATGATCCTGAAGGGCGCGCGCAAGGGGCTGCGGATGACCGAGGTGCCGATCCCCTATCACCCGCGGGTGGCGGAGAGCAAGCTCAGCACGTTCCGCGATGGCTGGCGGCATCTTCGCTTTCTTGTTCTGGCAAGTCCGAGCTATCTGTACACTGTGCCGGGCATCTTCCTCATCCTGCTCGGTCTGCTCACGCTGGGGCTCGCGTTGTCGTCGTCACACGGGATCGACATCGGGCCCCTGCGCTGGCAGCCAATCTTCGCCGGGACGATATTTCTGGTCGTGGGGACGAACGCCCTGTTGCTTGGGCTGGCTTCGCGCATCCACACGACGGCGCGGGGCGACACGGAAGAGGACTGGCTGCTGCGTTTCTATCGCAAGTACCTGGGTTTGGAGGGGTTGCTCTTGCTGGGCCTGTTCTTGATGCTCATCGGAGTCGGCGTCGACCTCTTCTTGCTCATTGACTCGTCCGCTGAGGGCAATCTGATGAACTGGGTTGACATCGCCGCCGTCGCCCAGAGCCTGATAGTGATCGGCGCCAATCTCTTCCTCGTGGGGGTCCTGGCCGGTGTCCTTGAAGCGGAATAGCAAAGGCCGCCGGCACCCTATCGGCGGGCTGCTGTCAGGGCTTCGACCGCTGGCATGGAGCCTTTCCCTGTTCAGCCTGCTGTGGCCCACCGTTCTCTATCCCCTGACCCTGGCGGCCCTATCGCGTCGCTTCGGCAAGAGGACCGCGGCCAGGTCGGGCTACGAGCCATCGGTCACCATCGTCGTGCCCACCTATAACGAGGCGAGCCTCATCCGCCGCCGACTGGCGGACATCGCCGCTTATGAGTACGACCTCGATAAGGTCGAGGTTATCGTCGTGGATTCGGGCTCGAGCGACGGCACAGCCGACGTGGTGGAGACGGTGCAGCGGGAAGGCCTCCTGCCGCGACTGGTGCTGATCAGGGAGGAGAGGAGGAGGGGCAAGGCGGCGGCGATAAACCTCGCTCTGGGGCGAGCAAGCGGCGACATCGTGGTCGCCACCGACGCGCCAACGCTCTTCGATCCCCAGGCGCTGGCAAGGCTGGCGGCAAATTTCGCCGACCCCTCTGTCGGCGCCGTCACCGGTGACTTCCGCGTCCCCGACCAATCGACCCTGTCACAGTCTGAGGAAGGGCTCTTCTGGACGATCCGAAACAGGCTCCGCCGTCTGGAGGCGGAGCTGGATTCCACACCATTCCTCTCCGGCGAGATGTGCTGCTTCCGACGCGACCTGGTGCCGCTGCTCGACGAGGACACGGTGGCCGACGACATGAACATCGCTCTGCGGGTCAGGCAGGCCGGCTATCGGGCCATCGTAGACCCCGTCGCGAGCTTCTCAGAGCCGCGCTCAACCAGCTTCCGGGAGCTCAACGTATCGAAGACTCGGCGCGCCGTGGGAGGCATTCAGGAGCTCTTCCGGTTCCGACGCATGATTTTCCGGCCACGCTATGGCTGGTTCGGCATGCTCATTCTGCCATCCGACCTGCTCTACTATCTTCCCGTCCGTCCTTTCGCGCTCGCCGTCCTAGGGAGCGGGATACTCCGCCGGCTGGGCAAGAGACGCGCCTCCCCTCTGTCTGCGATCGCCCTGGTGGCCGCAGCGCTGGGGATGCATAGGGCAGCGCGTTCACCTGCCGTGAGACGGGCCATGCTGGTCGCATTGTTCAACGAGTGGATATTCCTGCGCGGGTTCATGAGTTGGGTCAGCGGGCGTTACAGCGTTGCCTGGACTCAGGAGCGGTCGACGCGCCGTCTCGCGGACGGCAGCGCCGCGCCGGGAGACAGCGCTGCGGCGGACGGCGGATAAAGCCGAGTGGGTCAACGGACACCTTGACAAGTGGAGCCATCACAGACTCACCTTTGCAGCGTTATCTTGGCACTCGCCTGCGCACGACGCCGGTGTCAGTCGAGACCCATTGAGCGGTGGCGGCAGGTTACCCAGCACGGGTTCCGCTCGAGCGGGCCCGACGCGCCGGTGGTTAGGATACGGACAGAGCATCAATATCGCATAGCATTACGATCAGGCTCGAGAACAGGTCTCATGACTCGATGACGGACCGGGGAGAGAAGTTGGTTGAACGCCGACTATGACACGCTGTGGGACAGTTGTTGGGGCGAAATGCAGACTATCGGCCCCGTCCATCGCCACGTGTGCCGCATCATCGTCGAGATGGTCCGGCCACTCAGCATCCGCTCGGTCCTGGATGCGGGCTGCGGGAACGGCATCAACCTGAGAGCGCTACAGAAGCACCTCGGAATAACTGATGTGGTGGGGATCGATATATCGCCGAATGCCCTGGAACTAGCAAGACGGCACCTGCAGGGAGAGTTCAAGGTCATGAACGTCGAGCGCGAGGTGCTGGCTAGAAGGTTCGATCTGGTGCTGTCGTCGCAGGTGATCGAGCACCTCAAGGACGACGATGCCTTCCTGAGGAATCTCCGCGCCATGTGCGACGGCTACTGTTTGATTGGCACCATGCAGGGACGCATGCGCCCTTCGGAAGTCCGCGTTGGCCATCTGCGCAACTACACACGACCAGGCCTGGAAAAGAAGATGCGCCACGCCGGTTTTGCGATCGAGCGTGTGGTCGAGTGGGGCTTCCCTTTCTACTCACCGCTGTACCGTTCCGCAATTGAACACATCGGCGGTCAGACAGCCAAGATCGGCTATGGCAAGAAGCAGCGATTCATCGCCTGGGTGCTGTACCAACTCTACCGCCTGAACTCGTCACACCGTGGCGATGTCCTGATGATCCTGGGAAAGGTGAAGTAATGCGTTCGCCTGCCGCAAGGGGAGCCATGCTGGTCGCGTTGTTCAACGAGTGGATATTCCTGCGCGGGTTCATGAGTTGGGTCAGCGGGCGTTACAGCGTTGCCTGGACTCAGGAGCGGTCGACGCGCCGTCTCGCGGACGGCAGCGCGGTGCCGGGAGACAGCGCTGCATCGGACAGCGGACAAGGCCGAACGGATGAGTGGGCACTTTGAGGAGTAGAGATGCCGTGGGTTCACCTTTCCGACGCTACCTTCGCGCTTATCTGCGCATAGCGCCGGTGTCCGTCGCGATCCACCGAGCGGTGGAGGCGGGTTACCTGGCACAGGTCCCGCTTGAGTGGCCCTTGCTCGATCTCGGCTGCGGGTTCGGGGAGTTTGGCTCCGTCTTCCTCGAGGAGCCAGCCGACGTCGGCATCGACGTCAACAGAAAAGACCTCGAAAAGGCCTTGAGGAAGGGTGTGTATCGCTCGTTGGGCCAGGCCGATGCGCGCCGCCTCCCCTTCTCAGGCGAGAGTTTTGCCGCAATCATCAGCGTGAGCACCCTTGAGCATATCCCAGGGGTCGAGGATGTTCTGTCAGAGGCTTTCCGCGTGCTGCGGCCCGGCGGCGTGTTCTTGTTCACCGTTCCCTCAGACAGGTTCTCCCGGATGCTGGCCATACCGAGGATGCTCTCGACCCTCCATGCTGCCGCTCTGGGCCGGGCATACGCCAGGGCAGTGAACTCTTTGCTCAGCCATGTGAACCTCTGGAGCCCTCAAGAGTGGCGAGCCTGCGTTGAGCGGGTCGGCTTCGATATCGAATGCTGCCGGGAGATAATCTCGCCGAGGGCAACCTTCATCTGGGACCTGGGGCTGGTGTTTGCGCTGCCGGAACGGTTCTGGCGGATCCTCACGGGACATCGCCTCATCAAGCCGGCCCCTATCGTGAGCTTCCTAGAATCGCGTTTGGCCCGCCTGGTGGAGGAGGACAGCCCTGATGGCAGCAATCTGTTCGTGGTTGTCCGGAAGCCCGGTCTAGGTCATCGTTCGCCGCCGAAAAGTGGGGGCGGGAATGAATAGGCGGTGGCTGCAGATAACGCTGGGCGTCGTTCTGCTGGGGCTGCTGCTCTGGCGTACCCGCGTCTGGGAGCTGGGTGACACCCTACGCGAGTTCAGCCTCGGGACAGGGATCGTGGTGGTGCTCCTGAACCTGCCGGCGATCACCATACTTGCCTTTCGCACTCGCCTGGTGCTGCGCAGGCTCGGCTATGATGCGTCGACGCTGTCCCTCATCCCGATCTCGGCCGTTGGCAATGTCGCAGCCGTCGTGACGCCGGGAGCGACGGGAGATATCATCCGAGCGCCGTTTCTCAAAGGACATCACGCGGTCTCCTACTCCGACGGGTTCGCCACCATAGTCTATGAACGGGCGTATTCCTTCAGCATCCTCTGCCTATCGACGGCGCTGGTCGCGGCCTGGAACGTAGCGCCGGTCCCGCTGAGGATCGCCATTCCCTTCATCGGGCTGCCCGCCCTGGCGCTACCCATGGCGGCAGCAAGGCCGCTGGTCTCGCTGGGCGCTTGGGCCGGCAGAGCACCGACGACGAGGTTCTGGGGGGTGCGGCCGCTGGTGCGCATGCTGAACTTGGGAGAAGGACGCTGGATTCAGGCCCTGGCGACGCTCATGAGGGATTTGCGTCTGTCGCTTCTCTTCGCCGGCCTCACCATCACCATCTTCGCGACGATGGCCCTTCAGCTCTGGCTGATAGCCGACTCTATGGCCGTCAGCCTAACTGCCGGCGAGGCGTCGGTCGCCATGGGAGCGTCGGTGGTGGCGGGCATAGTCTCCTTTCTGCCGCTGGGCTTGGGCGTACTCGACTGGACCCTCGCGGCCCTGCTGGAGAAGGCGGGGGCGGCGGTCGCATCCGGGGCGGCCGTGGTTGTCCTCTATCGAGCGACGATCACGCTGCCGGCGGGGCTCCTCGGCGTGGCCGCCTACGCGTACCTCGTCACGAAGCTTAGGCGCGCAGAAGGTGAGTCGCCCCCGGAAAACGCCGACTCAAGCGATCCCATCTAGGCGTTCTCTTCCCGGCTGCGGGGTGTAGACACTCCGCCTTTCCCTCCGAATCCGAGAGCACTGCTGCTAGAAGAACAGAGTCTTGTCGCTCTCCAGCACCCAGTTGAGGAGGTCGAGCATAGAGCCGATCTCCACGCCGGACACTATCTCTTCTTGCCTCAGACCGCGTTCCAGGCAACAGACGCGACAGGCTCTGACCGTCAGGCCCTCCTGGATAGCAGCGCTGATCAGCGCTTCGCAGTTGGGCATGCCCGCGTCGCCGACGGGCATCTCCGGCGGCTGCTGGCCGGCCTTCGCGGCGAAGACGCCGTCCTCCACCAGAAAGAGGTTTGCCTTGTGCTCCTCATGGAGCGCGACAAGCGAGAAACGAAGCGCCGTATAGACCCGTTGGCTTCCGTAGGGCGCCTCGCCGACCACGACTGTTATTGTTGCCACGGTTTCCTCCTGTTCTAGCGGGCTGCTGAAAAAGTCCCTCGACGCGTCGGCCACGTCGCACGTCCTTCCGCGGAAGGACGGCTCGCGGCCTCGTTTTCCGAATCTGGGGGGACACCCCGCCTACGGCGGGCAGGCTCCCCAGACCCCCTGACAGGGGGCTGCGCCCCTGTACCCGCGCTCCTACGAGCTCTTCAGCACCCTGCCAGAGGTCTGTTTGGGCGGTCAGATAAGTAGTTGGCGGACTCCTCGTTCGAACGGCGAGCGACAAGCGCTGCTCCCAACGCACCGACGATCTGCGGCTGCTGGGGGACCGTCAGCTCGATCCCCAACTTCTTGCTCAGCAGCCGCTCGAGGCAGGCGTTGAGAGCACCACCACCCGCAAACACGACCCGTTCCCTAGGGCTGATGCGGCGCACCATGCCGGCCACTCGGGTCGCGATCGCCTCATGGACGCCGCGAGCAATCGCCCGGCTGTCCGCCCCGCGGGAGATAAGCGAGACCACCTCCGATTGAGCGAAGACGGTGCAGAGGCTGTTGATTCGAACCGCGTCCGCGGCGGCCAGGGCATGGCTGCCCAGGTCCTCTATGCCGACTTCGAGGGTCTTGGCCATGGCCTCGATGAATGCGCCCGTGCCGGCGGCGCAGCGGTCGTTCATCTCGAACCTCTGCACGTCTCCGTTCTGGGAAAGGCGTGTCGCCTTGCAGTCCTGGCCGCCGACATCGATGACGGTATGGCAGTCCGGACAGAGGTATCTGGCCCCCAAGGCATAGGCCCTTATCTCGGACACCGTGTCGTCGCCCAGGCCGTTCAACGCCAGACGGCGACCGTACCCCGTGGCGACCAGTCGAGCGTAGTCCTTGCCGGCGATGAGAGCCTCGCACCGCTGCAGCGGGTTGGGCCCGGCATCGATGACGTGGAAGTCCTTCACCTCCCTGTCAAACTCCACAAGGACAATGGTGCGAGAACCGATGTCCAGGCCGGCGTAGGTCATTTGCCGATCATCTCCAAGAATGCGTCTATCCTCGTCCGTAGCTGGCCCGTGTCCTCGTCGCTGTAGTCGGTCTCGATGCGCAGCAGAGGGATCTTCTCTTCAGCCAGCCGCCTCTCGACCTTCACCGCTTCATTGGCGAAGGTGTGGCAGAACTGCAGGTCGTAGTGCACGACCCCATCTGCTGTCCAGTCCC
>Ga0315287_10004472_pt1 | contig 13652 bp, 5 predicted proteins | sample YL17G11_0_MG_FD_205037 | JGI IMG/M metagenome (GOLD analysis project Ga0315287, IMG submission 205037) | Sediment microbial communities from Yellowstone Lake, YNP, Wyoming, USA - YL17G11_0 | ecosystem: Environmental > Aquatic > Freshwater > Lake > Sediment | place: USA: Wyoming | collected... | reverse complement strand
CGGGGCCGAGCGCTGCATCGGTGTCCCCGGCACACCGGATGTTCCGCGCGGATCACCGGCCGCGCGACCGGGTCCCTCCGCCGGCGCAGGGGTCGTCGTCGGCGTTGCCTGCGCAGGGGCGACCACTCTGACGTTGCGTGTCGGCGCCGTCGCTGCGGGTTTCAATTCCCTGCGTGCGGCTTCGTCGAGCGGTCGGCCAGGGTCCGTGGCAAGCAGCCCCGCCTGCGCGGCGAAGCCGATCCGCGACGCGGGGGGCGTGCTGCGGGCGACGACGGGCCGCTCGAGTGCGCCGGCGGGCGGCTTGTCGCCCGCGCGCGAGGCGCCGCGCACGCTTTGCGGTACCGGCGTCACGGCGGCGACGGGTGACACGGGCGCGCCGACGCTGATTTCCGGCGATACCCGCACTGCCGCCCTCGACACCGGCTGCGACCGAACGAACGCTTCCGTCGGCACGGCGACCACGGCGCCCTGCACCTGCCGATTGGCATAGACGATATTGGTCACATTGGTATTGTTGTAGACGTTGTTGATCGTCGTGTTGTTGATGACCGTGTTGCTGCGATTGATGTTGTCGAAATAGCCGCGGCTCACCGGATAGGACGGCCGGTAGACGTCGCGCGGCCCGAGCGGGAACCATGCGACCCCGCCGACGTTGCCGGCCGAAATCGCGAGCTGGAAGTTGCTGCCGCCCACGAATGCGACCAGCGCCGGCGCGTAATAGGCCCGACTGCGCACCGGGCCCGGCACCCAGCCCCACGTTCCGCCGAGGTATGCCCAGCGGCCGTAATGGGACACGGCGAAGCCCCAGGGTGCGTCATCGACCCATGTCCAGCCCCAAGGGTCGATCCAGGCCCAATGTCCGTCGCGGTAAGGTGTCCAGCCGGCGGCCACGCGATTCGGCACCCAGACGTAACCGTAGTCGGCCTCGCTGCGCCAGGTCCCGTACCCGTCGAGATCTTCGTAGCCGATGACGTCCGGCGACACGTAGCGCGCGGCGACCGAGTTGTCCTCGCGGCGGTCGCGATCGCGCGACCAGCGGTCGAACTCATCGAAGCGCGTCGCGTCGGCATACTGATAGTCGCGCAGGCCGGTCCCCATGAAGCGGTACGATTGGCCCGAATCGACGCGATAAGCCGCGCCCTCCCCATAGACCTCGCCCTGGCCTTGGCGGACGATGATGGTTGTCGCATTGCCGTCGGGATCCACCTCGATCCTGTATTCGCCCGGTTGCAGGAGCGCAAAGGCGAGATTCGGCGTGTCCACCTCGAACACCTGATCGGGGCCGAAGCGGCGCACCCGGACAATCAGCGTCCCCTGCGCCAGCTGAAGTTGCGCAACGCGGTCGTCGAGATTGAGCAGGGACACGCTGGTGCCGGCGCCCATGCGGATCACGGCGCCACCGATCTGGACTTCGGCGCGTGCCCCGGCATCCGCCCAAAGCCGGTCGCCGGTCGTCAGGGGCCGATTGATCGTCGCCTGCAGCCAATCGTTCTCGCCGGCGGGCGAAAAGCTGACCGCGCCGGCCGTGTAGCCGAGACGCGCGACGCGCGACGGCGGGTCGGCGCCGGCCAGGCCGCTCAAGGCGAACACGACAAGACCGACCAGCATGGTGAAGAGTCGGGCGCGGGGAGGTTGCATGCTCATGAGGAATCCGGAACGGGAAGTCAGCATATAACGTCGCGTAGCCCGGTTCCGATGACAGCGCGGCCGGCCCTCGGACGCTCCGCCGTACCGTGCAGCCCCTGCGCATGAGCGGAAGTTTTCACGGAGCAAGGCCGGCTGGTGGCTGGTTTCGACGAAGCCTTCGAAACCGGGCAGAATGGCGGCCATGCAAACGCGCAAGCGACTGGAACCGCCTTGGCGCGAGCATTGTCGGCGCCTGGCGCGAATGGATCGCCGACCGCGGTCGTCCGAACGTGACGGGGATTGAATGAAGCGCGTCGACGATTTTCGTCTGCGATTTGGCAAGAAGGAGCTGGTGCCGATCGTCACCGGCGGCATGGGCGTCGATATCTCGACCGCCGAACTCTCGCTGGTCTCGGCACGGCTTGGCGGTATCGGCCATATGTCGGATGCGATGGTGCCGACAGTGTCCGACCGGCGCTTCAATACGCGCTTCGTGACGGAGAAACAGAAGAAGTTCAAGTACAACGTCGCCAACCGCGACAAGTCGGACGTGCATTTCAATCTTGAGCGCCTGGCCGAGGCGACCAGGCTGCACGTGGGGCGGACCATGGAGGCCAAGCAGGGCGACGGCCTGATCTTCATCAACACCATGGAAAAGCTGACCATGAACAATCCGCGCGAGACGCTGCGGGTGCGCCTGACGGCCGCGATGGACGGCGGCATTGACGGCATCACGCTGAGCGCGGGACTCCATCTCGGCTCGCTCGCGCTGGTGCAGGAACATCCGCGTTTTCGCGACGTGAAGTTCGGGATCATCGTGTCGTCGCTGCGCGCGCTGCTGCTTTTTCTGCGCAAGAATGCACGGCTCAACCGCCTGCCGGATTACATCATCGTCGAAGGACCGCTTGCCGGCGGGCATCTTGGCTTCGGCCTCGATTGGGCGCAGTACGACCTCAAGAACATCGTCGACGAGATCATCCGGTACCTGAGCCAGGAAAGCCTGGATATTCCGGTCATTCCGGCCGGCGGGATTTTCACCGGCAGCGACGCGGTGCAATTTCTGGAGACCGGCTCCGCGGCGGTACAGGTGGCGACGCGATTCACGGTGACGAAGGAATGCGGCCTGCCGGCCAAGGTCAAGCAGGAGTATTTCAAGGCCAGGGAGGAAGACATCGAGGTCAATCTGATCTCTCCCACCGGCTACCCGATGCGGATGCTGAAGAGCAGCCCCGCCATTGGTGCCGGCATCCGTCCCAATTGCGAGGCGTATGGCTATCTGCTCGACGGGTCGGGCAATTGCGCCTACATCGAAGCCTACAACCGCGAGCTGGACAAGCACCCGGACGGACAGAACATTTCCGTCATGGACAAGACCTGCCTGTGCACGCACATGCGCAATTTCGACTGCTGGACCTGCGGCCATTACACCTATCGGCTCAAGGACACGTCGCGGCAATTGCCGGACGGGAGTTATCAGCTTCTGAACGCAGAGGACGTGTTCAACGACTATCGGTACAGCAAGGACCATCAAATCGCCTTGCCAGCCGCCTGAGTTCCGGTAGCCAATGAAAGGGCCCCGCGAACGCGGGGCCCCTGTTCGGCGATGCGGCGAGATCGATGGCCTTTGGCGGGGGGCAAGTGCCGGCCGCATCTTTGCGGCGCTACGCCGATTATCGTAATCTAGCGTCATGCGGATTCTTCTCGTCGAGGACGATCCGACGCTTGGATCGGCCGTCCGCGACTACCTGACGCGGGAAACGTATGCCGTGGACTGCGTCGAGTGCCTGGCCGGCGCGCGTGCCTGCCTGCCGGGGAACTACAAGGTCGTCGTGCTCGACCTGGGCCTTCCCGATGGTGATGGACTGTCGCTCTTGCCGTTGCTGCGCAAGGAGATTGACCCGCCGGCGGTGCTGATCCTCACGGCGCAGGATCGGCTTTCCGACCGGGTACGCGGGCTCGACGCGGGGGCCGACGACTATCTCGTCAAGCCCTTCGATCTGCCGGAGCTTGCCGCTCGCCTGCGGGCGCTGGTGCGGCGACGTGCGGGTCGGCGCTCGCCGCAGATCGAGCTGGGGGCGCTCGTGATCGATCCGGGTGCACACGAGGTCAGGCTCGCGGGAACGCTCGTCGAACTCACGGCCCAGGAGTATGCGTTGGTCATCGCATTTGCCGAGCACCCGCGCCAGGTCCTGAGCCGACAGCAGCTGGAAGACGCGATCCACACCCTCGACCAGAGCGCGCTGAGCAATATCGTGGAGGTTTACGTGTCCCGGCTGCGGCGCAAGTTCGGCCGCCACTCGATCCGGACGATTCGCGGGTTCGGCTACCAGTGGGGCGTCGCCGGGACTGTCGATGGCGAGGACGGCGAATGACGCTAACAGGCGCCGGCTCGGTGACCCGGGCGGTGGCGCGCAGCTTGCTGCTGGGGTTGACGCTACTCTGGCTCGCGGGCGTTCTTGGCAGCGGGATTGTGCTGAAGCGGCTGATCGACCAGAAATCGGATGACGAATTGCAGGAGAGCGGTGCGATTCTGATGTCTTTGGTCAGCCATACCGAGGATCTTCTGATAACCGCCGCCGTGCTTGGCGAGACCAAGCCGGGGCCAACAACCGGAACGGCCCACGAGCGATTCATCTACCAGATCCGCGACGCGGCCGGAGGGGTGCTCCTGCGATCCCACAATGCGACCCCCGATCTACTCGACGTCCCGCTGCAAGAGGGTTTCGTCGATGCCGGCGAGTGGCGAGTCGTAACGATCGCCGACCCGGTGAACAAGCGGTTTCTGCAGCTCGCCGACCCGCTGGCCGAACGCAGGGAAGCGCTCGTCAGCGCGCTTCTTTGGCTGACGGTACCGCTTGGGGTGCTCCTGGCGTTTGCCGCGTTCATCGTATTTCGCGCATCGCGGTCCCTGGTGCAGCAGGTTCAGCGTACCGCCCTCGCTGTCTCACGCCAGGATCCACAGGCGCTGGGTTTGCTCCCGCTGGATGGCGTGGTCACCGAGATGAGGCCGGCCGTGGAGGCGACCAACCGCCTGCTCGCCCGGCTCGCGGAAGCGCTCGAGGCCGAGCGGAGTTTCACCTACAACAGCGCACATGAAATCCGGACTCCGATCGCCGCCGCGCTGGCGCAGGCGCAACTGCTTGCAGCAAACGCAACGGGCACCGGGTTGACGGACCAGGCCGACGCGCTGGTCCGCGCGCTGGCCCGTCTCGCGCGGCTCGCCGAGCGATTGCTTGCATTGGCGCGCGCCGAGGGGGCCCAGCCCTTGGCCGATGAATGGGTCGATCTTGCCCGGGTCGTCCAATTGACCGTCGACGAGTTTCATCATAATCCCCGCCTGCGGGGACGGCGCATCGTCGGCGAGGCGTCGCCGGCGCGCGTGCGCGGCGATCTCGACGCCGTGGGACTCGCGGTTCGCAATCTCGTCGAAAATGCCCTGGTCCACGGTGCCGGTGGAACGGTGATTCGATTGGTGTGCAAGGCGACTCGCGATGCCACGACACTTGCCGTGATCGACGATGGTCCCGGCGCGCCGGGGACCGACGTCTCGTCGCTCACCAATCGCTTCGCGCGCGGGTCCGGCGCGGCAGGAGGCGGTGCCGGCCTCGGTCTTTCGATCGTCGATACGCTGGCGCGGCGCATGGGCGCGAAGCTCGTCCTGAGCAGCCCGGTGGAAGGGCACCGCACCGGTTTCGAGGCCCGGCTGGTGTGGAACGCAACCTCATCGGCAGGGGCGGTCGCTGTCCCCACCGGCACAAGTTCGAGGTCCGCGCGCTCACCGGACAGGATCGGCAAAGGGTAGGCGCGCACGACAAGACTTGGCCGGTCCGCGCTTGCCGACGGGTTGAGCGGCGCGGCCGGCGAAGTCAAGCGGCAACCGACGGGTCCAGGCTGCACTGGCTTGGCCACCGATCGCGGAAACGGCTATTCTGGCCTGACTCCTGGTACGCAAATCGCTTGTAGAGCGGGAAGCGATAGCCCGGCCGCCGCCACGATGAGTTCGAGCCAGACCATTCAGGATCTTATACACCCTGGCGGTGATCGGGATCCGCACGCGACGGCGTTGGCTGCGCCGTCGCGTGCCATGTTGAGCTATGAGGGCTTGCAGCAACAGACCGCGGCAACCATCGCCGCATTGCGGCATGCAGACATCGGCAGCCAGGACACGGTTGCCGTGGTCCTGCCGAACGGCCCCGAGATGGCGGCGGCGGTGGTTGGCGTCGTCTCGGGCGCCGTCTGCGCGCCGCTCAACCCCGGCTACAGTGCAGAGGAATTTCGGTTCTACCTTACCGACCTGCGCGCGGCAGCGCTGTTACTGCCTGCGGGAGGGGGTGGAGCCGCGCGCGCGGTCGCCAACGAGCTTGGCGTGCGCTGCCTCGACGTGCGTTGGGAGAGCGACTGGCCGGCGGGGCGATTCGTACTAGGCGGCGGTGGCGTGGAGGGCGTTCGCCAGGACGGCCCACCGCGCGCCGAAGACGTGGCACTGGTTCTGCATACCTCAGGTACGACATCGCGGCCGAAGCTGGTTCCGTTGACCCATGGCAACCTGGTGGCGTCGGCCCGCAATATCAGCACGACGCTGCTGCTCACGCCGCGGGACCGTTGCCTGAACGTGATGCCGCTGTTCCATATCCACGGCGTTGCAGGCGCGCTATTGTCTTCTCTGGCCAGCGGCGCGAGCATCGTCTGCACGCCTGGGTTCCAGGCGCCAGTTTTCCTCGAATGGCTGGAGGAGTTCCATCCCACCTGGTACACCGCGGTGCCGGCAATGCACCAGGCGATCCTGGCGCGGGCCGAAGGTCGTCGCGATCCCGTTGGATGTCGACTGCGGTTCATCCGCTCGTCTTCGTCCGCGCTTCCACCGTCACTTATGGTGGCGCTCGAAGCCACCTTTCACGCGCCGGTGATCGAGGCCTACGGCATGACGGAAGCGGCGCATCAGATGGCAAGCAATCTGCTCCCTCCACTGGCGCGCAAGCCCGGGTCGGTGGGGCTTGCGGTGGGAACGGAAATCGCGGTGATGGGGGCGTCGGGATGCCTTCTGCCCACCGGAGCAGTCGGGGAAATCGTGATCCGTGGCGCCAACGTCACCCGCGGTTACGTGGCAAGTTTCGCCACCGAAACGACTGGCTTCACCGACGGCTGGTTCCGCACGGGAGATGAAGGGCGCTTCGATTCCGATGGCTATCTTTACATTTCCGGGCGGTTGAAGGAGATCATCAACCGGGGTGGCGAGAAAATCTCGCCGCGCGAGGTTGACGAGGTGCTGTTGGCTCATCCCCAGGTGGCGGAAGCTGTCACATTCGCGGTTCCGGATCTGCGCCTGGGAGAGGAAGTCGGCGCAGTGGTCGTGCTGAAGCCCGGTGCCGTTGTGACAAACACCGAGCTGCGCGAGTTTTCAGCCGCTCGATTGGCCGATTTCAAGGTACCGCGAATCGTGATGTTCCGCGATGGGATCCCCAAGGGTCCGACCGGAAAGCTCCAGCGGATAGGCTTGGCGAAGGCGCTCGGCATCAGCGCGATACCCGCAATGCCGGACGAGGCGCGGCCGGAATTCGTGGCGCCGCGCACATCGACGGAGGAGGTCTTCGCGAAGATCTGGCAAAACGTGCTGCATCTGCGTCGGGTCGGAGTTCACGATCGTTTTCTTGATCTGGGCGGCGATTCGATTCTCGCCGCACAGATCGTGTCGCGCCTGAGCGATGTCCTTGATCGCCAGCTGTCGCTCGTCCAGTTCTTCGATCATCCGACCATCGCGCAATGCGCCGATGCAGTGGACCAGGCGTCGAGTTCCGGAGCGCGCACGCGGACGTTGCCGAGAACAAAGACAAGCGCGAGAAGTGGTGATCCACCCCTCTCCTCAGCTCAACACCGTCTCTGGTTTCTCGATCGGCTGAACCCCGGCAGCGCATCCTACAACCGACCGGTTCTCCTTCGCCTCACCGGTGCTCTCAACTCCGCGGCCGTGGCGCAGGCGCTCGCCGAGATCGTGAGGCGTCACGAAGCGTTGCGCACGGTCTTCTGCGCGAAAGACGGCGTGCCGCGTCAGGTGATTCTCCCGCCGGCGCCAGTAGCGATGATCCACTGCAAATCTGGCGAGCTACGGGGGGAAGCCAGGCGTCCCTTTGATCTGGAGAAGGGCCCGTTGCTGCGGGCCAGCTTGGCGCAGGTAGACGCGCACGAACACTTGCTCTTGCTCGCGACCCATCACATCGTCTTCGATGACTGGTCCGAGCGCATTTTACTGCACGAGTTCGGGGCGCTGTATGGACAGTTTGCGGGCGGGGCTGGCGCTGACCTCCCGGACCTTCCGCTGCAGGTGGCCGATCTTGCGATCCTCGAGCGCGAGCGACTCGCGTCAGCGAGCCCGGATCCGGAGCTCTTGTACTGGCGAACCCGCCTTGCCGGCGCCGCGGTTGCCGAAGTCAAGCCCGACTTCCCTCGGCCGCGGGTGCAGACGTTCGCCGGGACACGCCTGACACGCGCACTGGCGCCCGATCTGAGCGCGGCGTTGCTCATGTTCAGTCGGCGGGAAGGCGTCACGCTCTTCACAACGATGCTGGCCGTCTTCCAGGTGCTGCTCGGACGCCATACGGGGCAGCCGGAGATCACGGTTGGTTCGCCGGTTCAGGTCCGCGCCGGAAACGATGCGGAGAATCTGATTGGCGTCTTTGTGAACACTCTCGTGCTGCGAACGAGCCTCGAGGGCGATCCGACGGTCAGCGAATTGCTGCTTCGCGCCCGCGCGACGATTCTTGAAGCCGTTGCCAATCAGTGCCTGCCCTTCGAGCGCCTGGTGGACGCGCTCGCGCCCGATCGCGACTTGAGCCGGACCCCCTTGTTCCAGGCCCTGTTCCAGTTGCGCGATGCCACCGGTCGGACGGTGGAATTGCACGATCTGCGCGCGGTGTCCGAGCCGATGGAGCTGGGAGTCGCGAAGTTTGATTTCAGCGTGGAAGTCGTCGAAAGCCCACAGGGGTTGTCCTGCGCCTGCGACTACAACACCGACCTGTTCGCACCTGAAACGATTGCTCGCCTGCTGGGGCATTATGAGACGCTGCTCAGGGCAGTGGCGGCCGATCCTTCACGGAGGGTGTCCGAGCTGGAGATCCTAAGCCCAGATGAGCGTCTGACGGTGTTGAGCGCGTGGAACCGGACGCCGGTTCTCGCCGCGCCCGAACGGCGGCTGCACCATTGCTTCGAGGCTCAGGTTCTCAGCACACCGGAAGCGGTCGCCGCGACGTACGAGAATGCCTCGATCAGCTACGCGGAGCTGAATCGCCGGGCTGATGACTTGGCGCACCATCTCCGGGAATGCGGGGTTGGCCCGGACTGCCCGGTCGGTGTGTCGATCGAGCGCTCGATCGAGATGATCACGGCGGTTCTGGCCGTTCTCAAGGCGGGCGGTGCCTGTGTGCCGCTGGATCCTGACTATCCCCGGCAACGCCTCGATTTCATGATCGCGGAGGCGCGAGTGCAAATGGTGCTGACCAAGGGGCCACCACCATCGCAACGCATTCATCCGGCGGGTTCTTCGGGCGATCCGCTGGCCTACGTGATTTTTACGTCCGGCTCGACCGGCATGCCGAAGGCGGTCGCCATGGGCCATGGGCCGCTCTGCAATCTTATCGCCTGGCAGTTACGCAATCCGGGGTTTTCGCCGAAACGGAAGACGCTCCAGTTTGCTTCGCTGAGTTTCGACGTGGCGTTCCAGGAGATGTTCGCGACGTGGGGTTCGGGCGGGACGCTGGTACTGATTCCGGACACGCTCAGACGTGACCTTCCGCAGCTGTGGAGATTCATTGAGGACGAATCGATCGAGCGGCTGCTTCTGCCCTTTGTCGCATTGCGGGGGTTCGCGGAAGTTGCGGAAGCCGAGGACCGCTATCCCGCCGCGCTGCGGGAAATCATCACGGCGGGTGAGCAGCTGCAGATCACCGAACAGGTTCGCCATTTCTTTGCCCGGCTCCCCAGCTGCTGGCTGGAGAATCAGTACGGCCCTGCGGAGGCGCACGTTGTGACGTCGTTCCGATTGGAGGGACCCGTTGCCGTGTGGCCCACTCTGCCGCCCATCGGCCGCCCGATTGCCAACGCAAGGATCCTTATCCTCGATGCTCATCGGCGTCTCGTGCCCATCGGCGTGCCGGGGGAGTTGCACATCGGCGGTCCGGTCCTGGCGCGCGGCTATCTGGGTCAGCCAGCGCTGACGGCTGAACGATTCTTCACCGACCCCTTTACCGCGGCGCCGGGTGCCCGCCTGTATCGCACCGGCGATCTGGCGCGCTCGCTCCCCGGCGGCGAAATCGAGTTCCTGGGGCGCGCCGATCAGCAGGTGAAGATTCGCGGGTATCGCGTGGAGCTTGGGGAGATTGAAACGCAGCTCAGCCGTCATCCAGCCGTGCGCGCCGTCGCGGTCATCATGAGGGACGCACGTTTGGTCGCCTATCTGACGCTTCACGCCGTTCCGCGGCCCTCGCACCACGATTGGGTCTCCTTTCTCGAAGAGTTCCTGCCGGAACCGATGATCCCGGCGAGGTTCATCGTGCTCGATGAACTGCCTCTGCTGCCGTCGGGCAAGGCGGATCGTCGCGCATTGCCTGACCCGGTCCTGCCGCCTCGCGCTGGCAGCCGCATCTCGAGCGATCCCGATACGGCGCTCGAGCATGCGATTGCAGCGATCTGGCGAGAAGTGCTTCACGCGGATCCCGTTGGCGTTGACGACAACTTTTTCGACCTGGGCGGTCACTCGCTTGCCGTGGCCCAGGTGCATAGCCGGCTCCGGTCGCAGTTGAAGCGGGATGTACCAATCGTCGACCTGTTCCGGCATTCCACGGTCCGCGCTCTTGCGCGGCACCTCGATGTTCATGGAGACACGAGCGAAGGCAGGCTCGCTGTCGATGACCGCGCGCGACGGCAGCGCGATGCGTACGAGCGGCAGCGACGGGGGAGAGGCTGAGTGCACGACTTGATGCCTGAAAATGCGATCGCGATCGTTGGACTGGCTGGACGATGGCCGGGTGCTCCGAACATTGAACGGTTCTGGCGCAATCTGAGCGGTGCGGTCGAGTCGATCTCGTTCTTTACCGACGAAGAGCTTGAAGCGTCGGGCATCGATCCCGTGACGCTGCCACCGAATTACGTGAAGGCGCGAGCGATCCTGGAGGCGCCCGAGTGGTTCGACGCCGCGTTCTTCGGCTACACGCCCACGGCCCACCGGATCCGCCGCGACGAACCGGATGTGCCGATTGGCCGGCCGCTGGCGAATACCCAGGTCCGCATTCTCGACCAGCACTTGCGGCCCGTGCCCGTTGGAGTCACCGGCGAACTGTTTGTCGGCGGCGCCGGTGTGGCGACGGGTTATTGGAAGCGCAGCGACTTGACGGCCGAACGTTTTGTCTCCATGCACTTTGATGGCGAACCGGCGACTCGCTTCTATCGAACGGGCGACTTGGCGCGGTTAGGCCTGGACGGATGCGTGCGCTATCTCGTGCGGGCGGACCACCAGATCAAGCTCAGAGGATTCCGTATCGAGTTGGGCGAGATCGAGGCGGTGCTGGCGCGGCACGCGGGGGTTCGGGAGACGGGGTGCTGCTGCGCGAGGACATGCCGGGGGATAAGCGGCTGGTGGCCTATGTGGTGGCACGGGAAGGCGGTCTTGTTGCAGCCGACCTGCGCGCGTTTCTCAAACAGCGGTTGCCCGACTACATGTTGCCCGCTGCCTTCGTCCTGCTGCCGGCATTGCCACTGATGCCCAATGGGAAAGTGGACAGGGAGGCGTTGTCAGCGCCGGAATACGAATGCAGGGCGCTGGGGGATGATCCCCCCCGCACGCCGGTGGAGTCAGCGATCGCCGAAGGGTGGGCCAGCGTGCTTAAGCTGCCATGGGTGGGGATCAACGACAACTTCTTCGAACTGGGTGGACATTCACTGCTGGCCGTCCAATTGATGAACAGGATCAAAGGAAGGCTGAGCATCGACCTGAGCTTGCGTCAGCTTTTTGAAACGCCGACCGTGAGCGGGCTGGCGTTGGCGGCATTGGACAGTCTTGCGATCGATACTGATCAGGGCATGACTCCCCAAGGGTCAGGAGCACACGAATGATCGCCGATGTCCGGTGTCGTCCAGGAACGCGAATGAGGACCCGATATCATCGAGGCCGGTTGCAGGATCGGTTCCGGCCGGCAGCAGCGCGGCTTGCATCGATAGAAGATCTCCGAATGTCCGTAAGCTCGCGCCGGAACTGGCAAGGCTGCTGATGCCTGATCGGCCAAGACTGCAAAGCAAAGCATGAATTCGGCACATGATCCGTCGTCGATCGAAGACATGCCGCTGGAAGAGCGCATCCTTCTGGAGCAGAGGCTGCTCGGCAAGCGTCGAGCAAGCGCAAAGGCGGCCACCATTCCCCGCAGGGGGCATGGCGGACCATGTGAGCTGTCGTTCGCCCAGAGCCGGTTGTGGTTGGTCGAACATATCGACCCGGTGCCCGGCAACTACAACATTTCCGAGGTCTACCGAATCCGGGGGCCATTGAACGCCGAGGCTCTGGAAGCCGCTCTGGATGCGCTTGTTTCCCGCCATGAAGTGCTGCGTACGCGGCTGGTGACGTTGGACGGGGTGCCCCGGCAGGTTATTGATCCCCACCAGTCCTTCGAATTGAAGCGTCTGGAGTTGCGGGGATGCCCCGATGACGCTCGTGAACCCGCGGTGGACGAGTTCATTCGGGGCATTACCAGTGGGGGCTTCGACCTGTCGGCTGACTGCATGTTGCGCGCCGGGCTTGCCCGGGTGGGCCCGCAGGAATCTGTGCTTGCGATCACCTTGCATCACATAGCGTCCGACGGCTGGTCGCTGAGCGTGCTGGACAGGGAACTGGAGGCTTTCTATGCGGCCTTCGATCGCGGCCTGCCCGGCGAACTCCGGCCGCTTCCTCTGCAGTATTCCGACTATTCCGAATGGCAGCGTGGCTGGCTGAGCGGGGCCGTACTGGAAGGGCAGTTGGGATACTGGCGTGAACAACTGGCGGGGCTCCTGCCGCTGCAGCTTCCGGTCGACCGGGCTCGCCCTGCGCATCTGAGTTATCGCGGGGCCATCGAGCGCTTCACCCTGCCTGCTGAACTTGTCACGCGGTTCAGGGCCAGGGCTCGGGAGTGCAATGCCACCCTTTACATGGCGCTGCTGGCCGCTTTCCAGGTCCTGCTCATGCGCTACACCGGCCAGGACGACATTGCGGTCGGCAGTCCCATTGCCGGGCGCAACCGAACCGAATTGGAAGGGCTCATCGGCTTTTTCGTCAACACGATGGTCATGCGCGGAGACCTCTCCGGCAACCCCGATTTTCCCGAACTTCTGACCCGCACCCGAAAGCGTGCCCTCGATGCCTACGCCCACCAGGATCTGCCGTTCGAGAAGCTGGTCGAAGAACTCAAGCCCGAGCGGGACACGAGCCGCAATCCGTTGTTCCAGGTCATGTTCGCCTTTCAGAACACGCCCGAGACCGAACTTCGGCTACCCGGACTGGAAACGGTACGCACGCCGTTGCACAGCGGCAATGCCAAATTCGACTTGTCTCTCTCCCTGACCGAAGCCAACGGTCGCCTGGAAGGCGCATTCGAATACAGCACCGATCTGTTCGACGCGGCCACCATCGAGCGAATGGTTGGCCACTTCACGACGCTGCTGGAAGGGATCGTGGACAATCCTGCGTGCCGCATCGGCGAATTGCCGCTGCTCACCGACGTCGAAACTCACCGGCTGCTGGTGGAGTGGAACAGTACGGCGGCCGACTATCCGAAAGACCGCTGCATCCACGAACTGTTCGAAGCGCAAGTTGCACGCAGTCCCGCCGCAGTGGCGGTCGTATTCGACGACCGCCAGCTCACCTACGACGAGCTCAACGCGCGGGCCAACCGATTGGCCCACCACCTCATCGGGCTCGCGGTGGGACCTGACGTATTGGTCGGAATCTGCATGGAGCGCTCGCTGGAAATGGTGATCGGCCTGCTCGGGGTCCTGAAGGCGGGTGGTGC
>Ga0315287_10004470_pt1 | contig 13653 bp, 11 predicted proteins | sample YL17G11_0_MG_FD_205037 | JGI IMG/M metagenome (GOLD analysis project Ga0315287, IMG submission 205037) | Sediment microbial communities from Yellowstone Lake, YNP, Wyoming, USA - YL17G11_0 | ecosystem: Environmental > Aquatic > Freshwater > Lake > Sediment | place: USA: Wyoming | collected... | reverse complement strand
GGGGGGGCGGGGCCCCGCGGGGGTGGGGGTGGGGGGGGGGGGGGGGGGGGGGCCCCCCCCCGCCACTTGAGACAAAGCCCTGCCGGTGCAGCACAATGGCGGCGACGTTGGCCAGGGCAAAGCGCAGCAGGTACATCACCGAGGCCGCGCTGCCGACCACCGTCAGATCGAAGCTGGCCAGCAGCAGGATGGCGATGCCGCCGGTGAGCAGCACCGCCGGCACCGGCGTCAGGCGCCTGGGGTGCACGCCGGTCAGCAGCCTGGGCAGCATGTTGTCCCGCGCCATGGCGAAGGCGGTGCGGCTGCCTGCCAGTACCATCGCGTTGAGCGCGCTGGTGAAGGCAAAGGCGCCGCCGAGCATGATCAGTGCGATGCCGCCGCGCGGCACGATCACCGCCGCCGCGCCGAGGATCGCCCGCTCGCCGAGGTCGCCCAGCCGCTGCCAGCCCGGCACGCCTGCGGCCGGCGGATAAGCGGCCAGCGCGGCAAACACGATCAGCAGGTACAGCGCCCAGCCGACGATCACCGAGATGAACATCGCCCGCGGGATGGTGCGCTCCGGCCGGCGCACTTCCTCGGAGAGCGTGGCGATCAGGTCGTAGCCCTTGAAAGCGATGAACGTGAAGCCCATCGCCAGCGCCACGCCGCCAAAGCCGTGCGGCATGAACCCGGCCAGCGCGCTGCCGAGGGGCAGGCCCGGCTGCGCCGCGCCCGCTGCGCCGACGCCGAAGGCCTGGGCCAGCTGCGCGGCATGCGTGATGGCGTACCACAGCCCGCAGCCGCAGAAGACAGCCAGGATGACGACCTTCCCTACGGAGAGCAGGTTCTGCGTGCGGCCGGTGAGCACGACGCCCTGGCAGTTGATGGCGGTGAAGGCGGCGACGACCAGCGCGGCGATCAGCGCGACGTGGCTGCCCGGCCACCACTGAAGCAGCGGCAGCAGCGCAGCATTGGCGGCCGGGATGTAGTCGCGCAGGAACTCCCAGAAGAAGATGGCGAAGCCGAGGGCGAAGACGGCGCTGGACACGGTGTAGGCGAACCACTGCACCCAGCCGCCGCTGAAGGCCAGCTGGCGCGGGAAGGCGTGGCGGAAGTAGCTGAAACCGCCGCCGGCTTCGGGGATGCGGCCCGCCATCTCGGCGAAGCTCATCGTCGTGCACAGGCTGAGCAGGCCGTTGAGGAAGAACGCCAGCAGCGCGGCGGGCCCGGCCAGCGCGATCGCCTTGCCGGTAAGCACGAAGACTCCCGCCCCGATCATCCCCCCCACGCCGACCATCGCCGCGTCGAACAGCCCCAGGCGCCGCGCGAAGCGCGCTGGCGCGGCGGGCTGGCAGCGTGCTCGGCCAGGCTCTTGATCTGCGTCGGGCACAGTACTTACGCGCTATTGTAGCGGGTCAGCGGGGAAGTCTGGTGGATTCGGCCCGGCTAACGCGGCAAGCCAGCTGCGGAGGCGTGGCGCAGCCTAGCCGTCGGTCTCGGTCTGCTCGTTCAGCATCATCAGCAGTCGCGGGAAATCGTTCTCGAAGTCCATGAACAGGTAGTGCCAGCGCAATAGTTCGTCGGTATCGTCCGGGTCGGCTTCGCGGTGCAGGTCGAGCACCAGGTCCTGCACCATCTTGTCCGGCCTCGTTCTGGCCACGCGCGCCATGAAGTCATCGGTGAGGAAGATCGGGCGCGTGGAGGTCATCGCCTTGACCAGCAGCTCTTCGGGCATCTTGGCCGAGAACTCGAAGATATCGCCCAGGTTGTAGGTGTATGTCTTCACAGCGCCATCCATCCGTCTCCAGCCGTTTCCGGCTGCTGCCGGCTCCCGCGCGGCTCCCGGATCACCTTTATAGTATGCCAGCGGGAAGGCGAGTCAGCAAGTGATTCCTTAGACTGGCCGCACCGAGCAAAGTTCCCGCGCCTCCGGCAGCAGGCTGCTGCGGTACTGCAGCAGCTACCCGCCGCTCGCCGTCGGCTGATACATCTCCATCTTGGCCGCCAGCGTGTCGAGCATCGCCAGCCAGGCCTCGTGCACCTGCGGCGTAAAGCCGGCGCCCAGCACCTGGCGCATGGTGTCCATCAGGATCTCGCGGAACGGCAGGTAGTACTCGGGCTTCACGCCGCGGCGCTCGTGCTGCCGCTTCAGCGCCTGCATCGTCGGGCCGATGCGCTCCAGCCGGTCGAGCATGTTGACGGCGATGCCAAGCATCGACATCAGCGCCACGCCCTGGTCGTGCGCATCGCTGGAGAACAGCGGCTTGACCTCGGGCAGGCGGTCGAACAGCTTGGTATAAAAACGCTCGCCCAGCTTCTCGGATAAAAGCTCCAGGTCGGCCCAGGTGGCCTGCACTAAGAAGATCTGCTCTGCTGTCATTGCATGCTCCGTTACTTCGCTGGCAGCGGCATGCAGCCGCCTGCGCCCGTATTCTACACGCCGGCATATCGCAGCACGCCGCTGGCTGAGAGCAGCGTTGAGGATTTTCGCAGTGCCCCCGCTCATGCGCTCCAGTTCTGTTAGAATTATGAGACTGAGTCCACTTCGCGGCCGCGACAACAGGGAGAGACGATGGGCGATTTATCGATCCGGCGCTTTACTAACTACAGCGGGCCGATCAAGGAGTTTCTTGATCTGCCGGCGCAGGCACGCAGGCTTGAGGGTAGCGAGGCAGAGCAGGAACGGGTCTACTCAGAAGCGCTGCTCAACCCAGATAACAGTTTTCACCGCAACTCCTCCAGCATGTGCTTCCTGGCGTACCGCGCCGGAACACCGGTCGGCCGGCTGACGGCTTTTCACAACCGGCTGCTGACCGATTACCGGGCGCACGTCGGCCTGGCAGGGCAGTTCTGCTGCGATGACGACTTGCAAGCCGCCAAGAGCCTGTTCGGCATGGCCGCCACCTGGATGGAAGGCCAGGGACTGACGCTGATGCGCGGGCCGATCGACGGTGATATCTGGCATCGTTGGCGCTTCATGGTGCGCGGCTTCGACACCACGCCATTCCCCGCGGAGCCGCGTCACCCGCAGTACTACCCCACGCTGTTCGTGCGCTGCGGCTTCGCGCCCGTGCGCAGCTACTGCACGAAAACCATCGCCGATCCCTGGGCGCAGTTCGAGCGCTTCGGTCCAGCCATGCACAGCAACAGGCAGCGCGGCATCTCATTTGAAGACGTGGCGCGCGATGGCCTGAACGGGCTGATGCCGACACTGCACGACGTCTATGTCAACTCGATGCAGGAGCTGTGGTCCAGCACGGCAGCCCCGATCGAGGAGTTCACAGCCGTATTCAAGCGCCACCTGGAATTCCTCCACCCTGAGTTCGTCATCCTGGCGCGTGACAAGAACGGTGGAGCAGTCGGCCTGGGTCTGGCAGTCTGCGCGCCGCAAGACACGGTCAATGTGCTGACCGTGGTGGCACTGCCCAGTCAGGCAGGCATGAGCCTGGGCCAAGCCACAGTTGGTGAGCTCTACCGGCGCGGTCTGGAGCAAGGTAAAAAGACTTTCCAGCATTGCATGCTCGATCCGTTCAGCCCGGCTCAACGCTGGGACCACGGGGAAGCGGAAATCACGCGCGAGTACGCTCTCTACGAGCGGCCCATGTAGCACATACGGGCAGCCGCACCGCGTCGCAGCGATTGTCCAGCGCTCAGCTGACGCTGCTGGCGTCACTCACGGCTGTATAATGTGCGCCACTGCAACCGGGGCGTCAGGCACCCCCACATCAAGGACGATACCATGAGCGACCTCAGGGAAAACTACCAGCATTGGCACGACGGGCCTTTAGCTAAGTTCAGGCAGAAGGCCCCCGAGCGCCGCGAGCGCTTCGCCTCCACCAGCGGCTACGAATTCCCGACGCTGGCCGGCCCGTGGGATCTTGGGAGGGCGGCCGTCTCTGGCCGCCAGGCTGCTGGAGAGCGGCCGTCTCTGGCCGCCGAAGACACGGGCAGGGACGCCCGCGCTCCTGAAGATGACTGGTACACCGCCCAGCTCGGTTTCCCCGGCGAGTATCCGTTCACGCGCGGCGTGCAGCCGACGATGTACCGCGGGCGCTTGTGGACGATGCGCCAGTACGCCGGCTTTTCCACCGCCAGGGCGACCAACGAGCGCTACCACTTCCTGCTGAAAAGTGGCCAGACCGGCCTGTCCGTGGCCTTCGACCTGCCGACGCAGATGGGCTATGACTCGACGGACGCGATGGCGCTGGGCGAGGTCGGCAAGGTCGGCGTGGCGATCGACACGCTTGACGACATGCGCACACTGTTCGGCGGCATCCCGCTGGACAAGGTGACGACGAGCATGACGATCAACGCGCCGGCGATCATCCTCTTAGCGATGTACCAGCTCGTTGCCGAGGAGCAGGGCGCCAGCGCCGCCGGCCTGGGCGGCACGATCCAGAACGACATCCTCAAGGAGTACATGGCGCGCGGGACGTACATCTTCCCGCCCGAGCCGAGCATGATGCTCACCGTCGACAGCTTCCGCTACTGCAGCCAGGTGCTGCCGCAGTGGAACATGATCAGCATCAGCGGCTACCACATCCGCGAGGCGGGCTGCAGCGCGGTGCAGGAGGTGGCTTTCACGCTGGCCGACGGCATCCAGTACACGCAGGCGGCCGTCGAGGCCGGTATGGACGTCGACGCCTTCGCCGGGCGGCTGTCGTTCTTCTTCAACGCGCACAACAACTTCCTCGAGGAAGTGGCCAAGTACCGCGCGGCGCGGCGGCTGTGGGCGCGCATCATGCGCGAGCGCTTCGGCGCGAAGAACCCCAAGAGCTGGATGCTGCGCTTCCATACGCAGACCGCGGGCAGCATGCTCACCGCGCAGCAGCCGCTGAACAACACCGTGCGCGTCGCCATGCAGGCGCTGGCCGCGGTGCTCGGCGGCACGCAGAGCCTGCACACCAACAGCTACGATGAGGCGCTGGCCCTGCCGTCCCCGGCCAGCGTGGAGATCGCGCTGCGCACGCAGCAGATCATTGCGCATGAGAGCGGCGTGTGCGACACGGTGGACCCGCTGGGCGGCGCCTGGTTCATCGAGGACCTGACCGACAAGATCGAGGCCGGCGCCGTCGAGTACATCCGCAAAATCGACGAGCTGGGAGGGATGCGCAGCGCGATCGAGCGCGGCTACCCGCAGGCCGAGATCCAGCAGCAGGCCTACGAATGGCAGCGCAGCGTGGAAAGCGGCGACCGCAGCATCGTCGGCGTCAACAAGTTCGTGGATGAGCCCGGCAGCGCGGACATCTTGTCCGCGTCTTCAAAGGCTGGCGGGCAGGATGCCCACTCCACCGGCACGGCGGCCCGCCCCACCGGGGAAGCGGAGGCCGACCAGCGCGCGCGCCTGCAGCAGTACATCGCGCAGCGCGCCGCCAACCCCAGCCAATACAGACTCGGTGGCGGGGCCGCACTCAGTGGCGGCGGCAGCTTGCCGCCGTCTTCAGCGTCCGGTGGCGCGGACATTTTGTCCGCGGGCCAGCCGGATGGCGGGCAGGCTGCCCGCCCCACCGCTTTCGGCGATCCCGCCCCCTGGGCCACGGCCTGCGGCCGCCTGACCGACATGGCCGCGCGCGGCGACAAGAGCGGCTACTGCGAGGCGATCCACGCCGCCCTGCAATGCGGCGCCACCGAGGGCGAGATCGTCAAGGCGCTGGAGCAGGTCTGGGGCCGCTACCGGCCGGGGCTGTAGCGCGCCAGTGAGACCGACATGAGCCTGTGATACATTGCCGGAGTATCACCATGTCTGCGAACACTGAACGATGGCCATTCGAGCCCGGCGTCCACCAGGTGCTGGAGTTACTGCTAGCCAACATGCAGGCCGTCCTGCGCGATGAGTTTATCGGCCTCTACCTGTCCGGCTCGCTCGCCTGCGGCGATTTCGATCCGCATACCAGCGACATCGATTTTCTCGTCGTCACCCGCGATGAGCTGTCTGCGGCGCAGCTGGCTGCCGTGGATGGCCTGCACCAGCGGCTCCTCGAGAGCAGCCCGCAGTGGGGCGGCGAGCTGGAGGGTTCATACATCTCGCTTGGCGCGATCCGCCGCCATCAGCGGCCGCCCGCGGCGCATCCGCATCTGGAGCGCGGTTGCGGGCAGCTGCGCGTCGAGCCGCATGACAGCGACTGGATCATCCACCGCTATATCATCCGCAACCAGGGCGTGACGCTGGCCGGCCCACCGCCAGAGCAATTGATCGATCCGATTACGCCGACGGAACTGAAACAGGCAGTCAGGGATCTCCTTTTCGGCTGGTGGGAGCCGATGCTCAAAGATCCAGCTCGTCTTGTGCATCTGGGCTACCGCTATTACGCTGTCCAAACCATGTGCCGCACCTTATACACACTTGAATTCGGCAGGTTGGTCTCCAAGCCGGTTGCCGCGCAGTGGGCGAAAACAGAGCTGGGAGGTCGCTGGGCTCCGCTGATCGAGGAGTCGTTCACCTGGCCGCGCGTCGAGCGTTCAACGAGCTTCGATGAAACGCTGGAGCTCATTCGCTACACGCTTGACTACTACAGGAGTTGCTAGCCACACACAGATATAAGGTATCGCGTGTGCAGACACGCAGCAGTTCTGCTCCGCTGTTATAATGCAGCCAGCGTGTGCCTGCGCCAGTGGCATGTCCGCGAGGCGCGGCAGCGCATCTCCATCCAGGATGAGTGCTTTGTTAGTGACCACTAGTTAGTACCGGCGAAACCCACAGCCGCCAGCGTGCAGCGGCGGCGCTGGCGCGCGTTTCCGCCCGCTGCTAACTAGAGGTCCGGCACCATGCCCAGACAAACCATCGAGCGGCGCTCGCTGCCGGCGGCTCCGCATGACAGCTGTTCGCTGTCGCATTCCCAGAACTTCATCACCGATGCGCAGCTGATCGCCCGCCTGCTGAGCCGCGTGGAGCTCGGCCAGGCCACTACCGTCATCGAGATCGGCGCGGGCCACGGCGCGCTCACCGCCGCCCTGGCCAAGCTGGCGCCGCGCGTGATCGCCATCGAGGCTGACACCAGGCTCGTCTACGGCCTGCTCAGCCGCTTCGCCGCCTGCCCGCGGATCACGCTGGTCCATGGCGACTTCCTGGATTACCCGCTGCCCGCGCGGCCGTTTGTCGTCGTGGCCAACATTCCCTTCAACCGCACCGCCGAGATCGTGCGCAAACTGACTGGCGAGGAATCGGGGCTGCAGGCGGCCTACCTCATCATGCAGCGCGAGGCCGCGCGCAAGTTCTGCGGCCTGCCGGCCTGCGGCTCGCCGCTACTCTCGCATTTTCTCAAGCTCGACTACAGCGTGGAGTATCTCTTCGACATTCCACGCTCCTGCTTTTCGCCCCTGCCCAGCGTGGATGCGGCGTTTGCGCTGTTCCGCAAGCGCAAGATCCCACTGTTGGATGACGCGGAGGCGCACCAGTTCCGCGACCTGCTGAGCTGCGTGTTCGTGCTAAGCCGGCCGGCGCTGCATGACGCGCTGGGAGCAGTATTCAGCCACGCGCAGGTGAAGCTGCTGTTCCATGCCTTGCGGCTGCAGAGCGGGGTGCGGCTGAGCGCTGTGGCATTCGCCGACTGGCTGAGGATTTACCGCATCTTTGCGGAGCACGGTTCGCCCGCAGCGCACGCGAGGATTAAGGGAGCCTATGCCAGGCTGCTGCGTGAGCAGGCCGCCTTGAGCAAGCGACATCGGACAATCAGGGAGCAGCCCCATGCCAGCCAATGAGACATCCAGCCCAACGCGGCCGGCTGCCCGATGGGCTGGCCACGCCTGAGCGGCTGGCGGCTGCTGCCGGGGTGCGTGTCTTCATTGCCCACGGCCGCGAGGACAGCTTCGAAGTGGCACAAAGCGCTTATGACCAGCTGACGGCAGCGGGCGCTGATGTCACCCTGCACCCCTACGACGGCGGGCACTACATCAACCTGACGGCGCTGCGTGCGGCGCAGGCCTGGATGACCAGCGCCGGATAGTTTTGGTATCAGGCAAGGTTGTGAGCAAAGGCACCGCGTAGCCTTGTTGCGCGCAAGTTGTCGGCGTCATTTCGCCTGCGTTTCCGCTGCGCACTCCGCTTCCATCTCCTTGGCGAAGTCGCGCCAGACTTCGACCATGCACGACGACTGATAGCCTTCAAAATTGTTCTCGGAAAAGCGATAGAGGACGAACAGGCCGGGCTTTTGCGCAACCAGGTATGGCTCGTTGACACCCGCCACGGGCTGGTTGGTGCCGCGCTGGACGCTGAAGCCGGCGTGCCCCAGGCTTGCCGCGACCGATTCAATCAACGCTGCTTGCGGCGACTTGGAAAAGAAAGAAAGCATGTCATTGCGGGGCCAGCGAAACATCCAGGAGGCCTGATTAGCTGGCAGTCGGCCCGGTTTACGCGCCAGATCCAGCACGTACTGCTGGGTGCTGATGACGGAAAGGTACTTGCCGGCATCAATGGGGATAGGCAGGCCGTAGCCCGCCAGCACGCTGGTGGCTTGGGTAGCCTGCGCGGTTTCGTACTCGCGGCTGCCGCGTTGGGTAAGCACAGCAAAGAACAGCCAGAGGCTTAGCGAGAGCAGCACGCTAAGGACTAGGCCGCCGACGGCTGCCGCGCCCCACTCCCGTCCCCATCCGCGGCCTGTCGCGCTGCGCAGGAACCACGGCGCGCCCAGCAGGGCGGCGAAGAATACGGGCAGCGGGAACAGCAGCACCTCGGGACCAGGCGACAGGAAGCGCAGCGCATCCTGCATCGCCACCAGCCAGAGGTAGTAGACCGCCAGCAGCAGCAGCGGTGGCACCGCAGCCAGCGCCAGCCGGCCGGCACTCAGCTTAGGGAGCGCGCAGATCCGGCAGCCCAGCCATAGCGACACCAATACCAGCACATAACCGGCCACGGCCAGCAGCGGCCAGGGCCATACTGTCAGCAGCTCCATTTCACGCCCTCCACTGCTGTTATCTTAGCGTGAAATGCCGTCAAACCGCTGCGCCATGCGGGCGCCAGTGCATGCCACGGCGGTTAATCAAACACGCCATCCAGGAAGCCGACGACCTGTGTCATCAGCTCATCCAGGTCGGGTTCAGTGGTCTCAAATCCGCCGTGCTCGCCGCCCGGCACGGGAATCAGCTCCACGCTGGCTCCGGCCTTGCTCAGCTTGCCGGCCATCACCTGTGAGAGCACGAACGGCACGACCGGGTCTTCCGTGCCATGAATGATCAGGAACGGCGGGTCGTCGGCGCTGACAAACGCGGCCGGCGAGGCCAGCTTCGCCATGTCCATCCGCTCTTTCGGCTCGCCGCCCAGCAGCATCGCCACCGGCGTGATGTCATAGCCCTCCGCGGCCTGGACCAGCGTCAGGTCGGTTGGCCCGAACCAGTCCACCACTGCCTGCACGCGGCTTGACACCCCGTCGCTGCCTGCATTGCCCTCCAGCTCCTTGACATCCCCTGTCGTACCCAGCAGTGCCGCCAGATGCGCGCCGGCCGAAGAGCCAACGGCGGCGATGCGCGCGGGGTCGCCGCCGTATTCCTGCCCGTGCGCGCGCGCCCAGCGCACAGCGGCCTTGCAGTCGTAGATCTGCGCCGGATACGCCGCCTCGCCTGTCAGGCGGTAGTTGATGCTGAAGACCACGTAGCCCGCCTCGACCAGCGGCACGTACATCTCCGGGTGCTCGGCCTTGTCGCCTTCCTGCCACGAGCCGCTGTGGATGTAGATCACCATCGGCCGCGCGCTGCTGTCGTCTGCTGGCAGGTAGACATCGAGCAGCTGCGGTGGATTGGTCGAGTCGGTATAAGCCACGTTGCAGATCCGGCCGATGCCGTACAACGGGCCATCAGGCGGCACTGGCAGTTGCCCGGCGCTCGTCAGCAGGGCCAGTGCGCAGGCCAGCAGCAGGCTCATCTTGATCGCTCCAGTCATGTCTGTCTCCCTATCACATGATAAAGGTCCTCTTCCGAACCTGGCAAGTAAGCAATCCCGATGCTCTGCTGACACTTCCGTCAATTCGGGTGCGCGCGATAGCTCATCCGCCGGCGGACGCCTCCCGGCACAGCGCCGTCATTTCCTCGGCATGGCTTTCGTAGATCTTCACGTTGCAGCTGGTGAAGTTCATCTGGACGCCGTAGTTTTGCGCTTCCGCGTATTCTGGCAGTGACATATCCGGGTTGATGAAGTAGAGCACAAAGACTCCCGGCTTGCTGCCGGCAATCATCTGATGCGGCAAGCGGTACACCTCATACCCGCCCTGCGTCAGGCCCGAGCAGGTGAAATCCACCAGCACGTTGGGCGACTCCCTGACCGTATACATCGCCGCGTGCGTGGCGCTGTAGCGGTTGAACCAGGACGGCGGCGGCCGCTTGGCCCCCGGCGGCCCCATATACGGTGTCACGCCCACATTCTCTTTGTCGTAGCCCATGAAGTCCGCACCTTCGGGAACCGGCAGGTTGTAGCTGGCCAGCATGCGGGTGCGCTCATCCTGTACTTTGCTGTAGTGCAGCTTCGAGGACATCGTCGACACGCCGGCAGGCACAGCCACCAGCAGGATGCAGAAGAACAGCCCGCCCAGCGCCGCGGCGCCCCAGGCCGAGCCGGAGCCGTACTCCCGCGGCGGGCGCAGCAGCCATGGCGCGACCAGCAGCATGATGATGAAATTGGCGGCTAGCGCAATCGGTATGACGATAATGCCCCCCTCCCCCATGTCGCGGGCGTAGTACATCGCGTAGCCATCGAACGCGCCAAGGACAACCGTCATCACCAGGCTTGCCGTGGCCAGCTTGCCGGCGCTGATCTCGGGCACGCGGCAGATCACCGCTGCCAGATACAGCGACGCGTAGATTAAGCAGCATGCGAGGAGCGCAGTTAGCGGCCAGAAATCCAGCAAGTCCATCGCACCAACTCCTCTTAGGCGATGCCGCCAGTCGGGTCAGCGCAGCCCCACCGGCGCGACGCGTAAACCGCTGCTATTGCAGCGCAGGGATCGCTGGGTGGATTGTACCAGATCAGTGCGCAGTCGCGGCTAGCCCCCTCCCGCGTCGTGGCACGTTACGCAGATGACTGCCTGGTCGCCCTCGGGCATGTGCTGCCGCACGTGGCACTGCTTGCAGCTGAAACTGCTGTGCCCACCCGGCAAGGTGACGTGCCCCGACGACGGGTGGCAGGTCTGGCAGAAGGCGTTGGTCCAGGTCTGCGTGAACACGTGGCCAGTGTGGCACTGGCTGCACTGGTTGTGCAGGCCCGGCGCGTCGGCCCAGTTGGCGGCTGGCTGCTCCGGTGGATGGGGGTGGCAGGTCTGGCACTGCGCAGGGCCGGGCACGGCCAGCGGCAGGTGCGGCGCCTGGTGGCAGCCCAGGCATTGCGTCATGCTGGACGGCGCCACCTCCGCCACGATCGTACTGTGGCAACCGCCGCAGACCGACTCCGGCGGGGTGGGCTTGTCGGGATGCGGGCCGGGGTGGCAGCTTAAGCACTCGGCGTGCTGGCCCGGCGCGCTGGCCCAGGCCGCCGCTGGGTTCTCGGGCGGCGTGGGGTGGCAGAGCACGCAGCCCGCGTTGCCGCGCGTCACATCCGGCACGTGATAGTAGCCGTTGTGGCAGTCGGCGCAGGTCATGCCGTTGGGAGCGTGCTGCGCCATCAGCGCGGCGTGGCAGTTCACGCACACCGACTCCGGCGGCACGGGCTTGTCGCCATGCGTCGCCGGGTCGTGGCACTCGCCGCAGCTGGCGTGCAGCCCCGGCGCATCGGCCCACGTCTTGCCGGGCTGGCCGGGCGGGATGGGGTGGCACTGCGTGCAGTTGGCGCTGCCGGGGATCGCTGGCATGTGCGGCGAGTTGTGGCAGCCCAGGCAGTCCAGGTTGCCGAGGCTGTGGTTGTCATCGATCTTGTTCTGGTGGCAGTTGGCGCACAGCGAGTTCGGCTCCGCCGTGATCTTGAAGTCATGCAGCGTGTGGCAGTTCGAGCAGCTGCCGTGCGCGCCCGGCGCATTCGCCCAGTCCAGGCTGGTGTTGTTGTCCGGGTTGACGTGGCAGCTTTCGCAGAACTGCGGCGTATACGTCTGCGCGAACGTGTGCGAGCTGTGGCACTGCGTGCACTCCTGCATCAGCTCGTCGGCCAGGCCAGCCGCCTTGTCGCTGTGGCAGGTGGCGCACTGCGTCTTGCTGGGCTGCGGGTTGGGCAGGTGCGGCGTTAGGTGGCAGCTGAGGCAGTCCGCCATGTTCGCCGCGGCAGCGTCCGTGGCGATGGCGCTGTGGCAGCTGCTGCAGACCACCGTCGGCGGCGTGATGGTGAAGCGGTGCCGCGCGTGGCAGGACAGGCAGTCGCCGTGCATCCCCGGCGCGCTGGTCCAGGCCGCCGCGCCATCCTCCGGCGGCGTGGTGTGGCAGGCCTTGCAGGCCCCGTCGAGGCCGCGGAAGGTGTAGTCGGTCAGCTTGTGGCAGCCCTTGCAGCCCTGCGGCGCATGCACCCCGGGCTGCAGCGGGATGATCGTCCCCGCGCCTTCCGCCACGCCGTCGAAGGGCACGATGTTGACAAAGGCGAACTCCCCGAGTTCCGGTGCGACCTCCGGGCGGCTGAACACCAGGCTGTACTGCAGCACCTGGCCCGCCCCCGTGCCGCTGGCGAAGGGCAGGGAAACGTCGGACGCCGGATCGTCGGGATTGGGGATGGAGTCCTGCTCCCACTGTGTACCGGAGCCGCTGTCGAGGCCGTAGTACACGCGATAGCCGGTCAGGCGCGAGCTGAAGTTGACGCCGATCGGCGTGATGTCGGCGATGTTGATCTCGGTGTTGCCGTCGCCGTCCACCTGCGACTTGATCTCATTGTCGCCGCTCACCACCGGCAGGCCGTCGTCGTCCAGCTGGCAGGTCTGCCCGAAGTACATGCCCAGCGGCGTGATGTCCGAGATGTTGACCTCGCCGTTGACGTCGTAGTCGCCGGCGTGGCGCCCGCGCCAGGCCAGCGTGATCTGGCCGCCCGTGGTCACGCGCGCGTCGGCGCACCAGGGTTGGCTCAGCGCCTCGGGCCCCAGGCCGGAGCTGCTCTTGCGCGCCATCTGCTGCCCGGCGCCGCCGCCGTAGTAATAGCGCAGCACCTTGGCCAGCTGATCCTTAAGCTGGGCAAATACAGCGGGATCGACACCGGCAGGGGCCTGCATACCCGCCAGCTGCGCCAGCGTGGCGTTCAGGTCAATGCTGGCACTCTCATACTGCGCGCTGGGTTGCTGGATGCTGGGCGCAGTGGCCGTGGCGGGGCGGCTTAGTCCAGCCGCATCACCGCTGGAGTTATTGCCGCAACCGGCCAGGGCGCAGGCCAGCAAGGCCAGCAGCGCTGCGGCGATCCCATACAACTTATGCCTGAAGAGCATGGCCAACCTCTACCCGGATAACTAGTAGCTCCCCCACCCTAAGCGCGCCCGCGTCATCACAGCGCGACGTCCCATGCATGACAGCTTTGTACTATGTGTTATGCAATGTTTGAGAAATCTGTCGCTGCAGCGCACTTAAGATAGTACCGTATAGCAGCACTGAATTCAATCGCGACGCCGTTTCCGGCGGCTCCCAGGTGAAGTGAATTCAGCCATTGTGATTGCTGGATTCATATGACGCACACGGCAATATTGATTAAGCATTCTATCCGCCGCGAATCCGCCCATGCCGTTCACCTGTGGAGGCGGCGGCCCCCCCGCCCGCGCAATGCGGCGGCGGGCCGCCGCCGCCCCGAGGGGGGGT
>Ga0315287_10004468_pt1 | contig 13654 bp, 13 predicted proteins | sample YL17G11_0_MG_FD_205037 | JGI IMG/M metagenome (GOLD analysis project Ga0315287, IMG submission 205037) | Sediment microbial communities from Yellowstone Lake, YNP, Wyoming, USA - YL17G11_0 | ecosystem: Environmental > Aquatic > Freshwater > Lake > Sediment | place: USA: Wyoming | collected... | reverse complement strand
TCCGACAGCGGATGACATGAAAAACCTGGCCGCGAGCGAACCACTGGCGGTCAAGCTCGCCGACGTCGTCGGTCACAACCGCATCGCCATCAACATGGTCTGGGTGCTCTTCTGCGGCTTTCTGGTCATGTTCATGCAGGCCGGCTTCGCGCTGGCCGAGACGGGCTTCACACGCGCCAAGAACGCCGGTCACACCATGGCGATGAACTTCATGGTTTACCCTGTCGGCATGATCGGCTTCTGGATGTGCGGCTTCGCGATCATGATGGGCGGGGTCGGCGGCGCCGCGAGTCTCGGCGGCGGCGGCGCGCTCGCCAACGAGTTCACGATCAACCTCTTCGGCAAGGACTTCGGCCTCTTCGGGTCGACGGGCTTCTTCCTCTCGGGTTCAGCCTACGACGCGGTGATCTTCTCGCTCTTCCTCTTCCAGATGGTCTTCATGGACACCACGGCCACGATCCCGACGGGCGCGATGGCCGAGCGCTGGACCTTCAAGTCCTTCATGGTCTACGCGTTCTTCATCTCGATGTTCGTCTACCCGCTCTACGGCAACTGGGTCTGGGGCGGCGGCTGGCTCTCCACGCTCGGGAAGAACTTCGGCTTCGGCCACGGCGTGCTCGACTTCGCCGGCTCCTCGGTCGTGCACATGACCGGCGGCGTCGCGGCGGTCGCCGGGGCTATGGTCCTCGGGCCGCGCCTCGGCAAGTACAACAAGGACGGCTCGCCCAACGCGATGCCCGGTCACCACATCCCGATGGCGATCACCGGCTGCTTCATCCTGGCCTTCGGCTGGTTCGGCTTCAACGCCGGCTCGACACTCGCCGGCGGCGACCTGCGCATCGGCGTCGTGGCGGTCAACACCATGCTCGCCTCTGCCGGCGGCGCACTCTCGTCGGCGCTGTTCATGTGGTTCCGGTACGGCAAGCCCGACATCTCGATGATCGCCAACGGCTTCCTCGCCGGGCTCGTCGCGATCACGGCCCCCTGCGCCTTCGTGAACTCGGTCTCCGCGGTGGGCATCGGCGTGATCGCCGGCATCCTGCTCTGCTATGCGGTCTTTTTCGTTGAGCGCAAGCTGAAGCTCGACGACCCGGTCGGCGCGATCTCGGTGCACGGCATCAACGGCGCATGGGGGATGATCGCCCTCGGACTCTTCGCCGACGGGACCTACGGCGACGGGCTCAACGGCGTAGCCGGCCCGGTGAAGGGGCTCTTCTACGGGGATGGGTCGCAGTTGGCGGCGCAGAGCGTCGCGGTTGTCACGAACATCATCTTCGTCTTCGTGGTGATGTATGCTTTCTTCAAGATCCTCGACAAGATCACGCCGCTGCGCGTGGCCGAGGACCTGGAGGAGAACGGCCTGGACATGGCGGAAGTCGCCGTGAACGCGTACCCCGAATTCACCATCAACCGCTAGACGACGCGGACGACAGAGAGCGAGGAGAGCCATGAAGAAGATCGAGGCGATCATCAGAACCCACAAGCTCGAGGACGTGAAAAACGCCCTCACGGTGGCAGGCGTCCAGGGGATGACGATCTCCCACGTCGAAGGGTTTGGGCGCCAGAAAGGTCACCAGGAGATCTACCGCGGAACCGAGGTCAAGGTGAGCTTCGTTCCCAAGATCAAGATCGTCGCGGTGGTCCAGGATGCCATGTTGGAGAAGGCGCTCACGGCCATCGTGGACAACGCCCAGACGGGCAAGGTCGGGGACGGCAAGATCTTCGTCTCCGACGTCGCCGAGGTCGTCCGGATTCGCACCGGCGAGCGGGGCGAGGTGGCGATCTAGCGGGAACGGGGCGGACCACGACGCAGACGGACGGTTTCCGTTCTGAGCGTCGGGGTCCAGTCTCCGTGCGCGGGCCACCCCTGAACATCACTCATTGCGTAATGGTGGAGATGATTCGATGAATACGGTTGAATCCGCTGATTGCGCCGAAGCCCGCGCCGCGGAACAGGGCGATGCCGGGGCGCACGGCCTCATAGAAGTTCTCGAAGGCATCGAACGCGACCTGATCTTCGCGGCATTGCAGGAGTCTCACGGGAACAAGGCGAAGGCGGCCCGTGCGCTCGGCATCACCGAGCGGTTCATGGGTCTGCGCGTGAAACGGCTCGGTATCGACTGGCGCGGGTTTCGTCCGCGCCGGAAGCGGTCGGCAACCCATATCGCGTAGCCGCGCTTTTCAGACTGACATGAAGATCAGCCCCATCGGAATCAAACGCGGGAGCGGACGCCCGGTTCAAGCCCCCACCCGACCGCTCCGCGCTCAACGCGGCGAGAAGAGCGAGCGACATGCCGCACAACACGATCCAAGAAGTGACGGCGCTGTACAAGATCGCGCGACTCGCCGCAGCGACTCCTCCAGAATATCGAGCGGTACTGAGGCTGTCGGCCAGAACGCGAACGTCGGGTAGGCCGACTGATTATGCTCGCCATCCAATACTGGCCCGCATTCGGCTGCTGGACATCGAAGAATCCGGCTGAGTATCCCCGCGAACGCATACAACCTGGTCGGGCAGCGCTTCCACGGGGTCGGACTCGGGCCGGACTCCACCGGCGTGCGCATCGACCTCTACGACAGCTCCGGCGACTACGAGGCCTCCGGCATCGACGGGCTGGAGATGCACATTCACGGCAACGCGCAGGACCAGCTCGGCCAGATTTCCAGCGTCGGCGGGAAGAAGCGCAAGAAGTGGGTAGCCGACGATCGCATCGGCAAGAGTTTTCGCGTCATAATCGGCGAACCTCAGGCGGCGCCAATCGTAGCTCGAGCTGTTCGACCCGCTCGGCCCGGTGCGCGAGCGCGACCGCGTGGTTGAACGCGCCACGCCGCGCACCGCCGGCCGTGCTTCAACGTGTTATGGGACGAGTTCGAGGACCACCGTGCTCGGCGTATCGGTGGCGGTCAAGAAGTACGCGCCGTTGCCGCTCGGCTGATACTGGAAAAGAGTGGAACCGATGATCGGCACCGCGACCTTTGTCGTCGTCGTCGCCAGCCACTCCAGAACCATCGTGCAGGCGGCCTGCGCGGGGGGATAGGGATTGACTCCGACCAAGGCCGGGTTGATCTGGTATCTGGCACTCCTCAGCGGCAGGATGGTCAATGGCGAGGCGAGCAGCGACTTCACGAGAACTCCCGACGCAGAATAAAACCTCAGGCCGGTGATCTTGATCGGCAATGCGGTGTCCGCGTTCCGAATCGTGATGACCGGCGTGGACCATTGTTTGACCACCTGCCCCGAGCCGTTGGTGAAGGAATTGTCGCCGTACGCGGCCGACATCACGACCCGCTGGCCCAGGGAGGTGTTCACCTTCGTCCATGTCGCTGCTGCCGCCGGGTGTGCCTGCAGCAGGTATAACGCCGTCGCGATCCACGTGATCGCAACGCCCTTCAGGCCCGTGATCTTCATCGTGCGCTCCCTCCGTTTTCCTGCCATTCTCCCTCGTCAACTAACGGCGGGCACCGGACGCCACCGCCCGGTGACGCACCACCCCCGACGAAGTTGACAGTTTAGTTAATTTATTGTCCACGAGTTCGGGAAACCCGTCAAGATGGGCTCGACGGCTCAAACCTGTCAATCGTAGCAGCAAGAAGGGCGGTGGGAAGAATCGCTAACAGGACGCGGCGCATATGAACGAGTCTGGACAAGGCGAGGGCTCGCCCCCCGCGTGCTTGGGGGCGAGCCAAACGGATCGATGACGACGCCTCGCGGGCGCGCCTCTCAGATCAGCGCCCGGACAGCCAACCTGAGGAGGGCCGCCATACCGACGAGCGGGAGAACGATGATGTAAGCCAGCCCGATAAAAGGCGCTGCGAAGAAGAGCAGGACATTCTTCACGACGCCCGCCCCTGCAATCCGACCGGAAAGAGCCTTGACTTCCTCGTGCCGCCCCATGTTGATCGTTCCCACCATCGTTGCCATGACCGCTCACCCCCTTAAGGTTTTTGTTTCTGTCCAATGAGACAGCATCAATCGTGCCAGGCAAGTCGTTGAACAGCGTTGATCTTTATTTACATGTATTATTAATGAGTTGCATTTGAGACCGGACTTGCTTGGAGAAGAGCCAGACATGAGACTTGGACCGATCTGTACAGAATTATTGTTCAGCTGCCGGGGGCATAATGTGAAATTATTCTTTATTAACAGCGCCGATCAATGCCCGTGGCGTTGTATAAAAAAACTATCGTCAGCGAGGAACGATGCCTATCGGATGATGTTCTCTTGATCGCGCAGAGTCAGATGGGCGGCAATGGATCTTGCCACGATTGGATTTGCCAACTCTGGGGGGAGCGAGATCTCCTTGAGCACGCATCTGGTGACTTCCAACAGGTCCGGTTCAGCAGACTTTCCCGAGCACGTTCTGACCGCGTCATGGACGCGCTGAAGATGCTGCAGCCCCTCTTCCATGCGCGGGTAGACCGCGACGCCCTGCCGCGGTTCGTCCCATGAGGGCAGAAGATACCGCACGTCCTCGATCGCCTGCAGCTTCTTGACGGATGCAACCGAGGCCAGGACATCCTCATAGACGGGCATTTCGCCGGGGACCGGGATGGCGTCTCCCGAGAAAAGCGCCTGATAGCCGAGGAGCAGCAGGGAGATCGAGCCTCGTGAGTGGCCCGGGGTGTGGAACACCTGCAGCTTCAGGCCGCAGCCAAGATCGAAGACATCCCCGTCCTCGAGCAGCCTGTCTACGGCCAGGGACCCGGCAACGAGCGTGTCGAAACCGGGGACCGGCCGTTCCCTGGCCTGCAGCTGCACATTCTCAATCCAGGCCCTCTCCGAAGGATGCACGGCAACCTCGCACCCCGTTTCTCCTTTTATTGTCCGCGAAGCCCCGATGTGATCCGGGTGGGAATGGGTCTGGACGATCAGCGAAATGTCGCTCACCTTCCGGTTCGTGGCCCACAAATATTCGAAAATCGCCTGCTCCGAAGAAGCCACGCCGCTGTCGATCAGGCAGACCCCGTTCGTGCCGTAGATGAGATAGACGTAGACGAACCGATCGATGACCACCCCCGCCGGGGTGGTTATCGTAAAGGGAATCTTGATGGCATGAACGTGCTTGTTGATCTGCATGGCCGATAATAGCAAATATCTGAAAGATCTTTTCAGCAAAACGTCACCGGTTGATTCCCGGGTCTTTACCCCGCGCGGCGGCGTGCGCTACAATCAAAGAGTGGACACCGAAACCATGACAGCGCCCAACCAGGCCGTCCCGCCCGCGGAGCTTGCGTGGCGCCATCAACGCTGCCGCGCCGCGCTGGCCGTTGCCGCCCCCGCGGCGGGCGGGCTCCTGGTCTTCTCCCCGCGCAACTGCTACTACCTCGCCGGCACCCTCGCCACGGGGCTGATGTGGCTGCCGCAGGAGGGGGAGCCGGTGCTGCTGTGCCGGCGCGGGCTCGAGCGCGCGCGCCTGGAGTCGTCCCTCACCCGGATCATCCCCTTCCGTTCCTACCGCGACGTGCCGGGGCTCCTCGCCGGCGTTGGCTCGCCTCTTGGCGCCACGGCCGCCGCCGAGACCGGCGGCATCTCCTGGGCTCTGGGCGATGTCGTGCGCGCGCACCTTGCCGGGACCGCGCTCGTCCCCGGGGACCGGGCGCTGGCGGCCGCGCGGGAGGTGAAATCGCCCTGGGAGCTCGAGCGGATGCGCCGGGCCGGGGCGGCGCACGGCCGCGCCCTCGGCGAGCTGCTCCCGGCGCGAATCCGCCCCGGCATGAGCGAGCGCGAGATCGCCGGGGTGCTCTCGGAGGTGCTCTGGGAGCTCGGGAACCTCGGGGTGCCCCGGATGGAAAACAGCGGCGAGGAGGCCTTCTTTTCGCTCGTAGCGGCCGGCGAACACGGCAACCACCCCGTGGCCTTCAACGGGCCTGTCGGCCTGCGCGGCGAGCACCCGTCGATGCCGCACCTCGGCCACGCCGGCACGCGGTGGCACCCGGGCGAGCCGCTCGTGGTGGACGCCGGTTTCGTGGTCGAGGGCTACCACACCGACAAGACGCAAGTGTATTTCGCGGGCAGCGCGTCGCAGATCCCCGTGGCGGCCGCCCGGGCTCACGAGTTCTGCATTCAGGTCCAGGAGTGGTGCGCGGAGCGCCTACGGCCCGGCGGCGTCCCCTCGGCGCTTGCGGCGCACTGCTTCGCGTGGGCCGGGCGCGAGGGGCTGGCTGAGGGCTTCATGGCGCTCGGCGGCAACCAGGTGAACTTCCTCGGCCACGGCATCGGCCTCGCCCTGGACGAGACCCCGGTGCTCACCAAGGGCTTCGATGCCCCGCTCGAGGAGGGGATGACGATCGCCGTGGAGCCCAAGATCGGCATCCCCGGTTTCGGCATGGTGGGCCTCGAGAACACGTTCGAGGTCACCCCGGAGGGCGGGCGCTCCCTCACCGGGGCCGCGACCGGGATCATCTGCGTCGGCGGCTGAGCGGCGCCTGCCTACACCTGCGCGATCATCTCCTCGACGACCCTGAACCCGCCGCGCCAGAACCCGGGGTCGCGCATGTCCACGCCAACTTCCCCGAGGATGGCTTCCGGGGACGCCGAACCGCCGTGGGCCAGCAGGCGCATGAACCCGGGCACGAAGCTCGATCCCTCCTCTTTGTAGCGCCGGTAGAGCGAGAGCGAGAGCAGCATCCCGAAACTGTAGGCATAGCAGTAGAACGGCACGTGGTAGATGTGCGGAATCGTGATCCACTCGTGCCGGAAGATCTCGTCGACCTCGATCGAATCGCCGAACTGCGCGCCCAGGTTCTCGAGGTAGGCGGCGCTCATCTCGTCGATCGTGGCGCCCTGCGCCGCCATCTGGTGCGCCCGGCGCTCGAACAGTACGAAGAACGCCTGGCGCAGGACCGTGGCGTAGATGTCGTCGAGTTTCGCGGCGATCAGGTCGCGCCGGGCCGCGGCATCCGTCTCGCGCTCCAGGAGCAGCTCGGTCAGCAGCATCTCGGAGAAGACGGATGCGGTCTCGGCCAGCGGCAGCGGTGCGTGGAAGGAGAGAACGGAATGCCCGCGGGCCAACAGCGAATGGAGGGCGTGGCCGAGCTCGTGCGCGAGCGTTGCGACCTCGCGCGGCTCGCCGGTGTAGTTGATCAGCACCCAGGGGTCGCGCTCCGGGGTGACGCTGTAGCAGAACGCCCCGCCGCGCTTGCCGTCCCTGACCCCGCTGTCGATGTGCCGCGAATCGAAGACGCGCCGGGCAAGGGCCGCCGCCTCCCCCGAAAAACGCGAGAATCCCTCCATGACCGTGTCCACGGCCTCGTCATACGGGATCCTGCGCTCGGATTTCCCGCTCAGCGGAGCGTAGAGGTCGAAGCGTTTGAGCTTGCCTGTCCCGAGCCACCCCGCCTTGCGGCTGAAATAGCGCTGGAAGACGGGGGCTTGCTCCTCGCAGACGCTCAGCAGCGTGGACACCACCTCTCCCGGGATGTCGTTGGCCAGGTTGCGCACGTCGATCGGCGTCCGGAACGAGCGCAGGGAGAGGTTCTCGCCGGCCCAGTCGCGCACGCGGTTGACGTAGATCTGCCCCAGCACGGCCGCCTCGGCGCGGTACGGCCGATACTGCTCGCGGTACGCGGCCTCCCTGAGCCGCGGCGACGGATGGCGAACATAGGCGGCGAGCGCATCGCGGGTCAGGGTCTTGGTCTCGCCGTCCACCTCGAGCGCGAAGGAGAACTTGTTGGTGATCAGGTCGTAAACCTTGATCAAGGCGTGCACGCCGTTGACGTCCTTGAGGTTGACCACCTTCTCCTCCGGCTCGCCAAGCGTGTGCCGGCTCATCAGGCGCTCCTTGGCCAGGTAGTAGCGCAGGTCGCCGGCTTTCTCCATCAGCCGCGCGGCGTTGCCGTCATCCAGCGCACGCCACCACAGAGAGAAGAACAGCACGCGATTGCCGAGGTCCGCCACGACCTGCTCGACGCGCCCGAGAAAAGCCTGAGCCGGTTGTTGAAGCATGTCGCCGGAAAACCAGAGCTCGCCGTAACCCTGAAGCGCGCTGGCTGTCTGCGCGAACTCCTCCAGGCCGGCGAGCAGCCGCGCAAAATCATCAGCCGTGATACCGGGCGCAAGAAGCGGCCTCATCTCCTCGATGCGCGCGGCGACCCCCTCCAACTCGGCGATCCTGCCCTCGAGAGCCGCGGGCCCCCCGGGCAGCAGTTCGTCTATGGTCCAGCGCTGCTGCGTGTTCTGTGTCATCGACAACGACCCTCCCGCTTGTGTGAGCGGCACATTCTATAGCCGCGCGACCCGGATGTGTACGTGAGGGAGCGGCAACCCCGCCTTGACAAGCACCGGCCCCGTCTGGAGAATCGGCATCGTCAGGAGCGCATCAACCTATCACGGTCGTACTCGGCAGAGCAGGGACGAGCGGGGCACCGGAAATCGTTCGTGCCCGGATATTGCGAAAGGAAGCGAGCGGAGAACGTATGCCGAAAAAGAAAATGCTCATCGCCGACGACAGCCATTATTCGCACGAGATCTACACCAGCTTCTTCGGCGACGAATTCGAGTATCTCCACGCCTACGACGGCGCCGACACCCTCGCCATGGCCATCGCCGAGATGCCCGAACTCATCATTCTGGATTTGATGATGCCCCTCCTCGACGGCCGGGCGATTTGCAAAAAACTCAAGAGCTACCCGAAGACCAAAGACATAAAAATCATCATGGTGACTGCCAAGAACTCCCAATCCGACCGCCTCGTGGGGTTCGAAGTGGGCGCCGACGACTACATCGAGAAACCCTGCTCCTTGGAACTGCTGGCCCGGAGCGTCAAGCACCTGCTGGGTTGACCCGTGCCGACGGATCTTCCCCGGCGGCGAGGCTGGTGTCTCTATCTCGTGAAGTGCTCCGACGGCACCCTGTACACGGGCATCACCAATGATCTTCAGCGCCGGCTGGATCGGCACAACGACGGCACGGCTTCGCGCTATACCCGCAGCCGTCTGCCGGTGGTGCTGGTGTATCGCGAGGGCTGCCGCGGCAAGTCGGGCGCGCTGAAGAAGGAGTACCGCATCAAATCGCTCTCGAGGAAAGCCAAGAAAGCGTACATCGCGGGAAAAGCACGCTCATCAGCAGCGTAGCGTCCCCGGGTTTTTTGAAACCCCCTTCATCCCCCTTTCGAAAGGGGGAAAGAGGGGGTTTCGTCGTGACTGTCAAGAACCGTGCGGCCGGCGGCAACTCCCAACCCCTTGACTACTGTAACTGTTATCAGTATATTAAAGACAGCACTTTGTGTGCGGTAGTTGGAGAAACGGAGGGCGGGAGGCAATGGCCAAAGGGCTGACGAAGCGGCAGGAAGAGATTCTCGACTTCATCGTCGGGGGAGTGCGTGACGAGGGGTTCCCCCCCACGCTCAAGGAAATCGCCGGGCGCTTCGGGCTCGCCTCGCCGAACGCGGCGCGGGACCACGTGCTGGCGCTCGAGCGCAAGGGGTTTCTCAAGCGCACGGGTGTGAAGTCGCGGGCGCTCAGCCTCTCCCCGGCGCTGCGGGCGACCGTAGCCGCCGCGCCGCGGGGCTGGCCGCTTCTGGGCGTGGTCCCCGCCGGGACGCCCGTGCTCGCGGAGGAGAACTTCGAGGGCTACATCGATCTCAACGAGCTGTTCGGGCGAGGCGAGGGCACGTTCCTGCTCAAGGCCAGCGGCGAGAGCATGATCGGCGCGGGCATCAACGACGGCGACCTCGTCGTCGTGCGCCACCAGGAGCAGATCGCCTCGGGGGAGATCGGCGTGGCCTACGTCGCCGGGGAGGCGACCGTGAAGCGTCTCTTCCACGAGGAGGGGAGCTGGCGCCTGCAGCCGGAGAACCCGGCGCTCGACCCGATCAGGGTCTGGGACGGGGACCCGGAGTTCAGGGTCGCGGGAAAAGTCATCGGCGTCGTGAAAAGGTTCTGAACCCGCACGGCAGACACAGGAGGAAACACCATGAACACCACGAGTACCGACAACTTCTGCACGATCGAACGCACCCCGGGTCGCATCCGTCTCCGCATCCGGCACGAGCCGGCCCAGTTGCCGGGGGCACTGATGCCGCCGCGTGAAGGGGCCCGCGTCCTGCGCGGGTTCGCGGCGCAGGTCGCCTTCCACCTCAACGAGGCCCGCTCCGGGCAACGGTGACCAAAAGGGGACAGATTCATTTTCCGCAAAAATTAACCTGTCCCCTTTTAGCTCCGCGCAACACGCCAATGCCCCGCTGGATCGCCCACCTCGACATGGACTGCTTCTTCGTGTCCGTGGAGCGCCTGCTCGACCCGTCGCTCGCCGGCAAACCGGTCGTCGTCGGCGGCGACCCGGACGGGCGCGGCGTCGTGGCCTCCGCGTCGTACGAGGCGCGGTGCTTCGGCGTGCGCTCGGCGATGGCCTCGAGGCGGGCCAAGGAGCTCTGTCCGCAGCTGATCTTCGCCCCTGGGCACCACCACCTCTACGGCGAATACCACGACAAGGTGCGCGAGATCCTCGCGCGCTTCGCCCCCGGGGTGGAGGCCGCGTCGATCGACGAGTTCTACCTGGATTTTTCCGGCTGCAATCTGCTGCACGGCGCGATCTTCCCGCTGCTGCGGCGAATCCGCAACCAGGTCGCCGCCGAGCTCGGGCTGCCGTCGTCGGCGGGCCTGGGCGCGAACAAGCTGATCGCGAAGATCGGCTCGCGCCTGGCCAAGCCCGCCGGCGTGATGTGGATCCCCCACGGCGCGGAGGCGGAGGTCCTCGCGCCGCTGCCGGCGCGCGCGATCCCCGGCGTCGGGCCGGTCACTGGCGCGGCGCTCGAGCGGCTCGGCGTGACCCGTATCGGGCACCTGGCCTCCATCCCGGAAAAGGTGCTCGAGGCAGCGCTCGGCTCGTGGGGGCCGGAGCTGGCCCGCAAGGCGCGCGGCGAGTCCGACTCCCCGGTCGAGGAGGGAGGCGAGCGCAAGAGCGTCGGCCACGAGACCACCTTCGAGGAGGACACCGCCGACCCCGTCGTCCTCGAGGCCACGGTCTGCCGTCTCGTCGAAAAAGCCGCGCACCGGCTGCGCAAGGCCGGGATGAAGGCCGGGGGCGTCACCGTCAAGGTGCGCTACTCGGACTTCCGGACCGTGACACGCAGTCGGGGAATCGCCGCGAGCGACCGCGACGGGGAGCTGCTCACGATCGCCCGCGAGCTGATGTTCGGCGCCGTCGGCCGGCGCGTGCGCGTGCGTCTGATCGGCGTGAGCCTCGAGCGCCTGCGCGCCGGCTCCGAGCAGCTCGGCCTGTTCACCGCCGCGCGCGACGCCCGCCTCGCGTCGCTCTTCCCGGCGGTGGACAAGGTCCGCGCCAAGTACGGCTTCGACGCGCTGGAACTGGCGACGGCGTCCATGACGCGGGCGTCGTGAGCTGAAGGAGGTGGAGGAATGAACAACCATGGCGTCAAGCGAAATATCGAGCGATTTCCGGCGGACTTCATGTTTCAGCTTTCGGCTGAAGAGGCCGCTCCTTTAAGGTCACAAATTGTGACCTTAAAGGTTGCCCGTGGCCTTCACCGCAAGTATCTGCCCTATGCCTTCACCGAGCAGGGCGTGGCGATGCTCTCCAGCGTCCTGCGCGGCCCCCGCGCGGTCCAGGTAAACATCGGGATCATGCGGGCGTTCGTGCGCCTGCGCCAGATGCTCCAGCAAAATGCCGACCTGGCTCGCGTCAGCACGTATCTCGATTTCCCCCGCACGACCGGAGCGGCATTCTCGTTTTATAAGTCAATTTTCGAAATCGCACCGCAGGGCTGAGTCCCAGGGCGTTGATGCAGGAACACATCGCCGAGTACGGCGCGGCTCCACCGAGTCGACCGCCAGGAATCCGGGCTGAAGAACTGAGGCGATGACGCGCCCTGCGCAGATGTCGCACCGCCCATGGCACCGTTTTCTCATCTTCACGTTCATTCCTGTTTCTCGTTCCACGACGGCGTCGACACGCCGGCGGCGCTCGTTGAACGGGCTGCCGCGCTCGGGTACACCGCCCTCGCGCTGACCGACACCAACGGGCTGTATGGCGCGGTCGCCTTCTGCACGGCGGCGAAGGCCGCCGGGATCGCGCCGCTGCTCGGCGCGCAGATCGACGACGGGGACGCGGATGGTGCACGCGCCGTTGTGCTTGCACGCGGCCGGGCGGGCTACCCGGCGCTCTGCCGGATCGTGACGCGACGGCATCTCGAGCGGGGAGAAGGAAATCCCCCCTGCCCCCCTTTGCCAAAGGGGGGATTTCTCTTCGACCTGATCGCTGCGGAGGCCGGCTCCGTCGCCGTCCTCACCACCCTGCCCGCGCTGCTGCGCGCGCTCGCGTCACGGCTGCCCGCGGGGACGCTCTTCGGCGAACTGGTGTACGACGGCAATGCGCCTGCCGCCTCCCGCTGCCGCGCGACGCTCGCCGCGTGCCGCGCGCTCGGCCTCCCCTTCGTCGCAACGAACGCCGTGCGCTTCGCGGCGCCCGAGAGGTTCGCGACGCACTGCGTGCTGCGCGCCATCGGCGAGAACGGCACGGTTTGGTCGACGCCGCCGCGAGCCCACGCCGCGCACTTTCTGAAATCGCCCGCCGAGATGGCGACGCTGTTCGCGCACCTGCCCGCTGCGCTCGACGCGACCGCGCAGATCGCGGCGGAGTGCGCCTGCCCGATCGGTTTCGAGGGCTGGCATTTCCCGGCGGCACACCTGCCGCCCGGCGAGACGCCGTTTTCCGTACTCTGGCAGAAGAGCTTCGAGGGATTGCGACAGCGCTATCGCCCGATCTCGCGCGAGGCGGTGGAACGGCTGCGCTACGAGCTGTCGATCATCGAGGAGAAGGGCTTCTCGCCGTACTTCCTCGTCGTCGACGAGATCGCCGCCAAGGCGCGCGAATGGGGCCTGCGGACGGTCGGCCGCGGTTCGGCGGCCAACAGCCTCGTCTCGCACTGCCTCGGGCTGACGCACGTGGACCCGCTCGCCCACGGGCTCTTCTTCGAGCGCTTCCTCAACCCCGAGCGCTCCTCGCCCCCGGACATCGACCTTGATTTCTCGTGGAAGGACCGCGACCGGCTGCTGGCCTGGGTCTACGAACGCTTTGGCAATGAGCGCGTCGCGATGATCTCCACGCACGTGACATTCGGGCCGCGCGCGGCGGTGCGGGAGGTCGGCAAGGCGCACGGCCTCCCGGATGCCGAGCTGACGCGGCTGACCAGGCGCATCCCACACTGGGGATCGCACGATCTGACGAACCTCGCCGCGACGGTGCCCGAGTGCCGCTCGCTCCCCCCCGCCGACGCGGCCCTCCGGGGCGTGCTGGCGATCGCGCAGCGCATCGAGGGGCTGCCGCGCCACCTCTCGGTGCACGCCGGCGGGATCGTGATCGCGCCCGAGCCGCTGACGAACTTCCTGCCGCTCGAGCGCGCCGCCAAGGGACTCGTCGTGACGCAGTGCGACATGGGGCCGGTGGAGCAGCTCGGCCTCGTGAAGATCGACCTGCTCTCGCAGCGCTCGCTCGGCGTGCTCCAGGACGCCGTCGCGGCCGTCGAGCGCCACACCGGGACGGCGCCGCCGGTGGACAAGCGAGCTGTCGTCCTCACCGACCCGTCGACGCGCGCACTGATCCGCGAGGGCCGCACCATGGGCTGCTTCTACATCGAGTCGCCGGCGATGCGCTCGCTGCTGCGCAAGCTCGCGACCGAGACCTTCGAGGAGCTGA
>Ga0315287_10004465_pt1 | contig 13658 bp, 15 predicted proteins | sample YL17G11_0_MG_FD_205037 | JGI IMG/M metagenome (GOLD analysis project Ga0315287, IMG submission 205037) | Sediment microbial communities from Yellowstone Lake, YNP, Wyoming, USA - YL17G11_0 | ecosystem: Environmental > Aquatic > Freshwater > Lake > Sediment | place: USA: Wyoming | collected... | reverse complement strand
TTCACCCAGTAAAAGATGAGAATCATCTAGGCCACGGTTATCCGAAAGATGCAAATTATAAATCACTCCTGCCCTTGCTAAATCCTTTACTTGAGAAACAAGCCAGCCGCAAAATGCGCTTCCTTGATAGAACTGCCGGAATAAGTTCAAATGCCCCACATCCAAGGTAGCGCCGATGACTTCTTTTGCTAAACGGTTACTTTCGGATATTCCGTAGCCTTTTTTCTGAAGCCTCATTGAAAGCTTTCCCCTTGACTGCTCGATTATCTCTAAAAGCTCACTTATGTGACTGCCATACATTTGCGGCTGAGGTAGGTTTTCTATTGCCAGGCGTATAGGGCTATGACGAGACGCGCTAATACAATACTCAGCTATCTCGGCAATCGTTTCAGAAAGCACTTCCAGCCCATGCTCCTCAAGTGGCTTTATTTCGCGCAGCTCTCTTACGATATTTGAGAACTGCGGCCAGCCTGCTGTTAAAGCCTGTCTTCCGGACTCAATAATGCGCTGATTATTTGTCAGCTCGTCTTCCAGCAAAGAAATAATTGACCTAGTGTCTTGAGGCACGGGAATACCTAAAGAACTAAGCCTATCCGGAATAGTCCTTTCATGCTGCCATATCTCTTGGGATGATGATTTGATAAGGCTTCGGCAGTAGTCAAGCGTATCCTGAAGCTTATCCCTGCGCGCCTGGGCATCACTAAGGGTTCTTTCTACTTCCAGAAGACGCAAATACATTGAATTTACCTGAGCTGCACTTTGCAAGTACAAGAAATCCTTAGTAATCTCTTTTTGTAATTTTCCGCTTTTTTGCATCCGCCGGCTGTATTCAGCAAAAGTTAACTCCTCGCCCTTTATTCTACCGTTCTCACCCGTAGCCAAGCGCGGAATAGGCTGTTCGGTAATAGAGGTAAGGATTGGTTTTCGGTCTCTGTCTTCAAGCCACAGAGGCCTGCCGCGGCTGTCTTTTGCCTGCTGCGGTATGTAAACCCTGTCCTGCTCTGATATGCCGCCGACTAGTGCCTCGGTTACAGGATCAACCAGGTAATAAGTTTTCATGGTTTCCTCAGCGAATACCCCTGGCTCAATATCTGATATTGGCCTGGGAAAACTATTAGGATGAATAACCACGTCCGTGTCTTTGTCATTTATTTTACAGGCAAAATCTATTGCTGCCTTCGCCTCACGGACAGTCCGGTTACGCTCTTCAGGAGAAAAACCCCGATTGACAAAACCAGATGGATTAAAATAGGGTGAAGCGTGTATCGTAAAGGTTACTGCGCTAAGTTTGCCTACCTGCCTAATCTCTTCAACCGTAGACGAAGAGAACCCAAAGCTTCTCGCTATGTTATTCTTATCCAAAGAGCCAATCTCAATGTGCCTGGCGCCACTATTGGCTACCTTTTGGATCTCTTTAAGCAGATTCTCTTCACCATCAGCTATAATCGCAATTCCAACCCGGATGTTACTTTTGCAAAGATATTTGCCAATTTCTTCATAAGTATAGTCGTTCATGATGCCTCCCTTTGCTTTTCTCTTTTAGATAATATATTTTCTCGGTTTTTATAAACGCACGATTATCGTTGATACTCTCTGTCTAAATTATAATTCATTATAACGATTTTGTCAGGGAGTCGGAACTCCGCCGGAAAGGGGAAAATGACTATGCCACTGTAAGAATGTTAGAAGGCAGGAACTTATGGGGGGGTAAGACGAAAAGAGTCTAACCTAATACAAATAAATAGGTTAGCAAAAAATTGAGGTTATTGGGTAGTTAAAAAGGTAATTAAGGCAGGCTAAAGGTGAGGAGTTAAAAACCTAGATATAATCCTATCTCTTCTCTTTCTTTTTGGTTGTATTTTAATAATTCATAAAACTCATCGCATTGCTTTAGGAATTTCTTCCATTCTCTAAGCCACTGGGCATCGTGGAATTTCCAACCCATTATCTTGATAGCTTGCGATATGACAAAGACATGCCTGAGCATAGGCCTGAGTTCTTGCAGCTCTATTTTTTCACGATCGAATCTAAGCTTATCCATAACTTCCTTTGTCATTTGGAAATCAATTTCTCTACCGCCCGCTTTTCTGCAATCTAACTCCCAGAAGATATCGTCTATCGTTTTCTTGACGGTCCAACGGTGTTCAGATTCAAAGTTACGCAAGTTTTCATTAATAATAATACACTGCGGATCCGCCTTAAATATCCCCAATCTAATCTTACCTTGTCCAACTAGCCTATCAAGAAAGACGCTTTTATCTGCTGGCTTGTTATAAGAACCTTTCTCAAGCACATCCTTCAGGTCTGAGGGGTAATCCTTAATATGCCTTTCTGTCCACTTCAGCTCTTTTTTTACGTCAACCCAGCCATCAGGTTTCTTTATCTTACAAATCGCCAGATATGCTAAATCTACAAAAAACCGTTCCTTTACCGTAACCTTTTTGCCATTAATTTTTACGGTTGGCTTGCCAAATTCGTCTAAATCCAGTTCTAACATCTCATCTTCGTAAGCTACGCTTTTCAATCCTTCCACCGATTTACCTTTTAGAAGATCACGCATTTCCTGCATGTCTGACTCAAGGTTCTTAAGAATTTTTAACTTGAGCGCTTCCTCTGCCTTATGCTTTTTGCTTACCCCTTCTAATAACGCAAGGAATTGCCCGATCTTCCCTGTTTTTTCTACTTCTTTAATCGCTTCATATAGAATAGACGCTGCCTTTACTGCATCGTGCTGAATATCAGTCCGCGTCGTATCGTATAAGTCAGATAAACTCCTTCTCCACACATAAAGGCTTCTTGAACTTCTGTAATTTTTCTCGATATGACTCCACGCTGATTCGAAAAAATATTCGCTACAGCCAAAAACACGGATTATAAATTTCTTAATGAATTGTTTTTCTGTCATATAAACAACCTTTCGTTTAACTGCTATGCTAATGATTTATAGCCGCCCAAAAAAGTTTCTAGAAGTATCTTATGCGTATTTGTGCAGTTGTTGTAATCCGGCTTGTTTTTCCCTGCGCAATCTCTTATTCTCTTGCAAGGTGGTGAATCAAGAACTGCGGATAAATGTCTTGCTTCATAACAATAAAGCTCTTTGCCGGTAAATAACTGATCATATAAGTCAAGGTAAAACTCAAGTAAAAGCTGATCCTCTCCCGCATCCCCCCAGCCCGTATACTCTATGACGTTACCTGCCTTATCATAGGTATGCTCGAAGTAAATGTTCGGCACAGGATATCCGCCCATAAAGCCATCCTCACAATTTTTGTCCGTATCAGGGCTGGATAAGTAAGAAACAAGCCGTCGGGTAATATCACCCTTAGCAAACAAGACGGGATTATCCTGGATCATATTGGCGAATTTTAAGCTCATCTTCAAATAATACTCTATAAAGGGAAAAAGTTGGAAATAAGAAGCCTTTCCTATTTCATCTAAACATAATTCCGTTAAATCTTTTAATTCTATATTCAATTCGCAGATACCAGACAGCTCTATCCTAGGACAGAGCTCTTCCAGAAAAGAATCCAAGTCATCTAAGGCCCTGCTGCGGCTTTCAATTATTTTGATAGATTCTGTCAGGGCGTCATGGAAAACTAAACCCGGCGGCTTAAGCAGGTTGATTGTTTCAATCGGGCTAAACGTTTCTTTTTTAAAGAAAATACCAAAATACTTGTCCTTGGAGTTACCAGGCATCGTGCCCATAAGAGAAAGATAATACAGGCATGAAAGCAAATCATGTTTCAGATTATCCGGGATTTCCTTTAACCGCGTCAGGGAATAAAGTGAAAGAAAAAAATAATCGAAGTGTTTATCAATCTCTTTTTCGTTTGTGCCTGAGGCAAACCCTGTGGTGAACTCAAGATGTTTTGCATAATTCTCCATAATGGCACGACCACCCACGGGCACCTTGAGTTCTTTGCCGGTATTGAATTTAAGATCATAAAACATTACGGGCAGCGAGATGATTTCTTTGGTTTTACGCTGTCTATCGTAGAGTTCGCGTTCTTGAACGCCTAATCTGATGTTGTCTTGCTCAAGCGCATCTAAATCCGTATTCTCAAGCAACGATGAAGTTTCGCTCTGCTCTAATTGGTCTAAGAACCCTTCGTACATTCCCTTTATCACAGGAAGTATTCCGTTTTTTATAGGAAGTTTTACCTTTCGTCCCTCTTGGGTTTGGGCTTTTAGAGAAATAAGGCTTGCAGCAAGCTGGGTTAAAGCGATAGTGTAGTAATACACCCCATAGGTAGTGCCGAGTAAATGGTGGAAATGGACAAGCTCGTGAAAAACCGACCTCAAAAAAGACTTTGTCTCATCCTCATTAATCTCTTTTTTAAAATACCACGCACAGGGAAGCGTAATGTTGAACCTTCTGGGTGAGAAAAAGGGGGATTTGTATATGAAAGAGTTATCTATATTGATATTTTCGCTTTGCCTTGACATTAGGGTTTATTATAGCATATCTAAAACTCCCCAAAAACAAAAATCTCCTACCACCAATTAATATGCCACGCTTCAGAATAATCCAGAAACCGTTTTATTTTCTTAACCGCTATTTTTGTTTCTTCGTTGGTTTTAGCTTTTACCTGTAGCCCGTGTTCAATCTTATCGCCAGCCACCTCAACCCCAAACTCTCCTGCTTTTTCCCTGACATCGTTTAAACTTACGCCTTTGGGTAAAGGTTCTTCTGTGCCTGCGGTATGCACTAAACCCAGCGTTTCTGCTCTTAGAAAAATCTGCGTTCCTTTGTATATAAGTTTCCTTTCCATTTTAAAAAACAAAAAAAGAAATATTTAAATTGTTGCCCTTATCCGCCCTTCATCTTGCTTGTTGCGGTAGCACTTTCGACACCTGCGAATTTATCCTTCCAATTCGCCTTTGGCACTTCTTCTGTCAGGACTTCGGTAGTATCCTCTTTCTCAAGAGTAACCATTTTGCCTTCTGCCAACTGCTCGTTTGTTTTTTCGGGTAGCTGGCTTTCAGGCACATCTTCTTCGTCGTGTCCGTTTTTGCTTTCAATAAGCAAGGGTATTGTTCTTTCCATTTTGCCTCCATTAGATTTTTATTAGTATTTTGTTATTTTTCTCGCCTCTTAAGTAATTCAAGAGCATTTGTATTCCTACCATAGCCACGATTTTATTGCCGTTCTGTACCCAGCCCTTCTCCGTATCCTCGTCCTTTTGGCAACTTCCGTTAGTTCTATCCGCTAAATCGAGCGTGGCTAAATCCGTTTTTAAACTGCTCTTTTGAAACGCCATAATGTATCTGCCTTCTGCCCTTAAATCAATAAAGTCCTTGTTGTTTTCGTGGCAGTATCTAAAAAGCAGTTCCCGAACGAGCGTGTTATCAGCACAGCAGATAACCAAATCATAGCCGTTTAACTGCTCTCTTTTGAGTATCCTTTCCTTTACAGGGCGGATAAAAGCGTATTCCTTGTACCTATCCGCTAAAGCTACCGCCTTGTACTTGCCGATATCCTTGAGCGTAAAGTTTTGATAGGTTATCTGTTTTAATTCTACGATATCGTTATCCGCTATATCAAACCTTGCTGTCGGCTCTATCTGTTCCTGCTTTACTGCTTCCGCTATCTCTTGTACGAGCCAACTTCCCACCCCACCGCAACCGATAATCAGAATTTTCATATTACTACCTCAATCATTTCTTCCTGTGGTTTTTCCTGTATATCACGCCACCACTTATCCACCTTATCGCCCAAATTCCAAATGTCCTTGGCAATAGTTAAGTCGTGCCTTAATCCCAATAACCTTTTGGCTATCCTGTCATTCCTTTGTGCCTCGTCCTCTTCGCCATAGGTTTCGGTGTCCATAATGCAAAGGTACGTGTCCTTCTCGCCATTTTTCAGTTTATGTACCCCCAAGTCCGTTTCCACCAAGTATTCTGTTTGACTTTCACCCTGCACTACCCAGCCACCCTTAACGCTTCTTGCCTTTGCAAGAGTTAGGGCTTTGGCAAGGAAATCCTCGCTTTTTCTTAACCGCTCGTTGTACTCTATCTGTGCGGTTGAGATAATCTCGCCTATCTCTTTTGGGGTAATCCCCTTAATCCCCCTGTAGAGCAGTTTTATAGTTCTGTTAAGCAAACTGCTCTCCTGTATCCTTGAAGTATCAGGGCGTTTCTGTAAAGAGAACAAGGCGTTTATGTCTTGGACTTGGTAATCGCTGTTGTGTATGCTCACGAAAACCCTGTTGCCTGTTTTTTTTAATGGCAGGGTAAAATTGAAATTGCCTGTATGCCCTATGAGGCAGTTGTCATCGGATTTATCAAGAATGAATTGAAAGGTTATTCCGCCTTTGAGTACGTTCTCTACCCTTAAACTGCTTTTACTCACTCCTTTTAGCCAAGCGTCGTATTCCTCTTGAGAAGAAAAAACTAACGCCCTCAACATTACCTCGCTTAACTCATCTCTCCTGATTTTACAACCATTTATGAAGAAGCATTTGCTTCGCTCTTCTTTTTCAAGGGCTATCTTGATATTGCCTATTATTAAATTCGCCTTGCCTTTAAAGTTAATCAGGATTTTATCGTCCTTATCAGCATAATAACTGCTCACCTTTTCCTTATCCAAGAGATAATCAATATACCCTACGGCGATATTCTGAAAATCAAGGGTTTCTCTCATCGGTAGTTCGGCAAATTCTATGTACTCTTTCAGCTTGTCGCCACCTATGGTAACGCCATTATAGGATATGCTTTCAGGGGTTATGATAATCCCCTGCCTGACTACCCTGCCATTCTTAAACTGCGTTTTGATTTTTCTGATGAGTTGCTTCCTGCCTTTTTCCTCTAATTCTCTTTTCCTTGTCGTCATCACCTCAATCCGCAAGCTGTCCTTTTCCATTTCGTAGCGTTCTTTGGTAAGGATTTGATAGCAGTTGTCGGTTACTCTCTTAAGCAGAAGCTGAAACTCCTTATCGCTAATCGTACCCTGCAACTCATCGCACACCCAGATTTCCTTATTGTCCTTGATGTAGATTTCCCTTCCCTCGCACACATAGTTGTACCTTGCGTCGCTTGGCTTATAGGTTTGGGCAATCAGCTTGACGCCCTTGCAGGTTTCCTGCCAATAGAAATTATTTTTCTCAAACTCCTCATTTAATTGTAGTATCGCTAACCTTGTATTTTTGCCTGAAAAAACCTTAACAATAGTAGCAACGTTTTTTCTCATCTGCTTAAATTCAAAGTCGTAATGCTCGCCAAAGAGCCAATAAATCGCCTGTAATTGTTCTGTCATCAGCTTCTTTCTTCTGCCTTTGGCTTTCTCTCTTTTTTTGCTGTTATAACCCCTGAACTCATCTAAATAATCCCTGTCCGCCAAGACAATCTGCCCGTATTTACGGGAAAACCTCTCTAAAATCTTTTCTTTCAATTCTTCCAAGCAGTGAGCGGTATGTTTAATATCTGTGTCTAATGAACGATAGTGGCATATTGTATGCAGGGTATATATTTTGTCAGGCAACTCCTCAAAACTAATGAGTGTTTTAAAGAGTATCCGAGTATGCGGTTTCACTTCTGCCTTGAAGTCGCTTATTTTTTTAATTACTATCCTGTGGTTCTCATCGTGGGATATACCGATAACCTTGTTGTCCTTAATTGCTTTGATAGAAAACCCTGTACGCTCGGAATGGGCTACCTCATCGGCTATTGTCTTAAATTCATCTTCGCTTACGCCGAGATTATACAAGGAGTTCATTACTTGCAAAGAGTTTATGTCCATTTTCGCATATCGGAAATCTCACGGGATTTTGAGATTATTTTTTATCTGATTTTCAAGTGGTAAGGGTGAAAGGTATTCAATTAGCTTTGGCTTTATTTCTTGGGTTGCCTCTTGCTTTTCCTTTGCATACACGCCAGCGACTACGGACTTGGCTAATTTTTGGTATTCGAATTCCCGCTCAATTCTTTCCTTCCAGCGATAGAAGGTACTCCTGTGCCTTCCTGTCCTTTCGTAAAATTCCTTAATCTGCTGGACTTTGGATAAACCGCTAAAGAGTATCTCTTTCAAGATAGTTATCTCCTTGTCGCAGTTTAGCTGTGCCTTGCAAAGTTCCTGCCAATTCTCTTTATTGTGCCTGTAGATTTCATATAGCTTAATCGGAAGACGCAAATTCATCACATCGTCCGATGTCGTCATATCCGTGTTATCTCGGATAAAATCTGCTATCTCGAGAGGGATACGGCTTACCTTACACACCTCATAGATAAGTTCTAAAATTTCCGAGTGGGTAAATTCTATGCTGTAGTTCAGGCAACGGGATTTCACCGTTGCTATGGCTTCAGGTATTCTGTTGGATACGATAATCAGCTTGCCTTCGGGGTTAAATTGGGAAGGCACTTTTAATTTATTGGTGGTGGAGTGCCATTCTACCGTCCTCTTGGCTGTGGCACTCCATAAGAAAGACAAAATCACCCCGATAGTTGCCCTGTCATTAAAAATTTGCGGTACATCATCTACGATTATCAACTTATCCTTATTGTTGTAGCAGAAGTGGTAAAATTCAAGCGGAGTTACATAGGTGGTAAGGACAACAAAATCTTCATTAAGTTTTAACCCCAAACCAAGAACGGAATTGAGTATCTGAAAAGTTTTACCCCTACCTGTGCTACCCTCAACAAGAAGCCCGAAAATTTTATCTGCCTTAACAAGTAGCTTGGCGTACTCCTGCAAGATAAAGTAGTGCTGGGAAATACGCTCGGATTTAAGTTTCTTGAGCATTTCAAGGGATTTCTTAAACTCCTCGCCATAGTAAAGGGCTTCTTTCTTGAGTTGCTCGCTCTTGTCGGCTTCGGGCTTTTTAGTTTCGGCTTGGGTTCTCTTCTGCGAGAGTGCCTTAACATAATCCCCGAAAGTAACCAAGTCCTTATCTTCCTTTGCAGTATCCTTAATCATACCCCCAAGCATTTCCATACATTCATTATCGGCAAGGGCGTTTTGCCACATAGCGTTGTAATCCGCTAAATCTTTGGTGATGCCTTTTTGGATAAAAAGCTGGGATAATTTTTCCTGCTGTTTAGTATCAGTAAAAAAGCCAAAATTCCTGTCCTTGACTATTCCCTTATCAATCAGCAGTTGTGCCAACTTTTCCTGAATTTGCTTTTCCATTTTAAGCCAACCCCCTGAAACTCGGAAATCTCATCAACCCATTCTTGCTTAATGCCAAATACTGCACACTCACATCAACATACCCTTTTGTGTCTATCAAGTCCTTAACCTCTCTTGCCTGTTGTCCTGCCACCTGCACAGCATTTGAGCCGTCAGATAATCGTATCCCTGCGGGATTTTCAGAATAAGAGGGAAACCGCATTACTTTTTCCTGAAAGAATTTGTATTTAAGCCACGTGTCCGTTCGCTTAAACTCGTATCGGCTAAACCTATCTTTAACCATAATCCCCTCGCCATTCTTTTGCTTTACGCTATCAAGCAGTTTGTCTAACTCGGTATGCTCGTATGTCGGCAGTACCTTAATCGCTTCGTTTTCTTGGAGAATAACTTTTAACAGCTTTAATCTTTGCTGGAGTTCTTCTTTGGTTAAGTCCTTGCCATTTACGGACAAAACATCAAAGACACAGATACTCACAGGGATAATTTTGCTTAATAGCTGTATCTTGGTTTGGCTTTGGGTTAATGCCCTTTGCTGTAATCTCTCGAAACTTTCGGCACAAAGTTCTGCGTCTAATACCGCACTCTCGCAGTTAATCTTTACTTGCGAAAGTTCTTTAATAAAATTCCTTGTGATGTTTTTATCTCGGCGATTAAATGCCTCTATTTTGCCTTTGGCTATTGTAATTATTGCCCTTTCCCCGTCAGCTTTTTCCTGATAGAGATACCTCTCGGCTCTTGGCAATTCCCTTGTCGGTTGTGCTAACATACATTCCATTTTAATGCCCTACCACTTCCAAAACTTTATTGAGAGTATTAACCAGCTTATCGTGTGAATGCGATAAAAGTTTATACTCGCAGTTAAAGTATTCTTTTAAATCCGCTATGATTAGCTTTTCTTCCTGCGTGAGTTGTTTTGCTTTGTCGGTTTTCATTTTGTTTTTTGTGGCAGTTAGGCGAAAACAGGCGAGTGGAAAAGTTTGTAAGTTGTCCGCCTCAATAGTCAAACCTTTGAATTAACTGCCTGTTTAACTGCCTCTATTAACTGCCTGTTTAACTGCCTCTTTGGTGTTGTTCTGTTCACTCTTTGCAAAAAAGCAAAAAGAGTATTACGCTTGTTCTAATTCGTCAAGTAAGGACACTTCCTTTTTTTCCTGCTTTGGCTTTACTGCTACTTCTATTTCGCCATTTATTGCTTGGTTAAGTTTTTCTGAATACTCGTTTTTGTATGCCTGTAAGACAAATTGCTTCCTAAACCGCTCGGCTAACTTTTTCATCAGTTCCATTTCTTGTGCTTGGATTTCTGCGGTAGGCGTGTCCTTTGGTATATCCCTTATCTGCTCGGCATAGACAATCTCGTTCATAGTCAAAACATTCCCGAATGGCTGTATTTTTACTAAAAGTTCCTTTGTGTAAATCACTACCTTTGCAACCGCTACCTGTTTGTTAATCTTCAGATAGGTTAAAAGCAGGGAAAACTTTTTGATGTTCCTTGCTGTCCTGTCTTTGTTTTTGCTGTCGGCTTCAGGCAAGATATAGTAAAGCGATGTCTTTTGTTCCTGAAAGCCAATTTCCGCCTCGCTGTTAAAACTCTCTATATTGATATTGCTTCTTGTCTTGGCAAATGAGTTTAACAATTCACTGGGGATTACCTTAAGTACCTCGCCACCGCTCATTAACGCCTTTTGCTTAAACTCTCGGTAATTACTGCTTACTTCCTTCTCACATTTAGAGCAAAGGTATTTTAGTTTTCTTGGGCTACTGCAACAATCTGTGATGATTTTCAAATCTTCTTTGTCATCACTTACCGCTTTGTATAAATCAATAGGTATGTCAAAATTCCCTATTGTTATGTCCATACTTGCTATTTTTCTTTCTGTCATTTTAGTTAAGTATAATTTTAATCATAGGTGTTAAAATAATCCTCACCGCCTTTCCATAAGGTAAAACTGCCCTCTTTCATTCCGTTTTTTTTCAATCCGCTTTGGCAATAAGGGTATTTGCCCACGAAATATAACCGCTTCCCGTCATAACACCTTATCCACAACCTAAAAGTATCCCCGTATTCCTCATCTGTGGCGTAACTCCTGCCACCGCCCAGCCCGTTATCGTCTTTTACTACTTTCTTTACCATTCGGCACAAAATGGTTTTGCCTGTGGGCGAGAGTGCGATTATCTTGCAATAGTCATTTATCGTCATATCGTACCCCCAGCTATCCCATAGGATATCGCCGACTTTGAAAGTTTCTTTTTCTGCGGTTGTTTGTTCCATTTTTTTAAGTCCTTGCTATTGTGCCTAACGCCACAAGGTTATGGCGGTTTGTTTTTCTGCCTGTTTCTAAATCAATCATTAACTCATTCATCAAATAGGAAAACTCATTTGCTAACGCCTCGTAATTGATATGGTTGTACTCAAGACAACAAAGACAGATAGGCAAACCCTTAACTACCCTTATGTTGTTTTTGGTTACTATTGTTTTGCAGTTGGCACAGATTATTGTTTCCGATGTCATTTTTTAGTGTTCCGATTTTAAGAGTAAAACCTTGTCCTCTTGGTAAAACTCAAACCTATCTAAAAGAAAATCAGTATATTTGCCTTCCTGCTCGTATAATTTCCTGCTCTCATATGGGGTATCATTCCAAGCGGTAACAATAAAACTTTTATCTTTTTTTACTTCAATAAGCCAAACGATAAAGTTTTCTTCCTCTTGTATCTCTTTTAAATGCTGAACACTCGCTACAATATCAACAAGCCAAAAGCAGTTTAATTTATTCCGTAAATAATTTATGCCGTCGGTTAAAACTAAATCCCCGAAAAGAGAAGCTTTATGATATGCTTCCGTTCCTGTAAATTCGCTTAATTCTTGTAATATCTGTTCTTCTTCTGTCCGCTTCTGTGCCAAACTCGGCTTAATCCCTGTTCCCATTATTAACCCCCTCGCTTAAAACCTTAAAGGTAGTTTCGCCAAATTCCGAAACTGCCTTAAAGGTGTTTTCGTCAATCTTAAAAAATCTTGCGGTATCGCTCAAAATGAATTTAGGCATAGATAAAATCCCCTTGTATTTATTGCAGTAGAATTTATCGGCTTTAAATTCCTTAATCTTGCCGTCCTTATATCCCTTAAAGAAAAAATAAACCCGTTTATGATAGGTTAATTCTTTGAATTTCGTTAAACTTATTTCCTGTTCTTGTGTTTGTAGCTGTTCCATTTTTTATGCCTCGCTTTCCTCGTCTAATTCCTTTGTCTTTTGGCTTATGTCCTCTTGGCTTATGTCAATATCCTCTAAAAACTTCATAATCATCTCGCTGTTTAATAACTCCTCTCTTTTTCCCTGCTCGGCTTCTGCGATTGCCTCAATTAGCTTTTCTTTATCTTGTTCGCTGTTGTCGTAACTCGTACAACAATAATTTCCGTATGTGTAAAAATTAGCGTCGTTACAAATATCAAAGCCGATTAAATCGTTTATCTCGTTCCGTGCTTCCTGAAGTACGCTATCATAAGCGATATAGGTTACGTCTATATCCTTTAAGGGCGTGTTCGTGTCCTCGCTGAATTGCTCGACAGCTTCGGCTAAATCATCACCTGTTTTGTCATACCTTAAAAAATGCTCTATTCCTGCCTTAACATCTAAATAACCATAAGGCAGGATATTAGCGTTAAAATCGGCTATCTCTCGGCTTATCCTTTCCTGCTCTTGTGTTGTTTGTTCCATTTTTTAAAGGTGTATTTGCCTTATTTTTTATGTAAATTAGAGGAAAACCCTATTTATAAATCTTTCGGTTTTAGGGATAGAAAGGTAATTTATTATTTTTAGATACATAACCCTAAATTTAAAAGGTTATTGCTTAAAACAGAATAAGGTATAAATCTCTTAATAGCTGTATGGCTAAAATCTTTTTTTTGATATTGCAGGAAAACTCCACTTTTTCGCTGTTGGTAAGGGCTTCTTTATCCAGCTTCTTTTTAATTATCTTTATCTGCCAATCCGTAAAGATATACGGCAAACCCCCCGTAAATAATGAATTTTTCAAATTCATTATTTTATTTTCTATTTCTTCCATAGCTAAACGCAGGACAACCCCGCTTATAAATCTTTCGCTTTTTTGCCTAACTTGTTAGGCAAAAGAAAATAACAAATATACATAATAAGCCGGCAAGCGCCAATTTCCTAATCCCCTTAAAAACCAACGGTTACGGTTTTGGACCTGGGGTTTAAAAGACTGATTAAAACCCCAGTCAAAACCCCACCTTCTTTTTTCTTTCTTTGCCCCGCTTTCTTTCTTTTTTCTTGGATCTAAAACCGAAAGGTATTTAAACCCCCATTCCTTATTTTTGTATGCTGTTATCACTCCAAGATGACAGCAAATAAAATGTACGAGACAAATAACGTCGGCTATGCACCGGGAAGAGGGAATCTGTATCAATCTAGCTGGTTCTATGACAGCGCTAGTAAACTAAAAAACGATTATACTTCCTTTGTAGATATCCAATCGGATCCAGCAAGCCCTGATAGTCAAAATGCAGATGACCTTGAT
>Ga0315287_10004464_pt1 | contig 13669 bp, 10 predicted proteins | sample YL17G11_0_MG_FD_205037 | JGI IMG/M metagenome (GOLD analysis project Ga0315287, IMG submission 205037) | Sediment microbial communities from Yellowstone Lake, YNP, Wyoming, USA - YL17G11_0 | ecosystem: Environmental > Aquatic > Freshwater > Lake > Sediment | place: USA: Wyoming | collected... | reverse complement strand
GCCTGCAAGGATCAGGCTCGGAAGCAATTTGAGTCGATCTTTGAGACGGCCCGCAGCGACGAGAACGACAGGGTCAGAGAGCAGGCCGTTGAGGGTTTGATCGGTATTGACAAGACCAGTACCCTCAAAAAGCTTCGACAGGGGGCCATAGACGACAGAAGCCCGAAGATCCGAAAGCGACTCGTCGTGCTGGCTGGTGAGGTGGGGGGGGGCGACGACCTGGAGTGGCTGGCGGGGAGGCTCGGGCCGAACAACCCTGACGGCGAGGCCGTCTGGCAGGCCATGTCAGGCATATTTGCCAGATGTGATGCCACGATCCTCCACCAATGGTTGGGGAAGTTCAAGACAGGCGACCTAATGAGCCGGCTGTTACCTGATCAGTGGAGGTCCTTTCTTCAATTGACGGAGCGCAAGGCCGGAGGCCAAACTGACATGGTGCGCCAAGTGCTGATGGATCTGGTGGCCTGCAATCGGCAGAAGGGCGACCTAGAGGAGGAGGCGGGGTACCTGGTCAAACTCATTGCCATGACCAAAGACCAGCAAAGGGAGGAGTTGACCGGGCGGCTGCTGGCCGTGTACCTGAGCCAATCCAAGGTGGAACAGACGGCCCAAATACTCCAGGCGGCCCTGGACAAGAAGGATCTGGCCCCCCAAGATCCCATGATTCAGGCCATTGACGACTATCTGTCACGGCCGGCAGACAAGCAGGACCCAGCAAAGCTCATAGATGCCGTTGTTAGGAAGGTGTCGATAAAAGACCCCAGGCCCAATTGGGATCGCTCCAGGCAGCGGTGGCTGGGGCGTCCGGGTAAGACCGCTGAGCCTAGTGAGGGTGGGTAGGCGGCGATCTGACCTCGCAGCCCGATACCGTACCCGGTCTCAGGCGCCGGATGGTGCTCAGACATGCCGGGCAAGGCGGTCAAGCTTGTTTTTTCACTTTTTTCTGTTTTTTTGTTTTGCACTCTTGCCATTTTAACTGTAACGTACACGATTTACACGGCAGACTAGATCGGAGTCGGCCTGTGTGGATGCCTAATAATGAGGCCTCGCAGCTTGTCCAGGCTTGGGTGTACGAGGTTTTAGGGCTTCCGTGCCGGTGTAAACGTCGCTTTGGCAGATGCGTGCTGCTGTAGCTCAGTTGGTAGAGCGCGTCCTTGGTAAGGACGAGGTCATGGGTCCAAATCCCATCAGCAGCTCGTGAAACGTGGTCCTGGCGAGGCAGGCCGTCTGAGTGGCCGGATCTGCCTGTGGTGTACAGGGCCTTTGAATAAAAAAGTCGTTGTTGGAACGGGGTTGTTGAGGTGGTCAAGGCACGATAATGCCAACCTGATGTATAGGAGGTTTAGTTCATGGCAAAGGCTGTATTCGAGCGAACAAAGCCACACGTAAACGTAGGAACCATCGGTCATGTGGACCACGGGAAGACGACCTTGACGGCGGCCATGACCAAGGTCATGGAGTTGAAAGGCCTGTCGAAGTTCAAGTCCTATGACGACATCGCAAAGGCCTCCGAGTCTCAGGGCCGTCGTGACGACACCAAGATCCTGACCATCGCAACGGCCCACGTCGAATATTCTACGGAGAATCGGCACTACGCCCACGTCGACTGCCCTGGTCATGCCGACTATGTCAAGAACATGATTACAGGGGCCGCCCAGATGGACGGTGCCATTTTGGTCGTCAGTGCCTATGACGGCCCGATGCCCCAGACCCGTGAGCACATCCTGCTGGCCCGTCAGGTGAACGTGCCCAAGGTCTTGGTCTTCCTAAACAAAGTGGACTTGGTGGACGATCCGGAGCTGATCGACTTGGTGGAACTGGAGATCCGCGACCTGCTCAATAAATATGAGTTCGATGGCGACAAGGCCCCCATCATCCGCGGTTGTGCCATCAAGGCCATGAAGGCCGAAAAACTGGATGATCCGTCCTGCCAGCCCATTGTTGACCTGCTCAAGGCGATGGATGAGTATATCCCCATTCCCCAGCGTCAGATCGACAAACCCTTCCTGCTGCCGGTGGAAGACGTGTTCAGCATCAAGGGCCGGGGTACGGTAGGTACCGGTCGTATCGAGCGAGGCAGGGTAAAGGTCGGTGAGACGGTGGAGATCGTCGGGTTGGGCGAGACCCGTCAGACCGTAGTCACCGGTGTTGAGATGTTCCAGAAGACGCTGGATGAAGGACAGGCCGGCGATAACATCGGAGTGTTACTCCGCGGTATCGAAAAGAAGGACCTTGAGCGCGGCCAGGTGATAGCTGCCCCTAAGTCGATCACGCCGCATGCCAAGTTCATGTCCGAGGTGTATGTGCTGACCAAGGAAGAGGGAGGCCGCCACTCCCCGTTCTTTGCCGGATACAAGCCGCAGTTCTACTTCCGGACCACGGATGTGACCGGACAGGTGATTTCCTTGGTGGGAGCGGACGGCAACAAGGCCGAGATGTGTCTGCCGGGTGATAATATCCGTATGGAGGTGGAGATCATCTCTGCGATCGCCATGGAAGAGCAGTTGCGGTTCGCCATCCGCGAGGGTGGCCGCACCGTAGGCTCGGGCGTAGTGACAAAGATCATTGCCTAGATGTGAAGCTGTGCTATGTCTGGCCGCAGCGGACTCAGGGATCGGCGTGACGTCCGGCGACAGACGGATCGTGATGTGAGGTTCCTGGAATCCGCAGGATTGCCAATGCGGCAAGGATAATATAGATGGCCAAGAGTAAGAAGACAAAACGGGAACAGGTTTGGCTGGAATGCAGCGAATGCAAAAACAGGAACTATCGCACCAGTGTCAGTGTGGCCGAAGGGACACCCAAGCTGGAGTTGAAGAAGTATTGCAGGTCCGAGCGCAAACACACGGTCCACAAGATTCGACGAAAATAACCCCGAAGCGGCTGGAGGTTTGATGCTGGACCGTAGGCCAGTAGCTCAATTTGGCAGAGCAGCGGTCTCCAAAACCGCAGGTTGGGGGTTCGATTCCCTCCTGGCCTGGTTGAGGGCGCTAGATGTATTGAATAACTAGGGACGTAGGCATGGGTCTGGAAATCTACAAGCACGGGCAAGGTCAGTATACGCGGCTGTGGAGCGCGGTTGGTACGGCGGTTATCGTCGGGCTGGGGTGCTTCAGGCTCTATGAGAAGATGGGGATTCTGACGAACAATCTGTGGGTTCAGACCATGGTCCCGACCGCAGTGTTTCTGGTACTGGCTGCCTTGTTATATTGGGCGGCAAACAAGCCTTCGGTCGCGGACTTCATGATCTCGGCTGAGGGCGAGGTCAAGAAGGTCAATTGGTCCAGCCGGGCGGAGATTTCGGTCTCAACCTTTATCGTTGTGTTGGTGGTGTTCGTGCTGGCGACCATGTTGGGGGTCACCGACTTGATGCTCCAGTTGATGTTTAATTCGCTGCTGGGCTGAGATGGTGTGTGCATGCAAAGTCCGACGAGAATCGAAGAGTCTTGGTGAACGGGCCATGGTGATGCAATGGTACGTTTTGCGAGTTGCGGCCAATAAGGAGATGCAGGTCAGAGATGCCCTTGCCATCAAGGTACAGGAGCAGGGCCTGACCGACATCATTGGCAGGATCGAGGTGCCTACGGAGCAGATCAAGCGGATCCGTGCCGGTAAGCAGACGGTCCATAAGCGCAAGCTCTATCCGGGCTACGTGTTCATGGAGATGGAGGCAACGGACGACGGCCGAGTGCCTGAAAACGCCTGGTTTCTGATCAAAGGGACCACGGGCGTGGGCGATTTCATCGGGACGGAGGGCATCCCTACTCCGATGCGTGATACCGATGTGGCCAAGATGCTCATGGAGGCGGAGAAGCCTGAAGAGGCCCCGAGCATCAAGGTAGAGTTCAAGAAGGGCGATCCGATCAAGATCCGCGAAGGGGCGTTTGAGAACTTTGAGGGCGTGGTCGATTCGATTGACACTGAGCGGGGCATTGTCAAGGTGATCGTGACGATCTTTGGCCGCAGCACGCCATTGGATATCGAATACTGGCAGATTGAGAAGGTCTAGCCGACCGGGATTTCACCGGCGGCCTGGTTGAAAAACAGATAACGAACGTTTGAGTTCTAAAGGGTAACGATGGCCAAAGAAGTCATTAAGCTGATTAAGTTACAGGCCCCAGGTGGTCAGGCCACACCTGCCCCTCCGATTGGACCTGCGCTGGGACAGCATGGGGTCAACATTGGGCAGTTCGTGTCCCAGTTCAACGAGCGGACCAAGGAATTGAACGGGACTACCGTGCCGGTGGTGATCTCGGTCTATAAGGACAAGACCTTCTCCTTTGAGGTCAAGAGTCCGCCGGCTGCAGTGCTGCTCAAGAAGGCCGCAGAGGTGGCCAAAGGCAGCGGAGTACCCAACAAGGAGAAGGTCGGCAAGGTGACGGCGGGGCAGGTACGGCAGATCGCCCAAACCAAGATGCAGGATCTGAACACGCAGAGCGTTGATCAGGCAGAGAAGATCATCCGAGGCACGGCCCGGAGCATGGGCATTGACGTCGTGGAAGGGTAGCCCGGGGCCGTGCATCCGCCGGACCACGCAGGGGATTGAACTATGAGGTTTAGAAGCAAACGCTACAAGAAAGAGGCCACTGGCCTGCCGGCCGAGCCAATTAGTGTGCAGGTGGCTGTGGAGAAGATCAAGTCGTTCAAGTCGACCAAGTTCGATCAGACTGTGGAGTGCGTCCTCTGGTTGGGTATCGATCCCAAGCAGGCCGAGCAATCCGTTCGAGGGGCAATTTCCTTACCGCACGGGACCGGCAAGCAGAACCGCGTGATTGCGTTCTGCGAAGGCTCGGACGTCGACGCCGCCAAGAAGGCCGGCGCAGTGGAGGCTGGCTGCGATGACCTGATCAAGAAGGTCACCGACGGGTGGATGGAATTTGACGTGGCCATTGCCTCGCCCAAGGTCATGGGCAAGGTAGGCAAGCTCGGTCGGGTCCTTGGTCCGCAAGGCAAGATGCCGTCGCCCAAGAACGGGACGGTCACGCCTGAGGTGGCCACGGCCGTGGGGGAATACATTGCCGGCAAGGTCGAGTTCAAGAACGACGCCGGCGGCAACGTGCACGTGGTGGTGGGCAAGCAGAGCTTTGACGTCACGAAGCTGGTGGAGAATGTCGAGGCCCTGGTGTCCCACATCAAGAAGATCAAACCCTCGTCCGCGAAGGGCAACTATATCAAGAAGATGTGTCTGTGTGCCACTATGAGTCCCGCTGTGACGGTTCATGTTGGCTAGTCGCAGGGACGCCGTGGGCCCGAAGCGATTGAGATGGCTTTAGATTCGAGTAGGTGATCGGATGAGCAAATATGTAAAGGGTCTGGTGCAGACCGAATTTGAAAAGGTCCTGACCGATGGCCGTGTCGGGGAGTTTGTGGTCTTAAACCTGACCGGGGTCAACGGCGTAGACAACAACCGGATGCGGAGCAGTCTGAGGCAAAAGGGTGTCGATGTCTTGGTGGTCAAGAACGCCCTCTTTATACGGGCCCTGCAAACCCGGCAGATGGAGGCCGCCACAGGGCTTTTTGAAGGGCCTTGTGCGGTGGCGTACGGCGGCGACAGCCTGGTGGACGTGGCCAGGGAACTGACCGAATGGCGCAGGAAGATCAAGGCGATTCAGTTCAAAGGCGCCTATCTTGATGGCGCTGTCCTGACAGGCCAAGCGGCTGAGCAATTGGCTGCGATGCCGACTCGAAAGGAACTTCACGGCCGGATCGCCGCCACAGTGCTCGCCCCGGCGGCCAGACTGGCCGGCACGATCGCCGCGGCTGGTTCGCTGGTGACGGGCTGTATCAAGACCGTAATTGAAAAGGCCGAGAAGGCAGACAAGCAGGCGGCGTAGGCGGACTGCGGTAGACATCTGGGGCCTTCAAAAACGACAACAATCTTTCTATTGCCTGGACGGCTGTCCCTGCACGGGGTTAAACAAGACGTCGGAGTCTTGGCTACTGCCAGGCGCTTTGTGGGAGTACAGAATCATGACCGAGAAGAACGTCAGTGCTGAGATCAAGGAACTGGGTGACAAGATTGTGGCTCTCACCCTGATGCAGGCCAAGGACCTGGTGGACTACCTGAAAGACCAGTACGGGATCGAGCCGGCCGCTGGTGGCGGGGTGATGATGGCCCCAGGTGCAGGAGCGGGCGGCGCTGCGCCTAAGGCCGAGGAGAAGACCACCTTCGATGTAGTCCTTAAGGCTGCCGGAGACAAGAAGATCCAGGTCATCAAGGAAGTCAGGGCCCTGACCGGTCTTGGCCTGAAAGAGGCCAAGGACCTGGTCGAAGGCGCCCCGAAGCCCGTCAAGCAAGGTCTGCCCAAGGCCGAGGCCGAGGCGGCCAGGAAGCAACTGGAGGACGCCGGCGCAGTCGTTGAGTTGGCTTAGGGATACGGAGAGGTCCCGATGGCAGGTGTCTGCCTTAGGGATGGATCTGTTTTGGGTGGTTTCATTAGACTTCGTGGTGGGAGCGTGCCATGGTTTCTCAGACCGTTCGTCTTTTTGGAAAAATCCGCGAGGCGGTGGAAATTCCTGACCTTGTGGCCGTGCAGCAAGTCAGCTATGCCCGCTTTCTGCAGATGGACGTGCAGCCGACAAAACGCCCGTGCACGGGCCTGGAGGCCCTGTTCCGAGAGATTTTTCCCATAGAGAGTTACGACAAGAAGATGGTCTTGGAGTACCTCTATTACGAGCTGGAGAAACCTCACTATACCCCAAACGAATGCGTGCAGTTGCGCCTGACCTATGCCTATCCGCTGAAGATTCAGTGTCGGCTGCGAAGCAGTTCCGGCGAGGACCTCTCTGAACAGGGTATCTACCTGGGCGAGATCCCGGTGATGGTTGGTGGAGGGGAGTTCATCGTCAACGGCGCGGTCCGCGTGATAGTCAGCCAGCTCCACCGAAGCCCTGGTGTGGATTTCCTGATTGAGAGCAAGGAAGGCGACCGAGTGCTGCACGGCGGGCGGATAATTCCCGAACGCGGCAGTTGGATCGAACTCGGCGTGACCCCAAAGGATACGATCGTGGTGCGGATCGATCAGTCCAGCAAGATCCCTGCGACCGTGTTTCTGCGAGCCATGGATCTCGCGTTGGGTACCAGCGATGCGATCCTGCGGTTGTTTCACCCGACCAAGATGGTCAGGGTTGACAAACTGACAGCCAATCTGTGGGCTGCCGCTCCGATCGTCGATACCGCAACCGGCGAGGTCTTGGTTAAGGCGGGAGCTCAACTGGCGGACAAGGTGCCGGTGATCCAGCAGAGCGAGTTGAAGCATGTGGAGGTCATTGAAGAGGTGCAGGATGCGCTCATACTCAACACCTTGGCCGAAGACGATTGCCAGAGCCACGATCAGGCCCTCCTGAAGTTCTACATGCGGATGCGGCCGGGCAATCCCCCCAACGTGGAGAAGGCCAAGGCCTTCTTTACGGAGAAGTTCTTTGATTCAAATCGCTACCGGCTGGGTAAAGTGGGACGGTTTCGGCTGAACCGCAAGTTTAACCAGAGTGTCGATGAGAAGGAGATGACCCTGCGGCCCGAGGATTTCCTCAACACGATCAAGTATATTCTGGCCCTGCGAAACAACGAGGGCGAGGTGGATGACATCGACCACCTGGGCAACAGGAGGCTGCGAACGATCGATGAACTGGCGGCCGACGAGATCCGCAAGGGACTTCTCAAGCTGCGAAAGACCGTGCAAGAGCGGATGAGCATCAAACGCGACACAGAAGAGAAGCCTCGGATCGCGGACCTGATCAACTCCAAGAGCGTGGCCAGCAGCATCAGCTTCTTCTTCGGTCGCGGCGAGCTTAGCCAGGTGGTGGACCAGACCAACGCCCTGAGCCAACTGACACACGAGCGACGGTTGTCGGCCTTGGGTCCCGGCGGATTGAATCGACGTCGGGCCGGGTTCGAGGTCCGCGACGTGCACATCAGCCACTACGGACGGATATGTCCCATCGAGACGCCCGAGGGCACCAACATCGGTCTGATCTCATCGCTGGCTATATTCACCACCATCGACGAGTACGGCTTCCTCCTGGCGCCGTACCGCAAGGTCGAGAAGGGCAAGGTCACGGACAAGGTTGTGTACCTGCGGGCCGACGAGGAGATGCGGGCCGTGTTTGCCCCGCCGAGCGTCATAGACCCCAAGACCGGCAAGATCCAAGAGGGGATGATCCTGGCCAGAAAGTCGGGCGAGTTGTCCCATGTATTGGGATCTGAGGTCGAATACATCGACGTCTCGCCCAAGCAGATAGTAGGGGTATCGGCGGCTTTGGTTCCCTTCCTCGAGCACGACGACGCCAACCGCGCCCTGATGGGATCGAACATGCAGCGGCAGGCCGTTCCGCTTATGGAGACCGAGGCGCCCCTTGTGGGCACCGGCATGGAAGAGGCCATTGGCCGTTACTCCAGCATGGTCGTTCGGGCCCGTCGTACCGGGACGGTGACGGCCGTGGACTCCCTGCATGTCGTGATCGATCATACAGACGAGTACAGGCTCGAGAAGTTCGTCGGACTGAACGAGCGGACGTGTTTGAACCAAATGCCGGTGGTCCGTCTGGGCGAGAAGGTCAAGGCCGGCCAGATCATTGCCGACGGCGGCGGGACCGATCATGGCGTGCTGGCCTTGGGCCGAAACGTGCTGGTCGGCTTCATGTCATTCGAAGGGTACAACTTTGAGGACGCCATCATCGTCAGCGAGCGTCTCTGCAAAGACGATGTGTTCACCAGTATCCACATCGATGAGTTCACTGCGGAGGTCCGCGAGACCCGCCTGGGCAAGGAGGAATTCACGCGTGATATCCCCAACGTCAGCGAGAAGTCCCTGCGCAACCTGGATGAGAACGGGATCATTCGTGAGGGGGCCCGGGTCTGTTCGGACGACATCTTGGTGGGCAAGGTGGTGCCCAAGAGCAAGGTGGAGCTGACCCCGGAGGAGAAACTACTACACGCGATCTTTGGCCGGGCCGGCGAGGACGTCAAGAATGATTCCTTGGAACTGCCCAGCGGCTATGAGGGCGTGGTCATGAAGACCGAACTCTTCACCCGACGCGGCGCCGGCACTGAGGATCAAAAGAAGGCCCTTGCTGAAGAGATGAAGAGGTTCCAGACCGAGATGCGGGCCAAGGAATGCTCCATCTTCCGTCAACTGATCGCGGCCATCCGCGCCAAGCACGACGTGGACATCATCGATCCATCGACCCGTCAGAAGGCCGGTATCAGCGACGACGACGACGTGGTCTCCGAACAGATCGAGGCATTTGACATCAAGTGGGTCAAGCCCGCGTCGATCCGGGAAGAGGTGCAGAAGATCGTCTCCGAGTATTGGGCCAAGATCATCGAGAGCCAGGATGAGAAGAAACGCAAGGCCGAGAAGCTCAAGCACGGCGACGAGTTGCCCAGCGGCGTATTGCAGATGGCCAAGGTTTACGTTGCGATCAAGCGGCAACTGTCCATTGGTGACAAGATGGCCGGTCGCCACGGCAACAAGGGCGTCATCGCCAAGATTATGCCAGCGGAGGACATGCCGTTCCTGGAAGATGGGACCCCGGTAGACATCCTGCTCAACCCTCTGGGTGTGCCCAGCCGTATGAACGTGGGCCAGATATTGGAGACACACCTGGGGTGGGTGGCCAAGGTGCTGGGCTTTAAGGCTGTGACACCTGTCTTTGACGGCGCCACCGAAAATGACATCTTCCATTTGACTGAGGAGGCCAATCAGCTTATGGCCCGGCGAAAGAAGGATCTGGAGGATCAAGGCCAGGCTCCGCCTTTGGATGAGTTCTTCGTTAACGTACCCAAGAGCCTCAAGACCCAGTTGTATGACGGGCGGACCGGTGAATCGTTCGATCAACCGGCCACGATCGGCTTTATCTACATGATGAAGCTGCACCACCTGGTCGATGACAAGATCCACGCCCGGGCCACGGGTCCTTACAGCCTGATCACGCAGCAGCCGCTGGGAGGCAAGGCCCGCACGGGCGGCCAGCGTTTCGGTGAGATGGAGGTCTGGGCCCTGGAAGGATATGGCGCGGCCTATGCCCTGCAAGAGATGCTGACCGTCAAGAGCGACGACGTTGAGGGTCGGACCAAGATCTATGAGTCCATAGTCAAGGGGAAAAACACCCTGGAGGCGGGCACGCCGCTGTCGTTCGATGTGTTGTGCAACGAGATCCGGGGCCTGGGCCTTAATATCCAGTTGGAGAAGAAAAGGCTCCTCGGGAGCAGGGATCTGTAGAGGAAAGGTTGTCATTAGAAGGGGCGTTTCATGTTAGCGAACATCTACGATCGCATCAACGACTACGGATCGGTCAAGATCCAACTGGCCAGCCCCAACGACGTGCGAAGCTGGTCGTTCGGTGAGGTCCGCAAGCCCGAGACCATCAACTACCGGACCTATCGGCCGGAAAAGGACGGGCTGTTTTGCGAGCGGATCTTCGGACCCGAGCGCGACTGGGAATGCTCGTGCGGCAAATACAAGGGCACCAAGTTCAAGGGTATCATCTGTGACAGGTGCGGCGTAAAGGTCACGCACAGCCGCGTGCGTCGCAAACGCATGGGCCACATCAATCTGGCCGCGCCGGTGCTGCACATCTGGTTCTTCAAGTCCATCCCCAACCGGCTGGGGACGCTCCTGGGCATGAAGGGCACGGACCTGGAGAAGATCATTTACTTCCAGGACTACGTGGTGACCGATCCCGGTCAAAGCCCCTTGAAGGTGGGGCAACTGTTGACCGAGGAGGACTACCGCGAGGCCATCCACAAGTACGGCAACGCCTTTAAGGCCGCCATGGGCGCGGAGGCGATCAAGGTCTTGTTGGAGAGGCTGGACCTGGCCGTTCTCAGCGTGGAGCTGCGCCAAGGCATTGGTGAGACGAGCAGCCAACAGAAGGTCTGGGCCCTGACCAAGCGTCTGAAGCTGGTCAACGACATAAAGAACAGCTACAACAAACCCACGTGGATGGTCCTGGAGGCGATCCCGGTGATTCCGCCGGATCTGCGGCCGTTGGTGCTATTGGAGCGGGACAACTTCGCCACCAGCGATCTGAACGACCTGTATCGGCGGATCATCAACAGAAACAACCGGCTCAAGAAGTTGATTGATCTCAATGCACCGGAGGTCATCATTCGCAACGAAAAGCGGATGCTCCAGCAGGCGGTGGATTCGCTGCTGGATAACGGCCGGTGCCGCCGGCCGGTGCTCGGCAGCAACAACCGGCCGCTTAAGAGCCTGACTGACATGATCAAGGGCAAGCAGGGCCGGTTCCGCGAGAACCTCCTGGGCAAACGGGTGGACTATTCGGCCCGTTCGGTGATCGTGGTAGGGCCCAAGTTGAAGCTCTATCAGTGCGGCATGCCCAAGAAGATCGCCCTGGAGCTCTATCAGCCGTTTATCATCCGCCGGCTCAAACAGCAGGGATACGCGGACACCATCAAGAGCGCCAAGCGGATGATCGAGCGGCGGGAGGATCAGGTGTGGGACATCCTGGAGGAGGTCATCCACCAGCACCCGGTCCTACTGAACCGGGCGCCGACTCTGCACCGGATGGGCGTCCAGGCCTTTGAGCCGGTGTTGGTGGAAGGAAACGCCATCATGCTGCACCCCCTGGCCTGCAAGGGCTTCAACGCCGATTTCGACGGCGACCAGATGGCGGTGCACCTGCCGCTTTCGGTTGAGGCCCTGGCCGAGACCTACATCCTGATGATGACCACGGGCAATATCTTCTCGCCGGCCAATGGCTCGCCCATGGTCAGCCCGTCCCAAGACATGGTGATGGGCAACTACTATCTGACGGTGGCCATCGATGACCTCCGCAAGAAAGACTCCCCTGGCCTGTCGTCCGGTGAGATGCGGATCTTCCGTGACTCGTTCGAGGCCATGATGGCGTACGAAAACGGCAAGATCCCGTTGCAGCAGAAGATCCGCGTGCGGATACCGTACAAACCGGTGGTCACTGACAAGGAAGAACCACAGGCCAAAGGCGAGGTTCGGCGGGACCGCTCCGTAGCGACCCAGGTGATCGAGACCACGGCCGGCCGCTGTATCTTCAACGACATGCTGCCTCCCAGCCTGCCGTTCTACAATTTGGCAATGGCGCAGAAAAAGCTAGGCCGGGTGATTAGCGATTGCTTCCACTTGGCCGGCTCCGCCGCCACGATCGATCTATTGGACAAGGTCAAGGACCTGGGCTTTCGGCATGCGACGCTGGCGGGTCTGAGCTTCGGTCTGACGGACTTGAAGATCCCTGCCAAGAAACCCCAAATCATCAGCGAGACCGAAAAGCGGGTCAAGAAGATCCAAAAGAACTATGAAGACGGCGTGCTGACCGAGCGGGAGCGATACAATCAGGTCATCGATGCCTGGACTAACGCCCGTGTGGCGGTCACCAGCGAGATGATTCGTGGCCTGAAGGGAGACACCTACGAAGACGGCGAGCCCTACCTGAACCCGATCTACCTGATGAGCGACTCGGGCGCCCGAGGCAGCATCGATCAGATCCAGCAGCTCGCCGGTATGCGGGCCTTGATGGCCAAGCCCAGCGGTGAGATCATCGAGACCCCGATCAAGTCGAACTTCCGTGAGGGCATGAGCGTGTTGGAGTACTTCAGCTCCACCCACGGGGCTCGAAAAGGCCTGGCTGACACGGCCCTGAAGACTGCGAACTCCGGATACCTGACGCGAAAGCTCATCGACGTGGCGCAGAACGTGATCATCTTTGAGCGGGACTGCGGCACCTTGCAGGGGATTGCAAAGAGCGCCATCAGTAGAGGCGACGAGGTGGACGTGCCGCTGTCAAAGTTGATAGTGGGCCGTACCGCTCGCGACAACATCCGTAATCCCATTACCGACGAGATGATCGTCCACGAAAACGAGGTCATTACACAGACGGCTGCGGCAAAGATCGAGGCCTTGGGCCTGGACGCGATCCGCGTGCGAAGCCCGTTGACCTGTGATAGTCTGATGGGCGTTTGTGCCAAGTGTTACGGGTGGGATCTGAGCACGGGTATGTTGGTCGAAGAAGGTACCGCGGTGGGGATCATAGCTGCACAGTCGATCGGCGAGCCGGGGACGCAGCTCACACTGCGTACCTTCCATACCGGCGGCGTGGCCTCGCGAGCCATACTGGAGAGAGACCAGAAGGCCACCTGCGACGGCAAGATCGAATACCGAGGCCTGAACGCCGTGAGTTACACCAAGGACGGGACTACGACTACGGTAGCCCTGAAGCGGAACGGCGAGGTGGGCCTCTTGGATGAGAAAGACCGGGAAGTGGCTAAGTTTAAGGTTCCGTATGGCACCAACCTATTGGTGCGGCACGGCGAGACCGTCAAGATTGGACAGACGCTGTTTAGCTGGGACCCGCACCGAACGCCCATCCTGGCAGAGGTCTCCGGGGCAATCAGGTTCGTCGACATCATCGAGGGAGAAACCGTCCAGCCGGAGGATCAGAAGACTAAGACCGGCAAGTCCAGAGACAAGGGCGAGAGGGGATCTGAGAAGCTGGTGGTGATCGAACACAAGGGCGACAAGCACCCGCAGATCATCATCGAGGATGCCAACGGCAAGATCCTGGATGTGCACTATCTGCCGGCCGGGGCCCGTATCGAAGTGGTGGAAGGCCAGGGCGTACAGGCCGGCGAATTGCTGTCGCATACACCCAGAGCCACCGGCGGGACGCAGGA
>Ga0315287_10004462_pt1 | contig 13674 bp, 11 predicted proteins | sample YL17G11_0_MG_FD_205037 | JGI IMG/M metagenome (GOLD analysis project Ga0315287, IMG submission 205037) | Sediment microbial communities from Yellowstone Lake, YNP, Wyoming, USA - YL17G11_0 | ecosystem: Environmental > Aquatic > Freshwater > Lake > Sediment | place: USA: Wyoming | collected... | reverse complement strand
CGATCCACACGACACTGACCTGGGGGCTCCCGTCCGGGTTCAGCGTCGTCAGGTGCCCGAGATTTCCAGCCGTCAACGCCCCACGGATCTCATCGGTGAGTCCCCCGGCGTTGTCGGGCCTCAGGATGCTGACGTCCTGGTCGATGACGTGCAGCTCGCCGTCATCGCCGAGCACCGACACGGTCTCGTCGACGACGATCTCGCCCTCGGGTGTCTCGAAGGTGATGGTCTCGTCCTTGGCGATGACCGTGCCACCCGCGTCGACCACGAACACCGAGTCGTCCACGATGACGTTTCCCTCGCTGTCGATGTCGCCGGTCACCACCTCGATCAGGTCGATGTCGTCGATGTGTTCCCGGCCTTCAGAGGGCTCGTTGGTGTCAGCGGCATCGCTCATCTGGGTCTCCTCACACAACCAGGCCAATCGGCCCTGAGCGATCCTCCCAGACCAGGACGGGCACACTCAACAGTCGGACGAAGGCGACGAACCGGTCCGGGCCGCTCATGGATCGGGGCCGGCACCCGACAGCTCGTGGATCACCGGGCCCTTGTGGGGTGCCCGCATCCTGTCCGGGCATAGCGTTCCGCTCGTGACCCGCCGCCCTCACGACCCGCTCCTCGATGTCTGGCGCGCCGACACCCCGGGCTGCGCCAACGTCGTGCACCTCAACAACGCCGGATCATCGCTACCACCCCGACCCGTGGTCGACGCGGTGATCGGTCACCTGCAGCTCGAGGCGAACATCGGTGGCTACGAAGCAGCCGACTCAGCGCAGGAGGCCATCCAGGAAGTGCCGGCGAGCGTCGCCGCGCTGATCAACGCCGATCGCACGGAGATCGCGCTGGTCGAGAACGCCACCCGCGCGTGGGACATGGCCTTCTACTCGATCCCCTTCGCACCGGGCGATGTCATCGTCACCGGTGTCGCCGAGTACGCGAGCAACTACCTCGCCTTCCTCCAGCTCCGGGCCCAGCGTGGTGTCGAGATCGTCGTGTGCCCCGACGACGGCGCCGGCCAGATCGACGTCGAAGCCCTCGAGCGGCTCTGTGGCCCATCGACGCGCCTCATCGCGATCACCCACGTGCCGAGCAACGGCGGACTGGTCAACCCTGCGGAAGAGGTCGGCCGCATCGCCCGGGCGAACGGCATCCTGTACCTGCTCGACGCGTGCCAATCGGTCGGCCAACTCCCGATCGACGTGCGGGCGATCCGTTGCGACTTCCTCTCCGCCACCGGGCGCAAGTTCCTGCGAGGCCCCCGCGGCACCGGGTTCCTCTACGCGGACCACACCACCACCGCCGACCTGCACCCCCCGTTCATCGATCTCCACGCCGCCACCTGGACCGCCCGCAACGAGTACCGCCTCGCCCAGGACGCCACACGGTTCGAGACCTGGGAGTGCTACGTCGCCGGACGCCTCGGCCTCGGTGTCGCCGCCAGGTACGCCACCGACGTCGGCCTCGATGTCATCGAAACACGGATCGGCCGGCTGTCAGCGCTGCTGCGCGCTGAGCTCGGAGCGCTCCCCCACGTCACCGTGCACGACAAGGGCACGCACCGCTCCGGCATCGTCACCTTCTCGCACGAGCACCTCGACTGCCATGCCGTCCGGACCGCGCTGCGAGCACGTGCGATCAACACCAGCGTGGCCGGTCGCACGTCCACCCGCCTCGACTTCGACGCCCGCGACATCGACGACGTCGTCCGCGCCTCGGTGCACTACTTCAACACCGAGCACGAGATCGGTGAGCTCATCTCCGCGCTCGCCGAGATCACGCGCGCTCGCTGAGCACCGCTCCAGACCGGCCGAACCCGGTACGCCATGGGCGATCGTCTTCCCACCAGGGCGCCGATGGGCCCATCGCGCTCGGTGCCATTGCCCATTCAGGTCCTCGGACGAACTCCTTACAACAGGACCTGGCAGCGGGGGTCGGGGATCGCAGAGGTTGCGGACGTCACCCACGCCGAGTGACACAGAACAAGCACCAACAACCCAGAAGGACCAGAAACATGATCGTCTCCTACGAATTCATCCAGGCGTGGCTCGGCACCAGGGTTCGCTCCGACAAGGGCGCCTCCCTCGTCGAGTACGCGCTGCTCGTCGCTCTCATCGCGGTCGTCTGCATCGCTGCCGTCGCCGCCCTCGGCACCAAGGCGGAGTCGAACTTCAACTCGATCTCCACCAGCATCTGATCAGCGAGCCACCCGAACAGAACGAGAGCTCCGGCACCCGCCGGAGCTCTCGTCGTTTTCGGGCGAGGTACCGTGCCTCGGGAGCGTCGGGACCCACACCGGACATCCCACCGACCGCCGGGACATCATCGTCAGCCGACGCCTGGACGTCGACGATCGACCACGATGGTGCGGTGAACCCCACCACCCACGAAGCGGAGATCACCGCGCCGGTCGACCTGTGCCTGCCCGACGGGCGGACCCTCAACCCAGATGCCCGCGGCTGGTCGCGCCGGCCGCTGCACCGGGCCAACCTCCGCGGCGGCTGGGGCAGGACGAAACGCTGGGACTACTGGGCGATCCTCGCCGGTGACCTCGTCGTCTCCTTCCTCTACGCGGATGTCGACTACGCCGGCCTGGCCGACGTGTGGTGGGTCGATCTGCGCACCGGCCGGACGGGCGGCCGGGGCGTCACCGTCCCGGCAGCGCGCGGCATGCACCTTCCCGAACGACCCGGCACCACACCACTCGAGATCCACCGTCGTGGGTTCCACCTCTCGATCACCGACGACGTCGACCTCACCACCCGCGTCAGCGCCACCTGGACCGAACGCGGCGGGTCGGCGGGCCGGCTCGAGGCGGCCATCTCCAACCCTGCGGGCCACGACTCCCTGAACGTGGTGATCCCGTGGACCGACAGACGTTTCCAGTTCACCTCCAAGCACCAGGCGAGGCCGGCGCACGGCGAGCTCGTGGTCGGTGACCGGCACTTCCCCTTCGGCGGCGACGGCGACGACGCGTGGGGCGTGCTGGACGTCGGGCGCGGCCGTTGGCCCTACCGGACGAACTGGAACTGGGGCGGCGGTGCCGGACGAGCCTCCAGCACCGGCGAGCGCGGGGCCCGGCACCACGTCGTGGGACTCCAGCTCGGCGGCAAGTGGACCGAGGGCACCGGCTTCACCGAGAACGGGTTGCTGGTCGACGGGCGTCTGATCAAGCTCGGCGACGAGCTCCGATGGGACTACGACTGGGCCCACCCGATGGCGCCGTGGCGCGTGGCCGATGCCGAGGGCAGGGTGAACCTCGAGCTGCATCCCCGCTTCGACAAGCACACCAGGATCCAGGCGGGGATCATCGCAACCGAGACCCACCAGGTGTTCGGAACCTGGTCGGGATCGATCGTGGACAGCCACGATGGTCGAGCCGCCGGCGAGATCATCGCCTTCGAGGAGCTCCAGGGCTTCGCGGAGGAATCCCGCTCCCGCTGGTGAGCGGCGTCACGGATACCTTGGGTTGGCTGCTCTGTCCGCCCTCCCGTCGATGATGGGTCGCGGTGGCTCGTAGGCTGCGAGGGAGCACCGGACCGATCCGAGGGGGCGACGTCCACTCGTCGAAGATGCCACGATGACCACGGAGAAAACGAGCGGCGACGACCCCCCTCCTTGGAGGACCGGCTCGCTTGCCGACCGCGCCGAGGTCGTCATCGTCGGGGCCGGACTCGCGGGACTCGCCGCGGCTCGGGCCCTGCAGGACGCCGGCCGGGAGGTCCTCGTCCTCGAGGCATCCGACGGCGTCGGCGGGAGGGTTCGGTCCGACATCGTTGAGGGTCACCGGCTCGACCGGGGGTTCCAGGTCCTGCTCACCGCCTACCCCGAGCTCGATCGGCAGCTCGACGTGCCGGCGCTCGACCTCCGAGCCTTCGATCCGGGTGCCCTGGTGTGGACCGGCGGGCGGATGCACCGCGTCGGTGACCCGTTCCGAATGCCGCGCTCCATCGTGAGCTCCGCGCGGGCGCCGATCGGCAGCGTGGCCGACAAGGTACGGCTCGCCCTCATGCAACGACGGCTCCGGCGGGCCGACCCCCGTCAACTGCTCCGCGGCGATGACATCGCGACCATCGACGCGCTCGGTGACGCAGGGTTCAGCACGACCATGATCGATCGGTTCTTCCGCCCGTTGGTCGGGGGGATCCAACTCGGCCCGGAGCTGTCGGCGAGTCGTCGGATGCTCGACGTGATCCTGCGCTGCCTGACCGTCGGCGATTCCGCCGTTCCGGCGACGGCCATGCAGGCGATCCCCGATCAGATGACACGGCGGCTGAGCGCTGGGACGGTGGCGCTCGGGGAACCGGTGGCCTCGGTCCGCGGCGGGGGTGTGACCACGGTCTCGGGTCGGCGGATCGGTGCGCTCCGGGTGATCGTCGCCACCGAGGGTCCGGCGGCCGCCCGGCTGCTCGACCTCCCGCCCGTGGCGTCCCGCGCCGCGTCCTGTGTCTGGTTCTCGGCCGCCCACCCGCCCGTGAGGGACAAGCTGGTCATCCTCGACGGAACGGGAGCCGGTCCGGCGCTCAACGTCGCCGTCATGTCCAACGTCGCCCCCGGCTACGCGCCGCCGGGAACCGCGCTGGTGGCGGCGGCGTGCCCCGGCGTGGCAGCGAGCGATCTCGAACCTGCCGTGCGCTCCCAGCTCCGGCGGTGGTGGGGTGACCAGGTCGACCAGTGGCGGCATCTCCGCACCGATGCCATCGAGCACGGCCAGCCGGATCAGCGACCGCCGTTCCACCCGAAGCGTTCGATCTCACTCGGCGACGGGATGTTCGTCTGCGGGGACCACCGCGACACGCCCTCGATCCAGGGAGCGTTGTTCTCGGGACGACGGTGCGGCGAGGCCGTCGCCGCCTCGCTCACCTGAGCGACTCAGGCCCAGGACACCTTCGCCTCCTCGACGCCGCACACCCCGTCGGTGGGCCTCAGCCGAAGGTCACACTGCCGATGTTGGCGAACTCCGACAGGTCCAGGACCCGGGTCCGGCCCGACGCCTCGGCCAGGGGCACCGCTGCGATTTCGACGCCACGCAGGGCGACCATGTGACCGAACTGCCCGCTGTGCGCCACATCGACGACGCAGGCGCCCATCCTGGTGGCCAGCACCCGGTCCTCGGCGACCGGCGTCCCCCCGCGCTGGACGTGTCCGAGCACCACGACGCGCGCCTCGAACCCCGTCAGGTCCGCGATGGCGCGCCCCACCGCGTGACCGACACCGTCGAGGATCTCGTGGCCGAAGCGGTCCTTGGGTCGCTCGCCCGTCGCCGCCTCCCTGCCTTCGGCGCGGGCTCCTTCGGCGACCACCACGATCGAGGCGTACCGGCCACGCAGGTGGCGGGTGCGGATCGCTTCGGCCACGCGGTCCAACGAATACGGTCGCTCGGGCACGAGCACGGTGGTCGCGCCTCCGGCGATCCCGGCGTGGGCGGCGATCCACCCGGCGTGGCGACCCATCAGCTCGACCACCATGACGCGGTCGTGGGACTCCGCAGTCGAGTGGAGGCGGTCGATCGCATCGGTCGCGACCTGCACGGCCGTTGCGAACCCGAAGGTCCGGTCCGTTCCGACCACGTCGTTGTCGATCGTCTTCGGGACCCCCAGCACGGGAATTCCGTACTCGCGGTACAGGTGTTCCGCCACGGTCAGCGACCCGTTGCCGCCGATCACGATCAGCGCGTCGACCCGATGGCGCGACAGCACGTCGAGGACCCTCTGGGGTCCGTCCGCTGTGTCGAGCGGACTGCCACGCGTCGTGCCGAGGATCGTCCCGCCCCTGGGCAGGATGCCCCGGGTCTCGGTCACGTCCAGTGGTCTCCAGTCATCGGCGAGCACGCCCTGCCAGGCATCGGAGAAACCGATCACCTCATCACCGAGTGGATCGGCTCGACGGACGATGGCACGTATGGCTGCGTTGAGCCCCGGGCAGTCTCCACCGCCGGTCAACACTGCGAGACGCACACCCGGACGGTACGCGACGGTTCCACCAGCTCCCAACCCCGCGCCGGGGCCCGCCGGCGGTCCTCGACGACCTCAGGCGTCGTCGAGGTGCCGATCCGGGGTCACGTAGATGAAGGGGATGGAGGCGACGCTCACCAGTCCCTTGATCACCAGGTTCACGATGAAGATGTCCCACACCGCGTGCCACGGCAACGAGATCTCCTGTTGGTGGGCCGAGAGGAACGGCAGGGCTGCGAACGCCCCGACGGCGAACACGAGGTTGTCGATCGGCACGCTGACGGCGTTGGAGACGAGAACGCGGAGCCACTGGAAGCGGGTCGTGATGCGGGTGACCCACCAGTGGTACACCTCGGTGTCGATCAGTTCGCTGATGACCATGGCGAGGATCGAGGCGATCACGATCCGCCACAGGGGGCCGAGTACCTGCGCGAACTGCTCGCCGAAGGGGTAGGAGGGATGGCTCGGAGCAGCGGCGGCCCAGGCCAGGTAGGCCGCCATGAACAGGTTGATGCCGGCGCTGCTCAGCACGACGACCCGGGCGGCTCGCCGACCGGCGGCCTTGTGGATCACGTCGCGGAGGGTGAAGGTGATGGGATAGATGTAGGTCCCGAGGTCCACTGCTCGCCCGGCGACCGTGCCGATCTTCAGGCTGGTGATCTGCGAGATCAGCTGGGCGCCCACGTACACGCCGACGGCCACCAGGGCGACCCGGCTCACCACGATCGAGCCCACAGCGGAACGGTCCTGCCGATCGACGGTGACCGCATCGAGCGAGGTCGGCTCGACCAGAGACCCAGATGTGCTCACCCGGGCAGTTTCGCAGGCCGGCCCCGGCACGGCGACCGGCGCATTGCCGGTGCGCCGCGCTGTGGCAGGATCGCCGCCATGAGCGATCCCGAGGAGTTCCGCGGTCGGATCGGGCGGTACCGAGCCGATTCCGAGGCGTCGTGGCCGGCACGCACCCGCGCCCCCGGCGGCGCGCCGAACGTCGTCGTCGTCATCCTGGACGACGTCGGGTTCGCACAGCTCGGGTGCTTCGGATCCGACATCGACACCCCGACGTTCGACCGGCTCGCGGCCCGTGGGCTCCGCTACACGAACTTCCACACCACGGCGCTGTGCTCCCCGACTCGAGCCTGCCTGCTGACCGGGCGCAACCACCACGCCGTCGGCATGGGTCGGATCACGGACCTGGCGACGGGGTTCCCCGGATACGACGGTCAGATCCCCCGCTCCGCCGGTTTCCTCCCCGAAGTGCTCGTACCGAACGGGTACGCCGCCTACGCCATCGGCAAGTGGCACCTCACCCCCGAGGAGGAGACCCATCTGGGCGCCCCCCGCCACGCGTGGCCGCTCGGTCGGGGCTTCGAGCGCTTCTACGGGTACTTCGGTGGCGAGACCAACCAGTACGAGCCGGCGCTGGTTCACGACTCGCACCGTGTCGCACCGCCGAGATCGTGGGAGGACGGCTACCACCTCAGCGAGGACCTGGCCGACCGGGCGATCGAGTTCATCGGCGACCTCCGCCACGTCGAGACCGATCAGCCGTTCTTCCTCTACTTCGCCCTCGGTGCCTGCCACTCGCCGCACCAGGCACCCCGGGAGTGGATCGACCGCTACCGCGGTCGCTTCGATCGTGGCTGGGATGCGTGGCGCGACTCCACCTTCGCCCGTCAACAGCTCTCCGGCATCACCCGACCGGGCGCCGAGCTGTCTCCGCGACCCGACTGGGTCCCGTCCTGGGATTCCCTGAGCGACGCCGAACGTGGCCTCTACGCGCGGTACATGGAGTGCTTCGCCGCATACCTGTCCCACGCGGATGCCCAGGTCGGCCGGGTCCTCGACCTCCTGACCGAGACCGGTGACCTGGACCGGACGCTGGTGATGGTGCTCTCCGACAACGGGGCCAGCAGCGAGGGAGGTCCAACCGGTTCGATCAACGACGCCCGGCCCTGGAACCTCGCCGAGCGGGACCTCGACGAGGCGATCGGCCGGATCGACGACATCGGCGGGCCCTGGATCCACAACAACTACCCGTGGGGGTGGACGGTCGCCGGCAACACCCCGTTCCGACGCTGGAAGCGCGAGGTCCACGAAGGCGGCGTCTGCGATCCGCTCATCGTCCACTGGCCGGACGGGATCGACGCGGCGGCGGCGGGGACGGTTCGAAACCAGTACGTGCATGCCGTCGATGCCTACGCCACCATCCTCGACGTGGTCGGCATCGACGCGCCAGGGACCATCGGCGGGGTTCCACAGATGCCGCTGCACGGCACGAGCATCCGGTCCACCTTCGACGACGCCGGCGCGACCGAGGTCCACCGCACGCAGTACTTCGAGATGTTCGGCTCCCGAGCGCTGTACCACGACGGGTGGAAAGCAGTCACCTACGTGTCGATGATGGAGGGCGGCAAGGCGTCCGACGACGATCGGTGGGAGCTCTACGACGTCACCGCCGATCCGTCGGAGTGCCACGATCTCGCTGCGGCCGAACCGGACCGGCTCACCGCAATGGTGGCGCTGTGGTGGCGGGAGGCGGAGGCCAACCAGGTGTTGCCCGTCGACGGCATGCCGTTCTTCGAGGCGATGGCCCGCCCTCCCCTGACCGACCGGGCCCGGTACGTCTACCGCCCGGGCACCGGACCGGTCGAGGAGTCCGCGGCGGTCAACGTGCGGAACCGCCGGCACCGGATCGTCGCCGAGGTCGACATCCCGGCGGAGGGCGCGGAGGGAGTGCTCGTCTCGCAGGGTTCCGGCTACGGCGGGTACGTGTTGATGGTCGCCGCCGGACGCCTGGTGTACGCGCACAACTTCGTGTCGCTGGAGATCTCGCGGGTCGATTCGGACCTCGAGGTGACGCCCGGAGCGCACCAGCTGGCCGTGCGGTTCGAGCCCGACGGGCGGCGGGGCGGGAGCGCCACCCTGTCGATCGACGCCGTGGACTGCGGCTCGGTCGACATCGCGCGGTACACCCCGACGCGATGGTCGATCTGCGGCGACGGTCTCACCATCGGGTACTCCATGGCCCTGCCGGTCATCGACGCCTACCGTTCGCCGTCGCGCTTCACCGGAGTGCTGCACCGCGTGGTCGTCGATGTCGATGGCGACCTGGTCATCGATCCGATGGCCGAGGCCGAGCAGGCCATCCGCGGGCAGTGATCGCCGATCTCACCCTGCTTCGTGATCCCACCACGGAGATCTCCGGACGCGGCCGTCCGGTGAGGTGGACGCCCAGCAACCGCCACACCGGGATCCGGCACCTGCCGGTCCACCTCGCGCGACCGGGAGACCCCTGATGGAGGACCGACTCAGCCCGTCGCTGCTCCTGGAGTTCACCGACCTCGATCCCGACACGTACCTGGCGATCCGCCGGACGTCCCGACCGCCGCAGGGCCGCCAGACCGGTCGACCCACCAGCCGCATCGAAGGACGCCTCCCGTGACCGCCCCCCGTGTGCCCACCCCCACCCCGGCGCCGACCCCTGTGACGGGTCCGCTTCCGGCTCCCGAGCTGCGGCTGGTCTCACAGGCGGGTTCCACGACCCTCCGCGTCGACGGGGTCGACTGGCTGACCGTGGACCGGTCATCGGTGGCCGACGCCGTCCGGTTCGACGCCGTCGAGATCGACCGAACCGTGCGGTTCACCATCACCGCCGCCGAGGACCTGTCGTTCACCCCGACCGGTTTCGCCGAACCGCAGGTCATCCACCCGGCGCTGAGCCCCACTGCCGCCTTCGTCGACGCCGGCGGTCGCACCTTCGGCTACCAGCACATGGAGTTCGCGCTTCCGGCGCCGGGGCGACCCAACGGACACGGCCTCGCGCCGTGGCCGCTGCGCCCAGCGGCTGCCATGCCGGTGATCTGGTTCGTCCCCGGTGGGCCCTCGCTGCTGGTCGGTCCGCTCGACCACTTCCACGATCAGGTCATGGCGGTCTCCTCCGAAGAGCGCTCCCGAGACGACGTGGGCTGCGGCTGGCACGGCGACCTCGAACAGGTGCCGGCCGGCTTCTCGACCACCATGGTGGCGATCACGGCGAAGGATCCCCGCGCCGCAGTCGACGCCTACGGCCGTCTCGTGACGCGTCTGCATCACGCCCGGCCGCTCGGCCGCTACGCCGATCCGGCGATCTCCGGGCTCAGCTACTGGACCGACAACGGAGCGACCTACTACTACCGGGCCGAGGGCGACCTCGGGTATCAGGCCACGCTGGCCGAGGCGGTCGACCGGCTGCGACGCGACGACATTCCCATCCACGCCATGCAGCTCGACTCGTGGTTCTACCCGCACCAGATCCTGCGCGAGCTCCGAGAGGGCGCCCCGTCGGTCCCTTCGACCGGCGCGCTGCTGTGGGAGCCCCGAGACGACGCGCTCCCCGACGGGATCGCCGCTCTGCAGGAGCGGACCGGACTGCCCCTGGTGTTCCACAGCCGCCACCTCCATCGCGAGGCGCCGTACTTCGACGAGGGTGGGATCGCCGGCTGGATCGACGACGGGACCGGCCACGCGCACCCCGCCGACGCCGAGCTCTCCGAGATCTGGATGGAACAGGTCGCGGCGTGGGGTGGCTGCACCTACGAACAGGACTGGCTGGTGGAGATCTTCCTCACCGTGCGTTCGCTCCGAAGCCACCCCGGGCGGGCCACGGCCTGGCAACGCTCCATCGATGCCGCCGCCGCCCGCCGCGGCCTCACCCTGCAGTGGTGCATGGCAACGCCCGCCGACTACCTCGGCACCGTGCAGCTGTCGCGGGTGTCATCGGTTCGGACCTCCATGGACTTCGACTACGTCGTGGCCAGGCCGGCCAACTGGGGATGGTTCCTCCATGTCAACGCGCTCGCACGTTCGCTCGGCCTCCCCACCTCCAAGGACGTCTTCCTGGCATCACGCACGGCCGATGGCCACTACGAGGATCCGCTCGCAGAGGCCGAGACCCTGCTGGCCGCGCTGTCGTGTGGGCCCGTCGGCATCGGCGACCGCATCGGTGCGACAGATCGGGCCCTGGTCATGCGGACGTGCCGTTCCGACGGGATCCTCGTCATGCCCGACGTACCCGTCGCCGCGTTCCCCACCAGCTTCGTGGACCCGATGCCCGACGCCGGAACGTTGTGGGCTGAATGCCACACCGACCACCCCTCGGGCCGATACCACTATGTGCTCGCCGTCCACGCCGGCGCCGTCGCTCCCCGGGCCCGGCCGCTCGATCGTTCCGACCTGGACGGCGACACCGGCGCGCCGTTGATCGCCCACCGCTGGTCCACGGGTGAGATTCGTCCGATCGACGCCGTCGTGCTCGACACCGGAGATCGATCGTTCGACCTGTGGGTCGTCGCGCCGCTGCTCGCCGACGGAACGATCGCCGTCTTCGGCGACGTGGCGCGGTACGCCTCGGTCGGTGACCGCAGGATCGGACACCTGGCCGAACGCGACGACGAGGTCACGATGCTGGTGCTCGGCGCGGCCGGTGAGGCGGTCACGGTCACCGGCTGGTCCGACGCGATGCCGGCCGCCACGAGTTGGCTGGGCAGTGGCAGCGACGAGATTTCGCCCGCCCACGACGAGGCGACCGGACGCTGGGACCTCACCGTCACCGTCGGCCCCCAGGGATGGATCCGATTGCGACTGGCAACCGTCTGAGCGTCCCCTGCTCCGATCTGAGCCGGCCCGCCGCAATCTGGCGGGTAGATCTACCCGCATCCGAACGGCCGTCCGGCTCTCAAGTTCCACCCCCGCGTTCGTCGATGATGACCGCATGCTGTTCCGCCGTCTGGTCCCGGTCGTCATTGCAGGTCTCACGCTGGGAGCGGCGTGTGCTCCGGCGCCCAGTGGCGCCCCTGCAGCCGCACCCGCCACGGATCCGCCGGCCGGCGTGGCGGCGCCCGCCGAAGCCGGTCTGGCGCCGTGGGCGGCCGACATGCTCTCGCAGGTCAACGCCCAGCGCAGCGCCAACGGAGCGGCACCGCTGGCACCCTGCGCCGCGCTGGCCCGAGCCGCCCAGTCCCACACCGAGGACCAGGCCGCCCACCACACCATGACCCACACCGGATCGGACGGGTCGAACATCTCGGTACGGGCGGCACGGGTCGGCTACACGGGTTGGTCGGGACTCGCCGAGAACGTCGCCATGGGCTACCCGTCGGTCACAGCGGTCATGACCGGATGGATGAACTCAGCCGGCCATCGGGCGAACCTGCTGAACGCCGCCTACAACCACATCGGTCTCGGACTCGCGTACGACGGCGCCACGCCCTACTGGACCCAGGACTTCGGCGCCAACGGCGCCTGCTGAACCCGGAGCCCGTTCCGCCGAGCGCGAGGATCGTCAGCGCATCGACCAAGCTGGTCCGCCATGCGATGTTCGATCTGGCCGACGCTCCAACAGCCATGGATCGACGTGGTCGGCGCGGCCCAGCACGCTGATCGGACCGGTTGGCACTGCTGCTACCTCGCTGACCACTTCATGGGCGACGGCGTGAGCTTCGGTGATCCGGGCACTCCGACCTTCGAAGTGACCGCCGCCATCGGAGCGCTGGCGTCGACAACCACTCGGATCCGTCTCGGCACGCTCGTGCTCGGCAACACCTACCGTCACCCTGCGGTCGTGGCCAAGTGGGCAGCGACGGTCGATCACATCAGCGGTGGACGGCTGACCCTCGGTCTGGGCGCCGGTTGGCAGGTCAACGAACACGAGCAGTACGGCATCGACCTACCGGCGCCCGGTGAGCGGATCTCGCGCTTCGACGAGGCGTGCACCGCGATCGGCTCCCTGCTGCGCGACCCCGTGACCGATCTCCACGGCCGCTACTACCGGCTGACCGGCGCCCTCGCCGAACCCCTGCCGCTCCAGCGACCGCTCCCCCTCCTCATCGGGGGCAAGGGCGACCGGATGCTCGGCATCGTCGCCCGCCTGGGCGACGCATGGAACATGTGGGGGCTGCCCACGACCGTCGCCGAACGCGGCGCACTGCTCGACCACCAGTGCGAACGCATCGGGCGCGATCCAGCGGAGGTGGCGCGGAGCACGCAGGCCCTGTTCCGCCTCACCGATGATCCGGGCGAGGCGGCGCGGTTCATCGAGTCGGTCAGCCCGCGTGCCGCCGTTGCCGGCGACGCCGATCACATCGCCGGAGTCGTCACCGACTGGGCCGACGTCGGCATCGATGAGGTGATCGTGCCGGACTGGACCCTCGGAATCGGCAACGAACGCCTCCGGACGATGGACCGGCTCCGCAATGACGTCTTCCGCGAGGTCGACACGTGAGCCCGCGTCCGTAGGATCGTTGGGGTGGACCGACCCTCCGGCACCGACCTCGAGCGCTTCGAACGGCTCGCCGCCGCACAGCGGGCGCACCGTCGGTACCTCGACACCCCCGTCGAGCCGGGACTGCTCGACCGGATCGTGGCCATCGCGACCCGGGCGCCGAGCGCCGCCAACTCCCAGCCGTGCGTCTTCGTCGCCATCACCGACGCCACCCGCCGGGCCGAGCTCGGCCACCTGGTCGAGACGGCGTGGCGGAGCGGTGGACGGGCCTGGTCAGAACGTCACCTCGACGGGAAGCTCCTCGACGACGTCGACGCAGGCGCCACCGGCGGCATCGCGTCGGCACCGGTGATCCTGGTGGTGTGCGGCGACGCCGACCGTTCGCCACGCCCGGCGCTCGCCGCCTCGGTGTTCCCGGCGGTCCAGAACCTCCTGCTGGCGGCCACCGCCGCAGGGCTGGGA
>Ga0315287_10004461_pt1 | contig 13675 bp, 12 predicted proteins | sample YL17G11_0_MG_FD_205037 | JGI IMG/M metagenome (GOLD analysis project Ga0315287, IMG submission 205037) | Sediment microbial communities from Yellowstone Lake, YNP, Wyoming, USA - YL17G11_0 | ecosystem: Environmental > Aquatic > Freshwater > Lake > Sediment | place: USA: Wyoming | collected... | reverse complement strand
CAACCCAAGGAAAAGAAAGAAGAGAAAAAGTGATTGATATAGCAGAACCTGACCAACGATTGCTGCCGGAAGTGAACATCGGCACGCTGGGGCATGTCGACCACGGAAAGAGCACCCTGGTCGAGGCCCTCACCGGGAAGTGGCCGGCAGTGCATTCCGAAGAGCTGAAGAGGGGAATAACCATCAGGCTCGGCTATGCTGACGCAACGATTTACAAATGCGAGAAGGGCGGGGAGCTGAAAGTAGAGAAGAAATGCCTCACGCACGGTTGCGACACGGTCCCGGAAAGAACTGTCAGTTTTATTGATGCCCCCGGCCACGAGATGCTGATGGCGACGGCACTGGCGGGGGTGGCACTGATGAACGGGGCGTTGCTTGTCATAGCGGCAAACGAGAAGTGCCCGCAGCCGCAGACCAGAGAACACCTCATGGTTCTCGATATAGCCGGGCTGAAGAACGTTGTCATTGTACAGACAAAGATAGATCTGGTAAGCGAAGAGCAGGCGATGAAGAATTATCATGAGATAAAGGGCTTCGTGAAGGGGACGGTGGCCGAAAACGCACCGGTCATTCCCGTGAGCTCGCAGGCAAAGGTCAACATCGACGCCTTGCTGGATGCCATACAGGACAAGATACAGACGCCTCAGCACGACCCGGCAAAGCAACCGCGTATGCTTATCGTCAGGAGCTTTGATGTGAACAAGCCGGGAACAAGCATTGAAAAACTCAGGGGAGGGGTGCTTGGCGGGAGCCTGATGCAGGGAAGGCTGAAAGTCGGGGAAGATATCGAAATCAGACCGGGAGTAAACATCAAAGGGAAATGGGTGCCGCTGAAAAGCACGGTCCGCGGGATACAGAAGGCCGGCATGGACATCACCGATGCCGGGCCGGGCGGACTGCTCGGAGTAATGACCGGACTCGATCCGTCACTATCAAAGGCGGACAGCCTTTCGGGAAGCGTGGCCGGCAAACCGGAGGCGCTACCCCAGACCCTGAGCAAACTCAAGATTGAGGTTCACCTTTTCCCGAACATGGACGGGGAGAAAATAGAACAGATAAAGCAGGGAGAGCAACTCCTTCTCAACGTCGGAGTGGCCAGGACAGCGGGAGCGGTAATCATCATGAAGAAAGGGCTCGCAGAGCTCGAGCTCAAGCTGCCTGTGGTTGCCCAATCCGGGGACAGAGCTGCCATAAGCAGGCGCATAGGGGACAGATGGAGACTTATAGGCTGGGGGACACTAAAGTGATTGTATGGAAAACCAGAGTCAGGCACCCGTCGGGAACATCGAAGTGCCGAAAATAGAGATTCCGAAGAAGACGGAGAAGGGAAGCGGACTGAAGCAGCTTTTCATCACTTTACTGATACTGACCTTAGGACTGTTGGCGATAGTATACGTCGGCGACCAGCTTTCGGCCACACTTCCAACGGCGCCGGGCATAGACAGCCTGCAGACGCTGCTCCGCTCGACGGGATTGACCATCGTATACGCCCTCGCGGCAATCACCGGTCTGGTGTTCATCGCGTGGCTCGTCGCAAGACGCGGCAAGTAGCTGCTTTTATAAGTCGGCAAAAGTAATCTGGAGCATGCGAAGGATTTTGCTTCTCGTGACATTGCTCCTGATGATCGCGTCACCCGCACTTGCAACGTTCACGGTAAAGACGAATGCACCGGACGAGATGTATGCCGGGGACAGCTCGAACGTCACCATCACCGTCCACAATGACGGGAACGAAGGGATGTTCACCATATCGCAGGTCATTTCGCCTCCGGAGGCAAGCCAATGGTCGACGCTGCAGGGTTCGATGGGAGCAACCATACCTTACGGGAAGAACGGGACGTTTGCAATAAAGCTCAACCCTTCAAATGACGCCAGGCCGGGCATGTACAGCTTCGCGCTGACGATCGCGGAGCAGATGACAGGCGACCGCGTGCAGGCGGCGTGGACAACCACGGTCAGGCAACATGTTGCGGCAGCGGTCATAAGGGTGCTCAACATCAGCTGCACCGCATGCAGCGGGGACAACATCGATTTCACCGTCAGCGTGGAGAACGTCGGGACGACCGCGCTGAAAAACTTCAAGGTCGCCATGAGCGGACCTGGCCAGCAGGTGCCGCTCGACCTCGGCGATGTGGCGGTCGGCGCGACCAAGACTCTCCGGGGCAGCTTCAACCTGCTCGGAATCCAGCCAAGTGATTATGCCATCAGGGCGCAGCTGGTGAACGAGGCCGGAAGCGTCGCCGATGCACGCTCGATAAGCTTCAGGATACCGCTGGTAAAGAACGTGGAACTGACAAATGCAGAAGGGCTTCTGCCCTGGAGCAAGACCGTGAGCTATACGGCCACCAACAAAGGCAATGCGCAGGATGATGCGACGGTAACGGCCACGGCCACTCCGAGCCCATGGGTGAGCATAAGTTTCAGCCAGGAACCTGACGAAACGAGCGGCAACAAAATGACTTGGAAGGTATCGCTAACCCCAGGTGCGAGCATGACATTCAGCTACACGGAATTCTACTGGCCGGTGCCGATAATAATCGTCGCCATCATAGCCGGAGGGATTTACGCATACTTCTGGGCGACCGCGCTGGTCCTGAGGAAGAAAGTGACGAAGAAGGACGGCGAATGGACGGTCTCGATTATAGCAATCAACCGCGGAGGGACTGTGGACGGTGTTGTAGTCAGGGACGTTGTGCCCGCGGGATTAAGGCTGGGCACGCACTTCGAGACTCTGCGGCCGATAGTAAGAGCAATGGCAAGCGGCACGGAGATGGTATGGAGGGTCGGCGGGATGCGCAAGGGGGAGCAACGGGTGCTCCACTACAGGATTATAGGGGAAAGGGCGGCAACCCTGCCCAACGCGAGACTGACCGCCAAGCGCGGGGAGAAGACACTCATTTCAAGCTCGGCCAGCATCAGTCTGCCCGGCGTGAAGACCCAACCGAAGCTCACGGTAGCAGCCGAAAAGTAATTTAAGAGGTTGAGACCTAGACTCATTCCCGCCTTAGCTCAGTCTGGTGGAGCACCTGACTGTAGCCCAGCGCGCTGAGCGTGGGTGTTTAGTCGCTGCTCGGAAAGCAGAGATCAGGGGGCCGGGAGTTCAAAGCACTTCCCAAAGTGCACATGGGAAGCCGGTGAGAATCTCCCAGGCGGGACCATTAGTGTATTAAGTCTTTCGGAACGATTCCTTATCATGCAAGAACGTCTGACTGAACTGACCCTTGACAAAGAAGAGTCAAAGATGCTGCTTGAGACTTACGATAAATACAGGCCTATAATCAAGGGATTCTTGGCGCAAGCAAGCGACAGGAGCGATGAGCACTTGACTACCGAACTGATGTTCTGCCTGCAGACGGCCCAGTCATCCGCTAAAGCAGCCAGAGCCACCGTCAAGAGGCTGCAGGAATGCGGAATGCTGCACACCGCAAACGTGCACCAGATTCACAAGTGTATGGAAGGGGTAAGATTCTCGGAAAAGAAATCGGAATACCTGCACAAGGCAAGGGAACAGATTCCGCTAATCAAGCAGCAGCTCGGGCTGCCAAAAGAACAGCTGAGGGAATGGCTGATTGAGAACGTCAAGGGCATGGGGCCCAAGCTGGCATCGCACTTCATGCGAAACATCGGAATTTTCGGGCTTGCCATTCTGGATATCCATGTTCAGAACTTCATGGTAAAAAACAATGTTCTCAAGGGAGAGGTAGGAAAACTGAACATGAAACAATACCTGGAAAATGAAAAGCTCTATTTGCAATTGGCAAAGCAGCTTGAAATCCCGCCGGAAGAGCTGGACATCGCGATATGGATGGCGGGCAACGGGACCGGAGAATTCTATGGCTAGCTATGCCGAGCCCTTGCCTTTCCATCCGCGAAGGGACGATGTCAGCATAGAAGGAACCGAAGGCGTCTTCCTGCAATACCTGAAAATGTATAATCCGCATGCGCGGGATGTTCTGGACCTGGGATGCGGAAGGGGCATCCTCACGACCGCCGGCCTCAAGGAAGGATTGAACATGGTCGCTGCCGATATACGCAGGGGAATCTACCAGGCCGACAAATCCAGGTTCTTCCAGGCCGATGCAAGGAAGCTCCCGTTCAAGCGAGGCAGCTTTGACGGCGTCATCGAATTCCTGTTCCTAGAGGATCTGCGTGTTTTGCAGAAGGTGCCGGATGAAACCATCAAGACCGTCACTGCAGAAGTACATCGCGTGCTGAGGCATGGAGGCATATTCGTTTCCAGGCCAACGCACATGTCGGAAATCTATACGGGTATCGGATTCGAGACCATGTATTACGGCGCAGATTGGGGAATCTACCGCAAGCAATAACAGTTATGCCTGAGGCTTCGGCAAGCTGTCATACTTGGGCCTCGGGCAAGCCATCATTCCGTTGTTAGAGAGTATGCTTATGCCGGGTCCGCACTCTGTGCCTCTACAATAGACGAACCTGTCGTCTTTCATAGGCTCTGCAATTAATCTGTTACACTTTCCATTTGTCATTTTATCAGTCTCCTTTTCAATTGTCCTCGTATGAAATCTTCATCCCGTCAAGCGCGCTCTTCGGGACCTTCTCGACCACGTATCCGTCCCTGATTTGTGACGGACCAAGCACGTTATCACTATCAATGCCGCTCTCTCCAATCTGGTTGTGTATCACCGCAACACCGTTGATCAGACCAGACACACGGCCGTAAGTCCAAACCTCTCGGCCTTTCTGATGGTACCTTACGGCGTCGCCCGCTTTCAGCTCCCTGGTATCCTCTATCCTTTTTGGCATACGAACGCTGGCGCAGCAATGCTTAAGAACAGAAGGAAGGACCGGACTACTTTCCGGCCTTCTCCTCGACTTCCTTCTTGCCTTCGGCAATCTCCTCGACCTGCTCTTTGTCCAGCCTGAGCAGCAGCGCCTCGAACTCGCCCATATGGGTTTTTTCCTCTTTGGCGATGTCGAGCAGCATCTTCCTTATGGCATGGTTGTCGGTCATTGCCGCCATCTGCTCGTAGAAGCTGACCGCATCGAGCTCGGCAATCATCCCCACCCTGCAGATGGACTTGTCGATATCCTCTTTTTTCACTTTTTTCATATCAACCGGTAGTGTTGACATCATCGTTCCTCACCTCGAATCAAGTTAGAGTGTCCTGAATAAAAAGACGGATGAACGTCGGGACAAACTTTAAATACCTTCGGACATGCAATCAGACTTGGTTGCCGGCCAAAGAGACGTGGTAAGACCCGTTCCCACTCCGAACACGGTAGTGAATCGCGTCATCGATTTGGGCTGTACTGCCGAAAAGGCGGGAACCCCAAGAAGCTGGCGACCAACATTTCCTTCTTCATCTTTTCAAGGATTGATGGGACAGCAAACGGTAGTTTGCGGCGACCAACAATTCTTTTTATACCGAGGCTGCCAAATCAATCCATGCCCAGAAGAAAGCGTGAGAGCACAAGCAGCGTGGAGATATTTTCCAGCGTGATTCTCCTCATTTTCGCGCTGATGACCGCATGGTTCTCTATGATAAACAGCGCCCAGATGACCGTCCTGACCGGACTGGCCACCGCCACTCTTGCCATAGCAATGGTTGTATCGGGCCGGACGCCCGGTGTTTGACAAACATGCCGCCTCGGGCGGCGAAAACATGTTTTGGCAGCGAGCTGCCCATGCAAAGTCAACGCTTAAATAATCTCGGGCTTCAATCTGGTTTGTCCGGGTAGTATAGTGGCCCAGTATGCGAGCTTGTCAAGCTTGTGACCGGGGTTCAAATGAAGCGGACTGTGGTTCGCACAGTTTCGTTTCGCGAAACTCCCCGCCCGGGCGCCACTCTTTTTAATGTCCTGCCTGCATAGCACAATGGGCTCATAACTCAGAGCAGCAAAAAAAGCTGCGAGGAATCTGGTAGAGTACCGGGCTTTTATCTGCGGCACGCCGCGTCTGCGGTGTAAGTGTCGCAGAACGCACCCGCACCAGATAAAAGCATGTAGAGCACTCTGTGCAATGACAGGAAGGTACCCGGGAGTCGCGGGTTCGAATGAGCGCGAAGCGCCAAAAGCGCTTTTGCCGCCGACGCGGCAGTGCTATGAGAATCCCGTTGGGCCCACCATAACGTTTAAATACTCTACTATGCAGTAGTTACTCATGGTAGCAAGACAAAGCCCGATTTACCAGGCGGCGGAGCGAAGGTTGCAAAGATACGCCCCGGATGTTGCCGGATTCATGGACGAAAACAAGAAGCATTATCTTGGCTTGGCGAAACCTCTTGATCGACGCTATGAAAGGGAAACGCATGAAGGCATGAAGAAGCGTGATTTGAGGGAATCGACCGCTTTTCTTTCGATGCTCGCAAGGTCGCATTATTTCCTGCAGCAGGAAACAATAAAATTAGATAAGATTAAGGGCACAACGAAGCAAAAGAAAGAAGCTGAAAAGGGCGTTGAAAAGCTTTCTAAAGGGCTTCATAGGATCGAACAAAAATATTATTACGATCGTTTTGGATTCAAGATAAACTGAGCATGAGACTCACCATTAATGCCCCTTTTGTTCGTTTCGGTCCGAATACGGCAATTGGCGATAGCTTTATAAGGTCTGTCGGGTCGATAGGGACAAGTTTACTCCAGAAAATTGCAACGCAGCCTCAGGGCTCGTTTGCGGGGAGTGGTGCCTTTGGCAACGAAGAAGAAAGAAGAAGAAGAAGAAAAAGAAATTGACGTACTCAAACATAGACTCGTGCCTGAGCACGTTATACTTAATGAGCAGGAGGTCGCGGAACTCCTGAAGAAGTACAACATCACAATCCAGCAGCTGCCAAAGATTTTCACGACCGATGCGCCGGTCAAGGCAATAGGAGCGAAGGAAGGGAACGTGCTCAAAATAACCAGGAACAGCCCGACCGCCGGCACGACCGTATATTACAGGCTGGTCATGAAGGATTGATTATATGAAATCTGAAGTTTTGCTCAAGGCGTTCGCCGATGAAGTGGGCTGGGTCAGGTTCCAGATAGACAGTTTCAATGTTTTTATCGAAAGGAGGCTCCAGAAGGTAATAGACGAGATAGGGCAGATAGAGCCCGAAGTCCCGGAGATAGGGGAGCTCGTGATAAAACTGGGCAAGGTCACCGTGGGAGACCCGTCGGTAAGGGAAGCAGACGGAACGGTCAGGAAAATCCTGCCGGCGGAAGCCAGGCTGAGGGACCTGACATATTCCGCACCCATACACGTGGAAATGACACCGGTGGTCAACAAGGTCGAACAGGAGAGCGTGCCGGTGATGATAGGGGAAATTCCTATCATGGTCAAGAGCGAGACATGCCCGCTCTCGAAGATGTCGAAGCAGAAGCTGTCCGAGCACGGGGAGGACCCGGACGACCCCGGCGGATACTTCATCGTCAACAGCACTGAGAGAGCGCTAATACTGATAGAGGAGATAGCACCCAACCGGATGATACTCCAGAAACAGGATGTGGGAAATTACAGGGAGACCATCAGAATCAATTCCGAGAGGGGAGGGTACACGCAAAGGCACCTCATAGAGAGAAAGAAGGACGGCTCCGTCGTAATCAGCTTCGCGAACATACGCAGGCTTCCGGTGGTCATACTTCTGAAGGCACTCGGCCTGGAGACCGACAAGGAAATAGTGGAATCGATACAGGCGGACTCGGACGTGGTCAACGCGTTCATGGGAAACCTGTACGAGACGGAAGTCACCGATTCAAAATCCGCACTCGGAGTGATAGCCTCGAACATGCGAATAGTGGAGAAGGAATTCGAGAGCGCGAGGATAGAAAGGATAATCGACAGGTATCTTCTACCACATCTGGGGCAGGATGCGAAAAGCAGGAAGGCAAAGACCGCCTACCTTTGCGCGGCAATAGCCAAGATAGAAGGGTTCGCGCTCGGAAAAATCCCCGAGGACGACATCGACCACTACGCGAACAAGAGAGTCAGACTTTCAGGCGATTTGCTTGAGCTCCTGTTCAGAAGCATACTCGTCGGAAGATGGGGACTGATCACAAGGATAAAATACAACTACCAGAAGATGGCCAAGAGAGGAAAACTCCCGCCAATCCAGACCATAGTGGAAGCCAACGTGGTAAGCCAGCAGCTGGTGAGCGCGATGTCCACGGGAGCATGGACTGGCGGAAGAACCGGAGTCAGCCAAAGGCTGGACAGGGCGAACCTCACAAAAACGCTTTCGCACTTGAGAATGGTACTAAGCCCGCTGACCAGCACGCAAGAGCACTTCGAGGCAAGGGAGCTCCATCCGACAAACTGGGGAAGGTTCTGCCCGGCGGAAACGCCCGAAGGACCCACGATAGGACTCAGGAAGCACCTTGCAATGATGGCTGAAGTGACTCCCGGTCTGAGTGAACTGGAGAAGGAAAAATTCGTCAAAGGCCTCAAACTATCAAGCGCGCCGGTGGAAGGGAAATACCGCGTGCTGATAGACGGCACGCCGTCCGGCTGGTCCGGCATGGAGATTATAGAAGACATAAGGAAGAAAAGAAGGGGTGACCTGATATCGCGACATGTCAACACAGTGTTCCTACCGTACGGGGAAATCAGGATAAGCACGGACGCGGGAAGGGTAAGAAGGCCGCTGCTTGTGGCTGAGAACGGAAAGCACAGACTCACTGCTGAGGCGTTGGAAAAGATTGCGAACGGGCAGATGAAGTGGAGCGACCTTACAAAGTCGGGAATAATAGAATTCATAGACGCGGACGAGGAGGATTCTTCTCTGGTAGCATTGAAGGAAAGCGACCTGAAGAACGAGCACACGCACCTCGAGCTCTCACCGCTGATAATACTCGGCCTCAGCGCGGCACTGCTTCCTTTCGCCCACCACAACCGAGGGGACCGTGTCAATTTCGGCGCGAAGATGGTCGGACAAGCCATAGGTCTCTACCAATCGAACTTCCTCCGCAGGGCAGACACCAAGAGCAATATCATGGTCTACGCGCAGTCGCCGCTGGTGGAGACGGTAGCCGTACCGCTATGCGGTCTGCTCACCCATCCCGCCGGACAGAACGTAATCATAGCCGTCACACCGTTCCACGGCTACAACATGGAGGACGCGATAGTGTTCAACAAAGCGTCGGTGGAAAGGGGAATGTTCCGCTCGTTCTTCTACAGAATCTACAGCGCCGAGGAGAGAAGGTACTGGGGAGGACAGGAAGACACGGTCGGAGTCCCCGAAAAGGACGTGCGGGGCTACAAAGCGGAAGCGGATTATGCGAAGCTCAACGAGGACGGCATACTGCCGCCGGAGACGCGGGTGACGGGCGGGGACGTGGTGATAGGCAAGATAAGCCCGATGCGTTTCCTCTCGGCAACCGAACTGATGGGCGGGATAGCGAACATGCGCGACACTTCAGTCCAGTTGCGCCCGTCCGAAAGGGGCGTGGTGGACAGGATATTCATGACGGAGACCGTTCACGGGAACAAGCTCGTAAAGGTGGCGGTCAGAGATTTGAGGATTCCGGAGCCGGGCGACAAGTTCGCTTCCCGGCACGGGCAGAAATCCGTAATAGGAATGATAATCGATGAAGCCGACCTGCCGTTCACGGCCGCAGGCTATGTGCCCGATCTGCTCATCAACCCGCACGCGATACCGAGCAGGCAAACGCTCGGGCAACTGCTCGAGACGCTCGCGGGCAAAACCGCGGCTTTGTCCGGCAGTAAGATGGATGCAACGGCATTCGCAAGCATGCCGGAGTCCGATATAAGGGCGCTGCTTGCAAGCCTCGGTTTCAGAAGTGACGGGAAAGAAATAATGTACAACGGCCTCACTGGAGAAAGGTATGAGGCGGAAATCTTCATCGGAATGAACTTCTACCAGAAGCTCGACCACATGGTCGCGAACAAACTGCAGACCAGGAGCAGGGGACCCGTCACTCTGCTTACAAGGCAACCGACGGAAGGAAAGGCGAAAGAGGGTGGACTCAGGCTCGGGGAGATGGAAAAGGACTGCCTAATCGCCCACGGTGCCGTGCTGACGCTCAAGGAAAGGTTCGACAGCGACAAGATAACCATTCCGATATGCAGGACCCACGGCATCACTGCGCTGTGGGACAAGGCGAAAGGGGCCAACGTCTGCCCGATGGACAAGGACACCGATGTGGTGGACGTGGACATGAGCTACGCGTTCAAACTGCTCCTCGATGAGCTCAAGACGATGGGCATCTGGCCCAAACTGAAAATAGGTGGATAATATGTCTGCACTGATCGAAGCGATAGAATTCAAGCTGTTTTCGCCGGCGGAGCTCAAGAAGCTGGCCGTCTCTGAGATTAGCAAGGCGGAGCTTTATGATAATGACGGGTTCCCGATAGAAGGCGGGGTGATGGACCCGCGCCTAGGAGTGGTGGACCCCGGCCTGAGGTGCAGGACCTGCGGGCTGCCGCTTGGAAACTGCCCAGGGCACTTCGGCTGGATAGAGCTGGTCAGACCGGTCATACATGTCCTGTACGGAAAGCTGGTGCAAAAACTGTTGCGCATGGCCTGCCCGAACTGCGGCAAGACCGTGACTACGAATCATACAATCATGCCGAAGGCGTGCCCGCACTGCGGCACGGTCCTCATACCTGTGAGGTTCGAGAAACCGTACACCTACTTCGAGGGGCAGAAGATACTGAACCCGCTGGAAATCAGACAGAGGCTGGAAAAAATTCCGGACGATGAACTGCCGAACTTGAACTTCCTCGGAGGAAGGCCGGAGTGGCTGGTGCTTACCATCCTTCCCGTCCCGCCGGTCATCGCAAGGCCGAGCATCACGCTTGAGACGGGAGAAAGGAGCGAAGATGACCTGACGCACAAGCTGGTGGACATAATCAGGATAAACCAGAGGCTCAGGGAAAACATCGACATCGGGGCGCCGGACTTCATAATCGAGGACCTGTGGGAACTGCTTCAGTACCACGTGGCAACGTTCTATGATAACGAGCTGCCCGGAATTCCGGCCGCAAGGCACAGGAGCGGAAGGCCCCTCAAGACGCTGGCTGACAGACTGAAGAGCAAGGAGGGAAGATTCAGGCAGAACCTCGCGGGAAAGAGGGTCAATTTTTCGGCACGAACTGTCATCAGCCCCGATACGCACATCAGCATCAACGAGGTCGGAGTGCCGCTGTCGGTGGCAAAAGAGCTCACCATCCCTGTGGTGGTGCAGGAGCAAAACATCGAGGCGCTGAAGTCGCTGATAAGCAGGGCTCCGGCATGGCCTTCCGCCAACTACGTGATAAGGCCGGACGGGAAGAGGAAGAGGATAACCGAGGACAACCGGGAAGAGATACTCAAGGAGCTGTCAGTCGGCTATATTGTGGAAAGACAGCTCCATAACGGGGACGTCGTACTGTTCAACAGGCAACCGAGCCTGCACCGCATGAGCATAATGGCACACAGGGTCAGGGTAAGCCCGTGGAGGACGTTCACCATGAACACGCCGGTCTGCCCGCCGTACAACGCGGACTTCGACGGCGACGAGATGAATCTCCACGTTTTGCAGACGGAGGAGGCGCAAGCCGAGGCACGCATGCTGATGTCCTCGGAGAAGCACATCCGCAGCCCCAGGTTCGGCGGACCGATCATAGGACTGGAGCAAGATCACGTCTCGGGCCTGTACATGCTCACACGCGACGGGACGGAGATGCCGATAGAAACGGCTTACTCTCTCCTGGCAGAGATAGGAACCGAGCCGAGGCTACCCAAGCGCAAGATCATAACCGGCAAGGAAGTGTTCAGCTGCCTGCTGCCGCGCGACCTCAACCTGTCGATAAAATCGGCCACGGGCGCGCCGGTGGTGATAGAGAACGGCGTACTGAAGGAAGGCGTCATGGACAAGAAGAGCGTCGCCAAGGAGACCGGTAAGCTGCTGGACAGGATTGACCGGGAGTACGGCTGCGAGACCGCGAGGCTGTTCATAGACAGGGCGGCGCTGCTCGGAATAAAGTGGCTCGAGCGCTCGGGATTCACGATCGGGATCGGCGACTTCGACCTCCCACGAAGTGCCAATGATAAGATAAAAGTGGAACTGGAGAATGGAGAGGAGGAAGCGAACAAGCTCATCGAACTGTACAAGAAAGGAACCATCGAGGTGCTGCCGGGAAGGACGGCGCAGGAAAGCTTCGAGAGCCACATGCTGAGGATGCTCGCGAACATAACGGAGGTTATAGGCAAGATAATCGACGGGAACGTCACGGAGAACCACGCGATAGTCATGGCCCGCTCCGGGGCGAAGGGAAGCATCACGCACATGGTCCAACTGATGGGCTCGGTCGGCCAGGAGCGAGTGATGGGAGAAAGGATACAGCGCGGATACAGGGGCAGGACGCTTTCCCACTTCAAACTGGGTGATCTGAGCCCTGCGGCCCACGGCTTCGTCGCCTCGGCGTTCAAGAAGGGTCTCACTCCGTTCGAGTTCTTCTTCGACCTGCTGTCCGGAAGGGAAGGTCTCATGGACAAGTCCCTGAGGACGAGGCACTCCGGCTATCTCGAGAGGAGACTGATGAACGCTTTGCAGGACCTCAAGATAGAGTACGACGGGACGGTCAGGGACAACAGGAAAATAATAATCCAATTCACGCCCGGAGAGGACGGCATAGACCCGAGCAAGAGCGACTGGGGGAAGATAGACGTGAACAGGGTGATAGAGAGGGTGACCGCATGAGCACAATGAGCATAGAAGAGCTTCCGCAGAAGCTGAGAGAAGAGCTCAAAGCCGCGGTAAAGCAGAACCGGCTCACCGAATCACAGAAAGCAAAAGTCATAGAGATGGTCATAGAACTCTACAAGAGGAGCAGGTTCGAGCCCGGCGAGGCCGCCGGAATGCTCGCCGCCCAATCGATATCCGAGCCGGCAACGCAGATGACCATGCGTGTGTACCACGTCGCCGGGGCCGCGCAGATAGAGGTCACGCTCGGTCTACCGCGCATGGTGGAAATATTCGATGCGCGACGCAGCCCGGCAACCCCGGCAATGATAATATATCTCAAGTCCGGAGCGAGCAAAGACAAGGCTTATGAAATGGCGAGGGATATCCGGGAAGTGAAGCTCGTAGACATCGCAGTGAACAGCTCGCTCGACCTGGTGAACGGACAGATAGAGATAGAATACGACCAGGCGACGATGAAAGCGTTCGGCGTCAGGGTGAGCATCGTTCCGGGCGCACTGAAGGACGTGCTGAAAAACGTTGAGATAAAGCCGCTGGCGGACGGGATAGCCATCAAACCGAAGGACGACGCGACGGTCAAGGAGATGCAGAAACTCAGGGGGAAGATTCTTGCGGCCCACGTCAAAGGAATAAAGAACATAGAACAGGCCATTGTCACCCAGAAAGACGGGGAATGGATAATCAACACGCTCGGAAGCAACCTCGCAAAGGTGCTGGCGATGGACGGAATAGACATCTCACGAACCATAACCAACAACATCCATGAGATCGCAAGGGTGCTCGGCATAGAGGCGGCGAGGATGGCAATAATCAACGAAGCGGCCTACACCATAAGGCAGGCCGGACTGGACGTTGACGTGAGGCACATAATGATAGTGGCCGATGTGATGACGGTTGACGGGGAGGTAAAGGCAATCGGTCGATACGGAATTGCCGGAGCGAAAGGCAGCGTGCTCGCAAGGGCCAACTTCGAGGAGACCATCAAGCACCTCACCAAAGCCGCGGTGACGGCAGAGGTAGA
>Ga0315287_10004459_pt1 | contig 13680 bp, 13 predicted proteins | sample YL17G11_0_MG_FD_205037 | JGI IMG/M metagenome (GOLD analysis project Ga0315287, IMG submission 205037) | Sediment microbial communities from Yellowstone Lake, YNP, Wyoming, USA - YL17G11_0 | ecosystem: Environmental > Aquatic > Freshwater > Lake > Sediment | place: USA: Wyoming | collected... | reverse complement strand
TCGAGCACGGTGCCGCCGCCGAGCGTCGTCTCACGACGCAGCACGACCCGGTCGCCGCGCGCCGCGACAACGGGCTCGGCCAGCCGGAGCTGCGCAAAGCGATCGCCCACGCGCGCGACCCGGGCGGGGATCCGGCTCGTCCCGTGGTGCACCGACACGCGTGCTCCGTCCTCGATCTCGTCGAGCTCCTCGAGCACGACATCGAGCCGGTACGACGCCGGGAACGCGCCGGGCGCCACGAGCGCATCGCCCCTGCGCACGTCACGCCGCTCGACGCCGGGCAGGCTGACGGCGACCCGCTGCCCCGCCTCCGCGCGCTCCACCGGGGCGTCGTGCACCTGCACGCTCCGCACGCGCACCTCGCGGCCCGAGGGCTCGAGCCGGAGCGCATCCCCCTCGGCGAGCGTCCCCGACCACAGAGTGCCGGTGACGACGGTGCCGATCCCGCGCAACGTGAACACCCGGTCGATGAACAGCCTGGCCGCGCCACCGGCCCGCCGTTCCTCGACGCGGTCTGCGGCGCAGGCGAGCGCGGCCCGGAGCTCGTCGAGCCCCGTGCCGGTCTTCGCACTCACGGGCACGACCTCTGCCCCGGGCACGAGCTCGCGCGCCTCCTCGACGGCAAACTCGAGCGTCTCGTCATCGACGGCGTCGGCCTTCGTCACTGCGACCACGCCGGCAGCGACGCCGAGCAGCCGCAGGATCGCGAGATGCTCGAGCGTCTGGGGCCGCGTGCCCTCTGCCCCGTCGATCACGAGCAGGAAGAGGTCGATCCCGGTCGCCCCCGCCACCATCGTGCGCACGAACCGCTCGTGCCCCGGCACGTCGACGAGCGAAAGCCGCCGCCCGTCCGGCAGCACGAGCGGTGCGTAGCCGAGATCGATGGAGATGCCCCGCCGCTGCTCCTCGAGCAGCCTGTCCGTGTCCTTCCCGGTCAGCGCCCGCACGAGCCACGTCTTGCCGTGGTCGATGTGCCCCGCCGTCCCTACCGTCAACGCCATCTCAGGAGGGACGGACGCGCTCGAGCCCGGCCGCGACCCCGTCGCGCAGCAACGTCACGTCGTCGGCGACGTTCACGAGCCGCCACCCGGCCGCGGCGAGCCGGCCGGCCTGCGCGGCACGAATCGAGTGCACACCGGCCGGGAGTCCAGCGGCATCGGCGGCCGCACGGACGCGGGCGATCGCTCCGGCCAGCACGATGTCGTCCAGATCCGGTGGCACCGGACAGCCGAGCGAGACGGAGAGATCCCACGGACCGACATAGAGCGCGGCCACCCCGTCCACGCCGGCGATGTCCGGAACGCGCTCCACGGCTGCTGCGGACTCGATCTGCACGATCACGGCAACGTCTTCGAACGCGTTCGCTCCCAGCGTCAGGGGCGCGCGCATCGGCCCGAACCCGCGCGTGCCGCGCGGCGGGTAGCGCGACGCCGAAACGGCGCTCGCCGCCTGCTCCGCGGAGTCGACACTGGGGACGACGACGCCGTGGGCGCCGAGATCGAGCGCCCGGCCGATCGCAACCGGGTCGTTTGCGAGCACACGGGCGAGCGGCGCGGCGCTGCGCGCCTCGATCGCCAGGAAGAGCGCCGGGAGATCGCCCTCGGAGACGAGGCCATGCTGCAGATCGACGACGACGTAGTCGACACCCCCCGCAGCGAGGAGCTCGGCCGGCCCGGTCCCGGGCAGCGAGCACCACGCCCCGAGGAGCGTCTCGCCCGCGCGCAGCCTCGATGCGAAACCCGGCCGGGTCATCGCGCCCGCGCCGCCAGGACCGCCGCCGCCACCTCGTCCACCTCGCCGTCACTCAAGGCACGCACGTCGAGCAGGAGACGGCCGTCGCGGACGATGCCGACGACCGGAGGCTCGCCGAGGCGCAACGGCTCGAACAGCTCCTCCTCCACCCCGCACGCGAACGAGGGCAGCTCGGCGAGCGGCAGCGCACCGCCGCCGACCCGCGCCACCGTCTCCTCGACCTCGCCGCCGACCTGTGCCGCGAGCCTGCCGGCACGGGCGCGCACGGACTCCGGCGGCTCGTCCAGCATGCGCAGCACCGGGATCTCACGGCGCGCGCGCTCCGGGTCGAGCGCAAGTGCGAGGGTGCCCTCGAGCGCAGCGAGCGTGAGCTTGTCGGCCCGCAGGGCGCGCTGCAACGGATGGCGGCGCAGCCGCTCGACGAGGTCGGCACGGCCGGCGATGATGCCCGCCTGCGGACCACCCAGCAGCTTGTCGCCGGAGAAGCAGACGAGGTCGGCGCCGGCGGTAAGGCTTGCCGCGGCCGTCGGCTCGTCACCGAGGTCCGAGAGGGCGCCCGAGCCGAGGTCGTCGACGAGTGGCAGGCCGTGCCGGTGCGCCACCCCGGCTAGCTCCGCAAGACGCGGCTGCTCGGTGAAGCCGACGACGCGGAAGTTGGACTGGTGCACTCGGAGGAGGACGGCGGTGTCCGGCCCGATCGCCTGCTCGTAGTCGGCCACGCGCGTACGGTTCGTCGTCCCGACCTCGACGAGGCGCGCACCCGACCGGGCGAGCACGTCGGGAATGCGGAAGCCGTCGCCGATCTCGATCAGCTCCCCGCGCGACACGAGCACCTCGCGCCCCTCGGCGAGCGCGGCGAGCGCAAGCATCACGGCGGCCGCGCAGTTGTTGACGACGAGTGCGCCCTCCGCCCCGGTGATGCGACGCACGAGCTCGGTGAGGTGGTCCTGCCGGGAGCCGCGCGCGCCGCGCTGCAGGTCGTACTCGAGGTTGGAGTAGCCGCCCCCGACCTCGACGACGCGCTCGAGCGCCGCTGCGGCGAGTGGGGCACGGCCAAGGTTCGTGTGGATGAGCACTCCCGTCGCGTTCAGCACGCGGCGCAGCGACGGACGCCGGGCCGCGGCGAGCTCCGTGAGGCAGAGCTCCACCGGGTCGCCGGGATCGCGCCCCGAGCGGATCTCCGCGCGCGCCTGCTCGAGCGCCGCGCGTGCGGCCTCGACGACGAGGGCGTGCGGCTCCGACGCGAGGCGCGGGTCCGCGAGCATGCTGTCGACGGAGGGAAGGTCGCGCAGCGAGGCCATCCGGGAAGTCTAGGCCGCGAGGACTACACCGCGAGCGCGGGCAGCAACTCGCCGAGCAGCGCGCCGAGGCGGCCCTGGGCCGCCGCGCCGACGGCCAGCACGTGCTCGGCGTCGATCGGCTCGGGGAGGATCCCCGCGGCCATGTTCGTCACGCACGAGAGCGCGAGGCAGCGGATCCCCAGGTGGCGCGCTGCGAGCACCTCGGGCACCGTGGACATGCCCACGAGGTCGCCGCCGAGGGCACGGATCATGCGGATCTCGGCCGGGGTCTCGAACGCGGGGCCGAGCCAGGCCGCGTAGACGCCCTCCCCGAGCGTCTGACCGAGGCGGGCGGCCGCCTCGTGCGCCGCCGCGCGCAACGCCGGGTCGTAGGCGTCGGACATGTCCGGGAAGCGCGGGCCGAGCGTGTCGTCGTTCGGGCCGACGAGCGGCGAGGTGCCCTGCAGGTTGAGGTGGTCGGAGACGAGCACGAGCTCGCCGGGAGTGAGGCTCTCGCGGACACCGCCGCAGGCGTTCGTGAGCACGAGCGTCCGCACGCCGAGCGACCCCAGCACGCGCACGCCGAAGACGACCTTGTCGGCCGCGTGCCCCTCGTACAGGTGCGCACGGCCACGCATCACCGCGAGCGGGACGTCGCGAAACGTGCCGAGCACGAGCGTGCCGGCGTGACCGAGCGCGGTCGCGACCGGCCAGCCCGGGATCTCGCCGTACGGGATCTCGACCGCGTCGTCGAGGCCGTCGGCGAAGCCGCCGAGGCCCGATCCGAGCACGACCCCGACGGTGGGCTCGAGCGCCGACCTCGACCGGATCGAGGCCACCGCGTCCGCGATCATGCGGAGCCCTCGGCAACGCGCGCGTCGTAGCGCGAGACGATGCAGTCGACCGCCTCGGCCGGCGAGTCGGTCACGTGCAGCAGGGCGAGGTCGTCTGCCGCGATCAGCCCGTTTTCGAGCATCTCCGACCGGACCCAGTCGAGCATCCGCGACCAGTAGCCGCCGTCGCAGAGCACGACCGGGAAGCTCCCGATCTTGCCGGTCTGGATCAGGGTGAGCGACTCGAACAGCTCGTCGAGGGTGCCGAACCCGCCGGGGAAGATGATGAACCCCTCGGCCGCCTTCACGAACATCGTCTTGCGCGCGTAGAAGTGCTTGAAGGTGAGCAAGAGGTCGCAGTAGGGATTCGGCTGCTGCTCGTGCGGGAGCGCGATGTTGAAGCCGACCGAGAGACCGCCCGCCTCCTGCGCGCCACGGTTCGCGCCCTCCATCACCCCCGGCCCACCCCCGGTCACGACGGCAAAGCCGGCGGCGGCGAGCAATGCCGCGGTCTCCCGGGCGCTCTCGTACGCAGGCGATCCCTCGCGCACGCGCGCCGACCCGAAGATGGTCACGGCCGGCCGGTCGATCTTCGCCACAGCCTGGAAGCCCGCGAGGAACTCCGAGGCGATCAGGGAAACGTCGCTCGCAAGCGTCTCGTGCTGCCTCTGCAGCAGGCGCCGGTCGAGCTCCCCGTTGTGGCCGCCCGTCACAGGCGGTCCTGCGGAATGTGCGAGACGAACATGCCGAGCGCGAGCGCCGCGGCCGTCAGGAGCGAGATCGCTGCGACGCTGCCCCCGAGGCGGCGAGCCTCCGCCGGGCTGGGCCGGCCGCCGCCGTGGCGGAGCACCCGCCAGGAGCGCAGCAGGTGGCCGCCGTCGAGAAAGCCGATCGGGACGAGGTTGAACAGGTTGAGGAAGAAGCCCGCGTACGCGAGCGCAAGCATCAGGTCGGAGCCCGTCGCCTCGCCGGCGATCAGGCAGGCGACCGCCGCGAGCCCGCCGGCGATCGGGCCTGCGACCGACACGAGCGCGTTGCGCCAGGGGTCGAACGGCTGTCCTTTCAGCGCGACGTACGCACCGAGGAACGGAACGAACACGGGCAGCGCGGGATGCAGCCCCTGCCGCCGCGCCTCGACGTAGTGGCCGAGCTCGTGCACGAGGATCAGGAGGACGAAGCCGACGCCGAAGCGCCAGCCGAAGAGCAGCGCGTAGCCGCCCACCGAGAGGAAGACCCCGAGGAACTTGAGTGACGCGGCGAGCTTGAACAGCACGCCTCCGGCGACGACGAACGGGACGAGCAGCCGCGTCCAGCCTCCTCGCCGCTGCGTGGGCTCGGCGCCGCCCGGCACCTCCTCGAGGTCGCTCACGATCCCTGCCCGATCCATTCCTCGCCGCCGACGTAGATCTCCTTCTTCCACAGCGGCACCGTCTGCTTGAGGGTGTCGATGGCGTCACGACAGGCGGCGAGCGCATCACCGCGGTGGGCGGCCGAGACGGCGATGACGACGCTCGTCTCACCGATCCCGACGATCCCAATGCGGTGGTGGATGGCGACGCCGATCAACTCGTAGCGTTCCCCGAGCTCGCCGGCGATGCGCTCCATCTCGGCCTCCGCCATGCCCTCGTAGGCCTCGTACTCGAGCCTCACGACCTCACGGCCGCGCGCGTTAGCCCGCGTCGTGCCCGTGAACGTCGCGATCGCGCCCGCATCGTCCGAGGCGACCTCGCGCACCGCGTCGTCGAGCGACAGCGGCTGCTCGGAGAGCCGAAACGCGCCGCCGGAGACGGGCGGGATCAGCGCCACCACGTCGCCCTCGCGCAGCACCGTGTCGCGGCCCGCATAGGCGTGGTTGACGGCCAGGAGCAGACCCGCCGGCTCGTCGCCGAGCGCGAGCGCGGGCCACACGTCGGCGAGCAGCGCGCCCTCGTCGAGCTCCACGTCGACGGCCCTCGTGCCGGCGCGCTCGCGGAGCCCTGCGAACAGCCTGACGGCGATCTGCATCGCCTCAGCGTATCCGGGGGTTGCCCTCCACGGGGCCTGTCATGTTACATCTGCTCATGGCGATGACGCTTCCCCGCACGAACCTGAACGAGCAGGTGTACGAGACGCTGCGCCAGCGGGTGCTCCGGCGCGAGCCCGGCCCGGGGACGAAGCTCTCGTTGCACGAGCTCGCGTCCGAGCTCGGCGTCTCCCGCAGCCCCGTGCACCACGCGCTCACGCGGCTCGTCTCGGAAGGGCTGCTGTCGGTCAAGGCCCGCCGCGGCTACTACGTCACGCCCGTGACGGCGGAGACGCTCGGAGACGGCTACGACGTGCGGCTCGCACTCGAGCTGCATGCAGCCGAGCGCTCCGTCGGTTCCGTCGACGCCTCGCAGCTTGCCCGCTTCCGGGAGCTGATGGAGGCCTCCGAGGCGGCGATCTCCCACGAGGAATGGGACGCGGCGAACGCGGCGTTCCACGAGTGCCAGATCGACATGGCCGGCAATGCGATGCTCTCCAGGCTCTACCGCGAGCTGTCGGTCAACCTGATGATGCAGGTGATCCGCGGCGGGCGGCTCGAGGGTGGCGAGTACCTCGCCCGTGAGCACCGCGCGATCGTGGACGCGTTCGACGAAGGCGACCTCGCGGCCGCGCAGGCGGCGATTCGCACGCACATCGAGTCGGGCGAGGGGATCGCTCTCGACGCGATCGAGCGCGCCGGCGGCGCCCTGTAGAGGTTGCTACGACCCGCGCGCGTAGGATCATCCCCATGGCGCTGACGCCCGACCGCCGCACGCTCGACTCCGGTATCGACGTGAAGCCGGTGTACGGCCCCGCCGACGCGCCCGCAGGCGAGCTCGAGCCGCCCGGCGTGTTTCCGTTCACGCGCGGCCCCTATCCGGACATGTACCGGGGTCGCCCGTGGACGATCCGCCAGTACGCCGGCTTCGCCTCCGCCGAGGAGTCGAACGCCCGCTACCGGTACCTGCTGGAGCGTGGGCAGACCGGGTTGTCGATCGCGTTCGACCTCCCGACCCAGCTCGGCTACGACTCGGACGACCCGCTCGCCGACGGTGAGGTCGGGCGCACCGGCGTAGCCATCGACTCGCTCGCCGACATGGAGGTGCTGCTCGACGGGATCCCCCTCGGCGAGGTGTCGACGTCGATGACGATCAACGCTCCCGCCTGCCTGCTGCTGCTCCTGTACGAGCTCGTCGCCGAGGAGCAGGGAGTGCCGGGGAGCGCGTTGCGCGGGACGGTGCAGAACGACATCCTCAAGGAGTACATCGCGCGGGGGAACTACATCTTCCCGCCGCGGCCGTCGATGCGGCTGACGACGGACCTGTTCGCCTACTGCGCCGAGCGCATCCCCCACTGGAACACGATCTCGATCTCCGGGTACCACATCCGCGAGGCGGGCTCGACCGCCGCACAGGAGCTGGCATTCACGCTCGCGAACGGGATCGCGTACTGCGAGGCGGCGATCGCGGCCGGCCTCTCGCCGGACGACTTCGGCGAGCGCCTCTCGTTCTTCTTCAACGCGCACAACGACTTCTTCCAGGAGATCGCGAAGTTCCGGGCCGCCCGGCGGATGTGGGCGACGATCATGCGAGACCGCTTCGGTGCGACGAACCCGAAGGCGCAGGCGCTCCGCTTCCACACGCAGACCGGCGGCTCGACGCTGACGGCGCAGCAACCGGAGAACAACATCGTTCGCGTCGCCGTGCAGGCGCTCTCGGCCGTGCTCGGCGGCACCCAGTCACTCCACACGAACTCGTTCGACGAGGCCCTCGCGCTCCCCACCGAGCATGCGGCGACGATCGCGCTCCGCACCCAGCAGGTCCTCATGCACGAGGCCGGCACGACGCTGACGGCCGACCCGCTCGGCGGCTCGTTCTATGTCGAGTCGCTCACCACCGAGCTCGAGCGCCTGGCCCGGGAGCTGATCGACCAGATCGACGAGCTCGGCGGTGCGGTCGCCGCGATCGAGCGCGGCTTCATCCAGGGCGAGATCGAGGACGCGTCGTACCGCTTCCAGAGAGAGGTGGAGTCGAACGAGCGCATCATCGTCGGCGTGAACGAGTTCAGGCAGGAGAGCGACGAGCGCGTCGAGTTGCATCGCGTCGATCCCGAGGGCGAGCGCCGCCAGCGCGAGCGGACAGCCGGAGTGCGCGCGGGCCGGAACTCCGACGCGGCCTCCACCGCGCTCGCAGGTGTGCGCAGGACGGCGGAGGGCGACGGCAACCTGCTCCCTCCGATGCGCGATGCCCTTCGCGCCCACTGCACGATCGGAGAGATCTGCGACGAGTTACGCGGCCTGTGGGGCACCTACGACGAGCGGCGTACGTAGACGAGAGGCGCGGGCGACGACCACCCGGCCGGGCCCTCCGTCGCAGTACCCTCACACGCGATGCGCATCCTGCTCGTCTCCCAGATGTACCCGGGGCCGACGGCTCCGGACCTGGGGACGTTCGTGGCCGTGCTCGAGCGGGAGCTCGAGGCTCGCGGGCACGAGATCGCGCGCGCCGTCGTCGATCGCAGGGGCGGCCGCTCGCGCCACGCGGCGCTCGCGCTCGACGTGCTGCGGACGGCACGCTCCTTCCGCCCCGACGTCGTCTACGCCCACTTCCTCGTGCCGGCCGGGCTCATCGCCGCGATCGCCGGCCGGGCTCCGCTCGTCGTGACCGCACACGGCCAGGATGTCGAGAACGCGCGCTCGAATCGCGCCGTCCGCGAGGCGACACGGATCACCGTGGGGCGTGCTCACAGCGTCATCGCCGTGTCGTCATGGCTGCGCGACCGGCTCGTCGAAGTCGTGCCGGACGCCGCCGCGAAGACGGAGGTGATCGACTGCGGCGTCGACCTGGAGCGGTTCGCTCCCGCCGACCGTGACAGCGCCCGCAACGAGCTCGGCTGGGCGGCGGACGGCACGGTGTTCCTGTGTGTCGGCTCGCTGGGCGAGCGCAAGAACGTACTGCGACTCGCCCGCGCCTTCGAGCAGCGCGGCGAGGGGATCCTCGTGTTCGCCGGCGACGGGCCGCTCCGTCCCGCGCTCGAGGGCAGGCCGGCGATCCGGGTCGTCGGCCCGGTCGCCCACGAGCGCGTACCGCTGTTGCTCGCGGGCAGCGACGTCCTCTGCCAGCCGAGCCTCGTGGAGCCCTTCGGTCTCGCGACGCTCGAGGCGATGGCGTGCGCGCGCTCGGTCGTGGCGACGCAGGTCGGAGGCCCACCGGAGTTCGTCGGCGCCGGCACGGGAGTGCTCGTCGACCCCGTGGACGAGCGTGCGATCGCGGCGGCACTCGGCGCTGCGACGGCGCTCCCACGGCCGAACCTCGTGGCGCGGACGGCCGCACAGGCTCACGACGTCAAGCTGCAGGCGGAGCGGGTGGAGTCTCTCCTCGCTCGAGCGCTGCAAGATCAGCGAGCCTGATCTCGACGAGGGGGCGCACGGTGTCCTCGAGCCCGGCCTCGCGCGCCACCGCGAGCGCCTGCTCGTAGCTCTCACGAACCCTGGCGAGATCGACACCCTGCTTGAGACGGTTGTCGCCGCTCACGAGCAGCCGCTGGATCTTCGAGCGTGCCTCGTCACTCGCCTCCATGGCGTGCAGGGTAACGCTGGTACGATCCCGGCGCCATGGTCACGTTTTTCGCAGTCCTGCAGGTCCTCATCTCGGCAGCCCTCGTGACGCTCGTGATGATGCACTCCGGCCGCGACGCCGGGTTCGGTGGCATCGGCTTCACGCCGCAGTCGCAGGGCGGGACGCACATCGTCGAGCGCAACCTCACGCGCCTGACGGCCGTGGTCGCGGTGCTGTTCTTCGTCAACGACGTGATCCTGTACCGCCTGCTGACCTGACGCGGGTACACTGCCCGACGCGGGTACACTGGGCGCCGCGCGCTGGTGGCGGAATTGGTAGACGCGCAAGGTTGAGGGCCTTGTGACCCTAGGGTCGTGGAGGTTCAAGTCCTCTCCAGCGCATGCGCGAAGGGGCCCTGGAGGGCCCCTTCTTCTTCCTGGTGGGCGCTCCTCCGGCGTTCCGGCTCGCCTCGACCGGCTCGCCACCCGGGGGAAGCTCAGGCGCTCCTGGCCTCGACGAGCCCGCGCTCCTCGATCTCGAGCTCCCGCATCCTGAACTTCTGCACCTTGCCGGTCACCGTCATCGGGAACGCGTCGACGAAGCGCACGTAGCGCGGGATCTTGAAGCGGGCGATCTGGCCGCGGCAATACGCCTTCAGCCCCTCCTCGTCGAGCTCGGCGCCGTCCCTGAGCACCACCCAGGCACAGACCTCCTCGCCATAGCGCTCGTCCGGGACCCCGATCACCTGGACGTCGGCGATCGCGGGATGGGAGTAGAGAAACTCCTCGATCTCGCGCGGGTAGATGTTCTCGCCGCCGCGGATGACCATGTCCTTGATCCGGCCGACGATGTTGACGTAGCCCTCGCCGTCCATCAGGGCCAGGTCTCCCGTGTGCATCCAGCGGGCCTCGTCGATCGCCTCACGGGTCGCCTGCTCGTTCTCCCAGTAGCCGAGCATCACCGAGTAGCCGCGCGTGCAGAGCTCGCCGGGCTCGCCGCGAGAGAGCGTGCGCCCGCTCTCCGGGTCGACGATCTTCACCTCGACGTGGGGATGCACCATGCCGACCGTCGAGACCTGCTGCTCGAGCGGAGCGTCGCGGCGGGTCTGCGTGGAGACGGGCGAGGTCTCGGTCATCCCGTAGCAGATCGTCACCTCGTCCATGTGCATCTCGCTCCGGACGCGCTTCATCACCTCGATCGGGCACGGCGAGCCGGCCATGATCCCGGTCCGCAGGCTCGTCAGGTCGAAGCGGGCGAAGTCCGGGTCGGCGAGCTCGGCGATGAACATCGTGGGGACGCCGTAGAGCGAGGTGCAGCGCTCCTCCGCGACGGTCTCGAGCACCGCGCGCGCGTCGAACGCCTCGCCGGGCACCACGATGCAGGCGCCGTGCGTGACAACCGCCAGGTTCCCGAGCACCATCCCGAAGCAGTGGTAGAACGGCACCGGGATGCAGACCCGGTCGTCGGGTGAGTAGCCGAGGATCTCGCCGATGAAGTGACCGTTGTTGAGGATGTTGTGGTGCGAGAGCGTCGCTCCTTTCGGGAATCCCGTCGTGCCGGACGTGTACTGGATGTTGATCGGGTCGTCGAAATCGCATTCGGCCTCGCGGGCAGGTAGCGCTTCGTCGCCGGCGCGATCGGCCAGGGCCAGCAACTCGTCCCACTCACGGCCGAGCACGACCGAGCGCCGCAGCTGCGGCGTGTCGACCGCTGCCAGCAGCTGCCGGTAGTCGGCGTCCCTGAACCCGGGCGCGAGGATCAGCAGCGAGCAGCCGGACTGGCGCAGAGCGTACTCGAGCTCGTGCGCGCGGTAGGACGGATTGACGTTCACGAGGATCGCGCCGATCTTCGCGGTCGCGAACTGGACGATCACCCACTCGGCGTTGTTCGGAGACCAGATGCCGACGCGGTCGCCCTTCGCAACCCCGGCCGCGAGCAGGGCCCGCGCGCAGCGCTCGACCTGCTCGTGCAGCTCCGCGTAGCTCCAGCGGATTTCCTGGTGCCGTGAGACGAGCGCCGGCCGGGCACCGTGCACGGCGACGACATCGTCCCACATCTGCCCGATCGTCTCGCCGCGCAACGGGCTCTCGCCGGGCCCCTGCACGTAGGCGAGCCGGCTCATCGGATCGTGCCCTCGTACGCCCGCTCGAAGCGGGCTATGACCCTGTGCCCGCCGGGGATGATCGCCTTCTCGTTCGATCGCCACTCCGCTCAATGCTACGAGAGCGACCGCTCGAACGCCAGCACAGCCCGACGTGCAGGCTTCGCCCGGATCTGCGGCCACACCGAAGCCGCGCCAAGCCCCCGGGGCGACCGACCGGCTGCGAGCCTTCACATGCCTGCGGCGTACACGCTCCACGTGCCGGGGATGCCCTTGAGCTCGTACTCTCCGCGGTGCTCGAAGACCAGCGCGGAGCCGACCGCGAGATCCTTGACCGTGCCGGAGACGACCACTTCGCCAGCGCCGGCCAGACCCTCGAGGCGGGTCGCGATGTGGACTGCGAGGCCGGCGAGATCTCCGTCCTGGAGCTCGGCCTCACCGGTGTGCACCCCGGCCCTGAGCTCGAGGCCGAGGGGCCGCACCGCGTCGCAGGCGGCAAGCCCGCAGCGGACGGCCTCGGTGGGGGAGTCGAAGCGCACGAGGAACCCGTCGCCGGTCGTCTTCACCTCGTTGCCGCCGTGGGTGGTGATCGTGTGCCTGACGACCTCGTTGTGCCGCGAGAGCAGCTCCCGCCACCGCTCGTCTCCGAGTCGGTCCGCGTGACCGCTGGAGGAGACGATGTCCGTGACGAGGATGGTCGTCAGCACCCGTTTCGCCCGCTGCCCGGGTCGCGGGGCTCTTCGCGCCGGATCGACGAAGACACCGGCGAAGCTGCCGGTGACGAGCAGCCCGCCATCCTCATCCCGGATGCTGATCGGAGCGACCACGACGTTCTCGGATCCGGTCACCACACCGGCTGAGACGGCTTTCAGGCGCCGTCCGTCGGGAGCTGCGCGGCCGTGGAAGCGAACGACGAGGTCGAGGCCCGCCACCCAGTGCCCGCGCGGGAGCAGCGTCAGCGCACCGGTATAGCCCGCCATGTTGGCGAGGCTCGCGAGCGCCCCCGGCGCTACGTGGCGCGTGAAGCGACAGAGCCATTCGCTCGCCGGAACGCTGATGTGGGCGGCTCCCTCCTCTGCGAGCTCGCCGCGAATGCCGAAGAGATTCGAGATCGGGGAGCGGGCCTGCCGTTCGACGATCGTCTGAATCGCCTCGAGGCCGCTGCGATCCCGTGAACACGAAGAGGCTGCTCGTGTTGACGACGCGGGCATGCGCGATCACGTTCCCGCGTGCTGCGCGCGGCACGCGGAAGTGGTTGACCGAGAAGGTGATCGGGACAACCGTCGCGCCGGGAGGCAGCGAGGTGATCGCGGCGCCGGTGAGCGCCGTCTCGACCAGCATGGTCAGCTCGAGCAGGCCGTTGTACCCGACCAGGGCATCGCTCGCCGGCATCGTCCACGTGGTCGAGCCGGCGTCGACGTGCGACATCTGCATGCCCGTGAGACGCGAGAGCGGCGTCCAGGGCAGCAGGCCGTCGCTGAAGGCGCGCATCCGGTCGAGTCCGGAGAGCGCCCAGAACCAGGGGGGCGGCACGCTGCCGCGTGCTGGCTCGTCGGGGATCACGGGTCCGCCGAGTCTACGGGATCGGATACGCGCGGCTCCTGTGGCGCGCGCTGCCGGTCGGAGCTCCCGGGCGCCTCGCTTGACGCCGTCCGGGAGGAACCGTACTCTTCATGACGAACACCTGTTCGTAATCGATCCTCGGAGGCCCCATGCTGACGGCACGACAACAGGAGATCTGGCAGTTCCTCGTCGAGTACGTCGACGGGCACGGCTACCCGCCGACCGTGCGCGAGATCGGCGAGGCGGTCGGCCTGGCCTCCCCGTCGACCGTGCACGCACATCTCGCCAACCTCGAGCGCGCAGGGCTCCTGAAGCGCGACCCGTCGAAGCCGCGCGCGCTCGACCTGATCGGACATCGCATCGTCGCCGCTCCGGCACCGCAGCCGGTCGACGATATTCCGCGCCTGCCGCTGCTCGGCCAGATCGCGGCGGGCTCGCCGCTGCTCGCGGAGGAGAACGTCGAGGACATGATCGCGGTGCCGGAGCCACTCGGCCGTAGCGCTGATTTCCTGCTGACGGTGCGCGGCGACTCGATGATCGACGCAGGCATCCTCGACGGCGACACGCTCGTCGTCCGCAAGCAGGAGGAT
>Ga0315287_10004458_pt1 | contig 13681 bp, 13 predicted proteins | sample YL17G11_0_MG_FD_205037 | JGI IMG/M metagenome (GOLD analysis project Ga0315287, IMG submission 205037) | Sediment microbial communities from Yellowstone Lake, YNP, Wyoming, USA - YL17G11_0 | ecosystem: Environmental > Aquatic > Freshwater > Lake > Sediment | place: USA: Wyoming | collected... | reverse complement strand
AGTTTACCCCGATGAATATCGAGGCCTGCCAGAAAAGTAACAGAAAAATAATTTGTTATTGTTTTTTATTGTCTCCCTCTTCAAAATCACCCTTTATCGTCCCGTCGCCCTTATCTTTAATTTCCTTTTCCTCCGATACTTCTTTTTCCGTGGCCTTTTCCTGCTTATACATTTCCGTGCCGATTTTCTGGATTTCCTGCGAAAGTTCGTCCAGCGCGCGGCGCAAAGACACCTCATCAGAGCTATCCTTGACCTTTTTCACCGCCTCGATTTTTTCCTTAACCGACTTTTTAATGTCGGCCGTAATTTTATCGCCCGCCTCTCGCAAGGTTTTCTCAATGCTATAAATCAAAGTGTCGGCTTGGTTACGCAAATCAACAAGTTCTTTTTGTTTTCTATCCTCAACCGCGTGTGCTTCGGCTTCACGCCGCATCCTTTCAATTTCTTCTTTGGATAAACCAGAAGAATCTTTGATGGTGATGTTTTGCGATTTACTCGTAGCTCTATCCTTAGCCGTCACGGTCAAGATTCCGTTGGCATCAATGTCAAATGTTACTTCAACTTGCGGCACACCGCGCGGCGCGGGCGGAATGCCGTCCAAGATAAATCTGCCTAGCGTTCTATTGTCTTTGGCCAGCGGCCGCTCGCCCTGCAAAACATGGATTTCCACGGCCGGCTGATTATCGGAAGCAGTGGAAAAAACCTGGGACTTTGAAGTCGGAATTGTGGTATTGCGCTCAATCAAAGGCGTCATCACTGCACCCATAGTTTCAATACCAAGAGTTAAGGGCGTCACATCAAGCAATAGAACATCTTTCATTTCGCCGCCCAGCACCGCTCCCTGAATCGCTGCACCCATCGCCACGCATTCCATCGGGTCAACGCCGCGCTCAATTTTTTTGCCAACATAGTCCTCAACAAACTTTTGCACTATCGGCATGCGCGTCGGCCCACCGACCATAATTATCTTGGTAATATTTTGCGGCGTAAGTTTGGCATCGTTTAGTGCCTGCTCCATCGGACCGCGACATTTATCAATAATCGGTCTTATCAGTTCCTCCAGCTTGGCCCGGGTTATTTTCATTTGTAAATGCTTGGGACCATTTTCATCGGCCGTAATAAAAGGCAAATTAATTTCCGTTTCCAAGGTTGAGGAAAGCTCAATTTTAGCTTTTTCCGCTGCTTCCCGCAGCCGCGTCATCGCCATTTTGTCAGCCGATAAATCAATGCCCGATCCCCCTTTGAATTCCGCCACAATATAATCAACCACTATTTGATCCATATCCGTACCACCAAGCAGCGTGTCGCCGGAAGTAGAAATCACTTCAAAAACCCCTTCGCCAAAATCCATAATTGTCACGTCTAAAGTGCCGCCGCCAAAATCAAAGACCATAATCTTTTCTTCTTTGCCCGCTTTATCAATGCCATAAGCCAAAGCGGCGGCGGTCGGCTCGTTAATTATCCGCACTACTTCCAAGCCCGCAATGGTGCCGGCGTCTTTGGTAGCCTGTCGTTGCGCGTCATTAAAATACGCCGGTACCGTTATCACCGCTTTTTCAATGCGTGAACCAAGATACGCTTCGGCATCTTTTTTTATTTTTTGTAAAATAAACGCGGAAATCTGCTGCGGAGTATATTCTTTAACTTCTATTTTTACTTTGTAGTCGGTCCCCATCTTGCGCTTAATCGCAGCAATCGTACGCTCCGAATTAGTCACGGCCTGTCGGCGGGCCGGCTCGCCAACCAAAAGCTGGCCGTCTTTGGCGAAAGCAACATATGAAGGAAAGGCCTTACCACCAACGGTTGTACCCTCGGCCGATGGGATAATTATGGATTTGCCTCCTTCCACCACCGCGGCCGCTGAATTAGATGTGCCCAAATCAATACCGATTATTTTAGACATAGCTTTATTATTGTCATTCTGAGCCCGCATATTGCGGGGCGAATAATCTCCCGCTTGTGCGGACCGACATTCGTCGGAGATCCTTCGCTTCGCTCAGGATGACAAAAAATTAGTATATTAATTTTTTGTCACTTTTACTTTCGCCGGCCTGATCACTTTCCCGTTCAGTACATATCCTTTCTGCACCTCTTCCGCCACGACGCACTCGCCCGCGCCCGACTCGGTTTGTTCAACCGCTTCATGAAAATTGGGGTCAAACTTTTCTCCGGCTGCTTTTATTTCTTCTAAGCCGTGTTTTTTTAAAGCTTTCAACAATATTTCTCTAACCATCTTCAAGCCATGAGCTGTTTCATCTCTGTGTTGTTCGGCGTTTCGTTCCGCGCAGTTCCGCGGCTCCAACGCATCCAAAACCGGCAAAATGTCCTTTATCAACCCCTCACCAAACATTTTGGACCATTCAGCCGCCTGTTCCTCTTGTCGCCGCCGATAATTTATAAAATCCGCCTGGCAACGCTGCCAGCCCGTCAGATATTCCTGTTTCTCTCTCTGGCATTGCTTTAACTGTTCTTTTGCTTTTTTAATTTTATCCGATAAAACTTCGGCGTCGTCATCGCTAAAATCGCTATCTTCGATTATTTCTTCATTTTTTTTGTCTTCGTTAGCCATTATTTTTCTTCATTAATATTATTTGTATATTCGCCTGCCGGCAGGCGAATATTTACTTATTTCGTAGCCGTTTTTTTGTTTCTTCCAAAATAAATTTGTTTTTATGATAATTCATTCTTTTGGGTCCCAGAACTCCTATCACGCCTCTCCCTTCTTTCGACTCAAAGCCGGTAAGTATTAAACTGCATTGGCGCAGCGATTTTACCGGATTTTCGTTGCCGATAAAAATTCTGATTTGCTCGTCCACTTCGCCAAAAGAACGATTAAAGTTTTCTTCCAGAGTATCAAAATAACGTAAAATATTTTTAAAATCGCCGATTTTGAATTCCGGCTCATCGGCCAACCACCGCCAGCCGACTTCATGAAAATCAAATAAATGGCCGAGAAGGCCGGAAATGCCAAGATTCCTGGTACAATCTGCCAGCAACTGCGCCACTTCCTGCGTTGACTCCTGATGAAACTTTTCCAGCCGCTCCCAAATTTGCTCTTTTTCGCGGTGGCTCAAATCTGCCTCGTCGATTTCTTCAATGAAAAACCTGAAGGCCTTATCGGTCGGTATGCGGCCGGCGGAAGTATGCGGTTGTTCCAGAAACCCGTTTTGATCAAGTTCAAGCATTTCGGCACGCACGGTCGCAGAACTAGATTCCAAGCAATATTTTTGCACCAAAATACCCGATGAAACCGGCTGACCGGTCCGCTGATATTCCCTAACAACCGTGCTTAAAATTTTCTTTTGGCGCGCTTTCATGAATTCTCTACAAACTACGGATTATTTACTGATATACGAATTCTTACCTCTCTTTGGAAAAAAGGGGTAAGAAAGATTTATAGGACTTAATTTATTAAATAACGGCTGCTAATAAATCCTCCCCATCCCTTCTTTTTCAAAGGAAGACGACGCGAAATTTGTATATCTGTATTAATCTGTAATCCGTAGCCAACTTTAGCACTCTAACCAACCGACTGCTAAACATAATCTTATTCCCTGCCGCTTTTGTTGTCAAGGGATTCTTTGAATGTTAAAATAATAATATACACATCTTCGTGAAAATTCCGCGTCTTTCCTTATAGGTCCTGCGTTTGATCCACGGGACGCTCCGTGGATCAAACGCAGGTTTACCCCCACACCAGAACGCCACAGGCGCAAGCCCGTGGATAAATGGTCTGGTGCCCCGAAAGATATTACTCTAAAGCCACTGACGTAAGTCCGTGGTGTGAGGGTTTACGCGGAAAATTAACATTTCTTAATTTCTATACCTATGAAAATAGCACACCAAAACCTCGTCTGGCAAAATTTTGCCAATCCCGATTTCAACGACTTGGCATTTCTTAAAGACGAACTAAAGGTTTCAAATCAGGTGCTGGCGGAACTTGTCAGTTCCAACAAGCGGTCGAAAATTGAAGAATACGAAAAATATATGTTTTTGGTTATTCACTTCCCAGTTTTCAACGAACGCACTCGCCAGACCACGCCGACCGAACTTGATTTTATTATCACGCCCAACTCGATTTTGACTGTTTATCAAAGCCCCATTCCCGTTTTTGAGGATTTTTTCAACGGAATGCAAAACACGGAGATTCGCCGTCAGGAATGTTTCAAAAGTTCCGGCTGGCTGCTTTTTTGTATTCTGGACAAACTCTTTGATTCTTGCCTGCCGATGCTTGACCATATTCATGAAAAAATAGAAGAAATTGAAGAGCAGGTTTTTCAAGGAAAAGAACGGGAAATGCTCAAAGAAATCGCGATAGTCAAACGCGATATTATTGATTTTCGCCGCACCGTCAAGCCTCAACGTTCGGTATTGGAACTGCTGACAAAAAAATCAGCCCGCTTTCTCAAAGAACATCTAGATATTATCGCGCAGGAAGTTATCGGCTCGGAAATCCGGGTCTGGAACATTTTGGAAAACCATAAAGAAATGATCGAAGCGATAGAAACAACTAACGCCGGCTTGCTTTCTTATCAGATAAACCGCGTGATGCACACGCTCACCTTTTTTTCCATTATCATTTTTTCGCTCACCTTCATCGCGGCCTTTTTCGGCATGAAAATTTTTGAGAATCACCCCTTGACGCAAAATTCGCAGGGCATCTGGATAATCGGCGGCATCATGCTGACGGCGATTTTAGTAATCACACTTTTTTTCAAAAAGAAAAAACTGATGTAAAATCCCAAACGCAAAACTTTTTGAACTTGTTCAGAATTTAGAAATTAAAAATTTTATTAATCTTATGGCTTTGCGTTTTTACAACACCCTCACCCGTAAAAAAGAAATTTTCCGGCCGCTCAAAAATAAACAGGCCGGTCTTTACGCCTGCGGGCCAACGGTTTATTGGTACGCGCACGTGGGCAATATGCGCAGTTATCTTTTTGTTGATGTATTGACGCGCGTTTTGGAATATAACGACTACAAAGTGAAATACGTGATGAATTTCACCGATGTCGGTCATCTAACTTCCGGCGAAGACACGGGCGAAGATAAAATGGAAAAGGGCGCCAAGCGCGAAGGCAAGACCGCCAAAGAAATTGCCGATTTTTATATCGCCGCTTTCAAAAAAGACGCCGCGACGCTGAATATCAAACCACCGACAGTTTACGCGCGCGCCACCGAACACATCAGAGAACAAATTGAGTTGGTTAAAATTCTGGAGAAAAAGGGCTTTTCTTATGAAATAGCGGACGGCGTTTATTTTGATACAAGCAAGCTAAAAGATTACGGGCAGCTGGCGCGGCTTGATTTAGCCGGGCTTAAAGCAGGGGCGCGGGTAGAACAGGTTGCGGGCAAAAAGAATCCGACCGACTTTGCCTTATGGAAACTCACGCCAAAAAATGTGAAGCGCCAGCAGGAATGGCGCTCGCCTTGGGGCAAGGGATTTCCGGGCTGGCACCTTGAATGCTCGGCCATGTCGCAAAAATATCTTGGCCGGCAATTTGACATTCATTGCGGCGGCATTGACTTGATTCCGGTGCACCACACCAATGAAATCGCCCAATCGGAAGCAGCTCATGGCAAAATCCCCGCTTGCTTCTGGCTGCACGGCGAACACCTTTTAATTGATGGTGAAAAAATGGCTAAATCCGTCGGCAATATCTTGACGGTTGAAAAAATTTCGGAAATTTTTAATCCCCTGGCTTTTCGCTATCTGGTTTTAACCGCCCATTACCACTCACTCTTAAATCTCACCTGGGAATCGCTGGAGGCGGCGCAACACGCGCTCGGCCGCCTGTACCGACTGATGCTTGAAACAAAAAACGCTCCTTCGGGAGAATGGCGGCTTAAAAAATTGGGTGGCAAGTTAGGCTTGGCAGGTAAAAAAACGGCCGTCTTTTTGCAGCGGGCCAAAAAATACGAGGAGGATTTTTTGACATCGATCAACGACGATTTGAATATGCCAAAAGCGCTTAGCATTGTGTGGCTGATGGTTGAAGATAAAGAAATACCGCTGGCCGCCAAGCGCGAACTTTTGTTGAAATTTGACCGCGTTTTGGGATTAGATCTTGATAAAACGAAACCGGCTGAACCGCCTGCTCAAATCAAAAAAATGGCGCAAGATCGCGAGCAATACCGCCAACAAAAAAAATGGCAAAAAGCGGACGTGCTACGAAATCAAATTGAAAAACAGGGCTGGGTGGTCGAAGATACGGCGCAAGGCCTAAAATTAAAACAGAAAATATAGCCGATAGGCAAACGAAGAATAAAGACGCTAATGATTGATCCGTTAGCGTCTTTATTCTTCCCACGCGGCTCGAGGCTTTTCTGTGATGAGCTGACGCTAATACCAATAATCCACCGTAAATTAACAGCGGCGCTTGCGAGGAGCAAGACGCGTGGTATATACTGAAATATACCAATCAAAAAGTATGCCCACCGAGCCATCAGTTAAAATCCCGCCGCAAAACATTGAAGCCGAGCAATCGGTGCTCGGCAGTTTGATGCTTGATAAAAACGCCATCATTAAGGTGGCGGATATTTTAGCGCCCGGCGATTTCTATCGAAAAATTCACAATATTATTTTTGAAGCAATGATTGATCTTTATGGCAAGGGTGAGCCGATTGATTTACTAAGCATCGCCAACCGCCTTGAGGAGCGCGGCCAGCTTGAAGAGATCGGCGGCCCAGCCCATCTAACGACGCTGGTTAATACCGTGCCGACCGCCGCGCATGTGGTACACTACGCCAAAATAGTTAATCATAAAAAGGTGCTGCGCGACTTGATTGAGGCGGCCGAATACGTGGCGCGGCTTGCTTTTAACGAAGAAGAAAACATTGAAACTGTACTGGACGAAGCCGAACAAAAAATCTTCCGTATTTCCCAAAAATCACTTACGCAGGAATTTTCGCCCATTAAAAACGCGCTGGAAGAAGCTTTTGAAAGAATAGATAAAGTGCACAAAGGTGAAGGTGCGTTGCGCGGCGTTTCTACGGGATTCCTTGATTTAGATAATTATTTGTCCGGTCTGCAAAAATCTGACCTAGTTATTTTGGCCGCCCGTCCTTCGCTTGGAAAAACCGCCATGGCCTTGGATATTGCGCGACACGTGGCTGTTCACGAAAAAAAACCCGTCGGCATTTTTTCGCTGGAAATGTCCAAACACGACGTTGTTGACCGATTACTGGCCGCACAAGCCAATGTTGATTTATGGCGCCTGCGCACCGGCCGCCTTTCATCCGAGGGACTGGACAATGATTTTGCCCGAATTCAGGAAGCAATGGCTGTGCTTTCAGAAACCCCGATTTTTATTGACGACGCGCCCTCACCTACCGTGATGCAGATGCGCACCATGGGACGGCGGCTGCAAGCGGAACACGGTTTAAGCTTGATTATAGTTGACTATCTCCAGCTCATCCAGCCACACCTCCATATCGAAAGCATGGTTCAACAGATAACGGAAATTTCCCGCTCGCTTAAAGGCTTGGCCAGGGAACTTGATTGTCCGGTACTTGCGCTTTCCCAATTGTCGCGCGCGGTTGAAAGCCGACCGGACCAGGTGCCGCGTTTGGCTGATTTGCGCGAATCGGGCGCAATTGAGCAAGATGCCGATGTGGTTTTATTTATTTACCGCGAAGATAAAGTTAAAAAAGATTCTTCGCGACCCAATATCGCCGATATTTTCATCGCTAAACACCGCAACGGCCCGATTGGCAAAGTAGACCTCTACTTCAATGAATCACAAGTCAGCTTCAAAAATCTGGAAAGACACTTTTCGGAATAATAACTAATGACAAATTTATTTGCTTCCTCCTTCCCTCAAAAACTTGATTGACCAGTTAAGTCGTCTCCCCGGACTTGGCCAGCGTTCGGCTAGCCGCTTGGCTTTTTATTTGCTTAACCAGCCCGAATCGGATTTGGCGAATTTGGAACAGGCCATAAGAGAGCTCAAAGTCAAAACCAAGACCTGCCAACAATGCTTTAATTTAACTTCCGGCGCCTCACTTTGCGCTATTTGCGCCGACCAAAAACGCCAACAAAATTTAATTTGCGTAGTTGAAGATATTTTGGATATCGTTTCAATTGAACGCACGCGCCAGTTTAACGGTGTCTACCATGTTTTGGGCGGCTTAATTGCGCCAGTTGAGGGCATCACGCCCGACAAGCTCCGCATCAAAGAACTGACGGCGCGGCTAAAAAAATTAGCAACGGCCAATCAGCCGATAGAAATAATTTTAGCGCTCAATCCCACAACCGAAGGCGACACCACCGCTTTGTATCTGGAAAAAATTCTTAAACCCCTCAATATCAAAATTACCAAATTAAATCGCGGCCTTGCCACAGGTAGCGACTTGGAGTATGCTGACGAAACAACCTTGGTTAACGCGTTGAAATACCGACATTAAGTTTTAGTTTTTTCCCCAAAAACGATTTCATATAACAGGAGACGTGAAATGAGGTTCTTTCAAAACTGGAGTAAAAAAATAAAAGTTTTGGTCCTGCTGCCCTTAAGCATTCTTACTGTATTTCTCTTAGACCGCATAGACTACTGGACGAATAATTTACTTGGAGTTGCAGACGCCTACCGCGGCCAGCCCTTGATTCTGGCCATAAACAGAATAACTACCGGCATGAGTGTCGTAGGACTTTTACTAGCTGTCGTCTTTGGCATATTCATAATCTGGTGGTATCTCTTGGGCATCCGCCCTTATGGCAAGAACCGCTCAGACAATAAAATTAACACTCGCCCGAAGGGCTGCCCAAAAGACATCTTTCTCGTTGAAATAAAAAGAAAATAAAAATGCCGAAAGAATCTAAATTCATCATGTTTTTGCACAAAGAATAACATGGTGCTACACGCATGTTAAACCGACGCGGCAAAAAACTTACGCGAGCCCAAAAGCCCCTCTCGCAACTACGAGAAGGGCTTTTCATTTTGCTTCCAACCACAAAAAATCAGCTATTTGCTATATGCTTTTGGCTATTAGTGAACTACAGGCCCGGTTGCGGCGGCTGTTCTTGCGGCGTTTTCTCCTGAATCGGCAATCCGGATGGCTGCTGTGGCAAAGCCGGCTTGCCGGCGCGCAAATTCGCCAAGATAGTTTTCACGTCCTGATTGTCCAGATTTAATGCCTGAATCTTTTCAAATTGTTCAATAGCCGCAACTTTATTGCCCTGACGGTCGTAAATCAATCCCAGAAAATAACGGGCGTTGGAATAATTGTTATCCAGCAAAACCGCTCTCTCAAACTCCGCTCCAGCCGCATCCCAATTTAGCTGCTTGTAATAAAGCAAGCCCAACTGAAAAGCCACGCCGACATCCTGCGGGTTTATATCGCGCGTTTCTTTCATTCTAGTAACGGCTTGATCCAGTTTGCCTTCGTAATCATAAAGCAAAGCCAGCTGATAAATGGACGGCGAATAATCCGGTTTAAGCGAGACCGAGGTGCTTAGTGCCTCCTCGGCCTTAGACAGATACCCTTCTCTTTTGACTTTTTGCTCGGCATCTTGCACAGATGAAAGCAAATCAGCAGCCAAGACATAACTGCGGCCCAACTCCAAAAAATAAAACGGATTTTGCGGTTCCAGTCGCGTCGCCTCACTATAGGAATCAATCGCCCACTGGTCAGCGCCGGCAGTGTAGGGCATGACCGCGCGATAGATACTGGCGCGCTGCACCCAGTTATCAACATTAAGCGGCGCCAAATCGGTTGAGCGCTTGGCAATGTTAATGGCGGTTGCCACCAAATTCTGGATACCGCTGTCTCGCTCCGCGCTTTGGGGCTTGCCGAACTCGGCATCCACGCGCATTAACGCTGCTTGCGCCAATGTCCGCAAATAAAGGTCATTATAGGGGTTTAGCATAACGGCGCGCGAAATAACGACCGAACCGTTCTCTAAACTATTGCCCTGCGCGTCAACCAAGCCCCGCTGGTACAAAATATCGGCATAATAATAACTTCCGCCAAGGTAGAGAACGCTGATGGTCGCCACCAAAACAATAACGAGCACAAAAGAAAAAATTGAAGCTAAGGGCGAAGTCCTTTCAAATTCGGCAATTGTTGCTTCAAGCTGGGTGAAATCAGCTTCTTCAACCGTTTCTTCTTCTGTACGAGGCGTCAGGCTTTTAAGCGTCAAAAATGCCAGCCCCATAATCATCCAGAAAGCAAACTCCAAAGTTAGATTAGTCGTGTACAAAAACTGCAAAACAGCCAGTAAAAACCAAGCGGAAAAGATCGCCAGCGCCAAAACCCAATTTCGGCCGCTGCGCTTAACCAGCCGGATAAAACCGTAGATCGCGAAAATAATAACCAGCACTACCCAGAGCAGCGAACCAAAAAGCCCAATTGTCGCCGGAAAGCTCGTGACTTTAGAAAATCCCGCGCTAAAGCGGACATTCCAAAAGTCAGTTTGATTGAGCACAGTGGAACGATACAAACCGTAATCATACGCGTAGTTGCCCGGCCCGGTTCCAAAAAATAAATCGCTTTTCAGCGCTTGCTTGCCGATATCAACGGTGGCTCTGAGGGAAGGTGAAATCTCTACCGGCACCTTAAGCCAGGAACCAAAAATATTGAAACGGATAGGCATCAGCATTAAAACAGCGAAAGCCAAAATGACCATCGGCAGAATCAAGCGATACTGACTTAACTGTTTACGGCTCATAATGCCCAGCCCGATAATGACCACCGTCGCAGCCAGCAGCCCCCACCAGACATTCGGAAAATTAATTGAGAGAACCATTAACAAAAAGAAACCGGCCGCCACGCCATAAAAAATCTGCCGCCAGCGGGCCGTTCCCGATTCCGCAAAAAGTACCGCGCTCAAAACCAACATGCCACCCAGAAATATTTCTAGCGCGTTAACCGAGCCGACCGTATTGAAGTTAGTATTTTTGACAAAGTCCCACGGAAAGACAAATTTCCCGGCCAGTTGCAGCATGCCATAAATTCCAGCGAGAAACGCGGAAAGTGTCAAGGCAAAAATGACATTCTGAACTTCGGAACGGTTTTTCAAGTTATTAACCAAAACAAAAAAGATTATGACTAACGCGAACAAAGAGAAAAAAGCCTCTTGAACCATACCGTTTCCGCCCACCAAGCTTTGATAAAGATTTTTAGAAACGGCAGCGCTAATCAGGTAAAAAATCAGGAAAAGAATTATGCCGAGATTAAGCAAGCTTTTTTTAAGCTTGAGCTGACCCGAAGCAATTATTTTACCGAGCCAGGCAATCAAGAAAAATAAACTAAAAACCAAAAGCAACAGCTGCTTATTCAACTCCAGGATATTGGCTGTGAACGGCAAAAAGAACACCGGTACCAGGAAAGCTAAAATATATAGCCCCCACTTGATGACCTGCTCACACAATGCGACAATCTTAAGGTTACTCCCTTCGTTCATGATGGTTCGGATTTCTCGCCTAACCTATCCTGTTTTCCTCCGAGGGCATCACCGCCAAAACAGCAAAAGTTAGATAAGATTTCCCGAGTTATGAATAAATGGCCCTCTATCTCGGTCTCCGGGAACCCAAGGCGTTTGTGCCCGGGAAGCCACGCAGAGTATTTAACCCTCGCTTGAAACAAAAAACCAACCGTTGGGGACGGCGTTCGGATTTCTGCAGATTTTATATCTAAATTATAGCAAATTGAGCCTTGTTGCACAACCCCGTTTCTCCACAGCCCCCTCTTAAAGTAAGAGACCATTCCGAGTCCCGGAATGGTCTCTTACTTATCACTGCCCGCGACTTCTATCGATTCAATTTCCACCATGCTGAATGCCTGCCGGTGTCCTTTTTTAACCTTATAGCGCTTTTTGGGTTTATATTTGAAAATGATAACTTTGTCAGCGCGCCCTTGTTCAATAATTTTGCCGGTTACTTTTGCACCCTTAATCAAGGGCTGGCCAATTTTCACTTCCGCATCTTTTGTTTCCGCGTCTTTCCGCGTTTCAGTTCCGCATATTTCCGCGGTCAGCAAAACCTCCTCAAAGGTCGCTTTGTCCCCTGCTTTGCCTTCAATTTTCTCAATTTTGATTTTTTTACCCGGTGAAACAATATATTGTTTGCCGCCGGTTTTTATCACTGCTATTTCCATATTCATTGAATAAAAAACGCCTTGATTGGCTTTTTTAGTGTATCAAAAATTGACCGTTTTTGTCAAATTTGCTCCTCGTCATCCAAGCGGCTTGGCCCCTCCAGTTGCGTCGGCTCAATTTCGCCGGTTTTGCCCGTTATTCTAAAAACGTCCTTATCAATTTTGCCAAATTCCCTGTAGGCGCGGTTATACATATTCACTGTTGTGCCAAGATTATTGCCGAGTTTTTTCAAATAATCCTCGTAGCTTAATAAATGCTTTTGCAGCATCTCAACGTATTTGCGGATTTCCTTGGCCGATTCCTCTATCTGCAACGCGCGCAAGCCCTGCATTACGGTTTGCAAATAAGCGAAAAAAGAGGTCGGCGAAACGATAATTACGTGCTTTTCCTTGAAAGCATATTCAATCAAATCGCGCGTATTCACTTTTATCGCGCCCACCTGATTAATCAATAAATCATAATAAATACCCTCGGCCGGAATAAACATAAAAGCAAAATCCATCGTATTTTCATTTGGCCTGATATATTTTGCGGTCTCGTCTATCCGGTTTTTCAAATCCGCCTTAAACTGCCGCTCCAGCTCCTCTTTGCGTTGTTCGTCCTTTTCCTGCAAAATACGGTTGTAGTTTTCCAGCGAGAATTTGGAATCAATAGGAATAATTTTATCTTTCACAAAAACCGCCGCGTCAACAATGTCACCATTTTTGAATTCGTACTGCATCTGGTAATTTTTGGGCGGCAAAACGTTTTTAAGTACGTTTTCCAGATAATATTCGCCCAAAATTCCGCGGTGCTTGGGATTTTTCAAAACATCTTCCAATCCCTGCAGTTGGTCGGCCACGCCCATCACTTGTTTATTGGTTTCGTCCAGCTTAGTTAAACGCTCGGTCACATCGCGAATAATCTGCGCGCTTTGCGAAAACTGCTGTTGAAACATTTTGGCTGAATCGCCCAGCTTTCCTTCAACTTGAGTGCCAAAATTTTGCAGGGTTTGCCGCATCTCTTTTAATTGTTCCTGCATCATCATAATCGCAGAATTATCTTCTTTGGGCTTTTCGCTTTTCCGTCTCAATGCAAAAAATAATTGCATACCCATGGCCGCAAAAATTGAAACTATTAACAAAATCAATAAAGAGTTTTGGTTCATGCAGCTGATGAAACAACTAAGGTTACATCAATTCTTTTTCATAATCATAAATACATCCATTATGCCAAAATTTATTCTTATATCTTGCCACATCTGTCTCGCCAATGATCACACCCTTGCCAGGTATAATCGTATCACATTCCTTGAACGGTTCGTTGCAATAATTACAAAAAATTAATTCGTCCCCAAGAAATTCCGCTTTCCTTTCGGAAACCTTATGTATACCTTTAATAAACGCCCCGTCAGATCTTTTCATTTTATCAGGCATTTAACATAAAGAGTCATTGTGCTCTTAATTCAGCGAGGATTAAACCTATACTTATTTATGTAAGACGATAGTAACCGCGAGACACAAAATCTAAATAACCCTTATTCCGCAAAAATTGTAGTTGTTGACGAATTTTATCTTTAATATGCTTGTTCTCCGGATGCAATATGCT
>Ga0315287_10004457_pt1 | contig 13681 bp, 10 predicted proteins | sample YL17G11_0_MG_FD_205037 | JGI IMG/M metagenome (GOLD analysis project Ga0315287, IMG submission 205037) | Sediment microbial communities from Yellowstone Lake, YNP, Wyoming, USA - YL17G11_0 | ecosystem: Environmental > Aquatic > Freshwater > Lake > Sediment | place: USA: Wyoming | collected... | reverse complement strand
GATGAGCGTTGCTCTCCCCAAAATCCAGGTCAAAGGCGAGGTGACAGGAGGACAGTATGGTTATCTCATGACCACTGCTGATCTGGATCTTGCCATGTCTTTATATAAACAGGTTCTTCCCCTTCTTCTCGAACTTGCGGCGAAACGCCGCGGTCTTGAACTCCTGGCAACAGAAATCGAATCCACCCGACGCCGTGTCAATGCCCTGGAATATATCCTGATCCCGACCATCCAGGAAACCATTCATGACATCATCATGCGCATGAACGAGCTCGAACGCTCCAACCTCACCCGCCTCATGCGTGTCAAAGAAATCGTCCGAAAACATTAAATCCCACCCCCAAAAGCTTGGGGTCAGTCTCTCAAAATGGATCAAATCTCAAATCAGGCGAGATTCGGGTCGGACTCCTTAAATTATTCATATAATTCTTTACATTGAAAATGATGCGATAAATATTTTGGCTATGACAAGATGAGAAACGATACCGATTCCGATTCCGATCCCGAGTAATGATGCGGCCAATCCTCTTTCTCTTATATGAAAATATCCACTTGCCTTTTTCCAATTAAGATCGGTATATTCCATAATGTTTTTTGAACATTTTTTTCTTGAATGAATCAGAGTTATTAAAAGGGGAAATTATGAACATTGTGAATTCCGATACCATTGAAAGAGCCGTAGAGATGTTACAAAAGGAGGCTCCAGGTTCCACAGTCATTTTATTTGGTTCTCAAGCCCGCGGGGAAGCCGGAAAAGAAAGTGACCTGGATTTTATGGTTATTGAGCCTGAAGTCAAATCTCCTCGAAGGGAAATGACCAGGCTTCGAAAGGCTCTTCTTTCTCTTCCGGGATCCATAGATATCCTTGTCACAAGTAAGAATCTGTTTGAGAAGTGGTCAAAAATGCCGGGAACTGTTTATTATGAGGCGGAAAGGGAGGGGCGAATCTTCCATGCTCGAACGTGAATTTGCGGAACAACTGATTCAAAAATCAGGTCAAGATGAATTCATACTTCGGAAGTTAATCCAAGACCCCGGATCGCCTGAAGAAGGGATTGGATTTCATGCCCAGCAAATGGTTGAGAAATTATTGAAAGCGGTTCTTGCCTTGCATAAAATTCGATTTCCAAGAACGCATGATCTTGAAAGCCTGGTCAAGTTGATAGATCAGAATAACATAAAACGACCGGAGATTCTTCATCATCTGGGAGATCTCACTCCCTATGCCGTTGAGTTTCGTTATGATGTTTTGCCTATGACGGATGAAAATCCCCTCGATCGTTCCTGGATTATGAATATTGTAGAAGAAGTCAAGAAGTATGGTAAGAGATAAAAAAAATATGGAAGAACGGGGAATTCGAGCCTGGGAGGAAAATAAAACTTATAAGGCTTATAATCTATTAAACAGGGCTTCACAGTTGGGTTCTCTTTCCGAAGAGGCAAGAGATATTCTCAAAAAATCATCACTGATCCTTTCATCGAAAATAAACCGGATTTCCCTTTTCTTCTTGTTGATATCGTTAATCTTCTTCTTATCTATTGTTATCATCTCCGAATTAGATATCATAAATAACGAAGCTTTGGAGCAATTGATATTATACGGTTTTTTGATTTCTTTGGGTCTGGGTTCGAGTTTCAGATTTTATTTCACTCTTATTTTTAAAAAATCTCTTGAAAAATCTTCGTCATAGTCGAAATCATACCCCCCCAAATGGTAACAAAGTATGGAACCTTCTTTATTCGATTCTCGCTTTTCTTTGTTTCCAAATCCTTTGGTTGTTCCTCTCTTTTGAAGTCATAGAGGGTAAGACTCTACCCTATTATACTTTTATTTCCTGATATTTCTCTCCATCTTTTTTTAAGGCGGAAGTTGAGACAGGATATTTTTAACGCCCTTCGACAAGCTCAGGACAGGCAGAGACGCTGAGCCGCAGAGAGAGATTTCCCCCGCATGTGAGAAAGGGATTCTTGGCGGTTAAGAATCTTTCTCCTCCAGATCTCCCGGCAGTCCGGATATTTATCCGCAGATTACGCAGACTTGTCCGCCTTAGGAGGATTAACGCAGATTTTATATTTATTCATGAATTTAACCGCCAAGACGCCAAGAAGTCATCCTCCTTCGTCAAGACTACGGAGGACGCAGAGATTAGTCTTATAATGTGAATTATTTTTTTTCGCGCATTTCACTTGTTTCTTAGTAAAAAAAGGAGATTTGAAACTACGAAAGGCGCGAAAGACGCGAAAATTATGAGATTCAAGTAATGACACGATTGTGGCGTTCTGACGATTGATACATTTTCAAGTGATTTAAAAAATCTGTTGAATTTTGAAATCGCCCAAGTCATCATTTTATCTTTGTATGGCGATTACAGAAGCGAGGGATAAAATGGATTATCAATCATTGGCTGAAAAGAGCGGTTTGCAGGAAAAGGATATCAGGGAAGTCGAACGCCTTGTCCTGGAAAGGGGCAACTTTAACAAAGACATCGTCCAGAATGAAATCAGCTGGTTCTTCGGCAAACTGGGGATCGGGGAATATTACTTTCAAACAACCCCGATTCCGATCATTGCCCGGCATATCGAATCCTTGAGGGCAGCGGAAATTATTGCGGAAAATGCCCGCTCGCCTGAAGTCAATGTGGATATCCGGAGTGAACGCAAGGAAGAGACGCTTTATTTTGTGGACGACAACCTGGATAAAACAAGGGAGATCGAACGCCGGATTGATGAGCGGTTCGAAAATTACCGCCTCCAGTGTTATCGCACCCAGGGAAAAGCCCTGGTCGGCACCTCATTTTTACGGTTATATTTCGTGTCCATGCCCCCTTTCAGCAATCAAGTCAAACCGGATCCGGATTTTGAGTCTTCAATGAACATCGAGTTTTTGGAAACCTGCTCATCTGAAGCCATGTCCCGTTATAAACGCGTGTATGAGACGTCCTGGAATCTTCTGTTCCCTTATGTGGAGATCTCCCAAAAGCCGAAAACCCAGGAAACCCGCATCATGGTCTCACTCCCTGCCCATTCCTCAGAGGACTTCCTGTCCAAGTTCTCCGAGGTCATGACCAATTATAAGCTCTTCACCACGCGGAAATATGTCGAACCCTTGCGGGATGGAAGGCGGATTTTCACTTTTTACCTCCCCACGACTGAGGATCCCGCGCTTCTGGAAAATTTACAGGAAGATATTTCCCTGATCTCCCTTGTGGGCAAGACCCCGATAGACGAGCTTTTTATGAAAAGAATCCTGACAGCCCGGGAATATCTCTATGCCTGTTGCCTGATCCATTTCGCGCATCAGTTCCTGACCGCGCATACGGAAAAAATCGAAGACCTGGAAAAAGCGCTCACGTATCAACCGGAACTCCACGGCATTGTACGTCATCTGAAATTGCGCCTTGTCAAAGATGCCTACACCTATGACCGCATTTGTGAAGTTGTGGGGCAATATACGGACGTGATCAAGATGCTATATCAGGATTTCCAGGGGCGATTTTCCCCGGATCATCCCAGTCATCCGCCTTCGGATAATCTCCTTGAGAAGATCAGAAAAAGCGTTGATACTGAGGTATCCCTGGATGTGCCGAAGAACATCCTCCTCAGTTTTCTGAATTTTAATCCCCTGGTGTTAAAAACCAATTTTTATAAAAAGGACAAGATCGCTATTGCGTTTCGGTTGTCTCCAGATATCCTGGATAAAAGGAATTATCCGGATCGGCCTTATGGCATCTTCTTCATCATGGGCAGAGAGATGCTGGGATTTCATGTGCGGTTTGACAACATCGCCCGCGGGGGCATCCGGATTGTCGCATCCCGCAATGAAAGGGAATATGAAACCAATTCCGAGTTTATCTTTGATGAGAATTATCGCCTTGCCCATACCCAGCAGCAGAAGAACAAGGACATCCCTGAAGGGGGGGCCAAGGGAATCATCCTTCTGGGATTCCCCTACCAGAAACTCGCAGAAGCGGCGTTCAAGAAATATATTGACGGCCTTTTGGACCTTCTCCTCCCGGATCCCGAAATTGTGGACTATCTCGGGAAGGAGGAAATCCTGTTTCTGGGTCCGGATGAAGGCACTGCCGGATTCATGGATTGGGCCTCCTCTTATGCCCGGGATCGGGGTTATAAGTTCTGGCGCGCCTTTGCCACAGGCAAAAGCCCGGCCATGGGCGGCATTCCCCATGATTTATACGGCATGACCACAGCCGGCGTGTATGAATATGAAATCCAGATCATGAAACAACTCAACCTGAAGGAGAGAGAGGTTACCAAGATCCAGACGGGAGGGCCGGATGGAGATCTGGGCAGCAATGAGATCAAGGTCTCGAAAAGCAGATATATCGCCATTGTGGATGCGAGCGGGACGCTCTATGACAGGAACGGCCTTGACCATGGGGAACTCTTGAGACTTGCCAGTTCCCGGAAGATGGTAAGGGAATATACCCGGGATAAACTCTCCCCTGAAGGATTCCTCGTTCTCGTCGAAGACAAGGCCCTGACCCTTTTTGATGGCGGATATGTGGCTAATGGAATGGAGTTTCAGAATAATTTCCATCTCTCGCCTTATGCCCGGGCTGACCTGTTCATTCCCTGCGGCGGACGCCCCCAGTCCATCAATATCCTGAATTGGAAAGAGCTTCTGGACGACAGTGGTATGCCGGCCTACAGGGTGATTGTGGAAGGGGCGAATCTTTTTATCACCCAGGAGGCGCGCCTGGAACTCGAGAAAAAGGGCTGTATTATCATCAAGGACTCCTCCGCCAATAAGGGCGGCGTCACATCCTCCTCCCTCGAAGTCCTGGCATCTCTGGCCCTTACAAATGAGGAATTTGAAAAGATTTTTTGTTATAAAGGAAAACGCATTCCAGTCTTCCGAAGAGATTATATCAAGGAAGTCCTGGAACGCATCCGTCACAATGCCCGGCAGGAATTTGAAATCCTGTGGATCGAAAATCAAAAGACAGGCATTCCCCTTTCCCTGCTCTCGGATCAATTGAGCGAGAAGATCAATAACCTCAGCGCTTCGATTGAGAACTCCGATCTTTGGCATCATCCGGGTCTTCGGGTAAATGTGATCGCCAGGCATATCCCAGGCGTGCTTCTGGAAAGACTGGGAATCAGGGAGATCCTGAAACGCCTGCCTGAAGCCTATCAACGCGCCTTGTTTGCCAAAACACTCGCCTCCGGGTTTGTTTATTCCCATGGATTCCATACCAATGAGGTGAATTTCTGCCGGTACCTGGAAGAGATGGAAAGGAAATAAGATCTTCTTTTTCACAGGGGAGAGATGAATCCTTAAACTATTTTTGAAAGGGAGAAGCCATGAAGATCGATGTAAAGAACATGCCGACTACAGTAAAGTTCAGCGGGCTGACCGTATGTCTTCTTGATAAGGAGGCCTTCTATTATCAAGGATTGCCTGAAGACGCGCGGAAGATCGCCCTGAAATATCAAAAGGATCTCTGTGAAAAAACTTCCTGCGATCCCCTCCTTGCGGCCCTCCCACAAGTCCGGGAGTCCGCTTTCCTTTTTTTCGCTTCGCCGGAATCCATCAAATATTATCCCCATCAGGAGGCCGTCAAAATCATCGCTTCCCAGGCTTTCAAAAAGGCGCAGGATCTTGGCCTGAAAACACTCTCCTTCCTGGTCAATACGGATAAAGCCGCTTTTCTTGTCCCCCTCCTCGCGGAAGGCGCGATCCTCGGTAGTTACCGCTTCGATCGTTATCTGTCCCAAAAGGATAAAAAGGATTCCCTGGAAGTTGTGTTCCTGTGCAGGCCGGAGGATCGGAAGATCCTTCAAAAACTTCTGGGAGACACACAGCACATCTGTGAATCTGTCAACAACGCCAGGGATATCATCAACGAACAGGGCGGACTTATGACTCCGGAGGACCTGGCTGCCCACGCCCGGGAGATCGCCCGGCGTTATGGCCTCTCCTGTAAAATCCTTGATGAGAAGGCGTTGAAAAAAGAAAGGTATAACGGGCTTCTGACGGTTGGGGCAGGATCTCTCCATCCCCCGCGTCTTATTGTTTTAAGCTACAAGCCGAAAAAACCCGCGGGAAAAAATCATTTATGCATTGTCGGCAAGGGAATCACCTTTGACACCGGCGGGATCAGCCTGAAGCCCGGTCCCGAAATGTGGGAGATGAAATCCGATATGGCGGGAGGGGCTGCGGTCATCCACTGCCTCGAAGCCGCTGCCCGGCTGGCAATCCCCGTCCGGATCACCGCCATTATCCCCGCCGCAGAGAATATGATCGGACCCAGGGCAACCCTGCCCGGCGCCATCTTCCGCGCCAAAAACGGCAAAACAATCCATGTGGACAATACGGACGCGGAAGGCCGCCTGATCCTGACAGATGCCCTTGCCCTGGCGGAACAGGTGAAGCCCACGCACCTCGTGGATCTTGCCACCCTCACCGGCGCCTGCACTTATGCCATCGGGCCTTCTCTCTCCGGTCTTTTCGGCGATGATCCTCTTTTCAATCGGGTCTTCCTGGATCTTGCCCGGGAGGCGGGAGAACCCTGCTGGGAACTGCCCCTGTATGAGGAATACAAAAAGTACCTCGAATCCGATATTGCGGATATCAATAATATCGGCAGCAAGAGAGCAGGAGGCGCAATCCATGGCGCCCTGTTTCTGGCGGAATTCAAACCTGGGGGCGTGCCCTGGATTCATCTGGACATCGCCGGGACCGCGCGCACGGAGAAAGATCACCAGTTTTCAGGGATGGATTGGAAATATTTCCGCTCCGGCGCCACAGGCGTCGGCATCCGGACATTAATCAAGCTTGCCTGCCATCTTTCGAAAAACTAAATGGCACGGAATTTAAAAACTTCTGATTATATTATTGAACCTGTCCGCATCGCCATCCGCGACGCTGTCAGGGACAATAACGGGGCTGAGGTCTTTTTCATCGGCAAGGTGGATGAGAACCTCCAGCTGGCTGAGGTTGAGCCACATGCCTTCGGCAGCTCCGGCTCCGTGCCTGTCCTCTTGCGCCTTGTGGAATTCGGGGATGTGGTTCTTCATAATCACCCGGATGGAGATGTCACACCTTCTGATGCGGATGTGGAAACTGCCGCTGCGCTCGGAGATCTCGGCGTTGGCTCCTACGTGATTGATAATGAATGTGAGAAGTTGCATGTTATTGTCCATCCCTTTCGTGACAAGGGGCTGGAATATCTCAAGAAGGAGGAGATTTTCTCCTTTTTTCTTCCTGGCGGCAGCCTGGCTGAAGGCCTCCCGGAATACGAACACCGGCCCCAGCAGGTCTCCATGGCTGAAGCGGTCATCCGGGGTTTCAATGAAGACCGTATCGCTGTGATCGAGGCTGGGACAGGCACGGGAAAATCCCTTGCTTACCTCATCCCCGCGATCAAATGGAGCCTCTTGAATAAGGAACGCGTCATTGTCTCCACCAATACCATCAACCTCCAGGAGCAGCTCCTGCACAAGGATCTGCCGCTCCTCAAGGAAAAGGCGGGCCTTGATTTCCGGAGCGAGCTCATGAAGGGCAGGCAGAATTATCTGTGCCTGCGCCGGATGGAATATGTCCGAAATGAATCCCTTTTCCTGGAAACGGACAAGGATAAAGAGACCTTGCAAATGATCTTTGACTGGGGGCAAAAGACCAGGGACGGAAGCCTCTCGGATCTGAATGTGACGCCCCCGGGCGAGATCTGGGATCGGGTGTGCTGCGAGCATGAAACCTGCCTCCGCACCCAATGCCGGTTTTATGAGGATTGTTTTTTTTACACGGCCCGAAGAAACGCCGCACGCGCAGACATCGTCATTGTGAATCACCACCTCCTCATGGCGGATCTGGCGCTGCGCAAAGTCACAAAAAACTATTCCGCAGCCGCGATCCTCCCTCCCTTCAAGCGCATCATCTTTGACGAAGCCCATAACGTCGAAGCAGTTGCCACGGATTATTTCACCATCTCCATCACGCGATGGGGCATACTTTACCATCTGGGACGCCTCGCTTCCCGCAGAACGGGAAGAAAGGAAAAGGGCATCCTGTATTCCCTGTCCGAAAAACTCTTTTATCTTGAGAGGAGTCATCCCTCGAAACGCCTGACAGCCTTGGTGGATAAGATCCGCAATGAGATCATCACCCAGCTTTATGCCGCGTCCGCGCTTGTGGATGCGGAATTCACCAGCCTTGCCCGGGAGTTTCTCTCCCGCCTTGAGGAGGAAGGCATGGAGTATGAGGAGAACATCAAACTCCGCATAACGCCCGAGGTTGAAGGGTCAGACTTCTGGAACGAAACGGTTGCGGATGTTAAGACCAGGATCGCAACCGCGCTTTACAGGTTTGTGGAAGCGTTGAAAGGGCTTCTGGAGGATCTCTCCGAATTGCCCGAGAAGATCCGGGGGGACGTCAGGGAATCCGCCCTGGAAACCGGCGCCATCAAGGAGCGCATCGAGCTTCTGGCATCGAATTTGCAGTTCTTTTATGCGGCAGGGGAGGAATACTGCAAGTGGATGGAATATAAACCTGCCAAGGGAAAGCGCCAGGAATCCCTGAATCTCTGCGTTGCCCCGATTGATGTGCGCGAAAACCTCCGCCTGGCAATTTATAATGTCAATCGAACCGTTATTTTGACCTCCGCCACCCTGACTGTGCAGGATCGTTTCGATTACATGCTCAATCTCCTCGGTTTGCTGCCTGTGGAGGAGAAACAGGGGAAAAAATCGGAGGATGCCCCTTCATCAAATGTCCCTGACAGGCTTTTAACACTTCAGCTGGGAACCCCCTTTCAATTCGAGAAGCAGGCCTTTGTGGGAGTGGCTGTGGATTTCCCCGATCCCTCCACACCCCAGTTTCGGAGCGCTCTGGAAGGCGCGATCATGAAGGCGGTAAATATTTCCAAAGGCAGGGCATTTATCTTGTTCACCTCCTATCGCCTCATGGATCAACTGTTCAAGGATTTATCCCCCCTGATCACGGATATGGGGTATCCCTGCCTGTGCCAGGGCCAGGAGCCGCGGCACAAGCTCCTCCAGAAGTTCATTCGGGAACAAAACGCAGTTCTTTTTGCCACTGCGAGTTTCTGGGAGGGTGTGGATGTGAAGGGCGAATCCCTCGAATGCCTCGTTCTGACCAAGCTGCCATTTCGCGTGCCGACCGAGCCTCTCCTCCAGGCGCGCGCCGAAGCCCTCGAAAAAATGGGACGCGATCCCTTTCTGGAGCTGGATCTGCCCCATGCGGTCATCAAATTCAAACAGGGATTCGGCCGCCTGATCCGTAGTAAAACCGATCGCGGCGCGGTCTTGATCCTTGATAGTCGGGTCGCTTCCAAATCCTATGGCAGGGCATTCCTCCGCTCCCTGCCCACGAAAACAATCCACAAACTCTCCTCTGCGGATCTGTTCAGGGATATGAAAGCCTTTTTCAAGAAATTCTAAAAGGATCAGGAAATATTTCCTTTATATTGTCAAATTAATGAATATTTATAGGAAGTTTCCTCCATATAATCACATTTTTATTGCACACAGCTCTCTTTGAAGTCTCTATGATATTTAAAAGGATTGGGGAGGACCCTCGGGATGTCCAAATATATTTTTATAACGGGCGGGGTTGTATCAAGCCTGGGCAAGGGAATCGCCTCAGCCAGTATCGGGAAATTACTTGAGTTGAGAGGCTTGAAGATCAGCCTCATTAAATGCGATCCCTATATCAATGTCGATCCGGGCACCATGAATCCCTATCAACACGGAGAGGTTTATGTGACTGAGGATGGCGCTGAGACGGATCTGGACCTGGGACATTATGAACGTTTTACAAATGCCAGACTCACGAGGGATAATAATATTACCACGGGAAAGATTTATTATTCCGTTATTTCAAAGGAGAGAAGGGGGGATTATCTGGGCAAAACCGTGCAGATCATTCCCCACATCACGGATGAGATAAAAAACAGCATAAAAAAAGTCGGGATCGAGGAGAAGGCGGATGTTGTCATTGTCGAGATAGGAGGCACAGTCGGCGATATCGAAAGCCTGCCTTTTTTGGAGGCTATCAGGCAACTGCGGCTGGAGATGGGAAGAGACTATGCCATGAATATTCATCTCACCCTTGTGCCTTATATCAAATCCGCAGGGGAGATCAAAACCAAACCGACGCAGCACAGCGTCGGAACATTGAGGGAAATCGGCATTATCCCCGATGTGATCCTGTGTCGGACGGAGAAACCGTTAAGTCAGGAAACCAGGGAGAAGATCGCCCTTTTCTGCAGCGTGGATAAAGAGGCTGTGATTCAGGGAATCGATGTCAAATGTATTTATGAAATTCCGGTTATTTTTCAAAAAGAAGGCTTGGATTCATTGATCGTCAGGCTCCTGAATTTGAAATGCAGGGAAGGGGATTTGAGCGATTGGGAACAGAGGGTCCTGAAAAAAATAAAGTGTGCGGAAAAAGAAGTCCAGATCGCGGTGGTGGGAAAATACATCACCCTGCAGGATGCTTATAAGTCGATTTATGAGGCTCTCATTCACGGAGCCATTGCCAATGATGCGAGGCTTGTCATCAAAAAGGTGGATTCCGAAGATATTGAGAAAGACGGTCCATCCAGGCATCTTCAGGATGTTAAAGGAATTCTCATCCCCGGGGGATTTGGCTCGCGCGGCATTGAGGGGAAGATTACGGCTGTAAAGTTTGCCCGGGAGAATAAAATTCCTTTTTTCGGCATCTGTTTGGGCATGCAGACCGCTGTGATCGAATTTTCCAGAAATGTCTGCGGATTCAAATCCGCCAATTCCACCGAATTTAATAAAAATACCAGGCATCCGGTCATAAGCCTCCTGGAGGAGCAGAAGAAGATTAAAATAAAAGGAGCCAGCATGCGCCTGGGGGCTTATGAATGTCGATTAAAGAAAGGAACCCTCGCAAGCGCTGCGTACAAACGGGATAAAATTTTTGAAAGACATAGACATAGATATGAATTCAATAATGCTTTTCGGCAATCTCTGGAAAAAAAAGGAATGATCTTTTCCGGGTTTTACGAGCAAGGGGATTTGGCAGAGATCGTAGAATTAAAAGACCATCCCTGGTTTCTGGCTTGTCAATTCCATCCGGAATTCAAATCCAAACCGGACAAATCTCACCCCTTGTTCAGAGAGTTTATCAAGGCTGCTGTGAGATTCCGGAATTCAGGGCAGTAGATAAAAGATGAACGCAATACTTGTATTGGAAGATGGAACGGTTTTCAGGGGGAAATCCTTTGGCGCGCCCGGTGAAAAATTCGGGGAGCTGGTTTTCAACACCAGCATGACCGGTTACCAGGAAATCCTGACTGATCCCTCCTATAAAGGACAGATTGTAGCCATGACTTATCCTCTGATCGGCAATTACGGCGTCAATACGGAAGATATTGAGTCGCGCCAGCCCTTTGTCGAGGGTTTCATAGTCAAGGAATGCAGCACGATAGCCAGCAATTGGCGCGCGAATGATACCCTGGGGGATTATCTCAAGAAGAACGGTATTGTGGGTATTGAAGGCATGGATACACGGGCGTTGACCTTGCATATAAGACAATCCGGCGCCATGAAGGCGGTCTTATCAACCATGGATTTGAACGAAAAAAAATTGCTCGGGAAAGTTCGATATTCCCCGGGACTGGTCGGCGTGGATCTGGTCAAAGAAGTTACTTGTGGAAAAACTTATATGTGGTCGAAAGTTAAGCAGGGGAAATATAAGGTCGTTGTCCTTGATTGCGGAGTAAAATATAATATTTTAAGAAAACTTATCCAGAATAAATGCCAGGTTGTGGTTGTGCCTGCAAACACACAAGCCTCAGAGATTTTAAATATGAAGCCCGATGGAGTATTGCTTTCCAACGGCCCCGGAGATCCTGCGGCAGTGAAATATGTTATAGATACAACCAGACAATTAATAGGAAAAGCGCCGATATTCGGCATTTGCCTGGGGCATCAGATGTTGGGGATTGCCCTGGGAGGCAGGACTTATAAGCTCAAATTCGGGCATCACGGAGCGAACCACCCGGTTAAGGATTTAAAAAGCGGCAGAGTTTCCATCACGGTTCAGAACCACGGATTCTGCGTGGATATCGATTCTTTGAATAAAAGAGACATAGAAATCACCCATATCAATCTGAATGACAAAACCCTGGAGGGGCTGCGGCACAAAAAATTACCCGTATTCTCCGTGCAGTTTCACCCGGAAGCTTCTGCCGGTCCCCATGATGCAGATTATCTTTTTAAGACATTTGTCCAGATGATGAAGACCTTCAGAAAAAGAGAATGAATATCTTATGAATATTATCTTCATAGCTACTATGGCAAGTATAATCGCCGGCTCTGCTACGATCCTGGGAGCGGTTTTGGTTTTTGTTATGCATAGAGTCTCTGAGAAATTCCTTGATGCCTCGATGGGATTTGCAGCCGGAGTTATGCTTGCTGCAACCTTCTTCGGCTTGATTACTCCGGCGATTAAAATCGGTGGAATATGGAAAGCGTCTTTAGGTCTTTTGCTGGGCGCTATCTTCCTGATAATCGCAGAAAAAGCCATACCCCATATCCACAGGGTATCGGGGATTAAAGGGCCTCCCATTCAACTCAGTAAAATTTGGCTGTTCCTTTTAGCGATAACCATCCACAATTTTCCCGAGGGTTTAACCGTAGGCTTGGGTTTTGCCGGCAATAATATCAGAGGCGGCACAATTTTGGCGGCTGGAATAGGTTTACAGAATATAGTTGAGGGCTTTACTGTGGCGCTTTTGTTTATGGAGAAAGATAAGATTATGAGGGCTTTCTTAATAGCTTCATTTACTTGTGTGGTGGAGCCTATAGGCGGATTTATCGGTATCTCGGTGGTTTCCCTGGTGTCGTCTTTGATTCCTTATGGCCTGGCGTTTGCTGCCGGGGCAATGCTTTTTGTTACGGTGGAAGAGATTATCCCTGAGACGCATTCCCGGGGAAATGTGCGTGAATCAACAATTGGCATTATTCTGGGTTTTATTGTGATGATGTTATTGGAAAATATCTTTATCTAGAACTTTTTCAGATGAGAAGAAAATGCCCGGACGTACTGATATAAGAAAGATTCTGATCATCGGCTCAGGGCCGATTGTCATTGGCCAGGCGTGTGAATTTGATTATTCGGGAACACAAGCCTGCAAGGTGTTGAGACAGGAAGGATATGAGGTCATTTTGGTGAATTCCAATCCCGCCACGATCATGACGGATCCGGATATGGCGGATAAAACCTATATTGAGCCTTTGACCACAGAGGTGTTGAAGAAAATCATTGCCCGGGAAAAACCCGATGCCCTTCTCCCCACATTGGGAGGTCAGACTGCCCTGAATCTGGCAGTGGAGCTAGCCGAACAAGGGGTGTTAAAAAAATACGGCGTGGAAACCATTGGCGCAAATATCAAGGCGATAAAAAAAGGGGAGGACAGACAGCTCTTTAAAGAGGCGATGAGGAAAATCGGCCTGGATTTGCCCAAAAGCGATAAAGCCTATAATTTAAAAGAAGCGACAGCTGTTGCACAGAAGATCGGATTCCCGGTGATTATCAGGCCCAGTTTTACTTTGGGCGGAACCGGAGGCAGCGTCGCTCATGATAAGAGTGAATTCAAAGAATTCGCCCAGCGCGGCCTGGAATCCAGCAGAATCGGCGAGATTTTGATCGAGGAGTCTGTGA
>Ga0315287_10004456_pt1 | contig 13681 bp, 12 predicted proteins | sample YL17G11_0_MG_FD_205037 | JGI IMG/M metagenome (GOLD analysis project Ga0315287, IMG submission 205037) | Sediment microbial communities from Yellowstone Lake, YNP, Wyoming, USA - YL17G11_0 | ecosystem: Environmental > Aquatic > Freshwater > Lake > Sediment | place: USA: Wyoming | collected... | reverse complement strand
TGAGCCAGTTCAAGCTCAGCGAGATCCAGGCGAACGCCATCCTCGAGATGCGGTTGTCGCGCCTGACCGGGCTCGAGCGCTCGAAGGTGGAGCAGGAGTACCTCGAGATCATCCAGTTGATCGAGCGGCTGCGGTCGATCCTCGCCAGCCCGAAGAAGATGCTCGGTATCATCCAGGACGAGGTCCGGCGCCTGAGGGAGAAGTACGGCGACGACCGGCGCACCGAGATCGTGGGCGAGGATGGTGAGATCGGCTACGAGGACACCATCGAGCAGAAGGACATGGTGATCACGATCTCGCATGCCGGCTACATCAAGCGCCAGGAGATCGCCGCCTACCGCTCGCAGCGGCGCGGTGGCAAGGGCGTGATCGGCGCGCGGACCAAGGAAGAGGATTTCATCGAGCACCTGTTCGTGGCCAGCACTCATGCCTACCTGCTGATCCTCACCGACCGCGGCCGTTGCTACTGGCTCAAGGTGCACGAGATCGACCAGGCCGGGCGCATGGCGAAGGGCCGGCCGCTCGTGAATCACCTCGAGGGCATGGGGCGCGAAGAGCGGGTGCAGGCGGTGGTGGCGGTCAAGGAGTTCGACGACCAGCACTACCTGGTGTGCGCCACGAAGAAGGGCCTGATCAAGAAGACCGTGCTCTCGGCCTACAGCCACCCGCGCAAGGCCGGCATCCACGCCATCCTGCTCGAGGAGGGCGACGGCCTCATCGAGGCCGTCCTCACCGACGGCACGCAGGACATCATCCTGGCGAAGAAGCGGGGTCTCGCCATCCGCTTCCACGAGAACGAGGTGCGCGCCGTGGGCCGCACTTCCTACGGGGTCAAGGCGGTGGCGCTCGACGAGGACGAGGATGAAGTCGTGAGCATGGTCGGGGTCAAGCGCCAGTCGACGCTCCTGGCCGTCACCGCGCACGGCTTCGGCAAGCGCAGCGAGATCTCCGAGTACCGGGTCTCCCACCGTGGCGGCAAGGGCATCATCACCATCAAGACCACCGAGCGGAACGGCTGCATCGTGGCCGTGAAGGAGGTCGTGGACGGTGACGAACTGATGATCATGACCCGCTCCGGCCAGCTCATCCGCATGCCAGTGAAGGGCATCGGCGTGATGGGCCGCAACACCCAGGGCGTCACGCTGGTGAACCTGACGTCCACCGAGGGGGAACTGCTTCCGGACGTGGTGGCCGGGGTCACGCGGGTGGTGGGCGAGGACGACGAGGTCGGCGCCGGGGCCGGGGGAGAAGCCGGGGCCGGGCCCGCCGCGGAGACCGGCGAGTAGCCCGGACGATTCAGTGCGCCGCGTCGGGAGAATGCGAGATGACCGTGGGCTGCAAGGCCCTGTGGCTGACCGCGACGGGGGCGCCCGCCGAAGGCGGGTCCGGGTTTGCGCCCCGGACCCACGCTGTGCGTGGTTGCCCCGGACCGGCCAGTCGCGGGACCGCAGCAGACCGCGGTCAGATCGCGTTCGCAGTAGCGGTGCATGAATCGTCCGGGCTAACGTGACGCGCGTGCCCCGGAGCCGGCTGCGCGGTCCGGGCGCGATGGTGCTGGCCACGCTGCTGTGGGGCGCCACCTTCGTCGTGATCCGCGACAGCCTGCACGCGATCAGCCCGGTGGTGCTGGTCTTCGGCCGTTTCGCTGCCGCGAGCGTCGTACTGGTCGTGCTCGCGGCGCCGCGCTGGCGGCGGCTCACGCGCTCCACGCTCCTCGGCGGTGCGCTCGCGGGGGTCTGCTTCGCCGGCGGCTATCTCTCGCAGGCCATCGGGCTCACGCTCACGAGCGCGGGCAGTTCGGCCTTCCTGACCTGCGCGGGCACGCTGTTCGCGGCCGTCTACGCGTGGCCACTCCTCGGCCAGCGGCCCTCGGGCGTGCTGCTGCAGGGAGTGCTGCTGGCCCTGGCGGGATCGGCCCTGCTCTCACTGGGGGCGCTCGGGCCGCACGGCCTGCGTCTGGGCGCGGGGGAGCTGTGGACACTGTGCGGAGCGGCGATCTTCGGCCTGCAGGTCGTGGCGCTCGCGCGCTTCGCCCCCGGGGCGGACGGGCTCGTGCTGGGCGCGGTCCAGGCGCTCACCGTGACCGTCGTCCTGCTGCCGTTCATGGACGGCGTGGTCGCGCCCTTCGCCACCCTCGGTGCGGCGGATGGGTGGCGCTTCACCTACCTCGTCGTGGCAGGGAGCATCGTGGCCCCGCTGCTGCAGATCTCCGCGCAGCGCCTGCTGTCCGCTGGCCGGGTGGCGCTGCTCTTCGCGCTCGAGCCGGTCTTCGCGGTGGTCTTCGCCCTCACCCTGGGGAGCGAGAGCTTCTCGCCCCGCTGGTGGCTGGGTGCAGCGTTCATCCTTGCCGGCGTGGTGCGGGTGGAGTGGAGCGCGGCGCGGGAGCCTTCGCGGGCGGGGGCGCCGCCGGCCGCAGCGTAGCGTCGAGCCAGGCGAGGAAGCGCGCGGCCAGGGCCGGGTCATAGCGGAACTGGACGAGGCCCCCCCCGCCCCTCCTGGACTCAACCACCCGCGAAGCCGAGCGGTCGCCGGCCTGGTAGAGGACGTCGGTGATCGTGTAGGTCGCGTCGAAATCGTCGGGTGCGATCTGAAAGAAGACCGGCAGGCCCAGTTGCGCCAGGCGTGCGCGCGTAAGTCCGCGGTCCACCGGTGCGGGCGCGGGGCACACGAGCAGGAGCGCCTTCACGCGTGGATCCAGGGTCGCGGCCTCGACCGCCATGGTGGCGCTGGCCCCCACGCCCACGACCAGGTAGCGCGTGCTGTCCACGGTGGTCGCGAGCCTGACCCCGCGCACGGCATCGCGCACATCGCGCGCGATGCGCGCCTGCAAGGCCGCCTCGCGGTCGAACCAGGCCTCGGGTGAGGGACAGGTGGGGTTCACCGAGGCGCCGTGGCCGCGCGGGTAGAGCATCAAGGTCGTGATGCCGTGCCGGCGCAGGGCGAGCGCGAGGCTGTCGCCGGAGGCGGTGGTGTCTCCCGGGGCCAGCAGCAGGATTGCCAGGAGCGCGGGTGCGCCCCGGGCGGTGGCGGTGGCGGTCCCGCGGCGCGCCGCGGGCACGAGGAGGCCGCCGAGCGGGAATCCGTCCGAGGCGGTGAGTGCGAGCAAGCGACCGCCCAGCGCGGACGCCAGCGCGATCTCGAGTTGGTCGCGGGCGCTCGTCCCGCGGAGTACCGTGGCCTGGAGGCGGGGCCCGAGCCCGGTCTCCTTGCCGGCCCGCTCGAGCATCTCGATCACCTCATCGTCGGTGCCTCGCGCACGGATCGCGACGGGCAACAGCAGGTCAACGGTCCGGCGATAGTCCTTGAGCGTGAACGCCACGCGTGCCATGCGGAAGCGCCACTCGTGGCGCGGAAGCAACTGGTCCTCGACGATGCCGAAGAGCTTCGCCGCGGTGTCGGCCTTCCCCTGGAGGAAGTGCGCCCACGCGATCCGGCTGACGAGAGCGGGCGGCGCGTCCCACTCGGAGGCCGCCCGCGCGGCGGTGAGGAGCTTGATCGCCTCGGCGGCGTCTCCCGCGCCGCGGCGCAGCAGCAGTTGGTCCACGAGGGCGAGCAGGGACTCCTCGCTGCCGAGCAACTCGAAGGCGCGCCGGTGGCAGACGATGGCGCTGTCCACGCGACCCTCGCGCTGGAAGCTCGAGCCTGCATAGCTCAGCGCCTCGCCGGCGCCGGGGTGGTCGCCGGCGGCGGCGGAATCGGCGTAGGCGAGCAACTGCGAGCGCAGACTGGCCGGCGTGGCCGCCAGGGTGAGCAGGGCGCGGGCGGGCGTGACCGGGGGCGCTGCCAGCGCGGGGAGCGCGCAGACGAGCAGCAGCAGGGATAGCAAGGTGGCGGGTCGCATGGAGGCTCTCCCGGGTGGGTGGATTCCGGATGATGGACAGGAACTCGCGCTCGAAGGGCGAGGCCCCCTGCTCGGGCCCGCGCCGCGCCGCGCGGCCGCGAGCGTGGCGGGGGTGCGCAGTCGCCCCAGGGCGCACGCTCTCTGTGAGGTGGGGTCGGTCATGGCTGGGAGGAGATTGTACCCGACCCGCCCGCGCCGACACAGGCGCCACGCGGGCCGCCCTTTTGCGCCGCGCGTGGCCGCGTGGCACGATGCGTCTCATGGTCCGCGAAGCCGCCGTCGTTCACTCGTCCGGGTACCACTGCGATATCGGGACCCACGTGTTCCCGATGGAGAAGTTCGGGCTCCTGCGGCAACGCCTGGTGGACGCCGGTGACGTCGCCGGGGACGCCTTCCTCGAGCCCGGGCCCGCCTCGCGCGAGGACCTGCTGCGAGTCCACAGCGCCGAGTATCTGGACGACCTCGAGCAATTACGCTGGACCCCGCGCACCATGAGCGCCGAGTTGCCGCTGACCGTCGACATCGTGCGCGCCTACCGCCTGGCCGCGGGTGGCACCACGCTCGCGGCGCGCGAGGCCCTGACGCGCGGCTTCGGAGTCAATCTGGGTGGGGGGTTCCACCACGCCTACCCGGACCACGCCGAGGGCTTCTGCTACCTCAACGACATCGCCGTCGCCATCCGCGCCCTGCAGCACCAGGGCCGGGTGCGGCGCGCCGCGGTCGTGGACTGTGACGTGCACCAGGGCAATGGCACGGCGCGCGCGTTCCGTGGCGACGACACGGTTTTCACGTTCTCGCTCCACCAGCAGCGGAACTACCCCACGCCGAAGGAGCCGGGCGATCTCGATGTGGGGCTCGAGAACGGGACCGGCGATGCCGAGTACCTGGAGCGGCTCGAGCGGGCGCTCGATCGGGTCTGGGAGTCCGCGCCCGAGGTGGTGATCTACCAGGCCGGGGCCGACACCTACCGCGAGGATCAATTGGGCGGACTGGCGTTGACGATCGAGGGCCTGGCGGCGCGCGACCTCATGGTGCTGGGGGGCTGCGCGCGCCGCGGTGTGCCGGTGGCAGTGACGCTGGGTGGCGGTTACGCGCGGCGACTCGACGACACCGTCCAGATCCACCTGGCGACCTGCCGTCAGGTCTTCGCGCTGGCACGCGGCGAAGGCCCGCGCGCATGATCCGATCCTGGCACGCCGACGGGGCGGCCGCCCGGCTGGTCGAGCCGGGCGAGGCCGTGCGCCTCGCGCTCGAGGGCCCGGGGGCCGTGTGGCTCGACTTCGACTCCGAGTCCGAGGCCTCCGTGGCCGCGGTCCTCGCGCCGCTCGGCATCCACCCGCTGGTGCTCGAGGACCTGGTGACGGATGTGAACCGCCCCAAGGTGGACTCCTACGGGGCCTACCTCTACCTGGTCGTCCACTCGGCGCGGTGGGACGACGACCGGCCGCTGCTGCGGGAGATCGACCTCGTCATTGGGCCCCGTTTCCTCATCACGCACCACGAGGGCACCACGCGCTCGGTGGAGACCGCGCACGGCGTGCTCGGCCGCCGCCCGGAACTGCTCGCCCGGGGGCCCGCCCCGCTCATGCACTTCCTGCTGGATGTGCTCGTGGACCACTGGCTGCCCATCATGGACCAGGTCAGCGAGGAGATCGACGGGCTGGAGGAGTCGCTGTTCGCCACCCCGGACGGCACCCTGCACCAGCGCATCCTGCGGCTCAAGCGCGGCATGTCGGCGCTGCGACGCTTCGTGGGTCCGCAACGCGACACCGTGCTGGCGCTCACCCGCGACGAGTTCGAGCCGGTGCCTGCCGAGATCCGTCCCTACCTGCGCGATGTCTACGACCGGCTGGCGCGCGTGAGCGACCTGCTCGACTCGTTCCGCGACGAGACTGCCGCGCTGCTCGAGTTGCATGTCTCGCAGGTCTCGAACCAGTTGAACGCGGTGATCAAGCGCCTGACGGTGATCGCCACGATCGGCCTGCCGCTCACCATCGTGACGAGTTACTACGGGATGAACGTGGGCCCGGAGCGAATCTTCCCCGAGTTCCACTGGCTTCACGCGCACCCGATCGTCTTCGTGTGGCTGCTGCTGCTGGTGACGACCGGCGTGACGTGGTGGCTCCTGAGACGGAAACGCTGGATGTAGCGGGCGGGTCCGGGGGCGTTACCAAAGCACTCGCCCTCCGCCGGTGTGCGCGCGATGGGTCCAACGCCACGGCTCCCCGCGGCCCGGCCCGTCGTGTGGAGGGGGGGGCACTCCTGACCACACGAGAGGGAATCGCCCGGGCAGGCGCTTCGTGCGTCGCGCAGCCCCCGCCCCGCTTGGCCGCACCGCTCTCCCTGCGGAACACCTCGCTCTTGAAGATCCCGCGAGTTCGAGCGCTCGACAGGTCGCGCGCAGCGAACGCGACCCCGGGTCGGGTCCGAAAGCTCCCTGTGAAAGAGGACTTTCTGCCCGGCTGCGTCTGAAGTTTGTACCGCGGGTCGGGTCGTTGTCAATGCGTGAGAATGCGGAGACCCGGCCGGGGCGCGGCCCTTGCTCCGGCGCGCGCCCCGGCCGCCGGCTTCAAGGGGCGGGTATCTTCACCGCTGGCCGGGCCCCCGCCCGGGCCGGGGCCGCCGTGCTCGCCGGGCCCAGTACCTCGAGCGCGGCGTCGTCGTAGTAGACCGTGCCGGTCGCGGGCACCGTGTACGCGAACCACGCCCAGGTCCCGACCGCGTCCGGTGGCACGTCCATCTCGAAGGAGACCGGCGACCAGTCGTTCGTCAGATCAAAGCTCTGCCCGGGTTCGCTCTGGATCATCCCACGGCTCAGGCTGTTGCAGTAGAGCCGAATCGAGGTCATCCCGCCCCTCAGGCTGTCCGTCTTCACCCAGGCCGAGAGGCGCACCCGCTTGCCCGCGAGGCTCCGGCCCAGCACCTGGCAGACGCCCACGCGGGCCTGGACGAAGCCCTCGTCGCTGCTCGTGTAGCGGATGCAGGCCTTGCCCGAGTGCGCCTGGCTGGTGTCGCGGTCGATGCGCAGGCCTCTGTATGGCGGCATGGAGTACTCCCAGTCGTTGCCGTCGCCCTCGAAGCCCGGGTCCGCGAGCAGGTTCGTGCGCAATGGGGGCGCGGGAGCGGGGCGCGCGACCTCCAGCTTGAGCGAGGCGTCGTCGAAGACGACCTGGCCCGTGCCCGTCAGTCCGCAGCGCGCGTAGATCACGTTCGTGCTGCGCGGCACGAACACGCGCACCTCGCGCCGCACCCAATCGGTCTCGGGGTCGCTGAAGTAGGCGCGTTTCCAGCCCAGGTCGAGCAGCGGATCGTCCAGCTTGTTGATGCCGAGACGTCTCCCGGCGAGATCGCGCGGGATGCCCCAGGTCTTCGTCATCTTGCCGATGGTGTCACGGTAGGCCTGCAGAATGATGTAGGCCCGGCCCTGGAGGCCGTTGCTCCGCGTCCACACCGAGTAGACCAGATCCTTTCCCCACGACTCGGGGCCCACGAGTACGGTCTGGCTCCAGTTGTGCCAGATGGGCACGAGCGTGCTGGTGTTCGCGACGCTCACTGCGTAGCGGCCGCTGTGCGCGAGGAAGGTGTCGCGCCCGAAGAACACCGTGGGCAGGTCGGTCAGGGACGTGTCCCAGGCCGATGGCATCCACGGGTGGGTTTCCAGCGAGTCCTCGAATCCGGGATTCAGGAGCAACTCGCCGGACGGGCCGGCCGCCGCACACGGAGCGGCGGTCGCGAACGCGAGTGTCAGTGCGGCGAGCCAGGGAATCGCGAAGGTGCCCAGCGTCCGGGACATGTCTTCTTCCTTTCGGCAAGACGGCATAGAGCAGCAAGGTGTGACGTATCGGCGTCCAGAGTATCAGAAGCCGGGGGCGTGAAGGTCAAGGGGGCGTGGCGTCTGCGGCGCACGGAGCCCTGGAAGCCGAGGGCCCGATGAGTTCCCGGTCCGCCCCGGCACCCGCCCCGGCGCCATTGCGGGCGCCGGAAGCGCTCCGATAGAGTCGGGCCCAGCGCACCACCCCTACCACGGAGTCCAGTGTGTCCGAGTGGCTCTTCACCTCCGACTTGCATGGCCAGGGCGCCCTCTACGAGCAGTTGGTGGCGCTCGTGGCGGCGCACCGCCCGGCGGCATTGCTGCTGGGTGGCGACCTTGCGCCCCACGGGGCGGGCGCGGATGGCGTGCGGCGGCAGCGGCTCTTCCTGCAGGGCTTCTTCGTCGAGTTCGCCCGCCGCGTGCGGGAGGCGGCGCCGGGGCTCGAGTTGCTGGTGCTGCTGGGCAACGACGACTGGAGCGTCAATCAGGATGTGCTCGAGGCCCACGATGGGACGCTCTGGCGCATGTTGCACGGGCGGGTGGTGGAGGTGGACGGGGTGGGGGTCGCGGGTCTTTCCTGGGTGCCCATCACGCCGTTCGGCATGAAGGACTGGGAGTGCTGGGAGGACGCCGCCGCTGAAGACCCGCCCCGCCTGGACGGCTGGCGGAGCCACGTCGGCGGGATCGAGCCGATGCGCTTCGATCCCGCTCGGCGCTCCCCCACGATCGCCGGTGCGCTCGAGGAACTGGCGGCGCAGGCGGGCCCGGAAACGCTCTACGTGCTGCACTCGCCGCCGCGCGACACCCACTGCGACCTGATCGGCGCGCGGGTCCACGTCGGCTCGCGCGCGATCCGGACGTTCGTCGAGCGCCGCCAGCCGCCGCTCGTCCTGAGCGGCCACATCCACGAGTCGCCGCGGGTCTCAGGCGCCTGGCGCGACACGATCGGACGCACGGTGGTGGTGAACCCGGGCCAGTTCGGCACCGTGCGCCTGTGCGGCGTGTGGTTCGACCCGCGCCGCATCGGGGAGACGCTGCGGCACACGGTGTTCGGCTGAGCGACCCCGGGGTGCGGCGGGGTGGGCTGCTGCAACGACTCGAGGCTCCCGGGCGGGGCTCCCGGCAAGCCCCTGGCCCGGTCGTGGTCCGCAGACCTCGGATCCCGGCGGGGTGCCCGTGACTCCCATGGTACGATGGTTGCGCTCCCCGGCCGTCCACGCTTCCCCGAGACCTTCGAGGTGCTTCGATGAGACGCGTCCTCTTCCCGGCGCTCTGCGCCCTGGCTGTCACCCTTTTCGTCCAGCCCGCGAACGCGCTCGGCGGCCCGGCCTGGCGGTCGTGGGACGCGGGTCTGCGCGAGGCCGGGACCACGGGCCGCCCGGTGCTCGTGGACGTCTACACGAACTGGTGCGGGTGGTGTAAGCGCATGGACCGTGACGTCTACGCGCGGGCCGACGTGCAGGACTACCTCGCCCGCAAGTTCGTGACGGTGAAGCTCGACGCCGAGAACAACGCTGCCGCGCGCTACGAGGGGCGGGTGTACACCTCGCGCACCCTGGCGGCGCGGTTCGGCGTCACCGGCTATCCGACCACCCTGTTCCTGAGCGCGAAAGGGGTGCAACTCGGAAACGTCCCGGGCTACTCACCGCCCCAGGACTTCCTGCTGCTGCTGCGCTTCATCGGTGACGGGCACGCCGCCCGGGGCGAGAAGCTTGAAGACTTCCTGCGCGCTGCGAAAGCCAGCAAGGCCCGCCCGCGCCTCTGATGCAGCCCGCGCCGGGCCCGCGCCCGGACTGGAGGCGAACGCATGGCGCTTTTCGACGGCACCCGGCTCGCGGTGCTCGACACCGAAACCACCGGACTCGATCCAGGCCAGGGGCACGGGCTCGTCGAGGTCGCCTGTGTCGCACTCGACGGTGGCGAGATCGGTGAGACCTGGTCCACGCTCGTGGATCCGGGTCGGCCCATCCCGCCGGACGCGTCCGCCGTGCATGGCATCACCGATCGGATGGTGCGTGACGCGCCTGGGCCGGCGGTGGTCGCGGCCGAGCTCGAGCGGCGCTGCGCGGGCCGCGTGCTGGTCTTCCACAATGTGGCCTTCGACCTGCCGTTCCTTGACGCGTTCATGCGGTCGGCCGGTCACGGGCCGCTGCTGCACGCGGTGGTGGACACGCTCGGGCTGGCGCGCGGGTTCTTCGGCCAGGGTGGCAACTCGCTGGGCGCGCTCGCGACCCGCTTCGGCCTGCCGGCCGAGGCGGCGCACCGCGCCCTGGGCGACGCGCTCACCACCGCGCGGCTGCTCCGGGTGCTGGCCGCGCGCTGGGAGAGCGAGCGGGGCGTGCGCACGGTCGCGGAACTGGCCGCCGCGAGCCAGGACGCGCTGCGCCTCACGAGCCGGCGCTCGCGAGTTGGATAGCGAAGGCCGGGAGCCCCTGTTTGACACCCGCTCGCGGCCCCGAATAATGGTGAGACTCGAAGTCTGGCCGCGCAGCTTTCCGCGGGAGGCTCCATGCAGGTGAACGATCCGCCCGAGGTGGGACAGCCCGCTCCGGAATTCAAGCTCAAGGGTCCGGGAGGACAGCCGTTCACCCTCTCCGAATACCGCGGCAGCCGGAACCTCCTGCTGGCTTTCTATCCGCTGGCGTTCTCGCCCGTCTGCGCGCACCAGTTGCCCGAGCTGCAGCGTGAGACAGCGCGGTTTCGGGCGCTCGACACCGAGGTGCTGGGCGTCAGCGTGGACTCGTGGTACTCGAACCAGGAGTTCGCGCGGAAGCTGGGCCTGTCCTTCCCGCTGCTCTCGGACTTCGACCGCGTGGCCTGTGCCGCCTACGGGGTGCTCATCCCCGAGCGGGGCTACAGCAACCGCGCGTACTTCGTGGTGGACAAGCAGGGGCGCATCGTCTGGCGTGAGATCAGCCCCACGCCCACGGAGATCCCCAGCACCGAGGATGCCCTGGCCGCCCTCGAGGGTCTGGCGTGACCACCGGCCGGGTGCCCGCCCGCGCCACGCGTGGACGCCCCGGCCGCAGGCAACCGGCGCCGCCGAAGGAGCGACCCGCCGTCCTGCTCGTGGCCCGCGGGGGCGACGCCACCAACGCCCTCGTCGCCTTCCTGCGCGACCGGGGCCTCGGGGTGGTCTGGTCACGCGACGGCGAGAGCGGCCACAACGCGCTCGACTCTACGCGCGTGGACTGCCTGGTGACCGAACTGCGCGCGCCGCGCATCGACGGCCTGGACCTGCTGCACCGGGCCCGCGAGCGCAATCCCGAAGTCTGCGCGGTGCTCGTCACCGAGGGTGTCGGTTCGGGTAGGGCCGTCGAGGCCATGCGCCAGGGGGCGGCGGATCTCCAGGTCAGGCCCCTGGATCACGAGAGACTGCTGGCCGTCCTGCGCCGGGGACTCGAGCGGCAGTCCCTGATGGCGCGCGTGATCGAGCTGGAGGCCCAACTCGACGAGCGCTTCGGCCTCGAGCGCCTCACGGGACACTCGCGTGCCATCGTCGGGGTGATGGAGCAGGTGCGTCACGTCGCCTCGACGCGCGCCACCGTGCTGATCGAGGGCGAGACCGGAACGGGCAAGCGGTGGGTGGCGCAGGCCATCCACCAGAACAGCCCGCGCCGCAGCGAGCGCTTCGTCTGGGTCCACTGCGGCACGCTCGCCGAGGGCGTCATCGAGAGCGAGTTGTTCGGGCACGGGCGCGGGACTCCTGCCAGCGCGAGCGCCATGCGGCAGGGACGATTCGAGCTGGCTGACGGCGGCACGCTCTTTCTCGGCGAGATCGGCGGGCTCTCCCCGACCGTCCAGATCAAGCTGTTGCGCGTGCTGCAGGATCGCTCCTTCGAGCGTGTGGGCGGGAGCGAGTCCCTCAAGGCCGACGTGCGTCTCATCGCCTCCACCAGCCGTGACCTCACGGCCGAGGTGGCGGCCGGGCGCTTCCGCGAGGATCTCTACTACCGGCTGAGCGTGGTGCGCGTCCAGATGCCGCCATTGAGAGCGCGGTCCGAGGACATCCCCCTGCTCGTGGGGGGCTTCATCCGGGAACTCGATCGCGAGCATGGCCGCCGCGTGACGGGCATCACGCGGGGGGTGCTGGACCGGCTGATGCGCCATCCCTGGCCGGGCAACGTGCGCGAGCTGCGCAACCTCGTCGAGGGCATGGTCGTGTTCGCCGAAGGGCGCCGGGCGCTCGACCTGTCGGATCTGCCGGACACGCTGCGCGAGGGGGACGGTGCGGGGGAGAAGCTCGAGTTGCGGGTGGGCATGACCGTGGATGAGGTGGAGCGCCGCCTCATCAGCGCCACCCTGCGCCACTGCGGCAACGACAAGCCGCGGGCGGCGGCCATACTGGGCATCGGGCTGCGCACGCTCTACCGCAAGTTGCCGCCTCGCTGAGCCCCGCCGGGACGCGGAAGATGCGGGCGGCGCCTCCCAACTGGGTGCTAAGACCCGCTGGCCCGCCTGCCGATAACGAGCCCAGGCCGGGACGATCCACGACGCGCGTCGCGAGACCGCGGTCAGATCGCGTTTGCAGCAGCGCGTCACGAAGCGTCCCGGCTAGAGAGCCGCGCCGGGTCTCCGGAGGTCCGAATCGTGTCATCCGAAGTGGGCGATCTCGAATTCGACGATCCGCGGGCTTCCCAGCCGCGGAAGATCCTGCCGTTCCCGCCTCGACCCGTCCCCGACTGGTTGATGGGGCCGGCGGACGGCCTGGGTGCGGCCCTCGACCCGCACGACGACACCACGGACGAGGCGCCTCCCGAGACGCTCCCGCGGCCCGTCCTCAAGCGATTCGGAGTTCCCGTGTCTCCGCCCGAACTGGTGGCGAACGCCAGGCCCGGAGTGGTGGGCGCGGAGACCGAGAAAGCGGTGGAAGCGGAGGTCGTTGCCGCGCCCGCCCGGACGCGCCGCGTCGCGCCGCCCGGGATCTGGGCGCCGGTCGCGAGCAGCGTGCCGGCCCTCAGACTGGCGCTGCCTGCCGAGCCCGAAGCGTTCGAGGCCGGGCCCGCCCCGCCCCCCCCCGCACGCTTCCACGGGCCGCCCGGCCATGATGAGGATCTTCCGCGCGTGGCCGCGGTCCCGCCCCAGCTCGCCGATCTGCGGGAGCCGTGGTGGGTCATCGCAATCGACGGCCTGCGCACCAACCGCTCGGTGCAGGTCGGGGTGGCCGTGGCGTTCGTGGCGTTCGTCCTGCTGGCCAGGTGGTCGTGGCCGCGCGGCGTGGGCACCACCTCGCTGTCCGAACTTCGCCGTCATCCATCGCATTTTGACGGCCAGACCGTGACCGTGCGTGGCCGGGTCGGGGACGACATCTTCGCGGTCGGTGCCGGCTGGGCCTTCTACCTGGTGCAGGGACGCGACACGATCGTGACCTTCACGCGCAGCCAGATGCCGAAGCCTCACGACGTCATCACCGTGAAGGGGCAGGTCAGCGCTGGTTTCCTCGACGGCGTCCCGCGCCAGGCCCTCTTCGAGGACGTCGCCCTGGCGCAGTAGGCGCTGCTTTCGCCACGGACCGGGCCCCGGCCTCCGCGGGCGATTCCGGCCGCATTCCATGCGGGCCCGCCCGCAGTCGCGTCCGCGCGTGACACGCCCCACTTGACATGGCGGCCCGTTCTTGCCAGCTTGGCGGTCCCCGCAGGCGACCGCCAGGTAGTCCGTGCCGTTTTGGCAAGATTCGTGAGGCAGTTCCGGGGGGCGTTCTCAGATCCAGACCGGTCGGCGTAGCCCAACCACTACGGCTCGCGCGACCGGTGTGGCCGCCCGGCAGCATGGGCGAGGACGGCGGGACGATCGCGGAATGATGGCGCATGCAGTCACGGTCTGACCCGGGCGGGCTTCCGGGCGGACCCGAACGCAGCCACTTCCATGTGGCCCCGGTGGGGCCGACCTGAATCCACGAGGAGGAACTCATGAAGATCCAGCCTCTCGCTGACCGCATCCTGGTCCGTCGCATCGAGGAGAAGGAGACCGTGCGGGGCGGCATCATCATCCCCGACACCGCCAAGGAGAAGCCCCAGGAGGGTGAGGTC
>Ga0315287_10004453_pt1 | contig 13683 bp, 7 predicted proteins | sample YL17G11_0_MG_FD_205037 | JGI IMG/M metagenome (GOLD analysis project Ga0315287, IMG submission 205037) | Sediment microbial communities from Yellowstone Lake, YNP, Wyoming, USA - YL17G11_0 | ecosystem: Environmental > Aquatic > Freshwater > Lake > Sediment | place: USA: Wyoming | collected... | reverse complement strand
TTGGCGCGGGCAGGCGCGTGTCGGACGCGCAGAGCAACATTTTCGGCGTGAACAGTTCGTTCGACAGCGGTTGAAAATGGCGGAACGCCAAAGGCAAGCCGCCCGCGGGCCGGACGAATTCCGCCGAACCGCCTTCGCTCAGGGGAACCTGCATCGGCAGCCTCCCGCGATGGTCGTTGGCGAAAATGTGAAAAGCCAAGCCGATCTCTCGAAGCTGACTGACGCATGCCGCCCGCTGGACTCGGAGCTTCGCTTGGCCCAACGCCGGCAGCAAGAGCGCGGCGAGAATCCCGATGATGGCGAGGACGACGAGCAACTCCACCAACGTGAATCCACCGATCCGCCTGCTGAGCCGGAGCCGCTTCATACGATATGCCCCAGCACTGCCTATGCCATGCCATGGCGTGCTTGGTTTCGGCGGAAGACCGACGCGCGGCGCGTGAAGTTAGCGCTTCTTGAGTGAAATTCACACATTCGACCTTGAACCTGTCGCATGAAATCCTGAAGCTCGTGGCTCGTGAAATTCGCCATCTGCAACGAGATCTATCAAGGCTGGAAGATCGAGGACACGTTCGCCCATGCGGCCAAGGTCGGCTACGACGCGGTGGAAATCGCGCCGTTCACGCTCGCCAACGCTGTCACTGACATCCCCGCCGCCGAGCGGCGGCGCATCCGCGACTCAGCCGCGCGCCACGGCATCGCCATCGCCGGCCTGCACTGGCTACTGGTGAAACCGGAAGGTCTGTATGTGAATCACACCGACGCTGGCGTCCGCAAACGCACGGCGCAGTACTTCGTCAAACTGGTGGATTGCTGCGCGGACTTCGGCGGGACGATCATGGTCGTCGGATCGCCCAAGCAACGCAACGTGCTGCCCGGCGTCACGCGCGAGCAGGCGCGGGACTGGACAGCGGGGACGTTCCGCGACGCGGTGAAGCGTGCGGAAGATCGCGACGTGACGGTCTGCCTTGAGCCACTAGCGCCGGTGGAGACAAATTTCATCAACACGGCAGCGGAGGCGATTGAATTCGTCAAGCCGTTCAACTCGCCCCGCTTCAAAATCATCCTCGACGTGAAGGCGATGTGTTCGGAGTCCAAGCCGATTCCGCAAATCATCCGCGAGTCGTGGCCGCACTTCGCGCACTTCCACGCTAACGACCGAAACCTCAAAGGCCCCGGCTTCGGCGACGTGGATTTCAAACCGATCGCCGCGGCGTTGAAGGAAGTCGGCTACGCCGGTTACGCATCCGTGGAGGTTTTCCAGTTTGAAGAAGGCGCGGACGCCATCGCGACAAAAAGCCTGGAGTATTTGAAGCGCATATTTGGTTGAGAGGGATAGATCAGACGGTTTGTGTCGCCGCGACGGGCGGCACGAAATGGCGTTTCCACGGCAGGTGGCGGCCCAGCCATTCCTGGAACGTGTCCAGGTAGAGATAAACCACCGGCGTAATGAACAGCGTCAGGAGTTGCGAAACGATCAGGCCGCCGACGACGGCCAAGCCGAGTGGTTGGCGTGCTTCGCCGCCGGCGCCGTAGCCGAACGCAATCGGCAGCGTGCCCATGAGTGCGGCCATCGTCGTCATCATGATCGGTCGGAAACGCAGCAGGCAACCTTGGTAGATGGCATCGAACGGACTCTTGCCCTGTTTCCGCGCCCCGATGGCGAAGTCCACCATCATGATGGCGTTCTTCTTCACGATGCCGACGAGCATGATCAATCCGACAAAGGCGTAGAGGTTGAGGTCAATCTTGAACAGCATCAGCGTGAGCAGCGCGCCGAACCCCGCCGAGGGCAAACCGGACAGAATCGTGATAGGGTGGATGAAACTTTCGTAGAGGATGCCAAGGATGATGTAGATGACGAGGATGGACATCAGCAGCAGGATGCCCAGGCCCTTGACCGAGGATTGGAAAACTTGGGCCTGCCCCTGAAAGTTCGCGGTGACCGTGGCGGGCAGACGAATTTCAGCGAGCATTTTATTGACCGCGTCCACCGCTGTGCCCAGCGACACGCCGGGCGCCAGGTTGAACGACACGGTCACCGACGGCAGTTGGCCGAAGTGATTGACCGTGAGCGGCCCGACCCCGCGCTTGATGTTAGCGACAGCTTGCAGCGGCGCGAGCTTGCCGGTCGAAGAGCGGATGTACAGTTGCGACAGCGCGGACGCGTCGTTCTGGTATTCGGGCAGAACTTCCATGATGACCCAATACTGGTTGATCGGCGAATAGATCGTGGAGACCTGCCGCGAACCGTAGGCGCTATAGAGGGCGTTCTCGATCTGATCCGCCGTCACGCCGAGCGCGCGCGCCCGGTCGCGATCAATCTCCACGAAGACCTGTGGCGAGCTGATCAACAGGTCGGTTGTTACATCCTGGAAACCGGGCAGGGCGGCCATGTTGGTCTGGACCACCGGCACCCAGCGGTAAAGCTCCTGCAAATCTGGGTCCTGCAGCGTGAACTGGTAGAGGCTCTTCGAGAATGTGCCGCCGATGCGGATGAGCGGCGGGTTTTGCAGGAAGGCGTTGATGCCGGGGACGGAGTTCAGCTTGACGCGGAGGCGCTGGATGATCTGGTCCACATGCGGCCGGCCAATGGAGCGCGGTTTCAGACGTAGGAACATGCGTCCGCCATTAGGCGTGGCCGTCGGGCCGCCCGCGCCGACGGAGGAAGTGTAATTGTCCACAATGTTCGTCTCGGGCGCGACGAGCCGCATCAGAGCGAGCTGGTGCTCTTTTAAACTGTCGAAGGAAATGTCCTGCCCGGCCTCGGTGACGATGAAAATCTGCCCTGTGTCTTCGCTGGGAAAGAACCCTTTCGGGATGGCGACAAACAGATAGCAGGTCGCAACCAACACGAATAAGGAAACCACCATGGTGGCGCCGCGGTGCCGCAGCACGAAGCGCAGGCTCCGGCTGTAAAAAGCGAGCATCCCGTCAAAGAACCGCTGCGAAGCGGCATAGACCCGGCCATGATGCGTCTGCGCTGGCGGGCGAACAAAGCGGCTGGCCAGCATCGGCGTCAGCGTGAGCGACACGAAGCCCGAGACAAGAACGGCGGTCATGATCGTCACGGCAAACTCATGCAGCAGCCGGCCGAGAATCCCGCTCATGAACAACACCGGGATGAACACCGCCGCCAGCGACAACGTCATCGAGATGATCGTGAACCCGATTTCGCGCGAGCCTTTGAGCGCGGCCTCGAACGCCGGCATGCCTTCCTCCATGTGGCGCACGATGTTTTCCAGCATCACGATGGCGTCGTCCACCACGAAACCCACGCATAGCGTCAGCGCCATCAGCGACAGGTTGTCCACGCTGTAGCCGAGCAGATACATGACGGCGAACGTGCCGATGAGCGACATCGGCAGCGCGAGACTCGGGATGATGGTCGCCGAAACGTTTCGCAGGAACAGGAAGATGACCAGCACGACGAGACAGACAGTCAGCTTGAGGGTGAACTGGACGTCGCGGGCTGATGCGCGAATGGACTGCGAGCGGTCGTATAGGATCGAGAAGTTCACCGAAGCGGGCAACTGCGCGCGCAGCGTGGGCAACAACTTGCGGATGTTGTCCACCACCTCAACCGTGTTTTCACCCGGCTGGCGTTGCGTGGTCAGAATGATGCCGCGCGTGCCATTGAACCACGCGGCCACTTTGTCGTTCTGCACGCTGTCAATCACGCGGCCCAGTTCCTGGAGCCGGACCGGCTGGCCATTGCGATACGCGACGATGAGCGGGCGGTAATCCGCCGCCTTCAGCAACTGCCCGTTGGCTTGGACGGTGAAGGACTGTTTCGGGCCATCGAGCGTGCCGGTGGGCAGGTTCACGTTGCCCTGGGCAATGGCCTGCTGCACTTCGTCAATCCCAATGCCCCGGCTGGCGAGCGCGTCGGGATCGAGTTGCACGCGCACAGCGTAGGTTTGCGCGCCCATCACGTTGACTTGCGCGACGCCCTTGACCATGGACATGCGCTGCGCCACGAGGGTCTGCGCATACTCGTCCACCGTGGAGAGCAGCAGCGTGTCGGAGGACAATGCCATGTAGAGGATGGGTTGGTCGGCGGGATTGACCTTGTTGTAGGTCGGGGGCGACGGCATGCCTTGGGGCAACAGCCGCGCCGCCTTTGAAATGGCCGCCTGCACGTCCTGCGCGGCAGCGTCAATGTTCCGATCCAGCGTGAATTGAATCGTGATCTGGCACAGCCCGAGCGCGCTGACCGATGACATCGTGTCCACGCCCGCGATGGTGGTGAACTGGCGTTCCAGCGGCGTCGCCACGGCTGCGGCCATCGTTTCCGGACTGGCGCCCGGCAGGCTGGCCGAGACCTGCAACGTGGGATAATCCACGTTCGGAAGATCGCTCACCGACAGGTAGCGATAGCTGATGAGGCCGAAGAGCAGGATGCCCGACATGACCAAGGTGGTCATGACCGGCCGGCGAATGAACAACTCCGAGATGTTCATCTGCGTTTTTCCCCGGCTGGTTCGGCAGCCGGAGGCTGCGCCGGCGTCTTCACGTCCACCTTCGCGCCCGGCACAAGCCGCAACTGGCCGTCGGTCACGACGGTTTCGCCAGCCTTGACCCCGTTCTGAATGACGGTTTCGCCTGCGCGGACCGGCCCAAGCGAGATCAGCCGTTTCTCAACGCTCAGGTCGGGTTTCACCACGAACACGAACTCACCCTCTTGGCTGGTCTGCACGGCTTGCGAGGGGACGACGAGGGCGTTGGTCAACTGACCCAGCGTGAGCGTCACGTTCAAGAACTGCCCCGGCCAGAGCCGCTCGTCTGGATTCGGAAACGTCGCGCGCAACATGAGCGTGCCGGTGGTGGCGTCCACCTGGTTGTTCACGGCCTCCAACTGCCCGACGGCGGGCTGGTCCGACCGTTGCGGCGTCGCCGCTTCCACACGCAGGTGTCCGCGCGCCGCCGCGTCGCGCACGTCCTGCACAAACCGCTCCGGCACGGCGAAGTCCGCGTAGATGGGCTTGGTCTGGTTCACGACCGCCAGGATGGTGTCGTTGTTCTTGACCATGTTGCCCTCGTCCACGAGGAGCAACCCCATGCGGCCATTTACCGGCGAGGTGATGGAGCAAAAGGAGAGCTGCAACTTGGCGCTCTCCACGGCGGCCTTGTCGGCTTCAACGGAAGCCTTCAGTGAAGCGACCTTGGCGCGGTTGGCGTCCACAACAGTCGCCGACACGGCCTTGCTCCCAGCCAGTTCATCCGTGCGCCGCATGTCCGCCTCAGCGTTTCCGAGCGAGGCCACGTCGCGCGCAAGCACCGCCTCTGCTTGGTTGAGTGCAGCCTGGTACGGACGCTGGTCAATCAGGAAAATCAAATCGCCCTGTTTCACCTCGTCTCCCTGTCTGAACGCGACGCGGGCCAGTTGGCCGTCCACCCGGGCCTTGACCGAGATGCTGGCGTAGGCACGCGCGGTGCCGATGGCCGGCAACTCCACCGGCACATCCTTGTGGGTCATCTTCGCGACGGTGACCGGTACTGGCATTCCCTTGCCCTTGCCGGGCGCCAGCGGCGGGCCTGCCGGGCCGCTACCGGACTCGCGTGAACAACCGGCCCACACGCCGATCAGCGTGGCGAGTGCGGCTGACATCAAGAGGACTCTCTGTAATTGCATAGTTTGAACAGGTTCAGTTGGAGTTGGCGTCGGTTTCCCATCCGCCGCCGAGCGCCTTGTAAAGCGCCACGACGTTTTGCGTCATCGTGCGCCGACTTTGCACCAGCGCGTCCTCGGCTTGATAGAGCGTGCGTTCGGCCACGAGCACGTTCAGGAACTCACCCAGTCCCTTGGCGTAAAGCTGATTCGCCAGTTCCAGCGCCCGGCGGCTGGCCTCCGTCGACTCGCGCAGCGACTGGTAACGTTCTTTCTCTTTGCCGTACGCCACCAGCGCGTTCTCCACGTCCTCCAGCGCCACCAGCACCGTCTGATTGAACTGCGCCAGCACCTGTTCCTGCTGCGCCGTCTGTGCCTTGATCAGCGCTCTGAGCCGCGGATACTCGAGCAGTCGCCAGCGCACCGAAGGCCCGGCCGACCAGAACTTGCTGGCGGGCGAAATGAGGTTTTCAGAATCAAGGCTCTGGTAGCCGCCGGAGCCGGTGAGGAAGAACTTGGGAAACAGCTCGGCGGTCGCCACGCCGATGCGCGCCGTTGCGGCGGCGAGCTGCCGCTCGCTGCGCCGCACATCGGGTCGGCGCCGCAGCAAATCCGATGGTAACCCGGCGGGAACCTCCGGCGGTGGCGCCGGAATGGGCGTGTCCGCCGCCAACTCGTCCTCCAGCGAACCGGGTTGCTCGCCCAGCAACACGCTGAGGCGATGGCTCGATTGCTTTAGCGCCGTTTCTAGCGACGGCACCTGGGCCCTTGTCGAAGCGAGCACCGACTTGGCTTGCGCCACATCCAGTTCGCTCGCCAAACCCTTGTCGGAACGTATTTGCGTGATGTCCAACACCTGCTGCTGCGCCGCCAGGTTTTCGCGAGCGATGGCCAGGCGGCGCTGCGTGCCGCGAAACTCGACGTAGTTCCGCGCCACTTCCGCAAGCAGCGACACCAGCACCGCGCGCTGGTCCTCCTCAATGGTCTGCAAGTCGGCGGTCGCCGCCCGGAGCGCGCGGCGCTTGCCGCCGAACACGTCAATTTCCCACGTCGCGTCGAAACCCGCCTGGTAAGTGTCCGTGTCCAGCAGTCGTACTGGAAACGAGAGTGCATTCTGGCTGCGCCGCGCGGTGGTCAGGGAAGCGCTCGCGCCGACGGTCGGCAACAGGTCGGCAACGGCGGCGCCCCGCAGCGCCCGCGCCGTGCGCACCCTCGCAGCGGCGGCCTTTAGATCGTTGTTGGCCTGCAAAGCGCGCTCGATCAGTGAATCGAGCCTTGAGTCGTTGAATGTCTTCCACCACGCGGCAAGTTGCACCGGACTGTTGGTGGTGACTTCGCGCGGTGCGTTGTTCCAGCCGGCGGGCATGGCTGGCTTGGGCGGGTGGTAGTTGGGGCCGACACTGCAACCGGTCGCAATGACCAGCGACGCAGCCGTTCCGATCACCAATCCGGGGAAACTCATCGTCATTTTGTCGCCGTGACGAAGGTTTGTGAGGCAGACATGTATTCCGCCTGGGCCAGATCCCGGCCGATGGCGCCGGGTTCTTCGCCGGCGTGCTGTTTGGCAATCAACACGTAGATCGCGGGAATCACCAGCAAGGTGAAGATTGTACCGAGCGACATGCCGGCGACGATGGTAATACCGATGGAATTTCGCGCAGCGGCGCCAGCGCCGGAAACCAGCGTGAGCGGGAAGTGTCCGCAAATCGTAGCCGCGCTGGTCATCAACACGGGACGCAACCGGATCAGCGCGGCCTCGCGCACAGCCTGAATCTTGGGCAGGCCGGTGCGCTGCAATTCGTTCGCGAACTGGACGATGAGGATGCCGTTCTTGGAAACCAATCCGATGAGTGTGACGAGCCCAACTTGCGAGTAAATGTTCAGCGTGGTAGTCCAACCGTTGGTGAAGAACGCCATGCCTTGGCCGGGCATTTTGAGGAAGCTGAAGATCAGGGCGCCGAACATCGCCAGCGGCACCGAGCCAAGCAAAATGATCAGCGGATCGCGGAAGCTGTTGAACTGTGCCGCCAGCACGAGGAAGATAAGCGTCAGCGCCAGGATGAACGCCGGCAGAAACTTGCTGCCTTCAACCCGCAACTGGCGGGACTCGCCGGTATAATCCAGCTTGTAGCCCTTCGGCAGGATGGTGGCGGCTTCGGTTTCGAGGAACCGCAGCGCCTCGTCAATCGGGCGGATCGCCACGCCGCTGATGGTCACGGCGTTGAACTGCTGGAAGCGGTTGAGCGCGCGCGGCCCGGTTTTCTTCTTCAGTGTCGCAAAGGTGCTCAGCGGCACCACCTGGCCATTCGGCCCTTTCACGTAGGTGCTTTCCAGTTGGCTGGCGTTGAGGCGTTCGATGCGCTTGAGCTGCGGGATGACCTTGTAGCTGCGACCGGCGAGACTGAACCGGTTGACGTAATTGCCGCCCACCATCGTCGCCAAGTCCGAGCCGACGGTCGCCAGATCGAGGCCGAGCGAGGCCACCTTGTCGCGGTCCATCACCAACTCGACTTCGGGCTGGTCCATCTTGGTGTCAATCAGCGGTGGAAAGGCAAACATGCCGCTGGCCGCCGCCTTTTGCTGCAACTTCTCGGCGAACTCCAGAATCCTCTCCGGTTCAGCCGTGGCACCGATGACGATCTCGACCGGGAACCTGCCGCCGCCCGGCAGCGCGGGAGGCGTGGCGACGGAGGTGCGAATGCCCGGAATGCCGCTGACCTTCTGCTGCACCTCCGGCACAACTTGGAACACCGTACGTTTGCGTTCGCCCCAGGGTTTGAGCACCAAGCCGGAGAACCCATAGTCCGGGAACGTGATTTGGAACGTTCGATTCTTTTCCGGCACGCTCATAAACTCGCGGTTGACGGCTTCGGTGTAGAAGGTGGTCTGGTCAATCGTCGCATCCGCCGCCGCTTCGACGATGCCCATGACAAAACCCTGGTCCTCGGCGGGCGCGAGTTCTTTGGGCGCCAGCATGAACAACGGAATCGTCAGCAGGCTCAGGACGATCCATACGATGTACACGGCCGGACGGGCGGAAAGTGTCGCGTCGAGCACCCGGCCGTACGTCCGGCGGAAACGGTCGAAGCCGCGGTTGATCCGGCCGGTGAGGCCGTGCTCCTCGCGCCCGGCGTCCAGCAGCTTGGAAGACATGACCGGTGAGAGCGTGAGGGCGACGACGCCGGAGATGAACACCGCGCCCGCGAGGGTGAAGGCGAATTCGCGGAACAGCGAACCGGTGAGTCCGCCCTGCAAACCAATCGGCGCATAGACCGCCGCCAGCGTGATGGTCATGGCGATGACCGGGCTGACCAGCTCGCGCGCTCCCAGCAGCGCCGCGTTCAAGGGCGTTTGTCCTTCGCGAATGTGGCGCTCGACGTTCTCGACGATCACGATGGCGTCGTCCACCACGAGACCGACAGACAAGACGATGGCCAGCAGCGTGAGCAGGTTGAGCGTGAACCCGAAGACCTGCATCAGGAAGATGGCGCCGATGAGCGAGATCGGGATGGCCACCAGCGGCACCAACACCGAACGCAGCGAGCCGAGGAACAGGAAAATGACAATGGCCACGATCAGCAGCGTTTCGCTCAACGTCTTCAGGACCTCATGGATGGCGTCCTCGATGTACTTGGTGGCGTCGTAAGCGATCCCGCCGCTGAGACCGGTCGGAAGCTCTTTTTGAATCGAGGCGATCTCGGCGCGGACGCGCTTGATGACATCCAACGAGTTGGCGTTGGGCAGCGGCCAGACGCCCATGAACACGGCCCGCTCGCTGCTGAACCTCACTTCGGTATCGTAATCCTCGGCGCCCAGCACCACGTCGGCCACGTCGCGCAGCCGGATGAGATTGTCGCCGGTCTGGCGGACGACGAGGTTGCGGAATTCCTCGACGGAGCGCAGGTCGGTGTTGGCGGTGAGATTCACCTGCACCAGCGAGCCTTTCGTGCGCCCGACGGCGGAGAGAAAGTTGTTGGCGGCGAGCGCCGCTCGCACCTGCGCCGGATTGATATTCAGCGACGCCATGCGGTCGGACTTGAGCCAGATGCGCATCGCGAAGGTGCGGCCACCCAGGATGTCCGCGCGTTGCACGCCTTCGAGGGCGGACAGGCGCGGCTGGACCACGCGGACGAGGTAATCGGTGATCTGGTTGGCTTCCAGAATTTCCGAGGAGAAGCTCAGATAGGCGCTGGCAAATTGCGAATCGGCAGATTGCACGTTGATGATGGGCACCTCGGCCTCGGGGGGAAGATCGTTGCGGACCTGGTCCACCTTGGAGCTGATTTCAGCCAGCGCCTTGTTGGGATCGTAGTTGAGCTTGAGGCGCGCGGTGATGGTGGACAGGCTGAGCTTGCTGTTGGATTCGATGTAGTCAATGCCGTCAGCGGCGGCGATGGCCCGTTCCAGCGGCATGGTGACGAATCCGCGCACTAACTCGGCGCTGGCACCCACATAGACGGTCGTGATCGTCACCGTGGCGTTGTCGCTGCGGGGATATTGCCGGACCACGAGCGAGCGGATCGCCTGGACCCCGGCGATCAAAATTACCAGGTTCACCACGATGGCGAGCACGGGCCGGCGGATGAACAGATCGGTAATGGACTTCATGAGCGTGTCTTGGATCAGTTGTCAGCCGGGTGCGGTGTCGCTTCGCTCTTCGGTGTCAAGCTGTTGTTCTCGACCACGGACATGCCGTTGCGAAGCTTGAAGATGCCGGAACTGACAATGCGCTCGCCGGCTTTTAGGCCCGATACCACGCTGAGCAGGTCGCCACGTGCGCGCCCGGTGCGGACGATCTGCTGCCGTACGATTAATTCCGGTTTCCCGTCTTTGCCGGATTTCGACTCGATCACGTACACCGAATCGCCATACGGCGCGCTGAGCAGGGAAGTGGCAGGAATCACCAGCACGTTTTGCTCGTCGGGCAGGAGCGCTTCAACGCGGACGAACATGCCGGGCCGCAGGAGTTGATTCGTGTTGGCGAAAGTAGCCTGCAAACCCACGCTGCGGGTGGCCGCATCGAGATCCGGATTTATCGCCGTCAGAACACCATCGAACACGTCCGGGAAGGTGTCCGTGAAGAGATGGACGCGCATCCCGGTCTTTAGCTGCGCCAGTTCCTGCTGGGGCAGCGAGAAATCAGCATACACGGGAGAGAGGGACTGGAGCGAGACAATGGGTTTGCCCGCATCGAGGTACTGGCCGAGGTTCGCCAGGCGGATGCCCAACCGCCCGGCGAATGGGGCGCGGATGGTTTTCTTTTCAATGGTGGCGCGGATGGCGTCGGCATTGGCCTGAGTCTGCTTCATCGTGGCTTCGGCGGTGTCCAGGTCAGATTGCGAAACCATGTTATCGGTTCGAAGACTGCGCATGCGGGCCAGATTGATGCGGGCCAATTCCACCTGCGATTCGAGCGCCCTCAGTTGGGCCTCCTCGGACGAAGTGTCCAAGCGCACCAGCAGGTCGCCCTTGGACACAACGGCGCCGGATTCAAAGGCGATCTCGCGCACGGTGCCCGGAATGTCCGGAGTGACGGTCACGCCCTGGACGGCGGTGATCGAGCCGATGGCCGTCAGGGAGACCTGCCATTTCTCCTCGTGCGCGACCGCGGTGGAGACGGACTCGGGCGGGGGCGCGAACGATTTGCCGGCGGCAATCAACTTCCGAATCTGGAGGAACTTCACTCCCGCAAGTCCGCCCACAACCCCCAGCACGACGACGATGGCGATGATGATTCTTCCTTTCATGAATTCAAGTGGATGACGGTTAACACAGTTTTCGGGCAAGGCTCTTCCGTGCCTTTGGCGCCGCTGCGCCAGCGAGGAACAAATCCACGATCCGCCCAGCGGTCCGGCGACCCAGCGGCTGGTCAGCCATCAACAGGTGCGACATTAGGTAAAGGTTCATCTGGCCATAGAAACCGAGCGCCAATTCGAGGCTTTCGAAACGGGCGTCCAGATCACCGCGCACCAGAGCGTCTTTCATCAGCGAATGGATGAACTCAAAATTCCGCTCGCACCGGTCTAGGTATCGCAGGCCGGGCGGCATCTCGCCCGGCGCGGCAAAGGCTGTCGCCAACGAGATGCGCATCAATTCGCGGTTCTCGCGGAAGTAGTCGAAAAGCACGGCGAGGATCTCCACGAGTTGTCCGCGAAACCCGCGTCCGTGCTCCGCCGCCTCGCGCATGAGGCGGAGCCGTTCATCGTGCGCTTCGTTCACCAGCGCCTGGAACAGGCCTGCCTTGCCCGGGAAATAGTAGTAAAGCGTCGGCTTGGACACCTTGGCGTCCTCGACGATGTGCTGGACGGACGTGGCGGCATAGCCGGCGTGCGCGAACCGCTTGAGCGCGGCGCGCAAAATCCCCTCGCGGGTTCCACCGTTGGTACTGGACTTGACCATGAACCTACCGAACGGTAGGTAGGAAGGCGGACGGCGTCAAATTTTTTTAGCCGATTCTCCAGCCAAGCGGGCCGGCGCGTACGTCCGGCGCGGGTCACGCTGGAGGCGGCCCTCCGCCCGCCGGCGGCCTCTGCGCCAGCCTGCTCTTGTGCACGCCGTAGCAGAAGTAAATCACGATGCCGATGGCGAACCAGACGAGCAACCGCCTCCACGTCGGCCACGGCAACGCCGCCATCAGCGCCAGTGCCGAGAGCGCGCCTGCCGGGGCTACGAACCAGACCGCCGGCGTGGTAAAACTGCGCGGCAGGTTCGGCTCGCGCACGCGCAGCACCAGGATGCCGACGGAGACAATGACGAAAGCCAGCAGTGTGCCGATGGAGCACAGGCTGCCCGCCTCGCGCACCGTGAACAGCGCCGCAAAGATCGCCACACCCACGCCGGTCACGATGGAGGTCAGCCACGGCGTGCGGAAGCGCGGATGCACCCGGCTCACGAACGGCGGGAGGAGACCATCGCGCGCCATGCTGTAGAACACGCGCGATTGGCCCAGCAGCATGACGAGAATGACCGACGACAACCCAGCGATCGCGCCGAGTTTGATCAACCGGCCCATCCAGCCCAAGCCCGCGCGGTCCGCCGCCACCGCGATCGGGTCCGGCACATCGAGTTGGGCGTAGGGCACGATGCCGGTGGCGATGGCCGAGACGAGGATGTAAAGCACGGTGCAGATGAGCAGCGAGCCGATGATCCCGATGGGCATGTCGCGTTGCGGGTTTTTCGCCTCCTGCGCCGCGGTGCTTACGGCATCGAAACCGATGTAGGCGAAAAACACGATGCCTGCGCCGGTCATCACGCCGCTCCAGCCGAAGTGACCCGACTGGCCCGTGTTTGCCGGAATGAACGGATGCCAGTTCGCCGCGGTGATGGCATGGAACGCGCCGAAGATAAACAGCAGTACCACCGCGACCTTCACGAACACGATCAGGTTGTTGAAGTTCGCTGATTCCTTGATGCCGACCACCAACAGTGTCGTGACGATGAAGATGATTATGACCGCCGGCAGGTTGAAGATGGCAGTGACCTGGCCGAGCGTCGCGGGGTCGGCGCCAGCGGCTTTGATTTGGTCCAGCAATCCAGGGCTTAACGCAATCCAGCCAGCCTTTGTCTTCAGGAGCGCCGCCAGCGCGGCGGGGATTTCAATCAACTCCGTTCCGCGCGCCGCCGAAAGGGCCGGGGGGATGGTGATGCCGAAATCGTGCAGGAACGAGCCGACGTAACCCGACCAGCCGATGGCCACCGTAATCGCCCCGACGGCATATTCGAGAATCAAGTCCCAGCCGATGATCCACGCAAACAGTTCGCCGAGCGTGGCGTAGCCGTAGGTGTAGGCACTGCCGGCCATCGGCACCAGCGACGCGAATTCGCTGTAGCACAGTGCCGCGAACACCGACGCCACGCCCGCCAGCACGAAGGATAGTACCACCGCCGGCCCGGCATTCTGTGCCGCAACGGTGCCAGTCAGCACAAAAATGCCGGTGCCGATGATCGCACCAATTCCCAGCGCGGTAAGATTCAGCGCTCCGAGTGCGCGTTTGAGACTCTGATCGGTCAGCGCCTCAGCTTGGAGGTCCGTTACGCTCTTTCGTCTAAACAAGTTCATGGAGGGAGTTCGG
>Ga0315287_10004452_pt1 | contig 13687 bp, 14 predicted proteins | sample YL17G11_0_MG_FD_205037 | JGI IMG/M metagenome (GOLD analysis project Ga0315287, IMG submission 205037) | Sediment microbial communities from Yellowstone Lake, YNP, Wyoming, USA - YL17G11_0 | ecosystem: Environmental > Aquatic > Freshwater > Lake > Sediment | place: USA: Wyoming | collected... | reverse complement strand
AGCGCCCGCAGGCCGAGGATGGCGCAGACGTTCGACGTGAAGGCGACGAAGGCGTCGTCGGTCACGGCGAGCACGGCCGGCACCGAGTCGACGGCGAACACGACGTCGGCGGACTCGACGGCCACCAGGGCGATCATGAGCGGGGTCAGCGTCCGGCGTCCAGCCTTTCTCACCGTGAACGCATTGCCCTGGTACTCGACGTCCACGGGGAACAGGCGGCGCGCGGCGCGCACCAGCGGATTGCGCTCCGCGTCGGCCTGCACCCCGTGCGAACGGATCAGGCGGTAGGCGGTGAAGACGAGCAGGGCGCCGAACAGGTAGATCACCCACTCGAAGCGCTCGAGGATGCTCACGCCCACGAGGATGAAGACCCCGCGCAGCACGATGGCCCCGAAGATGCCCCAGAACAGCACCTTGCGCTGGTTGCGCAGCGCGATGCCCAGCGAGCCGAACACGATCATGAAGACGAACAGGTTGTCGATGCTCAGCGACTCCTCGATGAGGTAGCCGGCCAGATACTCCTGGGCGGCGACCCCGCCGCGCCACGCCCATACGGCGAGCGAGAAGGAGAGGCCCAGCGAGATCCAGACGGCGCTCCAGATCAGCGCGCTGCGCGTCGTCATGGTCTCGCTGCGCCGGCTGAGCACGCCGATGTCCAGGATGAGCAGAGTCGCGACGCCGACGAGGAACACGACCCACGGCGTGAGCTGCGCGGTCGTCATCGGCCGGCCTGCGCTGATGCACACCCGCTCGAGTAGCTGCTCATGCCGGCCCCTCCCGCCTACGCCTCGCGTGTCTCGGCGTCGGGCAAGAAGAAGGACCCCCGACACGACGACGTGCCGAAGGTCTTGCCGCTCAAGTGCGCGACCGGGGCGCGTGCCCGGGATGTCGATCGCGCCGCCCGCTCGCGCGGGCCGGCTACTCCCCATCGGAAGCGCGAGACTATCGCGCCTGCGTGATGCGGGTCAAGCCGAACGGGTGGAGGGAGGGGGCGGTTCGGCAAGCGCACGCCGCCCGGCCCCGCGTGAGGTCAGCCCTGGGCGATCTCGTCGAGCACGTCGGCGAACGTGATGAGCTCGGCGCGCAGTCGTGCCAGCGCCGAGGGCAGGCCCTCGACCAGTTCCCCGACGCGGCGCGCGTCGAGCACGTAGGCGTAGGCGTTGCGGACCACGTGCCGAAAACCGCGATACCGGTCGAGCTCGGCGGCCAGCTGCTCGGAGATGACGGCGGGCCGGATGTCGGGCAGATCGACGGCCATCTGCCGCAGCAGTTCCTGATGCCAAGCGGCGCCGGAGGGCACCGATCCGTCGATACGCTCAGCCACGATCAGGAAGACGCGCTCGAGGCCGGCATAGAAGCCGTGCAGGTTGAGGGCGGCTGCATCGACGTGGTATCCGCCGGGCCCCTCGGTGACCTCGGCCCACGCGCCGCCGGCCCTCGCGGCGACTGTCTCCAGGGCCGTGAGCTCCTGCCGGATACGCCCGGCCACGGCGTGGTAGTCACCGTTGCTCACAGCGGCAGGCCTTCAGCCAGGACGACGGCGCGCAGGCCGGGGGGGCAGGCGCCCAGATCGACGAGGTCGAACTCGAAGTCGCGCGACAGCGTGAGGAGGCGGCCCAGGGCGGCAAAGTGATCGCTGGGGCGGAGCCCCTCGGCGGCGAGGTCGATGTCTGAGCGCTCGCTGAAATGCGTGCCCTCGACGAGTGAACCGAAGGCGAGCACGCGCGTGGCCCCGTAGCCCGAGCGCAGAAGGTCCGCCGCCTCACGCGCCAGCGCCCAAGCCGCTTCGCGACGGTCCGCGCGGCGCATGTCGGCTTCTGCTGCACGGCGCCGCATGGTCTGCCGGTAGGCGTCGAGTTGCTGCGGTGTCGGGGTCGAGGACATGGAATGAGTATACCGCCGGTACGTCCAAGGGCGTTCGGTCAATCCCGCTCATCCGCCATTCGGCGATGACCGCCCGCGGCCACGCCACCCGGCGGCCAGACGAGCGTAGCCGAGCGCCAGCAGGTGGCTGGCGACGAGGATCGGCACGCCGAGCAGCGCCGCCAGCCACGACGGCTGGTCGAACACGCCGAGGCCGATGGCCAGCCAGCCGATCAGCATCCACTGGATGAGGTAGACGGCGGTGATGTTGCGGCTCAGCGAGGTGAGGTAGCGTGGCACCGCGCGCCAGGCGAGGCGGCGGTCCAGCCACCACAGCAGCGGCAGCCAGAGCAGCACGAAGCCCGCCAGCAGCAGCTGCACCGGCAGGCCGCTGCGGTAGTAGTCGCCGAAGGCGAGGATCCTCGAGCCGCCCGGCGCGAACACGACCAGCACTGCGCCGGCGAGCGCCGCCGCCGCGCCGGCCAGCGCCCAGGCGCGCATCAGCCGGCGCGCGGAGGTCGCACGGGCGGTGAACCCGGCGAGCGAGAGGCCGAGGAGCGGGTAGGCGAGCCAGGGGAAGAGCGGGAACGACACCCAGTCACCGAGCCCCCACAGCGGGTCGAGGAGGACATGCCCGCCGCCGATGCCCCACAGCAGCGGCGATACCACCGCGACCGTCGCCGCCAGCGCCAGGACGAGGCGCGGGTCGCACACGTACCGCTTGACCGGCCCGAGGGCGATCAGCGAGAGGCCGGCGAGCTGGAGGATGTCGATCTCGAAGAACGCCCCCCACCAGGTGCCGCCGAAGACTTCGATGGCCTGCGGGTCGCCGCGCAGCAGCAGCGGCAGGACGAAGCGCAGGAGGTTGAGCGCGTAGCCGAGCGCGAAGAGCTGCAGGCCGCGCACCAGGCCGCTGCGCACGCCGGTGCGCGTGGAGCTCCCGAACAGGAACCCCATCGCGACCATGAACACCGGGGCGGCTGGGGCGGTGCCGAGGAGCAGGAAGGTCGCGCCGAGCAGCGAGTCCTCCCCGGAGCCCACGGCGAACAGCAGCTGGACGTGCTGAAAGACCATGAAGACGATGGCCAGGCCGCGCGCGATGTCGAGGAAGCGGAGGCGGCCGTCGGTCGTGAGCAGCGGGCCGAACGAGCGCCGGCCGGCGGCCGGCGCGCTCATACCGACTGCCACAGGCTGCCGCGCCTCGCTCGCTTGTCCGAGACCGTCACTCACTGCGCGGCGGAGCCTAGCATGTGGCGCGCGCGGCCAAGCGGTCTTCCGGGCCGCCGGCCGACCCGGTCTCGCTGCAGACGCGTAAGCTGCGGATTCTGCCGGGCCCGGGCGCGCCGGCCGCTCAGGGCGCGAAGAACTCCCGCAGGACCTCAAGGACCGCAGCGGCCTCCCGCGCTTTCAGCGCGCCCAGCCGCCGGGCAAGGCGAATCTTGTCGACCGTGCGCAGCTGGTCGACGACGACCTGGCCGTCCTTGCCGGCGAAGCGCACGGGCACGCGCGAAGGGTACGGGCGGCCGGCAGTCGTCAGGGGCGCCACCACGACCGTACGGACGTAGAGGTTCATCTCATCGGGGGAGACGACGACGCAGGGGCGGGACTTGCGGATCTCGCTGCCCACGGTGGGGTCGAGGTTCACGAGGAACACCTCGAAGCGGCTTACTCCCACTCCCACGCCTCCGCGTCGAAGGAATCACTGGTCGCGATGCCGCCGTCGAGCAGCTCGTCGTCGCCCTGCTGGGCCATGTGGCGAAAGGCCTCGGACCACCCCTGCCGCGGCTGCCCCAGCGCGGTGATGAGCAGCACGCCGTCGCGCACGCTCATGTCGACCTCGCCCTGCAAGCCTGACTCTTCGAGCAGCGCCTTGGGGATGCGGACCCCCTGGGAGTTGCCGATCTTGACGATGCGTGTGCGCATGAGCCTACCTCCTTGTGCTCACATTGTAGGCACGGAGGCGGCAGGACGCAATGCGGTGAGCGTGGGAGATGCAGCGGCCTGAGATGCGCGGCTCAGATGGTAGCAGGCGCCCCCAGGCATGGTCTGCGGCAGATGTGGGTCCGCAGCGTGACAGTGTGCGGCGTGGCGAGTGGACGTTGATCAGGTTGAGCAGCTCCTCGGCGGCACGATCGTGATCGGTGTCGGCGCAAGTCTCCGGGTCGCCCACGTGTTCTGGCTCGCAGCCCTGCGTGGGCGGCTCGCATGTGGTCGTGACCAGGTCGCCGCGGCGTCGTCGCCGGGGTCGAGCCGTTCGACGGGGACAGCGGCCGCCTGCACCTCGTCCACGTGGAGTACAAGGACGACCAGCTGCCGGTCGAGGAGCAGCTGCTCTGGGAGCTCGAGCAGATCCCGCTTGACGAGGTCCGCGTCCGCAGTGTCGCAGCCCTCCTGCTCCAGGGCGCAACGGACCGACTCGGCGATCCTCGCGATGCGAGGAACGTGCTCGGAGTCATCTGTCTCTTCGTCCACGAAGCAGCGGTGCTCGTCGCGGAGCACCTGCTCCCCGATGGCTCTTGCCAGCGCGATCGACTCAGGATCCACCTTCGCCTCCGCGCTCTCTGTCTCTGTCCGCCAACGCCATGCGTATCACCGGCAGCCGCGAAGCGGCTGCCCGGTGGATGCGGGCGTTCTGCGGTTCCTCACGCGTCCTCATGCGCAGCCGGGTCCTCCAGCGAGGGCAGCTCCTTGGGCGGCACGAGGACGCGCAGTGATCGCGCCCGGCCTGGTGTCCGCTCGATCAAGCCTCGTTCCGCGAGAGTGAGCACCATGCGATGCACGGACGGCGCCGTCACCCGAAAGAACCGCTGCATGTCCGCTTCGGCGGGCGGCTCCCGGTGAATCAGCGTGTAGGCGCGGATGAACGCAAGATACTGGCCCTGCAGGAGCGTGAATGTGCGACGCTGCGCGTCCTGCTGCGTCATCGAACGCCACCGGCCATCTGCCGGAGGAGCTTCGAGACGTCCTCGGCACTGGACGCCTTCGGATCGAAGTCGCGGCCGTACCACTCCTTGAGCTCGTCGTGCTCAGGGTGCCGTGGGTCGGCCATCACCTCCTGGAACTCGGCGAAGCCCCACAGGCCGCCGCAGTCCTCGGGAGGGCAGGCGCGGCGGCCGGCGACGCAGCGCGGGTAGAAGACGCCCCTCTCTGCCGGCCCGGTCTTCTCGATGGAGACGTCATGATGCCAGCTGTCGCCGAAGTCGTACCAGTACCCGAAGCGCTTGACGCCGGCGCGCACCAGGTCGGCGAGGGTGACGCTCTCTTCGGGCAGCGGCGCATCGGCGTCGATCCAGATGTCATCGTCGGAGATGCTGTACTCGCGCCCGTCGACGTCGAACATGTGCAGGTGGGAGTCGAGCCAGCCCATAGCAGCGTTCAGCGTGCTGTGCAGCTCACCGAGGTTGTACAAGGCCGGCACCTCGAGGCGCCGCCAGACGGGCGGCTTGGCGCGGATCAGCGTGATCTTCAGGGTGACGATGGTCTCCATGCGAGCTCCTTCGGGTCGCCTGCGGCAATCGTATCGCGAAGTCCTCGAGTGCTGCGGAGAAAGCGGCATTGACGAGACGCTGTCACTTATGATTACTATTATATCGGAATCAGCAAGGATAGTAACTGATGATGACAGCGCGCTCATCGACTCCCTCGCTCAGCCGCCTGCTCGAGCTCCTCGAGCTTGAGCAGCCGCGTGTTGTCAGCCGCGAGAGCCTTGAAGGATGGGCTCGCGAGGCCGGCATCCACTGGCCGACGAACGTGGTGCTGCAGCGCTTGCGCGAGCGTGGCTGGCTCCTCGACCTCAAGACGCGCGGGGTGTGGGAGTTCGCGCCTGCCGCGCGTGCGGGAGCATATGGCGCCGGTGATCCTCTCATTGAGCTGCGTGCGACCTTGACGCGCCGCCCGGATGCGCCGTTCGCAGTGGCGGCCGAGTCCGCGACGTACCTGCTGGGCTACGCCAGCCGTCGGCCTGCCCGCGAAGTGGTGAGCGCGCCGGCTGGTCTGACCGTGCCGCCGGCGCTCCGCGCGTACCGGGTCGTGCGCTGGGTGCCGCGTGCGCCGCTGGTGGAACGCGAGAGCCTCCCCGTGTGGAGCCCGACCACGCTCATCGCATTCATGGCGGCACGACCGTCGCTCTATCGCGATTGGCCCAACACCGGTGAGTGGCTTCGTTCGGCGGCCGAAGCTGTTGACGGAGATCTGCTCCGCGCCGAGCTTGAAGGGCGCTCGCGAGCTGCTTGGGCGCGCGCGGCCTACGTGCTCGATATCGGCGGTCAGGCCGACTTGGCGGCGAGGCTCTTTGAGGACGCGCCCCCCGGCACCGGGCCCTACTACTTGGGTCCGCGTGATCGGGCCGGACGTCACTCCGGCGTCTTCGACGTCATCGACTCCACGGGCCTCGAGATCGGCGCCTCGTGATCACTGAGGGCTACATCGTCCGGCACTACCAGGGTCGAGCCGGATGTTGGCCGCTCGCTGCGCCCCGGGATGTTCGTCGCAAAGGTGGTGGGGCACTCGATGGAGCCTAGGATCCCCGACGGCTCGTTCCGCCTGTTCCAGGCGCCGGTGGCGGGGTCCAGGCAGGGCCGGATCGTACTGGTCGAGTTGCGCGATGCCGTCGACCCCGAAACGGGGCAGCGCTACACGGTCAAGCCGACAATGGAGCCAGCGAAGTCAGGCGGTCGCGGGCGGTCGCCGGCCCTTGCGAGTGCGAGAAGGGAGGAATCGCATGCAGTTCGACAGCGGCACGTTCGACAGGGACAAGGTGGACGACGTGGTGCTCGCCATGCTCCACCTCACCTCGTTCGCGGACCATGACATCACGCGCGCCTGGAAGAGCCTGGATTGGGACGCTCTCGACCGCTTGCACGCACGAGGGCTGATCTCAGAGCCGCGGTCGAAGGCGCGGTCGGTCGTGTTCAGCGACGAGGGCAGGCGCCGGGCCGAAGAGTCGTTCCGTGCGCTCTTCTCGGACGGGGAAGTGAAGTGAGCGCCCGGATCGCCGTCAGAGCTCGTCCAAGCCCCCGAAGAACCGCTGGCGCTCTTCCTCGGGGCGTGCGTTGAAGTCGGCGAGCCAGGCGTCGACGGCCTGCTGATCCGTCACGTCGACGCCGTCCGCCTGGAGGGCACGCATGATCGCTTTGGCCGGGCCGAAGCTGTCGCTGTCGTTCACGGCCTCTCTGAACTCCTCCGTTAAGTCCTGCACGGCTTCCTCGGTCTCGACGATGAAACGCTCGTCGAGGCCGCGCCTGGTGAGGGCGAAACGCACCCACGCGGTGAGCACCTCCGGAAGTGCTTCGATCTCCGCGGGGCTCAGGCTGACCTTACGCGGCAGGTAGTCGAGCATGAAGAGCTCGACTACGGTCGGACTCCAGCGCAGCGGGTCGCCGTCGCCGAAGTCGCAGCGGGCGATCATGCAGTGATCGACGATGCGGAGCGTCTCCTCGCGCTGAGGGGCGAGGGCCGCGGTGAGGAACTCCTGGGTCAGCGCCTCCCTGGCCTCGTCGTCGGGCGGCTCCGGCGGAACCGGGAGCTCGACGGCGGGGAGCAGACGCAGGCGAGCGAGCAGGAGGGCGCGCGTCTCTTTGAAGTCAGGCGCCCAGTCGTTGTCGACAAACAAGTCGCCGGTGGCGACGGCGCGGCCGATGCGCGCCGCCGCCTCGGCCGGGTCGGCGTCCTGCACCGTGACGTCGGGATCGGTGCCCAGCACGGTGCGCGGGTCGACGTCCTCTCGCAGCTCAGCGACGAAGGCGTCCTTGATGATGCCGCCGAGGTTCTCGTCGTAGAGGGCCATCACCATGTGCGGCTTGCGATCCGCGTAGCGGAAGATGAGGTAGTAGCCGATCTGGTCGCCGAAGGGATCGCTGACGCTGTAGCCGCCGACATAGTCGGGCGTACCGATGACGTCCGCCCAGCGGGGCCGCGGCACGCCTCGAGCCGCCATCCGCGCCGCGGCCTCGCGGGCGCCGAGCTCGTCGCCGGTCACTCCGGCCAGGGCATACAGCACGGCCAGGCCGGTCGCGTTGCGCTTGCTCTCGGCTCCCTGCACGAGCGCCGGCCCCAGAGAGCGCTCGAGCCGCTCGCGCACGTCGAAGGGGACGGGGAGCTTGTAGAACGCGCCGAGCACGCCGCTGGCCCAGTCTTCGGCTTCGAGCGGGTCGTCGATCGAAAGCAGCTCTCGAGCGCCGCTCAGCGCGGCGCGGACCAGACCGTCGACCCCAAGGGGGTCCTGCAAGCGGTCCGCGGCTGAGCGCGCGCCGCCGCGTTTCGCGCCGCCGCGCGATCCCCTGCCCGACCCTCTCTTGTCGCTCTTCTTGGCCATGGGGAAGGTCTCTCAGAATCTTGTGGGCGAACGCCAGCCCGGCGGCGGGCGCAGGTGCTAGAATCGAAAGCCTCAATGGCCGCCGATTTCGTCCATCTTCACGTGCACAGCGAATACTCGCTGCTCGACGGCGCCTGCCGCGTGAAGAGCCTCGTCCAAAGGGCCAAGGAGCTGGGCATGTCGGCCGTGGCGCTCACCGACCACGGCACGCTGGGCGGCGTCGTCAAGTTCTACCGCGCCGCCAAAGACGAGGGCATCAAGCCCATCATCGGCCTCGAGCTCTACGTGGCCACCGACCGCAGCTCGCGCGCCGGCACCAAAGAGAAGAACGCGCACCTCACCCTGCTGGCCCGCGATCAGACCGGCTACAAGAACCTCGTCAAGCTGAGCACGCGCGCCTACCTCGAGGGCTACTACTACAAGCCGCGCGCCGACTGGGAGCTTCTGGCCGAGCACCACGAGGGGCTCATCGCGCTCACCGGCTGCATGAGCGGGCGCGCCGCCATGCTCCTCAAGGATGGTAACGACGAAGCCGCTCTGGCCGACGTGCGGCGCCTGGCCGCGCTGCTTGGCGCCGAGAACGTCTACGTCGAGCTGCAGGACGCCGGCCTGCCCGAGCAGCGCGAGCTGCTCCCCAAGCTCGCGCGGCTCGCCGCAAAGGCCGGCCTGCGCACCGTGGCCACCAACGACGTGCACTACCTGTGCCACGAAGACTCCTACGCCCACGACGCGCTCCTCTGCATCCAGACGCAGAGCAACCTCGGCGACGAGGACCGCATGCGCTACAGCAGCGACGAGTTCTACCTCAAGACCGCCGACGAGATGTACGAGCGCTTCAAGGACTATCCGGGCGCCTGCGAAGCCACCGTCGAGATCGCCGCGCGCTGCGATGTGAGCCTCGACTTCGGCACCTACCTGTTGCCCTCGTATCCGGTGCCTGAGGGCAAGGCCGAGGGCCCCTATCTGCGCGAGCTCTGTGAGAAAGGCATCGTGCGCCGCTACGGCGCCGAGCCGTCCGCCGAGGCGCGCGAGCGCCTCGAGTTCGAGCTCGGCGTCATCGGCGACATGGGCTTCGACGCCTACTTCCTCATCGTCTGGGACTACGTCAAGTTCGCCAAGGACAACGGCATCGGCGTCGGCCCAGGCCGCGGCTCGGCCGCCGGGTCCATCGTGAGCTACACCCTCGGGATCACCGACATCGACCCCCTCAAGTACGACCTGCTCTTCGAGCGCTTCCTCAACCCGGGGCGCAAGAGCATGCCCGACATCGACATGGATTTCAGTGTGGCCGGCCGCGGGAGGGTCATCGACTACGTCGCCGACAAGTACGGCCGCGACCACGTCGCACAGATCATCACCTTCGGCACCATGGCCGCGCGGGCGGCCGTGCGCGACGCCGCGCGGGTGATGGGCAAGCCCTACGCCGTCGGCGACAAGATCGCCAAGATGATCCCCGAGCAGGCGCCGCCGGCGACCTTCGGCCAGGCGCTGCTGCCCGGCGGCGAGCTCAAGCAGGCCTACGACGCCGACCCGGAGGTCAAGGAGGTCGTCGACCTGGCGATGAGCCTCGAAGGCCTCATCCGCAACGACTCCATCCACGCCGCCGCGGTGGTGATCAGCGACAAGCCGCTCACCGAGTATCTGCCGCTGCAGAAGAAGGGCGACGCCGAGCTCGTCACCCAGTTCGACATGAACGACGTCGCCAAGCTCGGCCTCCTCAAGATGGACTTCCTCGGGCTGCGCAACCTGGACGTGATCGAGGACGCGCTCGACATCATCGAGAGGACCGATGGCGTCTGCATCGAGATCGACCGGCTGCCGCTCGACGACCAGAAGACGTACAAGATGCTGGCGCGCGGCGACTCCACGGGCGTGTTCCAGTTCGAGAGCCCGGGTATGCGCGAGGCATTGCGCGACGTGCGTCCCACGCAGTTCGAGGACCTCATCGCCATCGTGGCGCTGTACCGGCCCGGGCCGATGCAGTATATCCCTGCCTACGCGCGCAACAAGAAGGACCCGGCCTCGGTCGTCTACGACCACGAGGCCTTGCGCCCCATTCTGGAGCCCACGCACGGCGTGACGATCTACCAGGAGCAGTACATGGCCATCGCCCGGCGCGTGGGCGGGTTCACGCCGGCGCAGGCCGACGACCTGCGCAAGGCCATCAGCAAGAAGGACCGGCAGCTGATGGCCAGCCTCAAGGAGCCCCTCATGGTGGGCCTCGGCGCCAGCGGCGTGCCGTCGGCCGTGGCCCACAAGCTCTGGGCCAACTTCGAGGCCACCGGCGACTACTCGTTCAACAAGAGCCACGCCGCCTGCTACGCGCTGATCAGCTACCGGACGGCCTGGCTGAAGGCCAACTATCCCGTGGAGTACATGGCGGCCCTCATCAGCAGCGTCATGAGCACCAAAGACAAAGTGCCGTTCTACGTGAACCAGTGCCACGAGCTCGGCATCGAGGTGCTGCCGCCGGACGTCAACGAGAGCGACGTGGGCTTCACCGTCGTCGAGGGCAAGATCCGCTTCGGGCTCAACGCCGTCAAGGGCGTGGGGCGCGGCGCCATCGAGGCGATCGTCGCGGCGCGCGCCTCCGGCCCCTTCACCTCCATCTACGACTTCTGCGCCCGCGTTGATGGGCAGATGGCCAACAAGCGTGTCCTCGAAGCGCTGATCCACAGCGGCGCCTTCGACGGCAGCGGCGACCCGCGGCGCGGCATGCTCGAGACGTTGCCGGCGGCGATGGCCGACGGCGAGCGCCGCCGCAAGGACGCGGCTCAGGGCCAGGGCGGCCTGTTCGACGTGGCCGGCGGACCGCACGCGGGCGCGCACGGGCCGCGGGTGCCGCAGCGCGAGTTCGACCAGGCCACGCTGCTCAGGCAGGAGAAGGAGGCCCTGGGCCTGTACGTCTCCTCGCACCCGCTGAGGGATCTGCGCGAACAGCTGCGCGACGAGATCGAGGTGCCGGTGGGCGCGCTCGACGACGCCGTCGACGGCGGCATGCTGTGGACGGGTGGCATCGTCGCCAACGCGCAGAAGAAGGTCAGCAAGAACGGCGGCGTGTGGCTGGCGTTCCGCCTCGAGGACATCGACGGCGGCGTCGAGTGTCGCGCCTGGCCGGCGACCTACGAGCAGTACCGGGACCTGCTCGTCGAAGACGGCATCGTCAAGGTGAAGGGGCGCGTGGAGCGCAAGTCCGAGGGCGAGACCACGCTGATCGCCATCGAGGTCCTCCCGTTCAGCGGCGTGAGCGAGTACCGCCCGCTCACGGTCACCATCGACGCCCGCAGGGTGCGGCCCAGCGTGCTCGACGATCTCAAGCGCATCCTCGGCGACTTCCCCGGCCAGGTGCCGGTGGTGCTGCAGATGGTGCGCGGCGACGAGCGCGCGAAGCTGCGCGTGGGCGACGGCCTGCGGGTCGAGCCCGTGGCGGGCTTGTACGCGGAGCTCAAGGCTCTGCTCGGCGAGAGCTGTGTCGGAGTCGGCTGAGGCCGGCTGCGCGGATCCGGGAGAGAGGTAGCCATGATCCCCGAGGGTATGCGTGACGTGCTCCCCCCCGAGTCGGGCCAGCTGCGGGCCATCGAGACCGCGCTCTGCCGCCGCTTCGAGGCCTACGGCTACGGCGAGGTGCGCACCCCGTGGCTCGAGTACGCCGAGACCCTCGAGGCGGTGGAGGACGACACGCTGGAGGCCGGGTACAGGCTGCGCGATCAGCAGGGTCACGAGCTCATGGCGCGCACCGACATGACGGTGCCCGTGGCGCGGCTGGCGGCCGCCCGCTTCCACGACAGGCCGCTCCCCCTGCGCTTCTTCTACGTGGCGCCTTCCATCCGTCCCTGGGCGCCGCAGCGCAGCCAGGACGGGGAGTTCGTGCAGGCCGGCGCCGAGCTGCTGGGCTTGCATACGGCGGCGGCCGACGCCGAGAGCGTGATCCTGCTCTGCGACTGCCTCGCCGCGCTCGGACTCCGCGACTTCCGGGTGGCGCTGGGGACGGTGGCCTTCTACACGGCGCTGGTCGACTCGCTGGGCCTCGACGACGACCGCGAGAAGTTCCTGGAGGCGCTGGCCGATCGCGACTACCCGCTGCTCGAGAGCATCGCCGGCAACGCCGGCGTGGACCAAGATGCGCTCAAGGTGCTGTGGCGCACTCTGGAGCTCAGCGGTACCCGCGACGGGCTCAGCCAGGTGCGCAAGATGGCCAGCAGCGACGCCATGGACGACGCCATCCGGCGCCTCGTGGAGGTCAGGGACCTCGTCGAGGACGCCGGCTTCGAGGATGCGCTCAGCCTCGATTTCGGCCTCTACCAGGACCTCACGTACTACAGCGGTGTCATCTTCGAGGCCTACGCCGCGGGCGTCGGCCTGCCCATCGCCTCCGGGGGGCGCTACGACGGGCTGCTGGAGCGCTTCGGGTGGGGCATCCCCGGGGTGGGCTTCGCCGTCGCCCTGGACCGGCTGCACGAGGCGCTCGAGGAGGCCGGCGCCGTGCCTTCCGCCGCTCCGGCCTGCATCGCCTTCGCCGGCGGGCTCGACGAGCCGGCGCGGGCCATGGAGCTGCGCCGCGCCGGCTGGGCGGTCGCCGCGCTTCCCGATGACGCGCCGGCGCCGCCGCGCCCGCGCCTGCACCGCAGCGGCGGCTCGTACGTCTTCGAGCCGGCCGACGGCGAGACGGTCAGCGGCAGCTGGCGCGACGTCCTGCGTGCCCTGGGGATCGCGTGAAGCTCGGCCTCGCCTGCGACGGCGGGCCGCCGCCCTCGCAGGTTCTCGACCTCCTCGAACGGGCCGGCCTGCAGGCGGGAGCTCTGCGCGGCGTGCCCGGCCCGGCGCTGCTGGACGCCGATGACGCGACGTGGCTGCTGGCGCCGGGCGCCGACGTGCTCGAGGCCTGCGCCCGCGGAGCGCTCGATGCGGGGGTCGCCGGCAAGGACCTGCTTCTCGAGCTCGCGCCGCAGCTGCACGAGCTCCTCGATCTGCGGGTGTGCCGGGACGTCCTCGTGTACGCGACGCCGGAGCCGGCCGTCGGAGTCCTGCGCCGCGCCCGTACGCGCGTCGCCACGCGCTACCCACAGGTGACGCGGCGCCACTTCGCTGCTACCGGGCGGCAGGTCGATCTGGTCGCCTTCGACGCGGCTCTCCTGGCGCCCGGCCTCGGTATCGCCGACGGCGTCGTCGAGCTGCGCAGCCGGCTTACTCTGGACGACGGGAGCACCGGCGCCGGCGCCGCCGTCGGACTTCGCGTGCGCGAGGACATCGCCGCCTGCAGCGCCCGTCTCGTCGCGGGGCGCGCCGCCCGCGCCCTCGGCGGCGGGCGCCTGGCCGAGCTCCTCGAACGCCTGCGGGCCTCGGTGGAGGAGATATGAGTGCCCCGGCGGCCGATTCTCAAAGGCGGGCGCCTGTGGTAGAACTCGGGCCGCCGCCCGGCCCGACTCCCGCCCAGTAAGGAGCCCAGCATGAAGACCCGCCGCGCAGAGGTACATCGCGTCACCAGCGAGACCGACATCGCCGTGACGCTCA
>Ga0315287_10004450_pt1 | contig 13691 bp, 12 predicted proteins | sample YL17G11_0_MG_FD_205037 | JGI IMG/M metagenome (GOLD analysis project Ga0315287, IMG submission 205037) | Sediment microbial communities from Yellowstone Lake, YNP, Wyoming, USA - YL17G11_0 | ecosystem: Environmental > Aquatic > Freshwater > Lake > Sediment | place: USA: Wyoming | collected... | reverse complement strand
GCCCGACGAGATGAGTGCAGGTTCGTCGCCGGGTCGGCGACCGAGGGACCAGAAGTTCGTGACCACGTCGGTCATGGCGATCATCGAGTCGAGCATGGCGATGTCGACGTACTGGCCCTCGCCGTGGCGGTCACGGTGCCGGAGCGCGGCGAGGACGCCGATCACGCCGTAGAGCGCCGAGCTGATGTCTCCGAGCGCTCCGGCCGGGGTCGGTCGGGGCGGCCGGCCCTCCTCGCGGGTGTACTCGTAGAGGCCCGACATCGCCTCCGGCACGATCGCGTAGGCGGGCCAGGAGCCATACGGCGAGTCCCCGCGGTTGCCGAAGCCCGACACCGACAGGTAGATGAGCGCCGGCCAGCGCTGGGACAGCGCGGCGTAGTCGAGGCCGAGTCTGGTCATCGTCCCCGGCTTGAAGTTCTCGGCCACGACGTCGAACCGGCCGGCGAGCTCGACGAAGATCTCGCGGCCGCGCGGGCTCTTGAGGTCGAGGCCGACGGAGCGCTTGTTGAAGTTGTTGCGCAGGAACGTGGCGCCCACCGGCCGCCCCTGCGGGTCGAGCATGGCCGGCGAGGCACCGCGGCCGGATTCGCCCTGCACCGGGTGCTCGACCTTGACGACCTCGGCGCCGAGTCGCGTCAGCAGCTGGGTGGCGTAGGGGAGCGCCTGCATCTGTTCGGCCGCGAGGATCCGAACGCCGTCCAGTGGCCGTCCGTAGGCCGCGGCACCGGCATTGGCGACATCTCCGAGTTGCATCAGCCTCCGACTCCCATGGGCGTGAGTGTAGGAGCGTCGTCCGAGCGCTCCGGCGCCCGGACGCTCCGTTTCTGACGGTCCGTCAGGTACCGCTACCATCCTCGCCGTGCGAGGGATCATCAGCGCTGCGGGCTACGTTCCGCACTGGCGCCTGCAGCGGTCGGCGATCGGAGCGTTCCACGGTGGGCGTGGTGGCCCGGGGGCCCGGGCGGTGGCGTCCTATGACGAGGACTCGACGACCCTGGCCGTGGAGGCCGCCCGCCCGGCGCTGGCCGACGCCGGGCCCGGCGCCGTGCCCGAGGTCCTGTGGTTCGCCAGCTCCTCGCCGACGTACCTCGAGAAGACCAACGCCACCGTCGTCCACGCCGCGCTCCGGTTGCCCCGGTCGACGGCGGCCTACGACGCAGCGGGCGCCGTGCGCTCCGGGGTCGGCGCACTCCGTGCCGCGCTGGATTCGACGGTCACCACCGTGGTGGTGACCGGTGAGCTGCGGGTCGGGATGCCCAACGGCGGTGACGAGTCCGCCGGCGGCGACGCCGGTGCCGCGCTCGTCGTCGGCGACGGCGACGGTGTGATCGCCGAGTACCTCGGCGCCGCGTCGGCCACGCGGGAGTTCCTGGATCGTTGGCGCAGCCCTGGAGAGCTGCGCACCAAGCAGTGGGAGGAGAAGTTCGGCGAGAACAACTACGTCGCGCTCAGCGGCCAGGCGTGGACCGATGCGCTGTCGTCAGCGGGCGTGATCGCCGCCGATGTCACCGCCGCCATCGTCGTCGGTCCGCACTCCCGGGCCGTCGGTGCGGTGCGCAAGAAGCTGTCGGTGCCGTCCGGGGTGGACATCGCGAAGCAGATCGGCAGCTCCGGAGCGGTCGAGGCCGCGTTGCACCTGGCCGCCCAGCTCGACGTCGCATCGCCCGGGGACGTCCTGGCGCTCGTCGCGCTCAGCGACGGCGCGGACGTGGTGCTGTTCCGCGTGACCGACGCCATCGTCGATCGGCGCCCGTCCCGCCCGGTCCAGCCTCAGATCGCCGCCGGCGACGACTCGCTGCCCTACTCCAAGTACCTGGCGTGGCGCGCCGTGATGGCGCCCGAGCCGCCCCGACGTCCCGAACCGGCCCGTGTGTCGGCATCGGCGGCCGGTCGCAGCGTCGAGTGGAAGTACGGCTTCGTGGGTTCGCGCGACCGTTCCTCCGGCGCGGTGCACCTGCCCCCGGCGCGGGTCAGCTTCGTGGGCGGCGCGGTCGACGACATGGAGCCGATCCCGATGTCGGAGGTGCTCGGCACCGTGGTGACGCTCACGGTGGACCGGCTCGCGTACTCGCCGAGCCCGCCGGTGATCTTCGCCGTGGTCGACTTCGACGGTGGCGGCAGGCTCCCGCTGGAGCTCACCGACGCCCGCCCCGAACAGGTCCGCGTCGGCTCGAGGGTCGAGATGACGTTCCGTCGCCTGAACACCGCCGACGGCATCGCCAACTACTTCTGGAAGGGTCGGGTGATCGACGGTCCCGACGAGGGGAACCACCCATGAGCTCACACGGCATCCGGGACCGCGTCGCCATCATCGGCATGGGGTGCACCCCGTTCCGTGAGCACTGGGACAAGGGCACCGACGACCTGCTGATCGACGCTGCCACCGAGTGCTGCGAGTCGGCCGGCATCGCCCGCAACGACATCGACGCGTTCTGGTTCGGCACCGCCCAGTCGGCGATGTCGGGGATCGCCCTGGCCGCCCCGCTCAAGCTCGTCAACAAGCCGGTGACCCGGGTCGAGAACTACTGCGCGACCGGCTCGGAGGCGCTCCGCAACGCGTGCTACGCCGTGGCGTCCGGCGCGTACGACTCGGCGATGGCCATCGGCGTCGAGAAGGTCAAGGACTCCGGCTACCAGGGGCTCAACGGCTTCCCGATCCCCAACGACGGCACCAACCGCACGCTGACCGCGGCAGCCATGTTCTCCCTCGTCGCTCCGGCGTACGCCGAGCGCTACGGCGTCGAGCCCGACCACCTGCGCCGGGTCCTGGCCCGCATCGCGTCGAAGAACCACCACAACGGGGCGCGCAACCCCCGGGCGCTGTTCCGTCGGGAGATGGACGTCGATGCGATCTGCGCCATGCCGTCAGTGGCCGGCCAGCTCTCGGTCATGGACTGCGCCGGGGTGGCCGACGGATCGGCCGCCGCCATCGTCGTTCGGGCCGAGGATGCCCACCGCTACACCGACAAGCCGCTGTTCGTGAAAGCGCTGTCCTTCGTCGCCGGCAACGGCTCGGGCCTGCTCGACCCGGACTACAACTACACGACGTTCCCCGAATGCGTGGAGGCCGGCCGGGATGCCTACGCCCAGGCCGGCATCACCGACCCACGCTCCCAGTTGGCGATGGCCGAGGTGCACGACTGCTTCACCCCGACCGAGCTGGTGCTGATGGAGGACCTCGGGCTGAGCGCCCGCGGTGAGGCCTGGCGTGACATCGAAGCCGGCGTGTTCGACCTCGGTGGCGAAGTGGCGGTCAATCCCGACGGCGGGCTCAAGTCGTTCGGCCATCCGGTCGGTGCCAGCGGTCTCCGCATGATGTTCGAGTGCTGGCTGCAGCTGCGCGGCGAGGCGCCGGAGGACCGGCGCATCGCCCACGCCGACCGCGGCCTGGCGCTCACCCACAACCTCGGCGGGTACCCCGGCGAGATGGTCAGCTTCGTGGGGATCGTCGGGAACGAGCACGGATGAGCTCGATCATCCCCGCCGGTGAGATCCGGTGGGGCCTGCAGCTGCCGATCCAGTCGCAGAGCACCATCTATGCCCAGGGGTGGGAGGCGACGGCGGGACCGTCGGAGCTGCTGGCGATCACGCTGGCCGCGGAGTCCGCCGGCGCCGCCTATGTCGCGGTGTGCGACCACGCCGCCATCCCGCGCCCGCTCGACCAGAAGATGGGTGCCATCTGGTACGACACGGTCGCCACACTCGGCTGGCTCGCGGCGCGGACCTCCAGGATCTGGTTGATGAGCCACGTGTACGTGCTGCCGTACCGGTCGTCGCTGCTCACCGCCAAGGCGTTCAGCACGCTGGACCTCCTCTCGGGCGGACGGATGATCCTGGGTGTGGGCGCCGGTCACGTCGAGCGGGAGTTCGAGCTCGTCGGTGCCTCCTTCGCCGATCGGGGTCGCGTGTTGGACGCCGCCATCGACGACGTCCGCGAGGTCTTCCGCACCGGGGAGCTCGCTGACGCCGTCGTGGAACCGCGGCCCGCGCGTCGGGGTGGACCGCCGATCTGGGTCGGCGGTTCGTCGAGCGCAGCGCTGCGGCGCGCCGCTCGTCGTGGCGATGGCTGGCTGCCCCAGGGGCCGCCCAGGATGGGGCTGCGCGGCGCCATCGCGCTCATCCACGAGGAGCGGGCCCGGGCGCTGGGCGATGCTGCGGAGCCCATGGACATCGGGGGGTTCACCGGGCCGGTCGACCCGTCGGAACCGGGACCGGTCGTCGCGATGATCGCCAAGTTGCGGAGCCTCGGGATCAACCACGTCCAGGTGCAGTTCCGATCCGGGTCGGCCACGCACTTCGCCGAGCTGGTCGAGCAGTTCGGCGCCGAGGTGTGGTCCCGGCTCGACGCCGGCTGACCGGTCGGCCGGCCCGTTCAGACGCGATCAGGAGCGGGGGTGGCGGCTCACTGCGCGTCGCACTCGGCGAGGCGTTTGGCCGTCGCCCGCAGCAGGCTGAGCGTGAGCGACGGGGAGTCCTCGAGCAGCGTCTGGAACGCCCGGCGGTCGATGACGTCGAGGACCATGTCCGTCTCGGCCACCACCGACGCGTTGCGCTCGATCGAGCCCAGCAGCGCCAGCTCGCCGAAATGGGCCCCCGGTCCGAGGCGGTTGACCTCGACTCCGTCGCGTCGCACCGAGGCCTCGCCCGACACGATGACCAGGAACTCACGGCCGATGTCGCCCTGCCGGATGATCTCGCGTCCGGCCGGGACCGAGACCTCGTCGGTCAGTGAATCGATGGCGGTCAGCTCGTCGTCACTGCAGTGGGCGAAGATCGCCAGACTGCGGAACTTGTCGAGCATCTGTTTGGAGCGCTTGCGCACGATCGGCCTCCGGGTCCGGTTCGGGCCGCATGGTAGGCGAGTATCGTCCGGCGCCGATGGTGAAGCTGTTCGCGTTCATCCGGCGCCGGCCCGCGCAAGCGGAGACGGCGTGACGGCATCCGGTCGGGTGTTCATCACCGGCGCGGCCCGGGGCATCGGCGAAGCGACCGCGCGCCTGTTGGCGTCACGCGGTCATCACCTCGCTCTGGTCGACCGGCGACCGTCGGTGACAGCGCTCGCGCACGAGCTGGGTGGGGTCGGCCTGGTGGCCGACGTCGCCGACAGCGCGGCGGTCGACGCCGCGGTCGCCGAGGCGGTCAGGGTCCTCGGTGGGCTCGACGGCGTGTTCTGCAACGCCGGCGTCGGCAACCTCAAGGCGCTCCACCACTACTCCGACGGCGAGTTCGACCTGCTGGTGCGGGTGAACCTGACCGGAACGTTCAACGCCCTGAGGGCCACCATCCCGCAGCTGACCGACGCCGGCGGTGCCATCGTCACCATGGCCTCGGTCTCGGGGGTCCGACCGACCCGCGGTGAGGGTCCCTACAGCGCCGCCAAGGCCGCGGTCATCGCCCTGACGATGAGCACCGCTCTCGAGTACGGCCCGTCGGTCCGAGCCAACTGCGTGTCGCCGGGGTTCGTGCGCACACCGCTGAACGAGGTGCTTGCCGATGACCCGACCACCGCAGCCCGCATCGCGGCCGGCACCCCGGCGGGCCGGATCGGGCGACCCGCGGAGGTGGCCGAGGTCGTGGCCTTCCTTCTGTCGGATGCGTCGAGCTACGTGACCGGCCAGAACATCGTGATCGACGGGGGCTCGATGCTGGGCTCCCAGCAGATCGACGACACGCTGAGAGGGTTGCTCGGCTGAGACCGGACGGCGGTGGAACCGGCGTCCGCTCCCCGTACCCTCGCAATCGTGCTGGTCCGCTACGCATCCGTGCCGCCCATGGCGGAGGCCGAGCGTTCGGCGTTGCGGAGCGACGTCGGTGAGCTGCATGGATTCGCCGACCTCCACGACGAGGTGGTCGAGACACGCGGTCGGCGGTTGTTCCTCCTCGCTGTGCTCAACGGTCTTGACCTGCTCACCACGGCGCTGGTCCTGGGCGCCGGAGGGGGAGAGGCCAACCCGGTGCTGGCGCCCGTCGCACATCTGTGGTGGGCGCCGCTGCTGGTCAAGTCCGTGGTGTTCTCGGTGGTGATGTGGGCCATTCTGCGCTGCCCGATCCGATCGACGCGGAGCGACCGGATGATCCGGGTGACGTGCGCGTTCTACGTGTGCGTGGTGGCGTGGAACCTGTCCGTGCTGGTCGCGTGATGCCGGTTCTCAGCGAGTCCCGACCGAGCAACTACGATTTTCGATACATGTGAGTACATTCACTACTTGTTCGTTCAACGACCACCCCGCTACGGTCCGGTGAGTGCCGATGCAACGGGATGTCGAGGGGTTGGCGGGAGCCGATCCCGGCGGTCCCGTCGGTGCCGTTGACCGGAGCATCCCGCTCAGTCGTTGGCTGCTCGCCCTCGGGCTGGTCCTGGTCAACGTCGCCGACGTCTGGATCACCAAGCTGATCCTGCTGCGGGGCGGTGTCGAGACCAACCCGGTGATGCGGCCGATCATCGACCATCCGGCGGCGCCCATCCTGGTGAAGACCCTGGTGGCGGTGGCGGTCGGCATCCTGCTCATCGCATCGCCGCCGACGTCGAAGTTCGCCGGTCGGGCGGTCGGGGCGGTGCTGCTGCTCTACGTGGTGATCCTCGGCTGGAACATCGGGGTGCTGCTGCAGGCGGTCGAGGCGACGCGTTTCTGACGGCCGTTTCTGACGGCGGTTTCTGACACACCGTCAGAAACGGCGTTACCATCTCCGCATGCCGGAACAGACAGCGAACCTCGCAGACGACTTCCCGAAGCTGGTCTCTGTCGATGACCACGTCATCGAACACTCCAGGGTGTGGTTGGACCGGCTTCCGGCCAGGTACCACGACGTCGGTCCGCGCACGGTGCAGGAGCGCGGTCACATGGAGTTCGTGGGCGGCGTGTTCTCCTACGAGCCCGCCGACGACGGCGACCTGTGCGACTGGTGGCTGTACGAGGACAAGAAGGTCCCCCAGACCCGGCTCTCCGCCGCCGCCGGCTTCGACCGCGACGAGGTGAAGGTCGTCGGCATCACCTATGAGGAGATGCGCAAGGGCTGCTGGGATCCCGCCGCCCGACTCGAGGACATGGACGCCAACTGGACCGAGGCCCAGATGTGCTTCCCGTCGTTCCCCCGCTTCTGCGGCCAGACGTTCATGGAGGCGCAGGACAAGGAGCTGTCGGACCTCTGCGTGAAGGCCTACAACGACTGGATGGTCGAGGAGTGGTGCGGCGACAGCGGTGGTCGCCTGATCCCGCTCACCATCACCCACCTGTGGGACGCCGAGCTGGCGGCGGCGGAGGTGCATCGCAACGCCGGGCGCGGGGTGCGCGCCGTGTGCTTCTCGGAGATCCCGCCCTACCTGGGACTGCCGTCGATCCACACCGACCACTGGGAGCCGTTCTTCCGGGCGTGTGCGGAGACCGGCACCGTCATCAACATGCACATCGGGTCGAGCTCGAAGATGCCGTCGACCTCTGCCGACGCGCCGGCCGCGGTCGGTTCCACGCTCACCTTCGGCAACGCCATGAGCTCGATGACCGACTGGCTCTTCTCCGGCTGGCTCGCCCGTCTGCCCGAACTGAAGATCGCGTACAGCGAGGGTCAGATCGGCTGGATCCCCTACATCCTCGAGCGGGCCGACAAGGTGTGGGAGGAGAACCGTGCCTGGGGCGGTGTCTCCAGCGAGGTGTCCGAGCCGCCGAGCACCTACTACTACCGCCAGATCTACGGCTGCTTCTTCGACGACGAGTACGGCCTCGACAACCTCGGGAAGTGCGGCGTGGACAACATCTGCTTCGAGACCGACTACCCGCACTCCGACAGCACCTGGCCGCACTCGCGGGAGACGGCCATCAAGTTGATGGGCCACCTGCCGGCCGACGTCACCCGCAAGCTGGTCCGTGGCAACGCCATCGAACTGCTCGGCCTCGACCTCACCCCCTGAGCCGTCCCACGCTTCCCACTCTTCCCACTCTTCCTGTTCTGGAGAGCTTTCCCGCCGTTTTCGACCGCCGAACCTCTCCAGAACGGGCGTGGCGTGGCGGCTCGAGATGACGTCGGTGGAGGTGCGCGCGTAGCCTGAACTGGAACGCGTTCCAGTTTTGCCACTTCACGTTGGAGGAGAACCGATGACGGACGGATCGCCGGCACGTTGCCTGATCGGTGGCGAGTGGGTCGAGGGAGCACTGGGCAGCTACGAGATCATCAACCCCGCCACCGAAGCGGTCGTCGGGCGGGCTCCTGACGCCTCGGTCGACCAGAGCCTGGCCGCCACCGAGGCCGCCGCCGGGGCGTTCGAGTCGTGGTCGCGGACCTCGCCACAGGAGCGGGCCGAGTTGCTCGATCGGGCCGCGGATCTCATCGAGCGCCACTACGACGAGCTCGTCCCGCTCTGCCAGGCCGAGACCGGAGCCACCATGCGTGTGGCCAAGACGATCCAGGTCCCCCAGGCCGCCGCCCGGTTCCGGCGCTACGCCGTCGGTGCCGGTGAGCCGACGCTGATCGCTCACCCCCCGGCCATCATGCCGACCACGGCGCTGGCGGCCGGCGGGATCATCGGCGGCACGGCGAACCGCGCCCCGGTCGGCGTGGTGAGCTGCATCACCTCGTACAACTTCCCGATGACGAACATGGCCGGCAAGATCGGCCCCGCCCTCGCCATGGGCAACACCGTGGTGGTCAAGCCGGCGCCACAGGACCCGCTCGCCGTGATCCGGATGATCGAGCTGATGACCGAAGCGGGGTTCCCGCCCGGTGTCATCAACCTGATCGGCGGCACCGACATCGCGGCATCGGAGGCGTTGGTGTCCTCCCCGCACGTCGACATGATCAGCTTCACCGGCTCGACCGGGGTCGGCCAGCGCATCGGCGAGGTCGGCGGTGCCCGGATGAAGCGCCTGCTCCTCGAGCTCGGCGGCAAGGGAGCCTGCATCGTCCTCGACGACGCCGATGTGAAGACGGCGGTCGCGGGCATCTCCTCGGTGTGGGGGTTCCACTCGGGTCAGATCTGCACGGCACCCACCCGGGTCATCGCTCAGCGCGGGATCCATGACCAGCTCGTGTCCGCCCTCACCCGGGCCGCCGGGCATCTCACCGTGGGCGACCCGCTCGAACGGACCACCGTGGTGGGCCCGGTCATCACGTCGGTGCACCGCGAGCGCGTGGCCGGCTACATCACCTCGGCAGTCGACGAGGGCGCCGAGGTGATGACCGGTGGCCCGGACAACCCGATGGACCAGGGCTTCTACGTGGCGCCCACGTTGATCGCCGGCGCCACCAACCAGATGCGGTCCGTCCGTGAGGAGATCTTCGGTCCGGTCGTGGTCGTGGTGCCGGTGGACGACGCCGACGAAGCGGTCGCGGTGGCCAATGACAGCGACTTCGGGCTCTACAGCTACGTGTTCAGCGCCGACACGTCGAAGGCCTTCGACATGGCACGCCGCATGCGTTCGGGAAACGTCGGCATCAACACGCTGCAACGCAACCACGACCTTCCCTTCGGGGGTTTCAAGCAGTCCGGCGTGGGTCGCGACGGGGGAAGCTACGGGCTGTGGGCGTACAGCGAGCTCCAGGCGATCGTCTGGCCAGGCTAGAAAGGTGGGGCGGAGCGGCGGCTCCGGGCGGGGTTCGGTGCCGGTGGTGGGGTCAGAGGACCCATCCGACGTGACAGGACCCGTCAGATGAACTGAGATTGGCCGGAACTGTGGATGAGACAAGGAACGACAGCGAGCTGGTGGCGCTGGCGCTCGACGGGTATCGCTCGGCGTTCGAAGCGCTGTACGACCGTCACGCGGCGGCCGTGCACGACTTCTGCGCGCGGATCTCGCGGGACCCCGACAACGTCTCCTGGGTCACCACCGAGGTCTTCACCAACGCCGCCGAGCACCTGCGCCAGCTCAAGGATCCGGCTCGGTTCCGGCCGTGGCTGTTCGCCATCGCCCGCTACGAGCTGGCGCACCGCTCGTCGCGGCTGAAGGCGTCCGCAGGTCTGGACGAGGACGTTCCGGCCGACCGTTGGCCGATCCTGCTCAGCCCCGAGATCGACCCGGACATCCTGGCGCCGCTGCTGAGGGACGCGTCGATCGGGCTCGGCGAGCGTGACCGGGTCACGCTCGAGCTGACCCTCGCCCACGGCATGGCCGGCCACGACCTGGCCGATGCGCTGGGCGTGCGTGAGGACCACGCCCTCGAGGCGACCCACCGCATGCGCGACCGGCTGACCCGCGTCGTCGGTGCCCTGGTCGTCGCCCACCAGGGCACACAGGACTGCGCCGAGCTGCGCACAGAGCTGTCGGGCTGGGACGAACGGTTCACCCCGGCGGTGGCGAAGAAGATCGCCCGTCACGTCGACGGATGCGAGCACTGCTGGGCCACCAGCAGCGTCCTGCCCGAGCGCGTGTTCAGCGGCACCGGCTACGCGGCCGCCGCCCCCATCGTGTTCCCGCCGGTGCCCGACAGCGTCAGGGCCACGGTCCTCGACCGCTTCCGCTCGCGGGTCGGCAAGGCGGGCGTCGGCCCGGACCGCCGCCAGGACTTCCGCGGGTTCGTCGACACCCGGCGATCCATGCTGGCGCCCGCGCCGATCGCGATCGGCGCGGTGATCACCGTCGTGGCCGTCATCGGCGGGATCGCCTGGCTCTCCGACGGCGACTCCTCGGTGAAGGTCGAAGCAGCGTCGACGTTCCGCGCCGACCGCGGCGAGGAGCAGCCCGATCGCAGGGCAACCCAGACGGTCCCGCTCCCGGAGACGACCGTCGCCCGAAGCGACGCCGTACTGGTGGATCCGATCCAGGAGACCGTGGCGGTCGAGGGCCCGGTGCTCTCCAGGGGCGACAGCACCGCGGGCGGTTCCGGCTCGTCCCGGGCGCCGGCCGGCTCGTCGGCCGGCTCGTCGGCCGGCTCCTCCAAGCCTCCGACCTTCACGCTTCCGGGGTTCTTCCTCACCGGTCCGGCAGGGACACCGTCGTTCATCCCGCCGCCGACGACCACGACCACCTCACCTCCGCGCACCACCCCGCCCACGACGGACAGGCCGTCGCCGCCGACCACCCGTCCGCCGGTGACGACGACCACCACGACCTCGACCACCACGACCTCGACCACGACGACGACCACCACGACCACCACGACCACGACGATCGCCCCGCCCACCACGACGACGACGGTCCCGGTGGGCGACGGGCTCGGCCCGACGCTCACGCCGTCGGTTCCCGAGTCCATGTGGTGGGCATCCGCGGTGGCCGATTGCGGCGCCAACCCGAACATCTCCGTCGTTGCCGTCGACCCCGACGGCGTGGTCTCGGTCCGCATGGACTGGCAGGCGACCGACGTCCCCTTCGGCCTCGGGACCTCGGGCTCGGTGAACCTGTCGGAGTCCGGCGCGTCGTGGAAGACCCCGTGGGACCCGCCCGCTGTCGGACAGAACTTCCGCCTGGTGTTCAAGGGGACCGACACCCCCGGCGACGTCACCACCTCGGCGCCCCGCACCTTCACCGCCGGGACCTGCGTCGTCACGCCCCCCGTCAACCCGACCCCGTGACGGGCGGGGGCAGGCGAGCATCGACTTCCGGCGGCAACCGGCGGATCGCGTACGCTCCCGGGCCATGAGAGGCATCGTCTACGACGGCACATCGGCGGAGGTCGTGACCGACCTCACGGTCAGGGATCTGCGGGCCGGCGAGGTTCGCGTCGGCATCGCAGCGGCCGGGCTGTGCCACAGCGACGTCTCGGTGCTGGACGGCACGATCATGTTCCCGACGCCGGTGGTGCTCGGCCACGAGGGTGCCGGCGAGGTGCTCGAGGTCGCCTCCGACGTGACCCACGTCAAGGTGGGCGATCACGTCGTGCTGTCGACGCTGGGCAACTGCGGGCGCTGCGGTGAGTGTGATCGTGGCAGGCCGACCTTCTGCCGGCAGTCGCTCGGTCGGCTCAGCCGACCGTTCGCCCGAGGTGAGCAGAAGGTGTTCCAGTTCGCGAACCTCGGCGTCTTCTGCGAGGAGACCGTCGTGAACGGGACCTCCGCCATCCCGATCCCGAGCGACATCCCGTTCGCGTCGGCATCACTCATCGGCTGCGGTGTGCTGACCGGCGTCGGTGCGGTGTTCAACCGGGCCAAGGTCACCCACGGCGAGTCGGTCGTGGTGATCGGCGTCGGCGGCATCGGCCTCAACGTGATCCAGGGTGCGGCGCTGGCCGATGCCCTGCCGGTCATCGCCGTCGACACCAACCCGACCAAGGAGACGTACGCCCGACAGTTCGGTGCCACCCACTTCCTGTGCCCGGGCCCCGACGACGATCTCGTGGAGATGGTGAAGGAGATCCGCCCCGACGGCGTCGACCACGTCTTCGAGTGCGTGGGGTCCACGGCCCTCATCCGCATGAGCACCGACCTGCTCGACTGGGGCGGCCAGCTGATCCTGTTGGGGGTCCCGAAGATGGGATCCGAGGCGGCGTTCGTCGTCTCGACCATGTACAACGACAAGTCGATCATGGGCTGCCGGTACGGCTCGGCGCGCCCCCAGTACGACGTCCCGTTGATGGTGGAGCTCTACCAGGCCGGTCGCCTGAAGCTCGACGAGCTGGTGTCGGCCACCTACCCGCTCGAGTCCTTCCAGAGGGCGCTCGACGAGCTGCACGACGGCAAGGTCGCCCGCGGCGTGTTGACCCTGGCCTGACCACGGGTTCTGCGAACCCCTGAAACGATCGGATCCCCGCTCGACATGGCCTTCTCCGATGAGCTTCGCGAACTCGCGGCCCGAGTCTCCAACTGGGGCCGCTGGGGTGACGACGACCAGCTCGGGTGCGGCAACTTCCTGACCCCCGAGTCGGCCCGGCGGGGCGCGGCGTGCGTCCGCTCCGGCGAACGCGTGTCGTTGGCGTTGCCGTTGAGGGCCGACGGCGTGCAGGTCGGACAGCCTGCGGGTCGGTACAACCCGATCCTCACCTTCACGAGCCTCAACGAGCGCGACAGGTTCGCTCCCGGCATCTGGGAAGGCACCGATGACCTGGTGACCATGTCGACCGCGGCGGGCACCCACATCGACTGCCTGTCCCACATGGGCTACGAGGACCAGCTGTACGGGGGCCGGTCCCAGAGCGGGTCGGTGCGGGCGGGCACGGGTGCGACCTGGTGCGGTGCAGAACAGCTGCCCGCCGTCGCCACCCGCGGCATCCTGTTGGACATCCCCGCCGCGTTGGGGGTGGACCGACTCGACGCGGGCCACGCGGTGACCGCCGACCAGCTCGACGCGGCGCTGTCGGCGACCGGGCTGATCGTGGAATCGGGCGATGTGATGTGCATCCGCACCGGCGACGTGCAGTGGTACCTGGAGGGTGACCGGCAACGCTACGCGGTGGGCCAGGACTGGTTGGTCACCGGCATCGGGGTCGGCTGCATCGAGTGGTTCCATCGGCGTGAGGTCGCCGGGGTGTTCTGCGACACCTACGCGTACGAGGTCATGCCACCCGAATCCGGCAACTGGGACGACCTGTGCGCCGTGCACATGATCCAGCTGCGCGACATGGGGTTGCTGCAGGGCCAGAACTGGAACTTCGAGACGCTGGCGCAGCGGTGCAGCGCCGACGGCCACGCCGACTTCCTGCTGGTCGCCGTCCCGGAACCGATCGTCGGCGCCACGTCGGCCCCGGTCGCCCCGGTCGCCCTCCGCTGATCCGCTCGCAGCAGCCGCTTCCCGCAGAACGCGCATCGACGTGGGCGGTGAGGGCGGGTC
>Ga0315287_10004447_pt1 | contig 13696 bp, 14 predicted proteins | sample YL17G11_0_MG_FD_205037 | JGI IMG/M metagenome (GOLD analysis project Ga0315287, IMG submission 205037) | Sediment microbial communities from Yellowstone Lake, YNP, Wyoming, USA - YL17G11_0 | ecosystem: Environmental > Aquatic > Freshwater > Lake > Sediment | place: USA: Wyoming | collected... | reverse complement strand
AAAAGAATTACAAGTAATTTTTGGTAAATTTAATTATGACACAGCAATACCTGACGTTGTAAATCCCAGCGATCTTGATGAAGTTTCCAGACATAGGTGCCAAGTTCGCGCGCTACAGCTGTTAACGTCTGGAGTTTGTGCGACGGCAATGGCAAAGATGTCGCGAGTTATTGGAAAGAGTATGGGAGGGGCTCGGGCAGGAGAGTCGTTGGATATTGTGTTAATGTCATTAAAAATTGGCTTTTAAAAGTTTCCTTTTATTTTTTCAATGGCGGATCGCTTCCGTTTTTCACTTATATGCATTTCTTGTTCTTTTTGTTTTCGTTTCCAAAAATGTTTTTTGCAAATTTCGTCTACTGGTTTCTGTTTACTCGCCACAATATCGACAATTTGCATGCTATCCTTGTCATAACCATAGTACGATTTTTCCTGATAAACTTCAAATGCATCTATCAAAATATTTCTTGATGCGTTCAAAATGTATTCTAAATTCCATGAAACTTGTCTGCATTGGCGCAACATAATATTATCGCTTGGTGGTTGTTTTTTCATTTTGGAGCAATGCACTCTAACCATTTGAAATGTTGCCTCCTCTTTTTTTTGTTTTTTTTTGGCAGCTTCTCCAAATTTTTCAAGATAGCACATTTGTTCAAACCTGACAAACAATTCTTCGTCAATGATTACTCTTTTTTGTATCAATGCATCTTTATTTCCGGGATAATATTGAATCAAGTGCGTAAATGTGTCCAAATGGTTATAAAATGTGTCTAAAATTCCCTTTTTTTGTTTATTTCGTTTTTCTTCGTCTACGCTCCAATCCGTTTTATCTCCAATCCCATCGCAAAAATTTTGGAAAAAATCCGTGCCCGTTAGAATGATTAAAAATACGTATGTCGCCACTGGTGACTGGAAATGTTTAAATTCTGGCGAATTGTCAATCAATTGGCATAATTTGGTAATGTTTATGTATTCAAATTTCGGAAGATTCACATTATTTTTTGTTTTGTTGGGCAAACAAACCCATAAATCGTGTGATACAAAATCTTTTCCAATACAGTATTCCAATGCTAAAAATAGACCAATACTGATAGCATCCCCGTCATTAATGTAACACATGTGCGTTTTGTGTTCAGGAAAAAATGAAAAGAACCAAAAAATAGAATTATCCGCTTCTTCAATTTCATTGTACATGTTAACAAAAATGCTCTTTGTTGTTCCTTCCAAAAGTATAGTGTGCCCAAAATCTTTAATGGTAGTATTTATTAGGGGTAAATCTTCTTTTAACCAAAAATCCAAACGAACTCGTTTAACTTCCAAGCCATTTGTTTCGATTGGTTGTCCGGAAATTGGGTCATCAATCATTTTAAATGGAATACCATTTACAAACAAACGTTTCCCGGGAGGTAAATTAACTTTTAGCAATTCGTTCGCAATGTATGGGTAAAGTTCTTCGCGTAAATTTTTGGAATCAGACGCAAATCGCATCCAATCTCCACCTGAAAATTTTAGCGGAGAATCCCAATCAGGTCCCAAATGTGGTCCCTCCGATCTATGCAATATTTGTTTTTTAAAGCATTCATTTCCAAGACATTCTGGATGAAACATACTCAAATCTGCCGTTTTATCGCTCGGTAAATTTGGCATTGTTTTGCAGAGTTTGCATCTTTTGTCATAACGATTAACATGACAAACAATTTTTTTAACTACTGGCGTACCTTTATCGCAACATACCACAACAGTTGGCGCACTATCCAATAAATTTAAAATAACTCGTTTATAATATTGAATAAGTTGGCCCAATGTTTGTATATAATCAGGAATTGATCCTTTAAAAAATTGCATTAAATCTACCGTCATTATCGTTATCGGTTCCGGTGGTTCATAGGAAAATGCCGCAGGATATCTGTTTTTAATTTGTTTTTTTGTTTTCGTAGGCAACCCCATTTTTTTCCAATTTTTTTTTAAATCGTTTTTTTTATATATCAACAAAAATTATTAGAGGAAATTATGCGCAAATTGTTTGGAAATTGTGCGGAATTTGTGCGCGCTATTTGTTAAGAATTATTAGGAAATTATGCGCACAATTGTTGCATGAGGTTTGCGCACAAATTCCAAACAATTCCCTTAGATTATGCGCGGATTATTGCAATAGTTTTGCGCACCAATCCTGTAAATTATTAGGAAATTATGCGCACAATTGTTTGGGATTTGTGTGTATAAACAATAAAAAAATGAAGAAGAGAGGAGAAATAAAAAATTTATTCAAGTATGCGGCACAAAACAAAATTGCGACGCTACAAGATGCTGTTGGATTTGAAGAACAATGGTTTCCTTTAAAAAATTCTGCGGTCCGTTTTTGCGAAGAATGCGGGGAAATGTCGGAAGAATTGTTTTATAATTTGTATGATAATTCGATAATTGTTTGCGAAATGTGTTGTGGTGAGGTTGTTTATGATATTTCAGAATTTCAAGACGAATACGACGATTATTTATATGAAAAAAAAATTTGTAACAAAACAAAAAAATGATAGGGGGTATATTTCCAAAAGATTTATTTGGATATCTTTTAAAATTTTGTAGTGATGTTTCTTTGAGACAGTTTAGCAAAACGTGTAAAGACGTTAATACAATTATTCAGAATGATCCAGAACTTTTGATTCTAACAAAAGTACACATACATTATTCAAAACTGTTTTGTGATACATCGTTTGAAACTGAAGCATGGCGAAAACAACATGGTTGGACTGTACGCATAGAATTAACAAAAAAAATATGCAGTATGACAAAACGTAGACAACTTACAGAAATTTTTTATGCAAAAAAAGAAACACAAGTGCGTGATTTATTTGCATTTTCTTACAGAAATTTAATTGCAACTCGCGATAGATTTGCAAAATTGTCGCGGACTGGTTGGAAAAAATCTGTATTAAGCGATTTGGTTGCATATATGATTGATGACGACGTATTAAAAATTCAAATACATTATTAAAAAAGAAATATAACACAATACGTTTTGGAAAATATCGAATATATATTATTAAAAAATAAAATTTATCCCCCCTGTTTTTTTACAAAAAAAAATAAAATAAAATGAATCCTTCGCGGAAATTTGCCACCATGTCGGCCTATACTTCGGCGACATTTGACGACAAATTACCGCTAACTCGCGAGGAACTTGAAAGATCGGTTCAGAAACAATGGATATGGAGGACGGCAATTCTTGCGGCAAGTATTTTAGCAGTTATTATAGCTGTTTTAGCAATTGTTTTTGGTTATTGGGGATGGAATGGAGTAGCAAATTATAATTCGCCCATGATAGTACGTGGTTCAGGATTTTTCCCAAATTCTCCAAACGTTTTTTACATTGATTCCGCTGGTGTTGCGGCAACATTGACGTTGCCTTCCGATTTAACAAATTATGTTGGAAATGTTTATAGAGTCTGGTCGCGAACCAGCCAAATGCATGTGGTCAGGTTAAGCGCTGGAACTGAATTTGTAGGTGGGTCAACCATTGCCACGCTTCAAGGCAATATTGGCGACGGATTTGTATTTGAAGTGCTATCGGCGTCTCGGATTATTGTTTGGCCGTCTCCAATAAATGTTGTGTTTACGTAAAAAAAATAAAATAAAAATGTTATATATTTTTTTGGTTTTTATTTTTTGTAAAAATAAAAAATGAGCAAATTGAATCAAAGAAAAGTTCAATCTGTTGACGGAGAAATTCTTCCGCAAAGTCACGTGTATGATACAAAAAGTGGAAATTTTGGAGTTGCTTACAGAAATGACAAAGGAAAAGCTCCCACACCAGAACCTTGGGATTATTTGATGGCACCATTCAACCAATCTCCTAATCACGTTCAACCAGGCGTATTTTCTACCATACTTGTTGCAATTTTGACATGGCTTGCTGCCTTTATGTTTGGATTTATCAGTGTTTTGGCTTTGGACAGAGCAATAGTGACTGGATTACCTGTTGTATTAACTGCTCTTACTATTGCATTTATTCAAGCAGGATTGGTAATTGCCATTTCCAGTTGGACTTATGAAACTTATTTACCAACTTACGTGTTTCCTGAATATTCGTTGTTGATGGTTTGTACAGGAAAATTGGGACTTGTTCCAGCTTTGGGTCAAGCTGCCTTTAGCATTTTTGGATATTGTATGGCAGGTTTAGCTTTAAAGGGACTGTTACCAACTGGAACAATTGCTGTAAATGTAACAAACATTCCCAATTCTGCGTTAACATTTATTTTATTTTACATTGGCGCATGTTTTATAATGTTAAATTGGATTTGGAATCACGAGTTTAGCATTAGCGAAAAAGGAACAAAACATAACCGCAAACGTGCTGTTATGACACAAGCTTTGGCTCTTTTTGTGTTAATTATTGCATTTTATGGTAACGAAACTGTTGCAACAGCTCAAGGTTACGGACTTGTCTTTTATTCTCCTGGTCCATATTTGACTGGTTTAATTTTTGGAAACAATGTGGATAACGGTGGACCTGGATCTTATACAAATTCTGTTGTAGGATATCCATGGGCATATTTTGTTTTTGTTGGTCTTCTTGCAGTGCCTGTTACGCTTGCATTGATATTTTTTATTTTCCAATTTATGACTGGTTACAATGCTGGAAGAAAAGGTGGGTATGTTCAACAAGCTCCAGAAGTGCCACCAAGTGATCTTCAATCAAACATCAACAAGCAACCACTTTTGGGACGTCCAATTCATGTGAAGTATTAAAAAACAAAATTTTTTTTTAAATTTTTAAGTAAGTAAAGGTGTTAAAAAAAAAATATGGAGCAAACATTGGACCAGAAAGCCAAACATTTACTTGAACGCAAGTCCAAAATTAGCAACGATGTGTGGACGCTTCCATACAACGGTTTAAAAAACAAGGAATTACCGCTAATGGAAGGAATTGAAAAAAACACATTAACAGAAGAAGATTTAAAAACGTTTGAAGGTTTTATTATTAAAGGAGAATCAAAACAAAAAGAATACGATGAATTAAAACAATCGTTGGAACAAAAAAAGGCTATTTATGACAAAATTACAAATGATACACATTTTCCAAAAGACGTTCCAGAATTAGATCGATCTGTTAAAGCCATTAAATCAAAATTGGCTATATTTCAATTTGACGAAAACAATCAATACATTTCTGGTAACATTTCGAAAGGAACTATAAATATAATTAACGTAGATCATTTAAACAATTTATGGGAAAACAAATACAAAAACTCTACTAATACCACCAACAAAAAAAGAACTCGCGAAGAAATTCCAGAAGTTAATGCATCGTTACAGGCATGGAGCGGAATGATTCAAATGGATGAAGAATCAAAAGTAAAAGCACAAAAAATACAAGATTTAATGGCAGAAAATAAAGACGAACATGCGGAAGAAATTAATATTTTATTTCAATCTTTAAAAAACAAATTTAACGAAACTATGCCTAAACAGCAAACAAATAATAATAATAATACAATTGGAAAATGCGTTAGTTGCGATAAAAAGAAGAAGCAATTATTTGGCGTTGGTAACACAAAATGCGCTGAATGCTATCATGATGAAGATTTATGCCCCTACATGATCAAATTGCAACGAAAAGGTCGCAAATTCAAACAAATGCCTGACGTTGAAGAAAAACATGTTAAAAAATTTGAAAAATTAGAGCGACAATATGAAGGATATGAAATCAAATTTGCAAACTCACAAGGCAAAAAATGTAATGAAGAATTACATCAAACATTGCAATTGGTAGAAGCCATTTTGAAAGATAAGGGAATAGAATCCGACAAAGAAAGCAATGATGAAGAAGAATCGTTTTCATCTGTTCAAGAATTACCCAGCAGTTATGATGAAGAAGAAGAAGAAGAAGAAAAACAAGATGAACAAATTTTGGAAGTGTTGGAAGTTTCTGTCTTTGCAGACGAAAAAGATCGTTTAAAATTGTATGAAGATTACAAAAAAGATTTTAAAACATTGGAAGAAAATATAAAACAAATTAGAGAAAAAGGAATCAAGTATAAAATTGTTTTGTTTGATTCAAGCAAAAAACAAGTTTCAAACAAAGTTACCGCATTATTTTGTAGCCACAATATATTTACTAAAAAAGAAGATGCCGAGAAAAAGGCCATGTCTTGCACAGAAGATACTGATTTTACATTTCAAATTTTAGAAATAAATTAAAATTTATATTTTTCTTATTATTTTTTTTTATTTACTTTTAAAAAAAAATGTCCGGAAAAAATCCTCCTGGCACTTCCACTTATACACCTTCCAATAAAAACCCTTTTGCTTACGACAAATGGAGTATTTTTTGTATTTGTGTCACTGCGTTTGTCGTAGCTTGCGCCATGGCAGTAAGTATAGCCGTCATTGTCATTACAGCTGATGGTATGGCGATGCAACGGTGCGCTTTGTTTGGAATGGGTTCAAATTTTACCGCAATTGGTCAAGGAATGTTAATAATGGATAGCGCGCAAGGGACAATACAATGGACAATACAATACACAAATGTTTTAAATAATTTATTAGCAATTTATATAAATGGTCCTATACCTCCAGGAATAACGGACGGACCATTAGACATTGCTTTGTGTGGATCGCCATCTACTTTGGCTTGTGATTTAACTACTCCTGGATACATTCAATACAAACTTTACAGTTATAACGGAAATTCTTTAAAAACTTATATTGATGGTATCAGAAGTTATCCCGTAGGTTTTTATGTAAATATGATTTTTGATGTTGGAGAAATGCGTTTCCCTTTATGTTTAAGCGCTGGAACATAATAAAAATAAATGTTTTCTTTTTTTTTTTACAAACAAATATACGCAAAATAGTGCGCACCATTTCCTAATAATTTCCAAGAGATTATGCGCAGATTTGTTGCATTATTGTGCGCATAATTTCTTGGAAATTGGGTGGAACAGTGCGCACATTTCTTGCAACATGTTTTGCGTAAAGCAAAAAAAAAAGAAAAACAAATTTTTTTAGCGTGTTGATTTATTTTCATGTGCTTGGTTAATATTATCCATTAATTGTAACAAATCCAAAAAGAGTTGCTTATCGGTTTTTGCATCTGAATTATTCAATGTTTCGTAAAATTCAATAATGGCTCTCGCTAATTCAACGCATTTGTTTCCCAATGGTCGTGTTTGTCTTCCAATAATTAAGGTAAAACTACAATTCCTTCTTTCGTTACACAAACAACAATTTCCAAACTCAAATTTCGATTCTTCCACGGAAGGTGGGACGGAACCTGCGCGACATCTGGTAATAAGTTCATCAATAATTGCTTTTGCTTTGTCGTTGTTTTTGCCTTGTCTTCCCATACTGTTTAAAATAACTTGTAAAGGAGAACCAAAATGCGAATTCCACCAACCTGTGCTATTTCTAATGGCATAATCCAAACCAAAATTTTCAAGATTTGCGCGAAATGTTTTCATTTCCACTATATCTTCGCGTGTGTATTCATGATCACCGCAATATTCAGAAATTTCACATTTATTGTTTGGATTATCGTAATCCAAAGCTTTATTATCCACATTTAATAATTTTGTTTTTTTGACTTGTCTTTTTTGCGGATTCTTCATTTTTTTCAAATTATTTTCAACTACTTCCGCGTCAATTATGCTCGAAGAAAACTCACTTACATCGCTATTGTTGTTAATAAATGAGGCATCTTCTTCTTCAAATGAATCTTCTTCTTGGTCTTTTGATGCTTCTTTTTCTACTTCGCGAATTCTTTTGCGCGTTTGGATAATTTCCGCTGATTCTTCCACTGATTCGTTTTGTTGTTCTGCAACTTCTTTAAAAGCATTTTCAATAACTGCTTTGAATGCAATTGCAAATGTATTGAATGTTTCCAATAATTTAGTTTTTAAAGTTTGATTCATTTTTAATACCACCACTCTGTTTCTCTTTTTTTTTTAGAAAATAAAATTTATTTTTAAAACAAACTTTTTTTTTTTGGCACGAAAAAAATATAAGAAATGGAAATTGTTACAAATTTTATTTTATTATTTTTGGATATTGTTTTGTATTTAGTATGGTTTGGTTACTACATTTATTTAATAACTTTGCCAATTTCTTTCCAACCTTACAGAAATGCGCACGTATTGTTTTTAGGACATTTGTTGGCTACGTTACGTTTAGTTAATTTGACGGAAATAGAGAATTACAATTTAAAAAAACCTTTTGCAAAATTACCAACATTTTTCTGGTGGAATTTTGCGACATTTGCGTTTGCTATTTTGTATGATTTTATAAATTTAATGTACGTTATTTTTGATTTATCGCAAATTCAGCAAAATGCTTATAACTGGGAGTTGACATTGTCTTGTGTATTTTTAGGCATGTCTTGTTCAATTTTTATTTGGTTTATATGTAAATATTTTTTGTTTGCATATAAAAAAAAAGGAGAAAAATAAAACAATGCGATCTTGGTGGTTTGGTTATGCCACCACTACAAAAGAACCCGTAAAAACTACAGAGGAAGTTTTGCAACAAACAGATGACAGTATGGAAGCATTGACCTTTAAAATGATGCAATTAAAACAAAAAGCACACGAATCGTTACAAGCAGCTAAAAGTACAAAAGTAAAAGCTGAACAATTAAAACACATGAAACGTAAACAAATGTATGAACAACAAGCAAATATGCTGGAAGCACAAATTGATAAACTTGAAATGACTGCAATGAATATTCATTCAGCATCTACTACAGCGGATATGGTTAACACCATGAAAGACGCTTCAATCACTATTAAGCATTCAGTTGCAAAAATTGATGTAAATGAGATTGAAGATGTTTCGGATGCATTGCAAGATGGATTTGAAGATGTAAAAATAATTAATGACGCCATTAGTAGACCGTTTGGAGTAATGGACGATCCAGAAGAAGATGAAAAACTTTTAAACGAAATTGCGTCATGGGGTGAAGGAGAACGATTGGTAGAAGCTGAAAAAGTTTCCGCACAACTTCCGTCTATTCCTTTGAAAAATTCTCCAAACAACAACAATAATAACGACAACGGGAATGCAAAACTAAAATACATTGTAAAATAATAAAAAACTTTTTTTTTAATTAGTTGGAAAAACTCCAAAAGAAATATTACACCAACATGCCATTGTTGGTCCACGCATTGTTTGATTAAAAGTTAAAGATTCCGCCAAAGTTAGATTGTTTCGAAACATATTTCCATTTAACATGTTTACAGCATAAAACATCATTGGCGCAAGTACTGGATTTAGTAGAGTTGTAGCTTGATAAAAGAATTCCAAATACATGTTAGGATATCTCGAAGCAGGACAAAATGGAAATAATTGTTGTGGTTTGGCTCCAAGTAAATCAACCATTGTTGTTCCAATATTTGTTTCTGTATACGGAGGAATTAAATCCACCGTATCAACTCTATTATTTATATCTGGAATAGAAACAATGACGCAATATAACGTATTTCCCATTGTGCCTCCAGAATTACAATGACCAGTGGTATTGATAATCAATGTCAAATCACACGTCAAGGGATTTACGATATACACCGAATTCTGCGGAAAATCATCGCGTAACCATAAATTAAAACTTTCGTCAAATCCAAACACGTATTCTACCAAACCGCTAATAATAAATGGTGTACTACACAACAAAGTGGGCACAGATGTCACCGTATTTATACTAAATAAACTAAATCCATTCAAAATTGGAAAAGATTCATTATCATTTCTAATTCCGTATATTTGATTATCCGGACCCGTTATAATATAATCCATATCCGTTCCTAAACCATTTCCAATTTGCGTAAAATTATAATCATTGACATTGTAACTAAATAATTTTGTATTTGTTGTATTATTATCCAAAATGTATAAAATATCCGTCAAACAATTTGGCAACGGTACCGGCGTAGTTGTTGCAATTGTTGTAATTGGCGGAGTAGTTGTGGTAATTGGCGCAGTAGTAGTGGTATTTAATGGAGGTATAAACCGATTCACCACAACCACCAACGGAACGGTAACGCTAATTGCGGTAATTAGTAATAAAGTTATTAAACCAGCGCAACAACACCACCAAAATGCTAATCTACGTCTTCTTTTTTCACGTTTTTCTTTTTGTTTAATTTCATACATGTTTTTCTTTTTTTTACAAAAAAACAAAAAAATAATAAGATTAAATAAATTAAAAAGTTAAAAAAAAAATGAACAAAGATTTTGATTATTGTTTTAAAATAATTATAATTGGTGAATGTGGAGTTGGTAAAACATCGTTGTTAATAAAATATGTAGATAATACGTTTGGAGATCAAAAATCAACCATTGGAGTTGATTTTAAAATGAAAACAGTTTGTGTAAAATTAAAAAATGGATTGACAAAAATTGTTAAATTACAGATATGGGATACAGGAGGTCAAGAACGCCATCAAGCGCTAGTTAAAACATATTGTAGACACGCTCAAGGAGCTTTATTTGTTTATGCGGTAAATGATTACGGAACGTTTGAAAAAATTCCGCAATGGATTGATTTAATAAACAAAACAGATGACACCCATATTCTTGTTCGTTATTTAGTTGGAAATAAAACTGATTTAGGTATTGCTGTACCAAAAGACCAACGCGAAAATTTATGTAGAGAACACAATATGGAATTTATACAAACTTCTGCATGTACTGGAAATTCTGTTGATAAACTTTTTGAAGATATGGCCAAAAAATTGACTGAAAATTGTATGCAAATTGACACACAAATTGACAAAGCGGATGTAGTAATGCCGCAAATTCTTGATCTGGACGGAAATAAACCTGCACAAAAATCTTGTTGTGGTGGAACAAATTAAAAAATTTTATTTCTTTACAATTCATCCATATTGTTTTGATTATTGTGATTATTACTAATTAGTGGGGAAGCGTTTATAAAAGTTCCAAATTTCCTTTGCTGTCTTTTAAACATCCATTTTCTAACACAAAAAACAATTAATAAAACAAGTATTAAAAATAGTGTAGCACTGGATGTAGCAGCAGCCCAAGTAGACATTAATGTAGCGGAATCCAATTGCCATTGTAATTTATCAAAAATGTTTTGAACGTTAAATGGTCCGTACTGCCAAACATCATTAAAAGAACTTTCCAAATCACCACCGCCATACATGAGCAAATAACCGTTGGAATCCAAACAACTACTTGCGCCCCATCGCGGTAAAGGTCCGGATAAATCTTTAAACTGCCATTTATCAAGTTCTGGACTGTAAATCCACGTGTCGCCATACACCTTGGAACCAGACATTCCACCAAATAAAATGATGGAAGAATCCTTGGAACTTTTCCACAATTGCATATGAATTCGTAATGGACCCGGTGGTGCATTTGCATTTATTGTTTGTTTCCACTCAAATGAAGTTAAATCCAATAACCACATTTGATCTCTAGTGTAAATATATACGGTATTTTCGTTCCCACTCAAACAAGCTGCGCCAGAATCTGCGGGAGTGGGCCCAGTATTTTTGGTATTTACCGCAAGCCATTGGCGCAAAACAATATCGTAGGCCCAAATTTGTGTATTTGTTGCGTTTCCATTACCGCAAGTTCCACCCCAAAAATACAAACGATTGGTAGCCTCATGCGTCCAAAATGCGGTATTCGTGCACGCTCCGACTGGTCCGCCCTTAACTAAAGGAGTTTCCAAAACAAAGTCGCGCGTTCCCGTGTCATAATACGTCAATTGATCTTTAAACAAAAAATATTTGCCGCGAATTGACCAATAAGCTCCGCCTTCGTTTTCTGGCACAATCACAATGGGGTCAGGTTGCCATAACCATCTTTGATCACTTGTTTCAAACTTCCATACTTGTTTTTTTGTATATACAATCATATTATTGTTGGCTGTACACCAAACACTTGCCAAAGAACTTGGAGGAATTTGCGCATCAGGGTCTGAAGTCAGGTGTGTAGGCGACGATTTATCCAAAATTTTCCATTGAGCGTGTGTGTGTGCGAGGAAAATAAGCAAAAGTAGTAAAAAGATCATAATTTTTTTTTCCTCAATAAAACAAATAAATTAATACATTTAAAAAAAAAAAAGAAAAAGAATAGGGAAAAAAAAATGAGTATATGTGCGTATTGTAATAAGGAAGTTCAAATTGGTTTATATGCAATTCAATTAGGATGTAAACATTACGTACATTCAAAATGTTTGGACAAAAAGAATCCAAACTTTGATATTTGTTCTGAAAGATGTGGCGAAAAAATTGTTGCAGAAGAGCCAATAAGCATAAATGGAAGAGATTATATTACAAATCCTCCAAGTGCATCCATTTTAAATATATTTACAGTTGCAAAAGAACCTTTTAATTTTTTTAAAGAAAAAAAAACAATTGATTACATAAAAAATCAAAAAGGTTACCATTTACAAAAACTTCTTTCTTGCAATGTTACCATTGATACATTTATTCAAAATGATTACAATTGGGATGATTTGAAAGAATTTAAAGATTTTAATGACAAAGAACGAGGAAAACTTGCGCTAGTGGCGCTCAAAACCAATGCAGAACATTTCCGCGATTGTCCACACGTTCTCGCACCAGCTATCAAAGATTTAGGAATAACTGGGCGAAATATGTGTGAAATGTTCGGATTGTATTTTGCAGGAGATAGTTTACAAGTTGTAGGAGGTTCTAACAAAAAAGCTTGGAGAGCGGCTGATTGTGTTAAAGTAGGAATGAAAATGAAAGATTTGTACGGTGCTGGGATGGAATATGTTGAACAATATGACAATTTGTTACCAACTGACCAAGATATTGTTAAATTGGGTATAACAGATAAAGATGTATTACCCAGTAGAATTCCACCAGAACCAATGGTAATAACAATCCAACAACCCAGTCCAGTTAAACAATTGATTATTCCGCCCGTTGTTTCAATTGCTGTAAAAAAGAAAAGCACCGTGCACGGTTTGAAGAAAAAATAAAAAAATTTTTTTGTTTTTTTTTTGTTACACAAAAATAATGCAAGAATTGTGCGCGAATTGTTGCAATAAGTGTGCGCAATATTTGCTAAGAATTTACAGGATTGGTGCGCACAATTGTTGCAATAGTTTTGTCCAAAATAATAAGAAAAAAAATAATATGAAATTGTGGTTAATTTTATCAATTTGTGCTGGAACGTTAATTGCAATTTGTTCATGTATTATAATTGCAATTATGGTTACGGGTTGGCAACAAAATGTAAAAGATACGTGGAATATTGCTTCTACTCAAACAACAAATAATATATTGCAAGTTTTGAATCAGAATTTAAATTTTTTAAAATTTGCTTCCACTTCACCGCCATTTATTGAACCTTTGTTAGCAAATCAAAACATGCCGTTTTCAAATTATGATGCATCTCGCCTGACGCGTATGTTTAATGCGTATGATGGCGAATCTGGGTTTAATTTTGGTTCATTTGGTATGCTTTTAAGAGCAAATAATTATTCAAATGCTAAATTATCGTGGCAAATTGCAAAAGGATTTGGTTGTCCAGATTATATTTATGCTTTTTCAGATGCCTCAATTAATCCTTCTTTTTACGGTTATTGCGCCTATCAAAATGGAACAATTGACACTTCTAAATTGGCTTACAATGGTTTTGATTGGGGTTTAAAACCAGAAGAAGTGCAAATTTTGGACGGAACAATTCCATACACTTTTTTACC
>Ga0315287_10004446_pt1 | contig 13696 bp, 11 predicted proteins | sample YL17G11_0_MG_FD_205037 | JGI IMG/M metagenome (GOLD analysis project Ga0315287, IMG submission 205037) | Sediment microbial communities from Yellowstone Lake, YNP, Wyoming, USA - YL17G11_0 | ecosystem: Environmental > Aquatic > Freshwater > Lake > Sediment | place: USA: Wyoming | collected... | reverse complement strand
CGACTCTGTTCCACCCGCGAGGGCGAGGCTCCCCCACAGGTCTTCGGCCCACCGTTCGTGGGTCAGGCCGAACAGTAGACTACTGTTCGCGCGAGCGGTGTCAAGTCTGTCCGACCGCCCACGCTCGCGGACAAGTGTACTTGACTTCGCCCCGAAGAGTGAAGTCGGCGCTGTCTACCCTGCACCGCCCTATGCATCGCCAGGGCGTCCCTCTTCTCCCGGAGGGATGGGACCGAAAGCGGGCGGTCAACGAAGCTCGTGCAGTAGAATGGTTGAGCCGAGGGAGGTGGACGTCGTGATGAGGAGGCTCCATGAGTCGCTCTTCGCTTTGCTGACGCTGATGGCTCTCGCCGCGGTCCCCGTCACTGCCCAGTGGATTACCTGTGAAGGACCGAGCGGCGCCTACCGCGTTCTCGAAAGCGTCCCGTGCTCCGAGGCCTTGACACCTCAGATTGCGGCTCGCGGGTTCCTGGAGTCGAAACTCTTCGCGGACGTCTCGCTGACAACGAGCGGCCTGGCGGCCGCCCTTGAGGAGGAAGCCACCAAGGCGTGCGTTCAACGCCCGGAGAAGGACACGCTCGGGACCCTCTACGGCGTCGGTCGATGGGGATGTGAAAACGGATACTCCTACCGAAACCTTTGCCAGGGCTACTACCTCGAGAGGGAAGTCGAGGCCAGCTACGGCTACGCCGTGGTGTACCACATCGTTGTCTCCTCGTCCGGCTGGAACGTTCTTGCGTTCGACAGCGCCTCGTCGACGGTCACGCGAACGTCCGTCGGCGACGTTCGCCTCTCCGTCATCTTGTCCCTGCGAAACAAGTCAACGTCCATGATCCCGGCGCCGGCAGACTATGAGTCCGGCCTCCAGAAACGCGGACAGGCAAGCGCCATCCTCATGGAGATCCTCGACTACTGCCGCGCGTACAAAGAAGCATACTGCGAGGAATTGCGTTCGCTCGCCGCGTTCTTGTCTCGCCCCGGGCTGGCGCCCGCGGGGGGACCGACACCCGTCAGCCTGGCGATCGTGGGCACGGCGGAGAAGTACCTTTCAACCACGGTACCGCTCGATCTGTCGAGCGACGCGGTGTCGCTCGTGGCGGTGACGGGCGTCGTCACGGACGATCGGGGTCAGCCGGTCGCGGACGCGGAGATCCGCATCGCGGGGTTGACCGCCACGACGCGCACGTCGCCGGATGGCACATACCGCGTATCGTCGTTCGGAACGGGAACTCCTCTCGTGTCGCGACGCGTTAACGTCACCTTGGAACGCGCAACGATCGCCGTCGCTCTGAAGACGGTCAGCGACGGCAGCCCCATCATTGGGATCGCGACAGACGGCGTCTCACGCCTCACCTTCAGCGTATCGAGCCACGGGATCCGACCTGAGAGCGTGACCGTAACGCCTCCGCCGCTCGGCACCTTCGAGCGTGCGTCGTCTGTCGCTGCCCCGCTCACTCTAGACAAGGACGGCAACGGAACGCTCATCTATGTCCCGCCGAACGTCCTTCCCAGCGAGGCGCTGACGACGAGCCTGCAGATCGGAACCGGGCCAACCGCTCGGACGGTGCCCGCAGCGCCTGTATCGATCGGCATCCGCTACGTAGACCTCGACGGCGCAACGCAGACGACCACCGTGTCGATCAAGGTCTGCCGCCCCCCTGTGCTTCTCGTGCAGTCGTACCTCGGCGGACCTGCGTCGTGGTCGCCGTTTGCCGAGGTTGCGCAAACGAAGCGCTTGGACTGCCAGATCGTCGGGGAAGGGGTGACGTGGGGACTCGGGAACGAGTCCATCGAGGATTGGGCCAAGGAGTTGGCTCGAAGCCTCTCCGAAACGAGGGCGGCGTATGCGGCAAGTGGAGTCAAGATCGCAGCCGTGGACGTCATCGCGCACAGCGCCGGCGGGCTCGCCGCGCGAAGTCTCCTCGAAGGAACGGCCTCCCGCCAGGACGTGCGCAGGCTGATCCTGGTGGGGACGCCCAACCATGGCATCGCGTGGCTCGACCAGGAAGTCGGCGCCGCAGCCTCTCGCTGGTTGGCGGCACACCCGGCGGCTGCAGCCGAACTGCATGAAGGGTCGGCATTCCTACGTCAGCTGCTCGCTTCTGGGGCCGCGGACCGGAGAGCGGAGTACATCAATGTCGTGGGCCGAAGGGCGCCCTCCCTCTCCGCGTCGCGTCAGGGCTCCTCGACGGTCCAAGACGACGGGATCGTCAGCGCGGCGTCATCGCACTTGGACGGAGTACCCGAGGTCCGCCTCGACGGAGTCGTCCACGCCCCCGGCTTGCCTCTCGAGGGGGCCGGGCTCACCGTATCCCCAGCCGTTTGGACGAAGCTTGTCGATCTCCTCGTGGGCGAGGCCCCACAGGCGGAGCCGGACGCACTGCGAATCGAGCTGCGTCGGGGAGGACTGGTCAGCACCAGCACGAGCGGCGACCCTCAGCTCACGCAATGGACGCCGGTGTCCAAGTTCCCTGCCGCGCTCAAGGATGGCGTGGCCGTCCGCACCGCTGACAAGGGGTACGCGGCCATCGCCGTCGTTCAATCGGGAGAGACCTGGGGACTCATCAGCCTTGACGCCAAGACGGAGGTCATCCTCCGCGCCAGTTCGCCGAGCCTCATCCGTATCGAAGTTGTGTCGGGAAGAGCGCGCTTCCGCGCGGACACAGCCGATGCGGGGGACTTCGAAGTGGTGCTGGACGCGTCCCCGCGCGGCGCGGTGTGGTACGCCACCCAGCCTGACGTGCGCACCCTCGGAGTCCAAGGGGACTATGTCGTGGCCAGAGAGGAGACGAGTTCTGTTCTCGCGCTTGACGGTACCGTCATCGTGGAATACTCGAAGGGAGTAGGCTTCTCGCCCGCACGCCTCGTGGAGGCAGGAACGGGAATCCGTATTCGCGCCAACGGAACGACCGAAGATGAGGCCCTTCCAGCCCGTAGCTGGTGGACGGTCGGCGTATGGCGCAATCTCGTCCCCTTCTTCAACTTCCCCATCTGGCTCATGGCGTTGTTGCTGGCGGGCCTCGCCAGCGCGACGGCCTACCATCTCCGCGCCAAGCGCGGTCTTGCGGAGCGCGCTCGGCAGAAGCCGGTGCCGTAGTCCGGCCAATCGTCAGCATCCAGGGCGAGACAAGAGCCGGATGCTGACGACAGTCGTTCGGGGTTGCTTCGGTTGGCAGTGTGAAGTCAGGATACTGCGGACCAACAGTGGGGCCGCTTTCCAGGTGAGTTCTGGATCGGCGTCGGGCTGACCGGGCTCGACATGGCCTATTGCGGGAGAAACTGGCGGAAAGCGGCCCTCTCCAAAACCAGCAGTGCTGCAGTTCTTCGTGCGTCAATCCGCCCCATCAAGAGCAAGTTCACCCAACAGGGTCTCGCACCCCGGCGCCGGCAGAGTGTCCGGGAGGCACTGGGCCGTACCCGCTACAAGGTTGGCGGCGAGGTGCGTTTCCCCGTCACCGACTCGATCAAGAGCGCCCACACGCGCGTGACGGACAATTCCTTGGCGGCGAAGGTCCACATCGTGCTCGCTCCTGTCTGCTGACGCATCAGACACCGAAGCGCATGGGCCTTCTCTTCGGAATCCACGACCTCGGACACCCTGCCGTAGCCGATCACGCTCTCGTAGTCGAGCCCCCATGCGCAGGCCGTGTCGGCCGGACGCAGAGATGTGGAGCCTTCGACCTCAAAACACACTCGCGGGTTCCGCGCGATGAACTCGAGCTTCCGCCCGACTGCGGCCGTGTGCATGTAGAGAGCGCCGTTCTTCTGGTCATAGCCGTACGAGAGAGGAACGACATACGGTTCGTTGCTTGCGGCGAACGCGACCCGGAGAGTCCGCTCGCGCAGCAGGATCGCGTCGATTTCGTCTCGGCTCGTGATCTCTCTTTCGGATCGTCGCATGGCTCGATTGTACGGCGACACAGGGGAGGGCAGCATCTCAACTCCCGTCCCGCGAGCGCAAGCCACGTGCAGGGGAGACTCCTCGTTCCTGCGCCTCTGTTTCGCCCGAGAATACAAGCGCCATGAGATCGCGCCGTGACGGAGGAACGGCCGCGACGCAAAGGTGCGTCTTGCCGTCGTTGAGTCGCCTTTGGACCCAGCCGGGCCCGCGCGGTTGGCGGCGGGCTGCAGCCGAGGCGAAAAGAGAGGCGCCGGCCGCAATTTCGTGCGACCGGCGTCCTACAAACCACGGAGAGAATCGCGAACTACGCCCTCTGGGGCTTCGCCACCTTCTTCCCACCCTTCACTTCGACGAACGGGCGTGCCGGCCTCTTGCTGTACCAGATTGCCCAGCCGACGCCAAGGAGTAGGCCAACGACGATGATCACGGTCCAGACGCTCATCTTGCTGTACTTAACGAGCACCGGCGCGGCGAGAAGGCTGACCATGTTCGCCACTTTGATCATCGGGTTCAGCGCCGGCCCGGCCGTGTCCTTCAGCGGATCGCCGACCGTGTCGCCGACGACGCTGGCCTTGTGGCGCTCGGAGCCCTTGCCGGTGTTCGCCGCGAGGTCGCGCGGCTCGTCTTCAATCGACTTCTTGGCGTTGTCCCAGGCTCCGCCTGCGTTCGCCATGTACACAGCGAGAAGCTGCCCGCTCAAGATAATGCCGGCCAGGAACCCGCCGAGCGCTTCCACCTGAAGGATCAGGCCGATGGCGATCGGAAAGAGCACCGAGATGAGCGCCAGCGGAATGAGTTCTTTCTGGGCGGCCGCGGTCGAGATGCCGACAACGCGGGCGTAGTCCGGCTTGACCTTGCCTTCCATCAGGCCTGGAATGCGGAACTGGCGCCGCACTTCCTCGACGATCAGGCTGGCGGCACGGCTGACGGCCTTGATGCACAAGGAGCTGAACAGCCAGGGCAGCGCGCCACCGAGCAGGAAGCCGATGAACACCCTGACGTTGGCGATGTTGATGAACTGGATCTTGGCCATTCCAAGCTGCTCTTGAACGCGGCCCACGTCGGTGAAGAACGTCGCGAACAGAGTGATCGCGGCAATGACGGCCGAGGCAATCGCAACGCCTTTGGTGATCGCCTTGGTCGTGTTCCCCACGGCATCGAGGTCGGCCATGATTTGGCGCGCCTTCTTCGTCTCTTCGTCGTTCATGCCATGCCAAGCCATCTCGCCGATGCCGTTCGCGTTGTCCGAGATCGGCCCATAAGAGTCCATAGCCACGTTGTTGCCGGTGTGACTCAGCATGCCGATGCCGACCATGGCGATGGCATACATGACGTAGGTCGTGTTGGCCTCCCCGCCATAGAGCGCCAGCGCCCCGATGAAGCTGACGACGACCGCGACAAGAGCCCACACGGTCGATTCCATGCCGACCGAGAGGCCGGAAAGGATGGTGGTCGCCGCGCCGGTCTTCGTCGACTCGACGATGTCCTTCACCGGCTTGCGCTTCGTCGAGGTGAAGTACGACGTCAGCGGGTTGAAGGCAATGGCGAGAGCGACGCCGATCGACGTCAGCATGGCCAGCCGCCAGTCGCCGGCGTAGAAGATCGCGAGCAGGAAGGAGAAGACGATCGTGTTCAGGCTCGAGACTTCGTACGACCGGAACATGGCCTCTTCCGCGTCATGCGCGCGCAGGAACTTGATCGGGAACTTCACCCAGATCGGGACGGTGAACGTCCCGAGGATCGAACTGATGACGCCGATCGCGCGAATAATCAGCGGGAACACGATCCATTTCAGGCTGTGGGTCGGATCGACGGCCATCAGGGCAAGTCCGAGCATAAGTCCGGCAACGATGGTGACTTCGTAGCTCTCGAAGATGTCGGCAGCCATTCCCGCGCAGTCTCCGACGTTGTCGCCGACTAGGTCGGCGATCACGGCCGCGTTGCGCGGATCGTCTTCGGGGATGTCCTTCTCGACCTTGCCCACGAGGTCCGCGCCGACGTCGGCGGCCTTCGTGTAGATGCCGCCTCCGACGCGCATGAACATCGCGAGCAGGGTTCCGCCGAAGCCGAACCCCAGGAGGGCATCCGGCGCCGCCGTGCCAAAGATGATGAAGATGCACGTCCCGCCGAACAGCCCGAGGCCGTCGGTCAGCATACCGGTAACGGTTCCGGCGTAGTATGAGATCGACAGAGCCTCGTTGAAGCTGCGCCGCGCCGCGGACGCCGCGCGCACGTTGGCCTGGATGGCCATGCGCATGCCGAGTTGCCCGACCAGGAGCGAGAAGGCCGCGCCCATGATGAAGGCGATGGTTCGGCCGATGGCGATGATGATCTTCGCCTTATCGGGTCCGAACTCCTTGACGGCTTCCGCGCTGGGCGGAACAACGTAGACGCTCAGGAACAGGACGATGGTCAAGACGCCGACGACCGGCAGGATTCGCTTGAGCTGCCGATTCAGGTAACTGTCCGCGCCGATGCGGATGGCGTTCCAAACCTCCTGCATCTTCGCCGTCCCCATGTCCTTCTTCAGGACGACCTTGCGCAAGAGCCACGCATACACAAGGCTGAGGAACGCCGTGAGCACAACCGCGAGGATCGCGATCTGCTCGAAGTTGTTGAGACCGTGTCTGGCTAGTCCGAGTAGGTTCATGGGTCCTCTCACCGAAAACGAAGGATCTTTCGGCCTCTTCTAGAACGTGGCCGACGCACAACCTGTGGTTTTTAGTGGATGCGGCGCGCGAAGTCAAGGACGTTCAGCGCGTCGCCAAAGCTCTCGGCTATAGCCGGTGCACCTTGAGGAAGTTCGTCTTCCCACCACCGCCGAACGGAATCCCGGCGCTCACGACGATGAGGTCGCCGGATACCGCCAGACTGGCATCGATCAGCGCGTGCGACACAACATCGAGCATTTCGTCCGTCCCCGAGTACTGCGGGACGACGAGGGTTTGGACGCCCCACACGAGGGCCAGTTGCCGCATCACCGGCTCATTCGGCGTCAGAGCGACGATGGGCAGCCGTGGCCGCTCGCGGGCGACTTGGCGGGCCGTGTAGCCCGACCAGGTCGACGTGGCAATCAACTTGGCGCCGATTTTGTCGGCAACGCGCACGGTCGCGTCGCTCACCGCGTCGGTGATCGGATGCGCGTGTTCGAGCGCCCCGAAGCGCACGTCGTCCACGCGGCATGGCATCTGGTGCTCGGCGATGACGGCGATCTCGCGCATCATCGCGACCGTCTCCCGCGGGTACCGCCCCACGGCCGTCTCGGCCGACAGCATGACGGCGTCGGTGCCGTCGAGGATCGCATTCGCTACGTCGCTCGCCTCGGCACGCGTCGGCCGCGGGTTCTCGACCATCGACTGCAGCATCTGCGTAGCGGTGATGACCGGGACGCCGAGTCGATTGGCGCGGCGAATGATGTCCTTCTGGTGCATCGGCACTTCTTGCGGCGGCACCTCGACGCCGAGGTCGCCGCGCGCCACCATGACTGCATCCGCGGCGTGCAGGATCTCGTCAAGGTGGTCGATCGCTTCGCGTTTCTCGATCTTGGCGACGACGCCGGTCGAACGACCGTCCGGCATGGAATCGAGAAGCGTGCGCAGCGCGCGTACATCGTCACTCGACTGAACGAACGACAGGGCGACGTAGTCCGCGCCGCACGCAACCGCGTGCGCCGCGTCGACGCGGTCCTTGTCCGTGAGCACTTCGAGATGCTGCGTGGCGCCGGGTGCCGCAACCCCCTTGTGCGACGAGAGCCGCCCGCCCACCAGGATCTCCACGTCAGCTACACCGGAAAGGACCTTGCGAACGACCGCCTCGATGGCGCCATCGTCGATCAGGAGCCGACTGCCCACTCGGAGGCCATAGAGCAGTTGCGGGTGGGGAAGCGGGAAGACGCCGCCCGAACCGTCGGCGGCGGAATCGGCGGACAGCGCGATCCGATCTCCGACCGCGACGTCGACAGGCCTCGCAAGCGTGCCCAAGCGAAGCTTCGGCCCCTGCAGATCGGCGAGGATGGCGATCGTCGCTCCCTCCGTATCCGCCGCGCGTCGAACCGCGTCGAACGCCGCGCGGTGCTCATCCTGTGTCCCGTGGGAGTAGTTGATGCGAGCGACATTCATGCCTGCGCGGATGAGGTCGCGTAACGCGCCGGGGTCGCGCGATGCGGGGCCGAGCGTGCACACGATCTTCGTGCGCGTGTCGGATAGTCTAGAAGCCATGGCCTCAGTCTACGGTTGCGCCCGCGCTGGGATCAATTCGAGCGTCCCACCGCGACGAGTTCGCGAACCTCAAGCGGCTCGGGTTTCGACGGGTCGCGGGCAAGCAAGAGCGCGCCTCGCGGACACTTCGAGACGCAGACCCCACACCCCATGCACACCGCCTCGTCGATTCGCAGGACGCCGCCGTCAAACGAGAGGGCGCCGAACGGGCACGCGTTGACGCAGACGCCACAGGCAACACACCGATGGGCGTCGCTGCGCGCCACGTAGCCCGACGACACGAGCATTGGCACCCCGTGTTGGAACGCCTGCATCGCGCCGCAGCAGCACGAGCAGCAGTTGCAGATCGCGTAGAATCGCCCGAGCATCGCATCCTTGAAGAACGCGTGATGTACGTGGCCGCGCTCGTGCTCGGCACGCAGGATGTCGACCGCCTCGCCTTGCGTGATCCAGCGCGAACGCTTCGGATGGTGGTCGGCGATGAAGCTCGCGAACGGCTCGCCGACGATGAGGCAGACGTCGAGCGGCAGACACGGATTCTCGCGTCCAGCGCGACACGGACACTCGAGCGCGACGATGTGGTCGGGATGCCGAAGCACGATGTCGCGGGCGATCGGGTACGGCACGATCTGTTCGAGCCCGCGAAGGTCGAGGCCGACGGCAAGGGTCACCAGGCGTTCCGCCGCGTCGACTGGCATGACCTTGCTGTGGTAGCGGTCGGCGAACCCGTTGCGCCCAGGCTCATCGGGCGGTGTCTTCCGGTTGAGAAGTGGCGCCGCCAAGCGGACGAACGGCCGAGCGACGAGAGGAACCGGCCGCGCACCCGTCGCCGTCCCGATGTAGAAGTACGGCCAGCGCCCGTAGACGTAGCCGTGCACGACGTCGAGAAACGATATGCCCGGCGCCGTCTTCCGCTCGCGGAAGAAAGCGCGCGTCGACGGACACAGGAGAGAGAAACCTCGGCGGTTATCCATGATCACTTCGTTCACACGCCAAGCGGCAGCATAGACCATGCCGAAACGTGAAACCATGTTGCCCGGCCGGAGGCTGGAGGCCGGCCTCCCGAGGCTGACCTCTTGAGGCTAGCCTCTCGAGGCTAGCCTCCCTCGGTTGTGTGCCCCGCCTCCCGGGAGTACGCTCGCACTCCGCTGGAGGTAGAGGATGAAGAAACTCGTTGCGCTTGCCGCGCTGTCTGCGTTTCTCGTCTTCTCAGCCTGTGCGACGACGCTCGGGGCGGAGCCGTTCGAACGCGGCCCGTATTCTGGCGCGCCGAGCGCGAGTTCGGTTGTCATCTCGTGGGTCGTGTCGCCGTCCCTCCCGGCGAGGCTCGAGATCTCCCCGATCGACGCTGAGGCGCCGCAGGGAGTGTTCCCGCGCGTCATCGACGTCGCGGCGCCGGCCGAGGACGCAGACGGCCAGGTGGACGTCCTCGTCGACGGCCTCGCACCCGCCACGGCCTACGTCTACCGCGTGATCGTCCAGAGCGGATCGGAGATCGCGACGAGTCCCATCGGCCGGTTCGAGACGGCTCCCGCGCCGGACGAGACGGTCACGTTCGTCGTCCTCTCCGACACGCAATGGCAGTGGGAGGGCACGAATCGCCTCGCCGTGATCGGCGATGCCGTCGCCTTCGACGCCGCGCGCTCCGGCGGGTTCGACTTCATCCTGCACGTCGGCGACCTCGTCGAGACGCCGAACGCCGCCTATTGGGAGCCCTGGTTCGACTCCTTCGAGACCATGCTCCTTGCCGCCCCGTTCGTTCCCGTTCTTGGAAACCACGAGAAGAACAGCGTCTCGTACTACAAGGCGTTTGCTCATCCCCCCGGCGCCGGGCAGGGCGACGAACGCTGGTGGGCGCTGCATTGGGGTGACGTGGTCGTCGTCGGCCTCGACACCAGCGTGGCCCGCGCCGATCGCATCCTCGACCAGCAGGCCTACGCACGCGCCGAGCTCTGCGGCTCCGAACGCTGGAAGTTCGTCATCTTCCACCACCCCATCTACTCCTCCGACGCCTACCACGGGAGCGGCTACGGCTACGAGCTGATCTACCACCCGATCTTCGTCGAGGCGGGCGTCGACATCGTGTTCAACGGCCACGCCCACAACTACGAACGCATCGAGAAGGACGGCATCGTCTACCTCGTCCTCGGCGGCGGCGGGGCGGTGCCGCGTGAGCTGGCTCCCACGCGCGTCGAGGGATCCATCGTGGCAATCGAGAACCACAACTTCTACGCCCGCGTCACCGCGACGAAGAGCGGGATCTCCGTGGAGATCGTGTCCGTGGCTGAGGCGACGGAGACGACGTTCACGCCGACATCGGGCGAGCTTCTTGATTCGTTCGTCCTTGCCGCGTCGGCTCAGCCGACCGCCTCGCCCACCGCGGAGTCGCCGGTGCCGGCTGCACCCGAGGCGACCGCCTCCGCGGAGGCATCGCCTGCCGCGACGACACCCGCCGTGGTGCAGGAGGAAGTCCGCGAGACGACGCAGCACGGCGAGATCGCGGTGCCCACGGTCACCGGGTTGATCGCGCTCCTAGCGCTCCTCGCCATCGCCGCGTGGGCCATCCTACGCGCCGGGAGCTAAGCCGCCGCGCACCGCACGAGGCCGACAACCGCAGAGGTCGCAGAGACCGCAGAGAAGACAGGGCACAGGGCGAGGACAATGATCTCTAGGTTGTCCAGTCTCACAGTAGTGTTTGCAGTCGGCGGCAGTTGAGATCAGGGAGGTCGGCCAACGCGCGTGGCGGACTCTCTCGCGCCAACAACGCAAAGAAGCACAGGGGCACTGTAGCTAATGCGCTCGGTCCTGCCGAGAGAGCGCACCACCTATGCGTGCGACGTCGACGTGCGGCATTCGCGAATTGGGAACGACGTCGAACCCGAACGTCGGAGACAAGCTCCGACGCTACAGCGGAAAGGTTCGCTCCGCACGGCGAGCGACGCAGATCCTCTTGGGCGCGATCCGCCACGAAGTCCGGCAGGAGACCTGAGGTGTCAACACCACTCCAAAGCTGGACACTCGTAGGTTCTCCGTATCCCTAGATTCCCTCTGCGCACTCCGCGCGCTCTGCGGTGGGAATGCAGTTGTCTCGAAGCAAGACGCGCAGGCCCCCTCCGCGCGCTCTGCGGTGGAATCAGGCTTGTTGTTCGCGAGTCGCGTCTTCGGAGAAGCGGATCTCGCGGAAGTCGCCGAGCGGTTGGTACCCAATGCGCTGGTAGATGGCGTTCGACGTCGGGTTCGCAAGATCGGTGTAGAGCGTGCAGAAGGCCTTGCCCGAGTCGAGGATGCGTGCGCTCAACTCGGCGACGCACGCGGACGCGTAGCCGCGGCCGCGCAAGGCGGGCGGCGTGTAGACAAGATTGATCGACGCGCCGTGCGGCGTCGGCCGTGACCGCGCGCACATCGAGACCGCGCCCTTGTCGTCCCACACGAGGAGCGCCTGGCCCTCAACCGCCCGCTCGACCATCGCCCGCACGTCGGGCTTTAGGTCGTTGGGCACCGCCTCGTCGATGAACGCGTCGGCCCACGCCGTGAGGAGGCTCGCCTCTTCTCTCGTACCCCACCGCGCACCTCCGCGAACGTTCGCTGGCCGCGCCACCTCGGTCAGTCGATACAGCCGTTGCTCCATGCCAATGCTCGGGATGGCGCCCGTCTCTTTCTGCCACAGCGCCGCGAATGCGTCAGCCACGTCGACGCGCCCATGAACGCCGGGCAGCGTAGCGTCGGCGTCGGCCAGGCAGTCGGCAATGAGAGCGAGCGTGTCGACTCGCTCCTCATTGGCGCACAGAACGAGATTGTGCGGCGGCGTGCGCAGCGCGATGACCGAGAGTCGTCCATCGTCGTCCTTGACGCAGGCGAGAAACGGCGCCTCGGCGCCGTAGCTGTGGCCATCGGCCAGGCGCAGCGCGATCCCGAGCAGGAGCGAGTTCTCCGCCTCGCGCGCGAGCAGCGTCGGCCCCACGGCATCGAGGAACGCGGCCGCCGCCGAGAACGTGCGGAGCCTCATTGCCCGCTCTCTTCTTCCAGAAGGTCGATGTAGGCCCTAGCCACGCGATCCTCGTCGCGCACCCCAAGTTCACCCAGCAAGTGCCGGGCAATCGCTTCACCCTCGGCCTCCTCCTCTCCATCCGCAAGCACGACCTCAAGTTCAAGGAACGCCCCGAGCCCCTCGACCTCGTCCAAGTGAATGCGCGTTCGGCCGACGAGGTAGAGCAGACGCCGCTTGCGCACCACGCCGCGGATTCCGAGCGCCGTCGCAAGCAGGCCTCCGAGCGACTCGATATCCGCGGTGCGATAAAGGAAGTACTCCGACATCTTCGGCCCGGCCGAGTCCGGCCGACGATAGGCGATCAACTCACCCTTCCCGTCTGGGAAGACGCGCAGCTTCAGCCGCCCCTCCGGCACGCGGAAGAACGTGTCCTCCTGCTCCAGCACCACAACCGGCGCATCCGACAGCGCCGCCGTCCGCGTGCGGACAGCATCCATTTCCCAGACCCTCGCCTTGATCTCAACATTCCTCGCCACAACTAACCTCCAAAGAGCGCAAGCCCGTTTGTGGACACCTTAGATGGAGATCTTAGGACTCGATCCCAGAGCGGGCCAGCAACGCATAGACGCTCTCCCGCGGCCCAATGAGGGAAACGAGCACAGCGTGGTCCGTCTCCCTTACCGTGTAGATCACGCGGTACTCCCCGCCCGGTGTCCCCACCCTCAGACTACGAACCCCCACATGGCCGGTCAACGGCTTCCCGCGGTATGGGGCCAGAGCTAGGCGTTCGACGGCATCTCTCAGGCGCCCGACAACCGCCCGATCCCCTATGCGTTCGAGCTGCTTGCGCACCCGCGGTGCAATGTGGATCGTCCACGGCGATTCGTTCATCTACGTGAGGCCGTCAAACGCCTGATCCACCGATAGCGTCGACTTCTCGCGATAGGCAATCTCCGCTTCGCGCAGAACGTCGCTCAAAGCGAGCTTGCGAACGATCACGCGGTCGCCGTCCACGGCAAACAGCATGGAATCCCCTGCCTCAAGGCCGAGGGTATCTCGTACCGCCTTCGGAATGACAATCTGCCCCTTCGTAGATAGCTTCGCAGATGCAAGCATCGAGTCCCCTCCGCCTTACTTGTAAGACGCAGTGATCATAGGCAGGCCGAGTCCCAGCGTCAAGCTGTGAGCATGCAGAACTCAAAGGAGCTGCCATGGGACGACGGAACGGGCTGCACGAACAGCCTCGCCGCGCATTGTCGCGAGAACCTCGGCCGAACCGCCCATCTCGAGCGACGCCGCACGCGAACGCTTGCCACACCTCGCCCTCGCGATCACCGACGGCGACCTCGATCTGACTCCATGGGAATAGGCTCTCTGCGGCGAGTTCGCCAGCCGACACAAGAAGCGCGTGCTCGTCAGGACCATCGGTGGATGGGCCGCGGGTCCGTCTTACAGAGACGAGAAAGGAAGGGCGGTGACGCCTGGCGCGAGGGGAAGTCGGATGTCGCCCGGGTGGACGACATACCCCGCCCCGACCCGATGGCCGAGGTCGCGCTTCAGACTCAGGATCGTAGCGGCCATCGCCGGCCG